>Ga0065711_1033321_pt1 | contig 25711 bp, 7 predicted proteins | sample Hoacrofraction12_FD_59098 | JGI IMG/M metagenome (GOLD analysis project Ga0065711, IMG submission 59098) | Hoatzin crop microbial communities from Cojedes, Venezuela - Epithelial fraction 12 v2 (version 2) | ecosystem: Host-associated > Birds > Digestive system > Esophagus > Crop | place...
GAGCCCCACCATCAGTGGAAGACCCCCCCCCCAGGCACCCACATCCAGCACTGACAAACAGCCTTGGTGGAACAACACCCAAAAAGGGTAACTGCCACTTCGGCGTACAGCGTCGGCGGTGCTGCGCCGGTCTCTTGGATCAGCATGCCGCCCTACGACAATGCTGTGTCTGCCCAATGTCCAGAGCTGTAACGCGACTCAGCCTGTCCCCTCTCAGCCCACCGCCTGGGAAGGGTAAGACAACCTGCCTGGTACTCTTTTTCAGGGTTCTTTTACTGACTCTGAGGTTTACATACAGCTGCCTAATCCCTTTTTCCCCTCAAAAACTGTACTGGCCTTCCTTCCCTTTACTCTTCTCAATGGAGGAATCTAGACTATCTCCTAGAGTTGCCGCCAATGACCGTTCTCCAGATGTCCTTGTCCCAGAGCCCCCAGGGTGCCACATACAGATGGACAGGTTACGTTTCACGTCGAGGTGAAGCAACACACAGTACACACCACGACGTGTGGTTTTCCAAGTAAAATGCTCTACCCTCAAAAGCACTATCTAGCCCAGCACTGCGAATGAAGCCACAGTAAACAACAAAAAAACATGCGGTACAGATCTAAAGGCATTACCGGTGTCCATGTAGGACCCAAGATCTTTTACTTTTTTTTACTTTTTTTTTTTTTTAAAGAGAAATTTCCTCTTTCGGTAGCCAGAAACTTTCTCCTGATACCAAGTTAAAATTTATTCATAATCACTCTATATCCATTCAATTCTGTACCAGTAATTTAAACCAAATAATTATTGCCTAATCTTGGTATTTTCTCCACTGATATAATCATAAGGTATTCTTGCAGTTCCTCAGCTCTCATTTTGGTAAGCTAAACAAGCCAAGAAAAGTTAGTTGAAGATCTTTTCAACAGATACACTGTCCTTTCTATGAACAGGGTAGTAGCTGTTTTATTCATCCAGTCCAATAAAGTGGTATGTATTTTTAAGGCGACTGCTTACAGTAATCTATATAAAGGTTATCAATGTCTTTTGCAGTATTTGTCTGATTATGCCAGACAACACATGAAAACTGCACTGGTTTTCTCTCTGTGGCAGCACGTACATGGGTCACAACCATAATAAAGCTACAAATACACCCAGGCTCCTCCTGCTCTGCTATAACTTCCAAAAGATGAACTACAGAAGTTCTTGTTAGCAGTCCGTCAGGACATGACTTTATGCAGCACTTCTTGTGACATTAGGATCCAAAGTACATTTCCTTATGTAATTAACTTAATCTTATTTTTGTTATATCAGTTGAAAGACATTTAGTTCCCTGGTTATAAAGACACAGCCCTGACTTCCATTTTACAGCATCAGTTGAAATTTTCAAACACAGAGAGGATTTGCCCCAATCATTAATGAGTATTTTAATCAGTATTACAGGCCAAATCTCCTTTTAATATCCACTACTGTACTTCTGCTTTTGAGGTTTAGACAAGAATTGTAAGGGGACAAAGTTGAAGAACAGATGGACTTCAAAGTTTACACGGCAGAGATTTACGCTGAAAGGAAAGCTTTGTGATTCGTTATATGCACACTGGGAAGAGCTGTTAAATCTCTACTACAAGCCGCTGCATTATCTGCATGTCATCTTGTATTTATCCAAAAGCAAACGTACTCCATTTCTGGTCAGATATTTAAACTGTAAGCTGTTACCCTTTTGCTGCATTCTTTCACAGTTTTTAGCCCCAGGAAGAGAATGATCCTTGACTGAATACAAAGACCACACATTATACAGATTATCCATTGAGAACTTAGGGAGTCTTTCTTTGGCATCAAACAAATGCCCTTACCATTTACATATCTAAAGACCATCAGCCTGTCTGAACAAGTAAAAAGTAAACGTGACTCTTACCCACAAATAACTAACAATTACTTTTTGCATCAGACTTTTCATTAGTGATCAACCTCTAAATTATTGTGTAAATCTACCTCAGTGAGACTGTTACCGACTGTTCACCCACACTGAAGAATGAGATCTCCAGAATTAGGCAATTAGTCTACTAAGTTCTCACATAGCGCTTTACCTTACTTATGAGTATCTAATCTTCTAACCTCATATGTATCTACTATATCTTCAAAATTGACGTTTCCTGATATTTTTAAGGAAAAATCAGTAACTTCAAAAGAAAAGAACGCTGTCCTGAGCAGCCACCTGACAATAATATGTAAACTGCAAGACGACAACTCCAAAAAATCTTGTAACTTTATGTTCCTACATTACTGTAGGACATCAGGTGCTACCACTCCCATAAATTTAGTTTTACTGAGCTGAAAAACAGCTTGGAAGACGAAGGAAAACAGTCTCTGAAAGCAAAGAAATAGAATTACAAGTGTTGGCTGGCTCTGTGTTTTTAATGTTTTCAAAGACTCAAATACAGTGTCTAAAATTAAAATGCCAATTTGGGCTGTCAACAATGACAACAAAAGTAGATAAAACTATTTCTCATATGAGAATATCTAATTCCTTGTTCTCTCTGGGTTTTGGACACAAAACTGTGACAATTCATGCCGTAGTTATATTAAAACATCACCTCCAAATGCACAGATATTTCAAAGTTTTTCTACTAAGTTTTTAGTAAAACAGACTTTTTTAAAGCTTTTGGTTTTAAAAAATAGCACATGTATGACAAAAATGATGAGATTATTTCTTTTGCCAAGTTTATGTATGGATCACATAAAAGTATTAGAAACAGATAGGGGAGTATTTCATAAAGTCAGAAAAGGCTAGAGTGAAACACCTGCAAAATGAATGTTTTTATAGATAGACACTCCTATAATACTGTCATCATCTACTACTTGAGGCAATGAAACCACTCCCAAAATTTTACCTTAAAATAAGTAGCAGTTTTTACTGAAAACAAACTGAATACGTATGGCAATCTTGTGCACTGTTTAATTTAATCTGTTCAAAATATATTTAAAAAAAAAAAAAAATACATTCTTAAATTTAAGATGGAGAAATCCTTAAATAATTGTTGAGTAGATACGGTACTGCAATTACTAACATGCTTGTGCTTTTAATCATGTGTTGGCTTTTTCTTTCTTTTTTTTAAAAAAAAAGCATACACAGAAGAAAATGCAAGAGGGAAAAATTATCACAAGCTGAAATGCCAAGCTTGACTGATCTCCTTAGTGTATTCTAGAAAACCACTAGCACACAAATAAAAATGTACAGGCTTGGATGCTACCATCATTTTCATTTCTCACTGTATCTCTTCGTGAGATATTCCCAGTTATACTCAGAATATTAATTTGCTGCTGAGTATGAAATATTTTCAATTACAGGTGGTGCTAACACGTTTGAAGGGTCCTCTCGCAGACTGTCGATTATGAAGTCCACAGCCCAAACTGAGACACCTGAGCTTCCCAATATGAAACTGTCGATACTATAAAAATCCTTACTGCCATCCTGCCTTAAATCCCACCCAAGTCAATTACTGCATTATCTAGAGTACAGTAATCATTCTAGATACAACATGGAAGGACTAAAAGGAAAGATCTCTAGATTCCCAGAACTTTCATAACATCAGCTACCCAGAATATATGGAACACGGAAAAACGTCACTCTTCAACGGAAAACAAGGGGGAAAATTCATCCCTTCATTCAATTCCAAGACATTCCTTAATGAGATTTCCTACATCAATAGGAACCACTAACATGAGTAAGTACTTCCAAGGCTTGTTTTGCCATTTTCATTGCTGGAGGTCGTTACCTGGCCTTTTCAGTCTGCTAAAGGGACACATCATGTACTGTGTATGCAGGAAAAATGCTCTTCGCTTCTCGTTGTTGCCTTCCTATCTGGTGCAGGATGTTTGCAGATATGAACAGACGGTATTTTTGTCGAGGGGGGGGAAGAGTTTGCTCAAATTTCTGTTAGGAGAGGTTTAGAAAGTAATTAATATCAGAGTAGAATAGCTTCGAGTATCACTCAGTCTCACAGAGGGATGTATCTTGGAGATCAGTTTCCTCATGTCCCTGTGCCCATCAAGCTCCTGGCAATTTTGAATTAACATCAAAATGGAATTGCTGAGGGGCTTTTGCGTTCTTAAATATTTCACCCCTTAGCGCTTCCGTTATCAACATCGGTAGCAAAGAGATGAGAACTATAGGCAGTCTTGTAAAGTATTTTCAGAGTAAGACAATAGCAACACGTATTTCATTTTTAATTATTGACACATTTGAGAATGAAAAATATTACAGAGACAGAAGACACCGATAAGGGGACAATGCATATATTTGAACAGAGTATGCGATTTGACTGTGGAAATTCAATCTGAGTTCTAAGTGTGTTTAGAATTAAGGTTATCTGACCTAAATGCTTATGGTTTTCTTATGACTGCTGTCATTAGCAAAAAAACCAAAAAGGCTGAAATATAAACATTACCCAAGGACCAGAAGATTAACACAGCATTTACTGAACACGGTAAGAACACCAGCCTAGTGATGCCTGCTCATTTTCAGCCAGCACCACACCGAACCCTGGGTCTGAGCCCACCTGACACTCAGCATTGCTGTTCATTGCCATTCCCACATCCAGTCTCCCTGGCGTTTTTTTAATCAACTTAGAATTTTTCATGAAGTTATAAGTGTAGTCAGATAATGGAATTAAAAAACCCAACACCCTTCTACCAGCAGCTGTCAGTTTTTTACGAACTAGAAACAATGGCAGGACCCATTCCAGTAATCGATAACGGATGGCGGCAGAGGTTCCCAAACTCCCCCTGCCCCCTCACACGCTCTATTCGCAGAGCAGAGCAGCCTGCATGGTACCCCAAACAGGCCATGAGCCCCACGTTCCCACAGTGCATCCCACTCCTCCTCACATCAGGGCCCTGATGCTGTGCCCTGCCCTTCTTCTTTCCCTCTGGAGCAACTAAAGTTCGCTTCCGCTGTACAGGCATCCATCTGTCTTGTGGCAGTTACAATATTATTTGAGTTTATCTCCTTATCTATCGTAATCTGCCTCCTTTTCACAGGAGAATCAAGCTACTTTGTGTGTGGGACAAAAGCCTACATGTATTCAACTAACTCAGAGCAGGAAAAATCGAGGCCATTATGGGATGGGCCATGTCATTGTAGAGCCCTGTGTATACAAGGAACCAAGCAATTGCTTGGACTGCTTTTGCCCTGTAGAGTACCTACCAGTTTTCTGCAAATTTTAGGCGAGACCTGATGAGTATAAGTTTCCAGGCTGTCCCCAAGATGATAAATATAAATAGGCAGCCATTCCAAACGTTATGAAATTAAACATCCTCTGTTCTGCATAATAAAACCAAATTGCTACAGTTCTGTCACTAAACGCCAAACACAGCTAGTATGAAAAATTGGAGCAGCCTGGAGATTTTTCTCAGGTTCTGTCAGCAGCATGCGTCTGCCTGCAACAAGGAATACCTATGTCCATATGCTTTCTGTCAGCCTCCATGACAAACGCAGCACAGCCTTTGTGCTTCCAGCAAACACAAGAGAGAGAAAATGATATATAAAGCCCTTCTTTGTTCTGATTCATGGATAGAAGGCATTACGCAGACAAAGAAAAATGTAATGTCTGCATGCTGATCGGGGATATTCAACCTCTGCAGCTGTGAGATGATTTAGAAAAAACAGTGTTTTATTTTGTATGTACGGATTCGAATCCAAGCTAAACGTATTTGTGAATGGCTGGGGCTCGGTTGTCACTTGGCCTCCATCCACTAACACAAGCACCATGACCACTCGCTCTGGGCATGCCGGGCTGCAAGCTTGCAAGCCGCACGGTAGCAGTGATTCTCCCCCCTCGCCAAAGCTGAATCAGCAACGGAGGGTGCACGACGGCATTCGACCAGTTTGCTGCCACAGGCCAGCAGCAAACTGCAAATTCCCTGGAGTCAGGGGCAGAAACTGGGAGGAGGCTGCTTCAGGGCGATTGCTCAGTCTTTCTAATGATCTTCCAGTGGTGTAGGACTTCCCTATCGCTATGGCTAAAAGGCAACATTTGTCTTCTCAAACTCAAAAGAATTGCAGGCTTCTATAGAAACATATGCTGATGTTAGAAAAACATTCTATACAAAAGAGTATATCAGAAGAAATTAATATTACTAGGCTCATCCCCAGAAGAAAGGTAGAATTCAAGTCCCTTGAGTCCTCTAGAAAATTAGGAGGAAGAGAAGCAGCTCCCAAAGAAAGTTATGACCCAGCAGATGTCTTACGGGCCTACCTTACAGCAGCGTCCACAGAGTCCTTCTGGCAATACCTGACGTACTGGGTTGACTCGAGAGTCTAGGTGACTAAGTTAGGTTAGAGTTACCCTTTTTGAATGGCTGAAATTAAGAGTTATTAAATGTAACAAAACATTAAGCTTTTCAACTCACTCAAAAATCATGTTCATCACCAAATCACTATTTGTTTGCCTTGCTCTATTCCAAGGCTGACTTTAAGCAATCTACAAACATGCAATTTCAGAAATAAAATTTCACAACTGTTAGACAACTGTGGCCACAATGATTGTTCCAGGATAACACCGCTGAAATTGGAGGTGCTATTGGCTGTTATTACAGGGACTGTTTCCATAAAGCTCCTATAAAATCCATATGCACAGTAACCCATATTTGCAAGTAAAAACATCTGCTGATGAGTGCAATTGTTTATTTTGAATACAAAAGAGACATCTGTATGGGCCAATGGCTGTGCATGCAAATATCCTCCCAAACTTACAGGGACAGGTTTGATCCAAAGCCACAAAAGCTTTTTGGAATATTCCTGTTGATTTCAGGGATTCTGCCCACAGATGTGATTTCCACGTCAATGACGTTACTCCATTGCTCCTAAATATCAAGCAGCAGCTTAACTTTTCTTTTACTTAAAGCACTGTTCAACTGATACGGAGTCAAATCAAGCCAAAATACTCTAAGAAGGGATAATCTCAAGGAGTAAGCTTGATAGTCACTACGTAATTAAGCATGAATCGTACTGTTTTGTATCTTCTCCTGCAATAGATATTTGGAAACAAAAATCAGGGATTTTTTTTTTCTTTGCCCTCCAGAAAAATCTGTTTAATGAGAAAAACCTCCAAACTTAAAATCCATGTGTATCTGTTAAAGCTTTCCACTAAAAAGAAAAAAAACCCAAAACCTTCATAAAGCTCAAACATTTTCCACAGTTACATTTTGCTGCTGCTGCTGATAAAGGATAAAAATAACTAAGAGTAAAAATAAAACATTCTGAAAAGCTTTTGAATTCTGTAATTGTGTTCACATTGCAATGGGTTTTATTTTGTTTAAATCCAAAGGGTCTCAATAACTAGACAGCTTCCAGGTTGCCCTCAGGCAGAAGAGTACCACCAACTCTCTAATAGTATTCAAATAACCAACGAACATTTGATGCATCTCTGTGTCAAGCATTTGCTTCTACGCAGGGGTTTTGCGGCCCCTGACCCAGTGTTCTGCGGGTGTAGGGGCATCTTCTGCTGAAAATGCCCCTGGTCGGTCACCACCGGGCAGCCCCTCCACGTGAACCAGGTTCAAATTAGCAGTCAGGTCTCAAATGGAACTGAACCGCAGCCAAACAAGCAGCAGTGACCTCCGACACTTCACCGGGTGGCTCACCAGCCCAGGAATGGGTGCTTGCTTTGCTTTGCCAAATCCTCTCAAGAGTTCTCTTAAAAAACTAAAGTTTCCATTCTTCTAGCTTAAGCTGCCCCAATTTATTAAGACGAGCTGTTGTTCTTTGTTTGCTGATTTGATAACGTTTGAAGCATGTTTCATCTGCATTCAGTTATGTGTAATCTGGCAAGGGGCTAGAAGGAATAATTTATAAAGCAGATAAATTTGTATAGATTAGCCAAGTGCCTACTGAGTGAGAATATAGCCATCTATAAATATTTAGAAGACTTAAACAGCAAGGAAAGATAAATATTGTTGAAAATAACACATTTAGTAGGCCATTGAAATATAACTAGGAATAAATAAAAACAAGCAAAGAAAAAGGCTAACAACACAGAGGAAAGACTTAGTATAATCAGGTCAACAAAAACCGGACGTATCTCTGTATCTCTACCTCTGCCATCACCAAGTCTATAATCTCAAACATATTATGCACAATAGCTAACTGGTTAGGTTAAGGACCTTAGCAGGTCTATGTTCCTGATTTTCAAATGAGCAACTTGGGACATACATTGTATCTCTCTCCATTTACGCTTCTCATGTTATACTAACAACAAAACATACTAATTTCTCTTTCTTCATCCTGTGTAATGTATTTATGTTTTGTCTTTGGGTTAACATGTATTTAGCCACAGATTAAGACAAGAATCTACAAATATCTGGTCTTCCTATACGTTAGAAACCTGTATCTGGTCAAAGTAGCACACCAGCTCATATCTTATTAAAACTGGTGTTGCTACACTTCAAAAATCATTTTGTATCAACAGTGTACTGAAGATGTGAACGCATCTATCTGCTGGTTTGTGTTGCTATCGCTCCCTGCAGACAAACATGTATGTGCATTTATATACACGTATGTGTACACATACACCCACCCCTTGTGAAAGGATTATGTAGTGTACCCACCGCTTACCTTGGAAAAGCAAGCAAACAAGAGTTATTATTGTTAAAGCCTTGGCACAGCTTCCAGTCTGCCTTCCCAATTCCAACAATTTAAAAGAGGGGGAAAAAAGTACTGCTCCCATACCGAACAAACCACCATCATAAAGAACAGTTAAGTACAATTTTGCTAGTCTTTCCTACAGAATCTGCGCTGCTTTTGTCGTGAGTTTTTTCCCCTCTTTCCATAATGGGGGAAAGAGGATCACCAGACGAAGTGACACAGCGAGTAGACATTTATTTAGCACATCAGGTAGGAGATGGGCTGCACCAGGACAAGCTTTGCACTCACACGCACATTTGGTGCGGGCGGCTGGGACCTGCCCCAAGTGCTGCGGAGCCCCGGGGACACCCACGCTCCCTCCCCGTCGGCGCCAGCGCCGGCTCGAGCCCACACACATCCCCCACCGCACACGCTCCGCTCCACGCCACGCACACGACACTGCACGGCTCGGCTGCTGCTGGGCAGTTCCATGGCCAGATGTCAGCACCATTCGCCCGTCAAACCAGTCCTCGCTGATACCACGCTGCAAAAAAAACCTCTCTGATATTGGACATGCCAGAAAGATCTACAGGCAACCCAGGCTTGCACTCAAGCCGTTCCTGATATTGCAGGAGGAGCTCATCTTGCACGAGGAGACTGTCACAGCACCTCTTGATGATAAAAATCTACTGTTGTTTTAAAGAAATCAGAATGGTATCCCCTCACATAATCATTGCGCTGTATCATGTTCTTACTTCTTCCCAGCCTGCAGAAAAGATTGTACAGACAGAATCTTTGTAGCATCTAAATAATTCCACCAGTATTACTTTCAAAACTTTATAAATAAAAAAATAAATCTGATTACTCCTCAATTTCCCTTTTGGATGAAAACAAGTTTGAAACAATAGGCAAGGGCTAAAAAACCTAAAGAAATATTAAGCACAAGTGAACAACAGCTATTTCTCCACTAATCATCTCATGGGATTTTTAGAAATCTTAAAAGTATACTCCGGGACTAAGAAGCATCTCTTCAGTCTTTTGGAAGATTAGTATTTTTCTGACCTGTGTTCTTGTCTCTTTTAATTATGGAGGTCTGGGTGGGGTAATTAATTTATTTGAAAAATGTTTTTGGGTTGTTATTTTAATTATTTGAGCAACGCATACTTTGTACAGTTTTCTTTTTAAAATATAAAGTCTAAAATCTCTGGAGTACAGCTCTGAATAATCCTAGATAGAGCTTGACTTCAAATTAATTGATCTGCTAAATCACAAAGTGGTTATTGCCTGTATATATTTAAAAATGGGTAATAAGATCTTAATCACTACTTTTAATCTCCGAGTTCTGCTTTCTTAGGTAGTAAAGACTGCAATCCCACATGATTTAGGCCTTATCTCTTTACCTCTGAACGTTATGAAGATTTCCTCTCAGAGAAGTCTGGTTTGTTTTCTTTGTTTTGTGTAAGTATAACTAAAAACACACTAAGAGTATCAAAGAGAATTTAGAGTTTTGTACAATATCTTTGGAAAACTTATGACTATTTAAAATAATCCCATTGTTCTCATAAAATCATAATCACTTCTATCTTATGTCCTCATTACGTGGAACATGTTAACTCTACTTGATAGAAAATATCTACTTTAATCCAAATGAAACCAAAATAAATTTCTAGCAAACATTTCAAGTAAAATGGTTCTCTGTCTCTACTGTGGGCATAGCCTGAAAAAATTTCTGTGTTCATTGCTGCTGCTGTTACTCATTTGTCACCATGTATTAAATTCATGAATACAGGGCACAAGTATTCCTGGACCAAAATGAGTTCTAGAAAGCATGATTTTATATTTCACATTTGCTCATAATGTCCAAACCTTTCTTTGGTTCACCTGCTATTGTGGCCTTACGCAATGAATTCCCAGGTTGTGACTTTACTAAGTAATTTACCAACAGAAGATTTTTCAGAAACAGTTACTTGAGCTTTCCAGATTAAGTGAATCTAAATTAAAATATGAACAATTTGCGTATTTAAATTTTCTACCTTCCCTTGTTGATTTCTCCCCCCACCCTTCAGTACTTTATTAGCACTAGTTCATTGTTGCTTGTCTCAGATGTTAATTTCTAAATATCAAACATCAACATAGAAGAATTTTCTGAGCTGACGCTGCGAGGTGCATTTTACAACCAAACAGCATTGTGATTTCAGTCTGATTCCAAGGAACGACAGTTCTACAGACTGCAATGAAGAACAGATTATTCCAAAGATTAAAGACAAAGCCCAAAAGTATACATGATTACAGCTGCAAATAAGCTAATACATTTTCAGTCTCTGCAAATTGTTAGGTTTTCTCAGCTGAGTAATGGAGTAAGAAGTTATCAGATACGTATTATCCGGGTATGTTTTCAAAGTCATACAGAAAACATCCACGTTTCACATCACTAACACTACTGCAGTATAGAGAATACCTCCTATTTGGTACGGAGTCCATTCAATAAAAAAGCTGACAATATTTATTGCATTCAAACTAAGTTCTGGAATTTCATCTAAGCATTTTTAAGTGTTTCACAAAAGTGGCGTCTATCCCAGCCTTTAACAGGCAAGACATTTTACACATAGAAGAGAAAAATCCTGCCTCCACTGAAGATGGTGCCAAACCTACCAAGAATGCTAAGGCTTTCAAAGGAAGTTGATTTATTGACCCAAAAAGACACAGAGACAGACAAGGAAATCACATTCTTCAATTTCAGCTCTCATCTAAAACCACTACAAGACAAACCACTTACTGCCTGTTTTATCTGTGTGTCATTAGCCGAACCAAGCAGATGGCCATTACTCCATCCCATTGAAGCACGTGCGGCCATAGCACTTTTAAACTGTTAAAAAGGTACAGTTGCTACCACAGCTGTTAACTGAAAACAACAATCCATATGAAGTTTTACGGACATCTGAAGTGCTGATAGATCTTCATCCTCCATCATCTCTTTGTGAAAGGGATTGAACAAATAAGGCTGGAAAGCTTTAAAGATATTAGCTCAAAATCACAATGAAAGGGAATTTTTTCCTGACACATTTTTCTCACTCTTGGACACTTTTACATTAAAAATAAATTGCACAGTTCTTTTCTTGTGTAGTACCCCGTGGATTAACAGTTTTGGAAAACTACAGTTAATCACAAAACCAGCTAATTCAGACCTAGTCCTTTCTTAAAGCAGTAGCTTAATTTGATTCTTTATGGGCAATTAACTGTTACCTCCTTCCTGGAACTACATCCATCTAAGCATCTCTAAGTAAACAAAAATGTTATTTTCATTGTTTAATGCATAGTTTATGTTTTAGTAAGGTATATGATTTTTCTTTAATTATAGTCTGCTTCTGTAAAATCCGTTACCTCAGAGCAGTCTTATCAGCATCAAAATCTACTACGTATTGCACAGTATAGGAAGTCAGTATTATTTCTACGGAATCAGATGAGTAACAGAACAAAATCTTTCCCAGATTCCATAAATAACTGGATACTCAATGGCTGGGCTTATGAACATGCTACTTCAGCTAAACAGAAGCGCGGCCTTGCTGGTATCTGGTATTACAGAGTAAACTACTGCTGTTCTTAAGATTAGACAGCTGCACGCTTTTTGCAAATTCACACCTGATTTTACATGCAATAACATACTGAAACACAAACCTGTCACTAAAATGCTACGTTGGACTTTATTGTAACAAAAGGAAAACAATTCTCCTTTGCAGTTTCTAAAAACAATACAGTACACGCTGTAACACTACCTGCCTATTGAATTTTTGGTCTTCACCTTTGGAAAATACTAAATATTTCCAGCATTTTCATGAGTTGCAGTACTTGTGGTAAGAAACACAAAGACACGTGATTCACACCCTTCCTTAACCAGAAAATTACTTGAACTTCAGAGTCCTCCTTTAGTCTTAGACGCAGAAAGCAGTAATGAGGCAACTAAGTTGCCCAAGCCTCTTTGTTAATTTTGTTTAGAAATCTACGTTCCATTGCCTTTTCTATGATTTTAGACTATGTAGGACATGTGGGAGGTGGAGCTCATACCCTTGGAAGGAGTTTTCTGAAGCATCATTCATACGGCCACCATGTGTTTGCTCCGGTGACGTCTTTAGGAAAGGAACTAGTCTTTAAGAAAAGGGTCCTGGAGACTAAACCAACTGATGTCACTGGCTGGAGCTGCACTCGAAAGGAAGGGCTAATTCATCTCAGATGATTGTTTTATTTATTCTGTGTGTTCCTATTAAAGTGATATGAGATAGACTCCTTTATTTAGAAACCTCCTTCTCCTAGAAATTCATTTTACCTAACAGTTGCTGTTTATCAATAACTTCTTTAAAGAATCAGTTGGTTTTTAAGCTGCTGTTGCAGCTAACAGCAAGCTGTTGGGAAAGCCAGCTAGGTGTGGTGGAAGCCGTGCTGTCTAGGTCAAGATAAAAGCATACTCATTTATTCAAAGCCAACGGAGAGGAAATAAAATGGAATACTACAACCTACCAGGTTGGCCAGTAAGTTAACATTACACACACTATCTCTGATGCTGAAATGCCTGACTCTGGAGAGCACGTTTTCTCCTAAGTATTTAGAGGTATCTTCTGTCCACTCATGTACAAAAGTCTACTTCAAGTTAAGCTCTTTACATAGTAAGTAAAAGAAAATTTCCCCTAGACAATATATGCTACTCTACTTTGAACTACTATAAATTTTTCAAGTAATTTGCTCGTTTTCCTGTTCTGGGAATGTATGGCTTGTTTTGTTGCATGGTCTTTTTCACCAAGCATTGTTTGTTACAGCCATCCTCCCAAGAACACGTTTTTGACTCACATCAAGCTTTAAATTTCTGGGGGGATTTTCTTGAATTCACCGGGTTTCAGCCAAAAAGCATCACTTGCTGTGATTAAGTAGTATCACTTGCTATCTTCAGGTCATTTAAACTTGTAGGAGGCAGAGAAGATTTCTTTTTTTTCCTGTGTATCTGCATGTGTCACAAATCAAAGCTCCGCAAGATTCAGGAATCCGCCTGTACAGTAGCAGGGACTCCATCGCACACAAAAAAAAAAAAATTACAGGAAACAATCTTCCATTACTGGTACAGTTGGCAATCCAAAAGCACCAGGAAATTACCTCAGTTGTGGAATGAACAGGTATCTGTCATGTGGAGAAGGTCACAACTAGGAGAAGGCTCCAATAGCCTTCCTTCCCCTGCTTCTCTGTTTTATTTTCCTATCTTGCTCAGCAACAGCTATTTTCACTTTTGTGTCTCTTAGTTCAGTTTTCTCATGCGAAATACGTTCAGTAAGATGGAATCATACGCTGAAGCCTCTCATCAGAGTCAAACCCCTTCAATTTACTGCTCCCATCATTTTTGTGTCAGACATCTCCACCCTCCTACTCACTCCAAATCGGCTGGACTCCCTCCTCCTCGCTAAAATCCACTCATTTCTTAGGCATTGCTTTAGAGGAAGAAGCTGTACAAGCTCTGAGCCCGTGCAATCTCTCCACTTCTACGGTTCTTTCAGATTATTGCTCTCTGAATAGTTTGGATGCTAGTAGGTCAAATTTCTCTTGCCCTGCCATAAAACCTGCCTATTTTTCTGAAGGAAAGGGAAGGAAGAGGGAGATAAAAATGATTTTCTAAACAAGTATTTTGTAATCTTACCAAAAAATGGTAATGACAATAAATCCGAGTTGCCAATTAGGTGCTCTACTGCTTTTAATGACACAGCCAAACTTCTTGGAACTTGACTTCAAAATGCAGATTTGTGGGTGGAAGTGGGTGCAAAAACAGGTAGCAAGGGAGCCTATTTACTGGTTTTCTGCTTACTAGTTTTGGGTTCTTATGGAGCTTACGTCGATCTAAACTAGTAGACAGTAATTCAAGTACTCTCTAATTCATTGTGGAAGTTCAGACTGATCATTTACTGTAACCTTGCACTTCCCAGCTTTCCAAGTCTATAAAGCATGGCAAGAAACTACTGCATGAGGGTGTCATTAGGGTAGCTGCACAAAGAGATTATTTGTGGAATTTGTGTAATGCAGCCTGTTTTCATCTGTAGTAACAGTTCTCTTCCCTATTGTTTGGTAACCACAGCCTTAAAAACAGTAATTTAGCCAAGTATTTGCTTTCCAGGATGGGAAGGTATGAAGTTAAATTACCAGTTTCGGTCAAGAACTTCAGCTATTAAAAGCTGCAGATTTTGCGGTACCCTTCAGCTGCTCTTGCCGGAGGTTCTTTCAGGGACCTGTCTGAATGGCTGGGCAACGTACATCAAGATGACTTTGCACATTATGTGCATCCCACAGCAGCCTTTGCTCTGGAAACAGAAAGCTTGTTTTTCCTTCTGGTGCAGTTTTCACTACATAATTACTCCTATTACAATAATCATGAATACATGGCCAACATGATAGGACTTGTCCTCCAGCACGCACACAAGTTCTGAGTGTGGACGAAGAACTTGATACAGAACTCACATTTCACGGCTAGTCTCACACTGGATGGGCCAGGGAGGCTGATGAGGTTGGGATCTGTGGCCAGGTCAGAAGACACAGAGAGCCAATGCAGTAAGTTCTAAGATCAACAAAAGGAGCCACACAAATGCCAATACAATCTTATTTCTGTTCTGTGAATAGACACCTTTATGAAAAAATCCTGTAGAAGTCAACAGATGACAACCTTTTAACAGAATGGTAAAACAATATCCAAAAAAATCTGGTGGTTAAATTAGATCAGTTGTAGATATCTGTGTATACTATACACACATAACACTACACTTACATCTCATTTTATACGTACGTGTTTATAAAGTAAACTAACTACAGGAATATAACTTATGAAAGCCATAATTTTATAGTTCATAGCATCTTAAAACAATTTCCACTTTAGATGTGGTTTTGAAAAGAAAAACAAAAGGATGGCAAGTCTTTTTGCCCATTAATTCCTCCTCAGAAGATAAACCACCAAGCATTGTTTTTAATGGTCTGTTCTGTTATTTCGCATCCAGTCACTGCTCTAATTGTGGGCAGGAATAAAGCACTGAGCTGTCGAGCTTAAACGTATTCAGGAATCTTATTCTTAAAATGTCACACAGAAAAATGTAGTCTGTCCTTTGCCTTCCAGTGTTGTAAAATCACTGTCCTAACACTGAATAACAGTATTAAGTAGTCCCATAAGATCATGGAATGATGATTTTAGGAAATCTGAATCCTACGGTTTCATCTGACTTTCACATCCGTCCTGTTAGACTTTGACAAGAAGCAGTGTGACCATGAATTACCACGAAATTCAGAGCAGTTCTCACCCCTAGAGTTTTTCTTTCATGGTATGTGCCACAAACCAGTAATTCACAGCTCTGCATCTCCCAGCCCCAGAACGCATCAGCCAGGAGACCCCAGCAGGCACGGTCCGGCAGACTGACTGCAGCGCGCGCTGCCCCGGCTCAGCACACACCGCAGCGGTCAGGTCTGCAGTATGAGAATTCAGCTTGGTTGCTAAGCATCGCTATTACAACAGCATCAAGAGCAAAGTTATTTTTCCTCAAGTCGTCTTGAAGAATGTGCTTTGACCTGTGTTCAGTGCCCGTCAGGTTAATAACAGACTCGTACCGCTTGTGAAGGAGGCTGAGGACGGGCCTGCCTTGGCGAAATACGAAAGCACACACGGCAGCCTGCATTTGTTGCTTAGCGAAACTTTCAGTCTGCCCCCACCTCAGTGTCACCACTTGGCACCTTAAATAGGCGAACATCATCTGACACAGCGAGCACCCTGAAACATGTCAGGCATGCTGAGTGTCCCAGGACTCTCCCCGATTCCTTACTCCCCTTGCAACAGCTGCTGGATCTCTGGAGAGGCACGCAGGCTGAGCAGCACACAGCAGCATTATGGCCAACGACCACCATGCAGCTGACACAAACGCAAGGGTGGCACAGCGTGGTCACGACTGTTGTCCCCAGTGAATGAGTTTTCAGTTATATTCTTGCATACGCTATGGAGTAGAAACTTCCAGAAGTGTTGGTTACAACAATCAAGCCTTATTTCAAGCCTCCAAAACATCTTCTATCAGCAAAAGAATAAGTACACAAACAAAAATTATTTAACAAGTGGAAAAGATATTCTGTTCCAAATTTCTGGTGCTCCCTGTTACTATGGTGAATACCAGCACCTACTGACAGAAACAAGAGAAAACATACCTTGTTTTCCCCAAAGCTACAGCTAATATTTGTAAATCTTTTTTAAAAAGACTGATCAATCTCTCTTATGCATGTTGTGCTGTGACTAAGCCTTTGATAAAAGGTTCTAGAAATCCTGAAAGAATTGTACTTTATTTTCCCAAGCCACCTATATTTATCAAAAAAGTTGGTTACAGAATAGCTAGAAGCACCAACCAAAGCTTCACGGTTGTTTTTGTGTCTGTCTGTTTTGCAGACATACTCAGTAGAGGTCAGTTTCTGATAAAGCCGTAGAAGATAGGAGAGTTAATGACTCACATCTGCAATTTTAAATTATTCAGTTACCACTTCAGTACTAACCACAGGCGCAATAAACAGCAGCTAATACAAGTCATGCATGTTTCATAAAGGGAAACTGTACCCTCTGGAGTGTATTACATTTATCTCTGAAAAGAGCGACAGTGTTTGCAACATCATTTAAGACCAGTTTTTCCTGCTGTTACTTTAGCTTTCTGCAGTAAAACCTCCCATTGATTCGAATAGCAGTTTTATTCAGAGGCAGGAGACAGATTGCGATCTATTAAAAAATATTTGCTTTTAAAGTCATAAATACAGGGAGTAACTTTTTACAAATGGGTTGGCTCAGTTTCCCTGTGGCTTATGCAACTCTCCTTCGCATGGGCTGCAGATAAACAGCTGTAGCCTCATGTGTGCTGTATTCTGCTGGGACATCCAAAAGCCCCCACACGTTCAGGAGGAACATGGGGGTGGTCACCAGTATTACAGTAACTCTGCACACTGCAATAAAAGCCTTTTCTTGTTGGATGCCTGGGAGCAATCGGTCACCCAAAAATGTCTGCACCCTTCAGCAGGGAGCTGCTTCTGCTGTCCCCAGACATTGAACATGACCAAAATACCTTTGCCCGCTATTTGGAAAGGAGTCTAGCATAGAAATAGTGAACAGAAATCCAGAAAAGGGAAGAAAATAGGAAGTCCTGAAAGGTGCATAACTAAGTACACTTTTAGGCAACTTGCCTGGCTGCTAGCAATCTTAGGAGCCCAGGTCCCTCACACACCATAGTCACTACCTGCTTTGAATCAGTTATGACTGAGAAAACCTGAATAAACCTCACTACAATTTTTACTGAGTTATCCAGCAGAACTTTCTGGTGAGCTTACCTGCAGTGAAGTCTCTGCTGTTACCGTTGGCAGCATTATTAACAGCAAAACTTATGAGACACAGAATAGCAAAGCAAACAAGCAGGATAAACCCCAAATATCCAAAGAAGTGCCTGGCACCAAATAACAGTCTACTAAAGCATAATCTAAGGAGAAAAGAAAATTTCACTTCAAATAAACACATCATGAACACTGCTTATAAGAGATGGAGAGAGGCACCGCCAGAGTATAGCCACAGGCTGTTAACTCCAGACCTGTTTTTATCTGGACCTGGCAAAGTCAATATTTTCATAACTGTGCTACACTGAGACTGCAGCTCACTGAGCTGTTAGCCATTTCCTTAAACTTCTCATCTTTTTCTTCTATAATTGGTTCCCTATCTTTGACTTGGGAAGATAGTACCATGTAACATCATTCTGCCAGCAGAATATTTGTTCCTCTAAAGAATTAATGGTACTACTCTATATAAAAATGTCTCTACTGAACCAATACAGCTGCTCTTTTAACTCAATTACAGAGCAGTCATCCAGGAATAGAAGATGACTTCTAAGGAAGGAGAACTCATGTCCCTCCAGAAACACTACCTCTTCTCCAGCTGCGGAGGCATGACCCCTCAGGAACCAAGCCATTAAAAAGCGCCCGACTATCACAGGATCTGTCATCCCATTACTGCACTTTGTCTTCAAAAGAGCTCTTTCATCCACAAAGGTATTAGTGGGGAGTTAAAGTGCCATCAATTTCTCTCTTCTATCTCTTGGATGGCGGTTTTGTCTCTTCCAGTTAATAAGGTTAAAGAAGTAGAGATTGTCGGTGAAGTCACAGTAAATTAAATGTGAAACTTCTCAGTCATTGCTGTTCCTGAGTTTCTGCCAAATTCACCATCTCCTCCTTGAGATTTCACTTCAAATGACTGACACTGAATTTTCAAAGAAATAGCAGTGTTTCATGCACACTTAAAACCCTCATCCTAACCTTTCCCTCAAACAAATGTGTACAAATACCCATGAAAGAGCCCATAATAACTTCGATAAAGAAATGTCCTGCTTTTATAGTAAAATCTTCAAAGACTCCAGCAAGTGACATTCTGCAAGCCCCTCTCACTTGTTTCCCTACCTGTTACTTCTTCATGGAAGGGTGGTGTCACCTTTGAACACAGCCATTTCTAACTTTGGCAGGTTACCAGAGAACCCCCAAAGAAGTCCCTATTTTTAGCCTATTCATGTGGTGAATATTTTGTAGCCAGCTCTCCTCACAAGGTTCTCAAGTAAATGAGAGGTTCACATGGGACAACCTTACAAAAGCAGCAGATTGCCTTTTCCCTTACTCCAACCATAAAGGCACAGGAATCCACACGGAAAGCAACACAGGGATTTAGACTTGATAAGTAAGTTCACAGTGGAACTCCTCCTCTCCTCAAAAGGTACGTACCTCTGTTCCAAGTGTCATGAAACTCCAGCTGGTTTTAAATTCTTTACATGTAAGTACAATGTACACTTGTCCCCCATGTTTCAGTTGGAAGTGGTGAGTCTATACAATGAATGAATGATTTTTTTAACCACATGTGGCTTGTTTTGCTGTTCTTCTAAAGAGCTGAATAACCTGTTTACTAGTTTTGATATCTAGAATCCTGACGGTTCCTTCCCAAATATGTAGAACAGAATTTTCTGCAGGATTTTTTTGTTGAGCTTAGAACTCAGCAGAACAGTCTTTGCTACAACTAAAGAGGTTAAAAAAAAAAAACAACAAACCAACAACCCAAAACCAACAAAAGAACCACAACAACAATATTCCCCCAAACCACTGAGACACTACAAATTGCTCTACTCCATTAAGCAAACAGTTTAGGAACTCAGGCAAAAGAGAAATGTCCTTTAGTGCTGAAAACTTTGCTTATGTAGATAACAAGATACGGTAGGCTAGAACTTTCCTGAATCTAATTTTGTTCATTCCTTCACAACATCTAGCATAGTAAACCATTATTTACTATGGTGATCAGTCAGCTTAAGCTATTGCCTAAGGAGGTGAAATAGTACTGTTCTCACTATGCCCACAAAACATCTGGAATGGTTTTTGACACATGTTCTGACAGCTCAGGTTATTTGTTTGAAAGGCAGAGATAACTATCAGTTCTGCATTAAAAGACATTTTTGTGGTCATGATGCTACCACAGTACTGTGAAGAATTAAAAGTGGTATAAGCAGAGATGCGATTAATAATCTTATTAGCAGAACAGGACTGACACAACAACTGCTGCCATAACAACGAACAAAAAATCAGAATTGCCACAGGTTAAATGTGTGAGAAATTCATGAAACTAGGAAAATGCTTTAATGCTACAAGCAGTAAAAGAAGAAAAACGTACACAGCTAGAAATAGAGATTAAAAATAATCTAAACAGAGCTCAAATTTAAATAAAATACTACCTTTTTAAAATAACAATAAGGTGGAATACAAATGCAAAGGTAGACAGCAGCGAGAGACCAGAGAAGGAAACTACTACAACCGAATCTGAAAAAAAGTGCAAAGAGATATTATGCAACTCTTCAAGGTAAAATAATCTGAGTCCATGAACCTGGAAGAACTGATAGCATGCTTTTGCATCTCGAGTAATTGAGTAGTAAGTACTGTAAGAAAACTTTTTAAAAGGAGAATTTTTTTAACAAAAAAAAAATCTGGGTAGCAAATTAAGAAGATCTGGAAAGGGTTGGGTACTTAGTTTTATCTCAAACATAAGGTAGACTATAGTGGGAATTTTGGATTATAAAATAATTAAGGATTTTTTTGCTTTGCAAAAATACGTCAAAAACACTAAGCATCGCTCAAAGAACAATTTCCCCCATTAAAGAACAGAAGGCTCCATCCCTTTTTGCCTTTTTGGCAGTCCGCTGGACGCCCTTGAAGAGAGCAAGATCTCAGTTACACAGATTAACCAGCAGCAAACCATGACCCAGAGGTGTCATAAGATATCACTCAATGGTTATAAATGCTGCCCTAGGATCCCTCAATTAACGCATTTCCAAAAAACACTGGGAAGCAGCAGATACTTTCAGCTATTGCAATGTTTTCATTTATTGTTAAAACCTTACCCAGAAACCTCTACGCAATTCTAGACATTCAGCTTCAAGGAAAAAAAAAAAAAAATTGAAATAAAAGCTTGTACCAAGGAGGATCACTACAACAATAATGAATTTGATTGTGGATAAACCAAATAATTTCTGATTAATTTAACCTACAATTTGTCCATTCTTTGAAATGTTTTAATGGACATGAAATTAAATCAAATCAGCCTCAAAACAGTAAAAAAGTACCTTATGTTTGTTAAGTACAAAGTTTTCACCCCTAATTTAATTCCTTCCAAGTAGGCACCACACGCCATCAACTCATGCTGCTCATTGCAAAAATTCTGCTACAACCATTTTCTTAATTTCAAGGTCAGGCCTTCTCATAAAAGTGTAAAAACCCTGTCCTTTATTCTCCAAGTATCCATACAACAAAAGCAAGTACACTGCTGAGACTGCAATGAAACTTAAGAGTTCTTACCATCTATTTTGCACACATACCTTAAAAAAAAAAAAAAATCTCAAGTGCACTGCTAATTATGACCCAACTCATAGCATAATTCTTTTCCCTTCTGTTCAGCATAAACCTTGCAATATCCATTATCACTGCAAATTATTTACAGCAGAGAGGCTGAATGCAAAAACTAGGCTTATTGGAAATTCTGTTGGTACACAAAATAGCTTTATAATATACTACACCTTCCCGCTTCAAATTTCAAGCAGAAGCAAATATCCCCCTTGTGGGAAAATACTGTCTATTTGTGAAAGACTTAATGACATGAGGTAAATTGTGCTGCTGGTTCAAGTTACACATGCAACACACTTCAATAACGTGCTATTTCCTTTTGTATATGATGCAATCCTAAAGAATACATGATTAGGTAACTCATTTGTGTTTGAAATTTCGGTCGTTTTAAAGGCTATCACTCATGTGAACATTATCCTATTTTTCCCTCATCAATTTCCATTACCAGTTTGATTCACAGTAACGCTGTCCCAGTAGGTTTCCCAAACAGATTGTAAGTGAATATAGTGCTCTTATTAAAAAAGGAAAGCAAACAAAAGCCTACTGATTCCATACATTCTGAAAGACAGTTAACAAGAATGAGAAGTATTGCATTCAAAGATACTTGTTTCACATTTTCATTAGAATATATACTTTCCTGAAAAAAGAAGAAAGGTATCACTACATGTAAAAACTTCTCAAATCTTTACAATAAATTAAATTCTCCCAAGAATTTTGCTTTTTATTGGAAACTCTACAAACAGGAAGACGTATCCAATCTCATCCAGTCTTTGCTTTCCACTGCTCATTTACCAACGTTTACAGCAAAGAACATCTGCTTGGCTTTCATACATCTAATGTTCTCCCACTATAAAAAGAAAGTGCTATACTGGAAAAAACATACAAATAAGGACTGCTGCTAACTAATGCAGAATTCAGTTTTCCAAGCAACCTGTGGAAGAACCACAAAGTGACTATCCCTGTGTGTATTACTGGTTGCTCACCTAAAAGCTGGTGGATCAAGACAGGAGAAGCAGAAACTCCAGAAAGAAAACACCAGCAATTAATCCTTGAAGCTGGTCCCTGATTGAAGTGCAGTCAATAAACTGGATGAACTAAGGGCTCTCTGAAGAGAAATGATTTTCCTGCCAGCATCTCCAATAGCTATTTAACCCACAAAGGTTAACAGAGTCTATGCTGCTTTAAAACAGTCAGTTCAGAAATAGCTCTTCATTTTTTCATCTTTTTTTTCCCTTAAGTACTAATTACTATTCAAGACAAGATTTCATAACAACAGTATGTTAACACGAGATGTTTACTATTTTTCACAGTCTCTCCCTCCAGTGCTGAATTTTGCCTAGCAGATTTTCTTCACGTTTATTTTGTCCAGAATGAATTTCTTTCTTTAGTCACTGATTTTTCACTCCAGGTCACAAAGGAGAAAGGAATAAGGCATTTAAACATTACAGAATGCCTTAATACACAGACAAGCAAAACTTGTTTTGTTGGCATATCACTGCCTATTATTACATGAAGAAATAACGGTATGAAGTCAAGAATATAACAGGTGCTCTCCTAAGCATATGCAGGCAAAGTTCATTACTAAAGTCATAATTAAAGATAACAACTCTGACAAACAGTGGTCAGAAATGCTGTAGATGTGGTTGATCCATCTCTGGGTAAGGTTTACAGTCCCCTGTCAACATCAGAAAATACACCTGTCCCGGGCCAGAACAAGGGACCATCCAGTTCTGTGCCCTGCTCCTGTTACTAGCCAGCAGATGATGCCTGGGGAAGTTAAAGTATGACAAGTATTTATGATACCCCCCCAGATCCCGTACCAAATACCAGCCATTCTCAGCTAAGCAACCGGATGAAGGTATCATTTACGCATCCACTACAAGAAACAAACAAACAACATATACATTTTTTTTTAAATCATCACATCTGAAAATGCAAGTTGTGCATGTGCGTGTGTGTAGCATTAGAATAAACTCTTAGTGTCACCTAGAAAATTACTTTAAAACACTTGATGCCATCTTGGCCACCTTGGGGCAGAGGGAGGCCGGTCTGAACTTCCCAAGAGCTGTAGCTGTCCAGAAACTAACTGTTCTCAGACTTCCCCAGTACAACATACTGGAACCAATTTAACAATACTTTCTTATGATGTATATCATGTTAGAATCTTATGCAGAGTCTCTTACTGCCAGTTCAGGGTTGCTTTCTACCCCTTTGACATTAGCAGAGAATCACAATTTCTATACAAATTTGACCTTTAAAAAGTACCATCTGTAAACGGTGTTAAGGTCAACAGAAAAAAATAATAATTCACTCTGAAACTACTTCGTGCGTGCTTGGTTGGGATATGTAGCTCACTTTTGCAGCATCAAGAAACCTGAGAAGTTTGATTAGAGTTTTGGTAAGCATCTTTCAAACCTACAAACCTGACCAGATTGTCCTGGACTGCTTCATGTTCACCTGCTCCTTGTGCGAGTTTTGCATATCTGGGTGCTAAAGGGCGAGTTCCACTTTAATGCTGCAGAAGCCGTTAATCAAGTCACGTACATGGTTTGAACAACTAATGCTTCTTCCTGGAGGACAGTTAACATGTGGAAGGGGAAAAAACAAACTGATATGCTAATAGCGTGAAAGTAGCACATCCCTAATTACATCTTTAAGAACTTAGACACTTACATGACTGGAAGTCAAAGTGACACAGTCCTTTATCACACACAGATGTACTTCTGCGTTTCAGTAAAACAGTCTCCTATTAGAAGTCATTTGAACCTAAATTCCTTTTTCCAACATTATCCTTTGCTAACTGGAAACACATAGAAGTAAATACAGCCTCCAAGCCTAATGCAATATTCTGAAAGGATTAAATAAAATCTATCTGAGCAAACATAATATCGTTACACATTTCTCAAGAAGGCTGAAGGATTATTAAGTGCTCTACGATTTTATGACTAGAGAAGCTAGCTACTTTGGGACATGTCTCAGCCTACATTAGTGGGATTTTTATACATTTGCCTCATCAACTGGATTATCAGAAAAAGTAAAGTCATCTAGAGAGACAGATTTTTTTTTTAAGGTACTGCAACAGCAAAACCAACAAAATCTAAAGAAAATTTAATTTATAGAAGATGAAACGATTTTATACATACGAACAACTGGCAATATGCAGTAATCTGTAATTACTGGAGGGGTTCTAAACCCATCTGACTTTTCCTAAGATTAGAGTGAAAAATACAGAAAACATTAGCTTTTTTGTTGCTGTTGTTTTAAATGGAACATTTCTGCCTTAGAAAAAATGACCCAAATATATCAAAATCACAGAAATGCCACTGAATGTTGCACCCACCCATTGATTTATAAAATGCTAATAGTTCAGAATCAGATAATTAAAATTGCCTACTCTTAAACTTATATTCCACCATGATAACAATCAGAATTTTTAAAAGTATAAATACTGGCACAAGACCAAATCAATACAAATTGTTCACTAATAATGTAAATAAGAAATTAATTTTCTAGTCATATGAGAAGTGAATTTCTGAAACAGCCTTTCAAGCTAAAATTAAAATATGAAAGAGACTCTGACGGTGTATATGAATTCCTCCAAAGGAAAATAAAGTGTGCAATCATCAATTTATCAGCATTCAGTGCTCCTCCAAAGTCTCTTGAGAAGAAGTATTTCACTTTATCTTTGCACCGTAGGTATATTACGTTAATCCAAATCACCAAGGGCTTCCACTGACTGGGTGCAGGATCCAGGCAGTATTAGATCCCTACCACTCATAGCCACTAATGTCCCTGACAGATCATTGGATTTGTTGATTTTTCGTCCTTGACAGAAACCTATTCTGACTGCTGGCTTTCCACCAGATGTGTAAGCCTAGTGTAGGAGTCTGGAAAGTAATCACATAGGGGTGGGTGCAGCACAGATCGGTAGATACTTCTGGTCACCCTTCATTATCCACAGTTTTACAAGATCAGAACTGATTGTTCCTACACAGAATATGCTTCTTAGGGATTTTTCAACATTTTGTTTATTAAGTTCTTCAGTTTAGCTTTTCTGCAAGTTTGTTTATGATTTTGTTTTTTTCCCTTTTATAGCAGGTGCCAGGAAAAAAAGGCAGCTCTGTGTGTGTGTGTGTGTGTGTGTGTGTGTCTGTGTGTGGGTG
>Ga0065711_1033322_pt1 | contig 25711 bp, 14 predicted proteins | sample Hoacrofraction12_FD_59098 | JGI IMG/M metagenome (GOLD analysis project Ga0065711, IMG submission 59098) | Hoatzin crop microbial communities from Cojedes, Venezuela - Epithelial fraction 12 v2 (version 2) | ecosystem: Host-associated > Birds > Digestive system > Esophagus > Crop | place...
GAACAGGTTGCCCAGGGAGGTTGTGGAGTCTCCTTCTCTGGAGATATTCAAGACCCGCCTGGACAAGGTCCTCTACAGCCTACTGTAGGTGACCCTGCTTCGGCAGAGGGGTTGGATTAGATGACCCACAGAGGTCCCTGCCAACCGCTAATATTCTGTGTAATTGTCAAAATCACATTCGATTCCAAAGAAGAAATTAAGCACCTCTGGCATCTATAAGGCAAGATAATAAATCTGATGTATGAACCTGTCCCTCGTGATATTTTACAAGGGACTCTATAAATATCAAAATGTAGCTATGTTTGATATGCAAGATTAATTTGGAGGGAGGAGGACTGCTCTAGTGCTAGCTCATCTGAGGTCACTGGCAAAATCCCACTGATTTCTGTAGGAAGAAGCACAACCAAGAGAGGGCCTTTGAAAACATCACCCTAAGCCTAGCAAGAAGCAAGAAAAACCTTTGTTATTTAAAGTCATAGCTGTAAGTGGAACTGCAATAAAATATTTCATTCAGTTATCTGAAAAGCCATTCACAGTAAGCAACAAATGACGACTTTTTACTACATCTTTACTTTGACTTACAGTAAGAGGAATAAGCACTCTAGTTTAAAAACCAAGGGAATAAACGATAAAGAGAAATCAGCTCTAAACATTTTGCTAAAGCAATCACTCCTTTGTTCTTTTTTTTTCTCCCTATAAGGGAGATTCTCAAGGGTAAAGCAGGAACACTGGGCTTCAAAAGTAACCAAAATTGGCAAATCGTGCAGAAAGATAGATAGCGTCATTGTTTAGCACTTGGCACCAGTGTGGATCTGAGCAAGCAAGAACACAGATCGCCTGTGATGGGAAATCTATCAGACGTAACAGAGCTAACTGATGGCTAAGAATCTAACGTTAAGATCCTTTCATCCACTGCTTACCTTACATTTACATAAGTTTCATTTCCAAAGCAAAGAGACCCCAAAGAGGCAATGTCTGAACTGAAAGAAAAGTATTTCAGCTAAGAGGAAGGTCAAAACCTTCTGTTGATCCAAACTGACCATCAACAAAAAGAGCAATGCTTAGAATCAATTTTCTGCAAACTAACATTTTTATATTCAGGCTTTGCCTGGACTGTAACAGAAATAGGAAGGGAAGACTCGACTGTGTCTTCTGAGGGCAAGAAGGGGTAGGTTGTTTCCTGGCATTGGTGACCCTTCAGGCCGCACAATTTAACACCGCCTTCACTCAAAGCATACATTCCGTGCAAATGCAGCCAGTGTAATTCAGCAGTGTACCATACACAAGCCCACAGAGCAAGATCCCAGAAAGGGCTGTCTCACTATGGAAGAAAACAGAAATAGCATTCATAAATTGGATGTGATCACCAGGAACAGTTTATCACCAAATGCTTTGGAAATTGACATGTATAAAAGCCAAAACATTACACGCCAGTAGATTTCAGGCTGTAGATAGCTTTACAGTGAGAGAGTAGGGAGAGCCCAAGAAGGACACAGTTTGCTATCAGAACTTTTATCAAGTAGTTTCTGCATTATTTCTTCCTCCTACATTGGGAATTACAACCACTGATGTGGGGCTTAGATGGACAGGACGAAGGATGGGGGGGCAAACCACAAACCAGCACCTTCTCACAGCTAGAGGAAGACAGCAATGCTTGGTAAAGAGTCCACTGATGTCAGAGGTTGAGTCCGCCCCCATGAGGAGTCTTGTTGGGTGCCACAGTCACATTGACCACAGGCAACAAAAGTGCCTTTTCAGAGCAATCAGATTGGGAAACTTCTAGGAATTTCCTTCCTTTTTACAACTGCCCTTCTTTTTAAAAATCCTCCCATTTTGAGACAAACACAGCCTACTCCAGACACAAGAAAATTAGGTGTTTTTACAAGCCTGAAGCTTTACAAGCCACATCACCTGAAAAAAAGGAGTTAATTGTCTCGGAGGCAAAGAAATCACCCCAGGTTACCCAGCAGCAGAGCTGAATTTCATTCTGAGGCACCAGAGGCCTTTGGCTTACATGACTGCGCTATGGCAGGAACTTCTCAACTGACCTGCATGGGTCAGGGATATCCTGGAAAAGTTACGTTTATCTCTTCCTTGAGAATTAGGATTATGTAAACTCTCCTCCAGGACAACAGAAAATACAAATTAGCTGTTACCCCAGCATTGCTGAACTAAATGACATTTTTCCAATTTTTTTCTAGAATTTATTTTTTCCTGAAAATAATCAAATTATCAATTTCAATAATTTTGAAATTAGTTTTTCCTATTATCCAGTTAGTAATTACTTTTCATAAGTTTCACTTCAAGGCATTTAATTTTAAGAAACTAAGGTGCTCTTAACAGAAGAGACTTCAGTTGTGCTGAAACATTCTGGCTGATACATGATTTTGAGAAAAGAAAGTCAATTTGTTAGAAAAAATAATACTCCTTGGATTTTTTTCATCCTCAAAATTGCCAGTAAGAGTAATTTTCTCTCTACTCTACGGAGAAGATGTGTGCAATGTGATGACTCACATCACTGTTGCATAAAATGGTCAGACCACTGGGCAGACCAAGAGCTGAGAGGAGAACCAGGAAGAATCCTTCTGCAAATGAAGGCTGTGCTGGAGGGCCCTCCATGAACCCATTTCCCCATCATATTTCTGTTACGCTTCCCTCAGCAAAAGGACAGGTCCTTTCTCCCCCATCCTCCTCCAATGCAAAAGCCACACATATTTTCAAGTCCGCTTTATCCTGCTACCAAATATACTTCAGCTTGTATACCCTTCACCTCTCAAATACCCAGAGCCTCCATCCCACCAGGCTCAGTCCCAAACTCAGTGCCCTTTATCCCCAGAAACGCTGCCATGAGTCCATGCACTACTGTAGGTAAAAACAAGACTGAGGGGAGAAGTACGGACCAGCCCATCACTGAAAGTTAATTGGTAGAGAGTAGCTGAAAACACAGTCTCCCTAGAATTATATTCTCCTTATTGAGTAATTGGATGTTAGCCACAATTAAACCAGAACAGCTAGTCCAACAGTGGGCCTGCTCCCTGGTAGCAAACTCACTGCTATTAGCAGTAAGGCTGAATGCAATGTGCTCTTTTGTCCATCCCACCCAACTTCAGCATTACTCAGGCAAAAAGGTGGGGAGTAGGGAAGAGCAGCGAGACAGCGAAGCACGTTCCAGCACTGCCATCCTCAAGCGCCACACAATCAGTTCAAGCACTTTCCTCTGTGAGGCTCTCTTGCATTTCAGTTCCCCCTACGTACTTCAGTTTCCTACCTGCCTTGAAACACATTCACTAATGCTTAGTTTTCAAAGAAGCGAGGTGCAAGACTGAAGTGTTCTTTCACTGATCTTTCTCTGACCTAATCTGGGTCTTGCTATTCTCATCTACAAATGATTGGTACTGGAGAGGCAGCATCAGAATCTTTCCTACCACGCATGGCAGCGTTGTCCAAGCGAACATTATAGACCTAAAAAGCTCATGTCAGGAATAATTGGAATTAAAGCTCAGAGTTGTCTGTTAAAAAAAAAGAAAAGAAAAGAAAAAAGGGTGAATCCTGAACTAGTTGGCGCAGTACTTTTGATCCATAGGACTTCCTTGTGCCTTCCTCTTTGCAGCATTACATTATCTTTCCTCACAAAAACAGCCAGCATCTTTGATTCATTTTTGAATACTAATCTTCCAGTCAGCAGCAGGATTTTATCCAGTTTAAGTGAAAGTGTCACTCAGACTGATTCACCCTATCTAATGAAGCCATTGTCACATATACAGTTTCAGGGAACATGTGCAGTCCACACTTCAAGACTACACCAGGACTAAGCCGTCCCTAATAGACCTCCAGCATCTCTACATCTCATCACTGCAATTCAAATTGGTGAAGTTTCTGTGAAATGCAGCAAGCCCCAGCCCTTAAAACTTCTCCCTCTGTCTTCTTAACCCAACAGTGTCTGGAAAGGTTTTCCCACATTAAGCAAAAGGACAAAGAAGAATAATCAGGAACACCACAGCATGATTATCAGAGGCAAGACAGAAACAACTGCAGGGATAACCTGCAAAGTGAGAGCTCATCTTCACAAGTCAATAATTGTGTCTGTGAGGCTAGCAATTCCAAAGGCAGCCTGCACGAAAATCACTGCAAAATGAAAACATGCAACTTGTATCTCTGTGGTGTAAAGCAAAGCTATGCTGTAACAACAGTGAGAAAACCAAATCAATACTGTTCAGGGCCAATAGTGGTAAGCCACTAACCAAATGAGCAGCAATGTGAATCTATTGATTCTGTAAAGCTATACTTCCACGCCGTTTTCTTCACCTTCCAAAATACTTCTATCACCTGACAAAATGGAAAACTGGAGACCAAATCTCCTAATTAATGCTTCCTAAAAACCTGAAGTCATATACAGATAATTACAAAAACCCTTCCTTGGTAGCATGCTCTGCATTATAAGTTTCTCAAAATACTTTACATTAAGAACAAAAATTGTTTTTTAAATTATTCTGCTGTGGATTTATCAGGCTGAACATTTCGTTATGACAAGCTCAGGCAACTCAGCAAGGCTGCCTGGATGGGTTCATGACACGCTCTGCCTGACTGACAAGTGCTCCTGCTGACCGCACAGAAGTGTGTGCAAAGCACATCACTATGGGGGGACAAAAACCAGCTAAAATTAATGCATGAGCTTATTTCAACATGCATCCCAAGACAGAAAAGCCTGTCAACCACTGGAGACGGGCATGTCCCCACCTTCCCAGACAGGTGAAAAGCTTCTGGGGATGTGCTTAACTTCCCCTCCCTCCCCACTGCTCCCTTGGTCTCAGGGTGAAAACCAGGGCAGGATTAGAAAAGAGCTGGGGGATAAACACATTGGTAAAACAATAAATACCAGGTAGACAGCTACAAAGGTCAGGAGATGTTTAGGAAGATTACAAGTTCAAAGACCACAGGGGCAGATAAAGTGCAGTTCTTCTGAAAAATATATGCAAGTTGCATACACATATATTGTACGCATATATAATTTTTCATACAAGATTTTAGTCCTTTTTACAGTTATTTGAAATTATTTTTTAAAAAGGACTGGCACATCAAGGGCCACCTTACTTACTAGTGCTTTCCCCTACCGCAGAGCGCATCCCGATAGAGTGCTGGGGAGGATGCCTTCAACATTGTGTCAGAGGCCTCCAAACGGGATTTCTTTAAGAAGTCGAGATTTGGGGGTTTTGGCAGAAGCGGCAGGGGTAGGAAGGGGCTGCACAGGTCCCACACACCTCCCGAGCGGCATCTCACGGGAAGCCCTGCCAGGCGACCACTCCTGGCCCCTCATGCAGGACAGGGCTGAGGTTCTGGCAGTGGCAGCCCCACCTCAGGGCACTCAGACCCACTCTCTGGGGCCCACCACCCCTGGGTGGGGTGGGGCCTGCCCCACGGCCTCCTCCCCAGGCTCCACCACCAGGGTCCCTGGGCAAGCCCCGGCCCCAGGGCCTCACTTGGAAGGCCCCCAAGCGGCAATTCTCCCCCTCCACCCCAGGCCCCGCAGCGACCCGCTGGGTCCACCGCAACTTGGCACGATCTCTCCAGCAGACCCACCCCACACCCACAGCACAGAACAGTCCTCCTCACTGATGCCCCTCTGTGGAAACCAGTGCCGAGGCTCCCAGCCACCCAGGAGAGGAGACACAGGTCCCTAATGCTGCTCTCAGACCCCAATAGAGGTTGTATCAGGAATACCAAGAGGCCATTAAATTGTTAATACAGCTTTTAGGGCAGCCAGGCAGGAATAATGGTTTGCAGAAGACTCGTTATCTGAGATCGAGTTCCTTGAAGCCATTGGGGAGCCCTGAATTTCCCCAGAGGGCCAAAAAGCACGGTGAAAACATGGCTGCTGTCCTTCACCAGGTGAGGGGGTCAGGCTGCATTTAAAGAAGTCAAGCAACACCTACAGAAGTACACTAAAAGCAACGCAGCCATTGCAGAAGGTAGCCCAAGGTCTACAACGCTTCCCCCTCTCCTCCAAAATAATCAGATTTTAAACATACCCTTCAGAGAAACAGTCCAGCCATTAACAGTAACTGTTCCTTATGAGCATCAGTAAAAGATGTAGTGCTACAGAGACTAAATGGGACTTACAGAAAAGAAGCCATAAATCTTTGTCAGTCTCTCAGAAATGAACACTTAATACAACTGGCTTGGAGTACTTCACTTCTCACTCAGCCGAGGTACCAATTATGTTACCACTATGATAAATTTAATCATTGTTAATGGCTCCCCCAATTTATTTTATCCCCTCTCTGCACTAATGAGCTGTGCTCAAAGTCTCATGATTCACATACTTCCACCTCCCAGCTGAATAAAACAACCTTTTGGATTTTGGCCTATAATACTGCTGACCTATTCAAAGACATATGAAAGGACTCCAGACATTTGGATATACAGAAAGTTTGGGTCGGAAAGTACAGTTAGAACGCAGCCAGTAGCCATTTGTTTTCTTGCCCACTCCTGTGCTCCCTTGCCTCTCTCCCACCCACCCCCCTAGTGCTTTAATCTCCTTATCAGTGGGCAAATACTTTCTTTTCTTATTGTAAAGGTCAGTATAAAACCAACACGTTGTTTAGGGACGCAAATACAGAGCTGCCTGCTAAATCTCCACCACCCCTTTAGCTACTAGTTGGCACTAATTTAACAAGCAGTTTTACAATCTCAAAAGGGGGAACATATTACATGCTAGCAAGAACCCTCTTCACGTCTACAAAACTTGGCACAAATCCAGCCACCTTATCCCAGCAGTGCAAAGGAAACCAATGATTCAGGCTTGCCAAAGCAGGACCAACTAGAGATACTCCATATCCATACATCCTGCATGCAATGGAAGCACATCAGAATAGATACCACTTCCAAAGCAACAGTGAAGGGACTCAGTCACAACGTGCAAAGAACTTCAGGTAGCCTGGGCACTGATGTTCACCCAAATGAGATCAAGGGTCATGGAACAGTGTTAAAAAGTATTAAATCGCTCAAATTCTCCCTGTCACACCTAAGTCAGGGAAATCGCTGGCACAAGAGGGTGATGAAGCCAATTCACAGAAGCAGCAGATGTTATATCCCAGCCCCTAAACCTCGAGGGCTCAGAAAAATCCTTGTGACCAGGTTATCCTGGAACCATTTATCAGATGATCTGGCAATCTCTTTGCTGCTCAGGATCCAAGGAAATGAGAGAAGAAAGACATACACAGAAGAACTCTCACATTTGTTTTAACAACAAATGGGTAATGCAGATGCAAATATATTCTGACTAGTTTTTACCATCATACCCTGAGAAATTTATGACAAAAGTCACCCAAGCAAGAACACATCAGAGAGAACCTCTCTTCTATGTTGATGACTGAAAACAAACAAATAAGCAAATATTTATTTTTCTCTTCTTCCTCCCTCTCCATCCTATCAACTACCTATATTCTTTCCCAGCTAATTCTAGATTTTTTTTTTTAACTTCCTGCTGTGTACCAAGAATACATGAATTTACAGCAAAACCCACTTTCAAAACTGTGTTTCTTCCTGAAGATGTAGTGGGTTCGAGGCAGTGGATCCCAGATCAGTCTTCGGACTATCTGGCTGTCTAAGCTCCAAAACTACAAGGAAAATACACTAAAAAATATCCCTAGTGCTCTCTTTGCATAACAACAGCTATCTTAATGCCCAGAAGATCCTAACTGTCCTCCACAACACATCCTCCCCCCCAGAATCTGCCTTACAACAAAGCTGTGCTCATGAGCAGTTTTCTCTTTCACAGTGTTGGACGCTGATGTGACAGCAGGTACCTTCTGGGCCCTGAAGCCCAGCAGGGCTCTGGTTATGGATCAGCACTACCTTATTCTGTATGTCAGAACATGTCAGTATTCTGCATGGCATTAGATGCCAATTTCAGGGCTGGATCATGGCATTGGCTCGGTAGGGAATGGTCTCATGAAACACAGCAACACATTTCACGGGGGATTTCCTTTTTACTCTCCGCCTACAAACTCTGTGCCCATATGGAGAGCTGGCAAAAGGGAGACGACAGATGTCTGGAGACATTACAGTTACTATGTTAACTGCCTGCAAGTTTATTCATCAAAAGGCGACCACCCTTTGTTCTAGCAAGAATTTATTTTAACTTTCTTTGCAGCTCTGAGAGGTGTAATTCTTTGAGGACAGCAAAACACTATTGCACAGTTCTCGAAAAGTACCAAGTGATTTGCAGCCTGATTAAAAGGCATGGTTCTTGGCCTGAAATACCAAACATTAAGCAAAACTTACAAAGGCAGAACACAACTAAAAGGTGACAGCAGCAGAAAATGAGATGAATGGAAGGCCTCTCTGTAGCCAGACTGGCTCTGTACAGGTTTGCGCACCTATGTACAACACTGCACCAGGCTGGATGTCACATGGATGCACAGCTACAAAAGCAAAAAAGTGCTGCTACACCAAAGAGAAGCTTATTTTTCTGCATTCAGAGAAAGGGGAAGCTTGGAGCACTTGAACTAGCACAACAGAAACACTCCCTTCTTTTTAAAAGAGGGACTTGGATGTGCATGCTGTAATAAGAAAACAGAACCTGCCACAGAAGCTATTCACTTTCCAGCAGTGTTTCACAGAGACAGAGCTCCCATGAGATGTCCTTTGATTCAACCTGGAGTTCATTTCCTGTGGACTAGGGAGAGCATTAAATGCCCATGTGGTTCTTGGAAATAAGAAAACAAAATTGGAAGACTCAATCATTTAGAAAATCTCTTTCAACAGTAAGTCTGCTTTTGGAGTTTGCATCCTGTAAGCAACACTTCCTGTGGAGGAGTAGCCATCAGCCATACAAATCTGCAGTCTCACAAGCTGAAGATGCAAGTTCAAGTGAGAATTCAGCTCACAGATGGGCATGAAGCCCAAAACTTGTCACACTGTTTGGAGGAGCATCATAGATCCAAAGCAAAGTCAGGTTCATCCAACTCCAACTGATGTGAAGCTGAAGGGAAGCTACCCTGGCATCACCTTCACCCAAGCACTGGACGGATTGCCATAGTGCAATCACAGACATCCGCCCAGAGACAAGGGAGAACGGAGAAGTCAACTATCCCTCTTCCCTGGGAAGCCATGTTCTAGTGGGAACCTTGCAACACTACTCACAATAGAGAAACCTCAGAAAACAGGTGATGGAGTCAGTTGGCAAAAGAGGAAGGAGCTGGCAGCATTTTCTGCAGGTTTGCTACCAACATACTATGATCCAGACAGGCTGGATCTATGGGCCAAGGCTAACTGTACGATATTGAACAAAGCTAAGTGCCAGGTCCTGCACTTGGGTCACAACAGCCCCACTCAATGCTGCAGGCTTAGGGAAGAGTGGCTGGAAAGCTGCCTGGTAGAAAAGGACCTGGGGGTGTGGGGTGCGGCTGAACATGAGCCAGCAGTGTGCCCAGGTGGCCAAGAAGGCCAACGGCACCCTGGCTTGTATCAGGAATAGTGTGGCAGCTATCGTGCCCCTGTACTTGGCACTGGTGAGGCCGCACCTCGAGTACTGTGTTCAGTTTTGGGCCCCTCACTACAAGAAAGACATTGAGGTGCTGGAGCGTGTCCAGAGAAGAGCAACAAATCTGGTGAAGGGTCTAGAGTCCTGTAAGGAGCAGCTGAGGGAAGTGGGGTTGTTTAGTCTGGAGAGGTGGAGGCTGAGGGGGGGGACCTTATTGCTCTCTACAACCACCTGACAGGAGGTTGTAGTGTGGTGTGTGTTGGTCTCCTCTCTCCCACGTAACTAGCAATAGGACGAGAGGCAATGGCCTCAAGTTGCATCAGGGGAGGTTTAGATTGGATATTAGGAAAAAATTGTTTACTGAAAGGGTTATCAAAGCATTGGAACAGGCTGTCCAGGGAAGCAGTGGAGTCACCATCCCTGGAGGTATTTAAAGGACATGTAAATGTGGCACTTAGGGACATGGTTTAGTGGTGGACTTGGCAGTGTTAGATTTACGGCTGGACTCGATAATTTTCAAGGTCTTTTCCAACCTAAATGATTCTATGATTCTATGCAAAGAGGCTGCTCTTCAGCATAGCAACCTATCCAGTATCTTCACCTAACCACTGTTAAAGGGTTATAAACTTTTACACAGTCCAAATATGGCCTCTGCAGAAACAGCCTTCACTAAGACAGAGGGATAGGAATAGGAAGACAAAAAAAAAAAAAAAAGAGAAAAAGAGAAAAAAGGGTGAAACATCCATACTTTACGCAAGTACCAATGCATCTTGGCACTTTCTACAACGTAGAAATGATTGCCCCATTGCTTGGAAGAGTTTATCATTTACAGTGGAGGGGGAAAACAACTGGAAACCACACTAGCAGTTCAGAGAAAGAAGAGCTGTGGGGTTCTCAAGACAAAACATCATTTGCCAGTCTATCATATGTTTCTTCTGGCATTTGAGCAAACTGCCTGCCTGTTTTTTCTACCAAAATTCAGGTCACCCACTGTCCCTCATTCACAGTGTCACAGCCACTCTGAAAACGCGCATCAAAGCATTAGCTAAAAAAGCGAACTGCCAGGAACCACTGCAATGCAGGTCAAGCACATGAACATTTTTCTTTTTTGCCTGCACAAAAGGCCATGCTTATTCGCCCCAGAACGCAAGTCCGAGCCACCTGTGAGGAGGCAGATACAGCAGGCAAGCAAAAGCTGCCATCCCACTGCCCCACATGGCGATGCTCTTGCTTAGCACAGAGGTGGGAAAGAACACGTCCCGTAGCAGCTCACTTCAACAGGCGGAGGGAATGGTGAGCAACACGCTGGGCAACAGCACGCATGTACAGACCCTCCTCTCTCCTGACCGCCAGCCTGCATAGCCCATAAACATGCAGTGGTCTTCCCCAAGGCCCTTGACACAAGAGGGTTGTTAAATCGGTGCTTCCCTGAAGGAAAGCAGAACTTAAGAGCAAAACAGAGACTATGATAATGAACTGTTCACAAGGGATTTATCTCTGCAGGGAAGGGATTTGTTGGTTTTAAACTCTCAGCCAGCAGATGATGAAACTCCTCTCCCCAGGGTTTACTGACCAATAGTAAACAGTGTGTATGTATCCACACCTGATTTTTTTAAGCTCCTCTTACTTTAATAAACGTTTAAAGGAACCCAACATATATTGCACCTAACGCAGGAATAACTGAGTAACAAATACAAGACCAAATTTCATGACTCATCTGTTTTTTACCTGCTGCAGTGCCTCCACTCACCTGCTTATAACATATACCAGCACAGAGAAGCATGCACACAGCACAGGAACAACAAGAATGTGCAATATCACAGGGACAGGTTCCAGGAGCTGGCACCTCCATGCCTGATGCTGGACGGAAAAAAAAAAATAAATTGTGGGGCAAATGCAGCCTTTGTTACCTTCACTCTGTTCTTTCTCCACAGTGGCATTCCCTAATGCACCTAAGTTGCTTCTCATTTTCAGACCGTTGCTCTCTAATCTTACTGTTCTTTGCCTCAAAAATTGTGAATTCTTTAAAAGGAGAAAAAAAAAATATACGCACATCCTGACCCCTTAAGGACTGGCTGGATTGTTCTTTTAACGTTTACATTTTCCAACTGTGGAGAAGGGGAGATGTTTCCCCTTACCAGAGAGCTCTCTGGTCTTTTTTTTTGTTCACTCCACAGCTCAGAGACCAAATCTGAAGCTACGATTCTCATGCAGTAATAGGACTGAAGGACTGGAGATTTCAAGAAAGATACCAAATACAGTGAGCTTGACAACGAAACTGCTGGAAGAGGCAACTCTGACCAGTCATTTTCAGTGGCTCATACCACCAGCAGACACCACTCCCACATGTAAAGGCACAAGTGCTTTTCCGCAGCCGCCATCCTCTCTTGTGAGCGTACAATGAAGGGAGACTCTGAGCTTCCACAGCAAAACCAGAGGAACCCTCTGCTCTCTTAAGCAGCAGCTCATTAAACTGCGCTCAAGGCCAAAACAGCCAATACACCCAAGTACCACAGAAGTGCCTTAGATGGGCAAAGCGTTAGCCTGAGCAGACGTTCCTTCATCATTTTCAAGTGCTGTGTTACAGCCTCATCCAAACTGCACTCTGCCACAATAGACAAATACTGATGGATATTAACAAATGGGGAACTGATGCCTAGCTGCAAACACAAAACATTAACTTTATCTTGGCCATCATAGTTTTTTAATTAGCATAATAAATTTTAACAATAAAAAGCCCTATTTCCTGCTTCTACCATAATTAAAGGAAGACTGTGGGAATCAGGCCAAAATAACACTAGAAATGGCCTGCATGCAGAAGGACAACTCTGCCCGTGACAGCAACATGTGTATAAACGCAGCATTTGCACTGTACTGTCCCAAACATCGTGTTCTGAAACAAGCTATCTTGTGTCGCGTTCCCTAGTGAATCACAGAACGGTTTGGGCTGGAAGAGACCTTACAGATCATGTAGTTCCGACCCCCCTGCCATGGGCAGGGACACCTTCCACTAGACCAGGTTGCTCAAGGCCCCATCCAACCTAGCCTTGAGCACTTCCAGGGATGGGGCATCCACAGGTCCTCTGTGCAAATTGTTCCAGTGCCTCACCACTCTCATAGTGAAGAAATCTGTGCACACACTTAATTCCATGATAAGCACGACATAGCTCGCTCTGCTGTGAGAGCTATCTCAAATTATTTCATATTCTCTGCAGGACAACAGCAAATGTGCACCTGTAGACCACAGTGCACCAGCACAGGGTTATCTCACAGTAATTTGCCCATGAATCAGGTATCTAGCTGCAGGTACAGCCTCCATGAAAAGGCATGCCTTAAATTTCTGAATAAAGAACTGCACTCAGTGGAAGTGGTGCAAAATCCTAAATCAGTCCCCTTCCCTGCAACTGTGCTCACTCCCCCAAGTTATTTTGGTTACTTGGATGAGAAGCAGACTACTCATACATATCTGGCCACCAGTCAGCTGCAGCCTGTGTATATTACTCATAATAAAGGTGCTTTATAAAAATATTTTAGATTCACAATATATTAAAAAAATAGTTCTAAATAACAGCCCCATTCTCTGTTAAAAAAAACTGAAAACAACAACCACAATATAATATCACTTCTAAAAGTTCCTTGTGAGAGCAGATGAATACTCATAACAGGCACACACTGCTGCCCTACATCCCACGCATCCAAAACGTTTGCATTTTACTGCAAGTAACTATAGGACCAAGAGCAGCACCAAGCAACCAGTGGACAAAGCACCTCAATTAAAGCACTGAAGGTTCAACACCAAAGATGAGGGGAGAAGAAAACAAACAAACAAAAACATACGTGTGAAGATTATTTGTAAGAAGTACAGGGATGATGGCCAGAGAAGCAAGACCACGGTGCTGCTCACCCTCAGACGTGCTGCTTGCACAGGGAATGCTGGAGGCCTTGCAAAGGAGAGAATAAGCAAAGGGTGCCTTGACAGGGCTCTGTTCGGAGATACCTAAGAGTTGTAACAACATATTCTTGAGCACAAGCAAGGGCAGGGATAACAGCAACGCTTACAACTACCTAAAACTCAGGCTACAGGGATCCAGAACGAAGCACCTTAGAAAACAAAAAAAATTGTGACATGCTGGAGGTTAAAATGGATGAACTAAGTCTCTCCTAGCTGTAAAAACCCATAATGTCCAAATCCAAAATACCAGGCAAATAATTCTCCATCAATTACATATTATAAAAAAAGGTAGCAAACTACACCATGGTTTTGAAGATGGAAACACAGGAAAAGTTAAGGGACTCGAGGCAGGCAACAGAGGAAATTACTGGCTCACAAGTAACCCACCGGATTACAGCTTCCCTTACTCCACAGGCAACTTGCTTTGAGTTTATTCCTCATTCAGATTACCTTCAGTACTTTTGCTCCATTTCTAAGCCCCTCATGACACGTATGCTTCCAAAATACTATCAATTTCAATGAAATGCTCTGTGGAGCAAGAGGGGGTCAGTGCTACCAGACCCTTGGCTCTGGGAACCTTCCAGGGGGAAGCACAGCTACACCAAATTTCTTCCTACTTGTGCCAGTCGTGTTGTTAAAAGCACTGCCTGTATTTGTGCCATGTTATAAGGCCCCTCTGAGAGGGGGAAAGACAGGTCAACTGGATCATTTAATTTGGACTCAATAGCTACAGAAGAGAGCGACCCTGCTGGAACTAGTTCATTCTTGGGGGCTGAGTTACGGTCACCATTATTTCAGTCCCCCGGAGAGCTCAGCAGGCCAGAATACAAATTAAAAGACTATAAATAGCAATAAGCAAGGGTTTTTTTGTTACTGTCTCTGAAGCAGCACCGTGCTGACCTGCATCCACATTTCACTACGAGTCTGAAAGTCAGCTCAAGCCCCCAGGAAAAGTTCAGGAAAGTGTCAACGCCATCCCAGTGAGTGCTGTGAATTGGGATAACCCCCTTGCCTTTCTCTCACGGTGCCAGAGAAGTATTTACGACTTTGACTTGAAGCCAGATGTAAATGGATGATTTTGTACAGTCTTAACCCAAGACCTGACATTAACGCAAAGCATTCAGAGCAGCAACTCAGCGTTCTTCAAGGGAAGAGAAAGGGCACACAATCCCAAACCAGTAAGTGCACGCCAGCTTCAAACTCTTTCTCCAAGTTAAACTTAACACCAAATTGAGCTGCTTGTCATATCCCACTGGAAGTAAAGCTTTCTTCTTACCTTGCTTGGTGATGAGAAGTCACACAGACAACGGGGCAAGACAAGCAGCTGGGATTTGGGAACCTGTGTTCTGCTTACGCCTCTGCAACTCATCCGTGATATGGCCCTGTCCGGCTGCCCTGACATTCTTGTGCTTCTCACCACTTACACGGCTAAAACTTGTATGTTCGGTTTAAGGTCACTCTTCTAACAGAGAGTATATTCTAGTTTACTTACAAGCCTGAAATCAGCTCCCTGATCTTTCAGAAAAGCTTGGGACCATCAAAAGAGAACTGGTTCACCACAATTGAAAGATTTCTTTACATATATATATTTATTTTTCAGGCCTTATAGTTGTAAACCAAAGTGCTTTCCCTGGAATAATTGCAGCTGAACGAAGACTTCAGTCCTGGCTCAGAGCCCCGCTGCCCTAGGCAGTATAACTTCAAGTAGCCAGAATGATAAGTTCTACCGCAAAGAGCTCACAATTTCCGTATAAGACAAGTGACAGCTTGATGCAGGATGCCAAATAAACTATAGTCACTAACCCTGCCTTCACATGAAGGGAGGTCATCAGAATAATAGATCATTTTGCAGGTCTGGGCTCTTCACAGTCCCAAATTATTTCAAGTACGGCAAGCATCAGTACAGCAGCTTTGAATTCATGGTCATGAACCCACCAGTTTCTAGCAAAAAGGAAAGAAAATGAGCAAGACAGCTGAAATGTTATCAGTTCTGAGGTAAGACAAATGCTAAAAACGGACCTCTTAATGCCATGTTTCCCAGACCAGAGGGGAGGGTTTCTTACTCTTGATCCTCCCCTCCAGAGTTTTTGCAGAAGAGTTGTGAAAAGTGACTGGTCTGAACAAAGGGATCCTTCACAATTATCTGGAAGCCTTAAGAAAAGGCTGATGTTAAATGTCACATTTTATGCTGCTATCTCACAGGCCTCAAGGAAGAATGGAGCTTATGTCAGAGTCGGTATTTGTTTTTCCTTCTGCCGAGATGCACACTCCCAGCGCTGAGGCTTCTCTTGGAAAGATACATTTCTTAAGCAAGATAGTGATATAAAAAGTAGAATGCTTTGAAGATCCCTCTTCTCCTTTTAATTACAGAGTTTTAATATAACACTTAGGGTAGTAAGGCCAGAATATTCCACCAACATTCAAGCTGAGCAGGGTTTAGCACACAATAGCTCTCACCAATACCCATGGGATTCAGAAAACCAAGTTGCTGAACGCAAGCAGAGATCGCAGGATCTGGCTCAAAGTGAATTTGTAGAAATAAAAGCCTCTCATCTCTACAGAGATCATTTAATAATAACACCGCCGCCACACTGCTTGAAGATGGCCAATCTCTGCTTAATAACACTGATGCTCTGGGAGGCATCTCTGCTAAGCAAGGATTCAAAACCTTCCAATTCTTTAGCGCTCGCCACCTCTCCTTCCCCACACCCTCCAAAGAGTCAGCGTTACCCCACACGCCCACTCTGTACCCTCCCTGCTCCCATCACTGTCATTCCATCTAGGCAGCCGATTTCTGACCCTGCAGACAGGACCAATGACTAACGTACCGGTTCGCAAACACAGCCAGACTCGTGGCTCTTCCCACGGGCGTTTACCAGCATATTCTAGGAAACAGTTTGCACAGATGGCAGCAGGTTGCTGGAAAACTGTTTAATCCTCCTCCATGTGCTTTGTAGACAGCGTTACTCTTAAAGCAGGCAGCACTGCCTTGATCTGTTGTACCAAACTACAGATTTATCAGCCCGAGTATTATTAGACACTGGCAGTTTGCTCCAAAAAAACCCAGCGCCAAGGCACTTTTCCTAAGCATCGGTCAATATGAGTGTGCACCCCTCAGTGGGAATGCCAGAAAAGGCCTGGGACAGGCAGAGCTGGGATTGCACGGAAGTGGCAAGGGTTGGCCGGCAGCGATGCCTTCCAGACTTGCTCCCACAGACAGCAATGAATACAATCGTCGCTCAAGCAATGATGCTCACGTGGCTGCAGCCCGTGGCTGGCCCTGCAGCAAATTACCACTGCTCAGCTAGGGACAACGCCCACGGGACAAGCCTCATTCTGCCATCACATCAGCTGGCTTGGGGACAAGGTAAGCCTCCTCTGCTCCCCAAATCACCCAAAATTCACTTGCCAGCCATCAGGTGGACCTCAGTAAGGGACTGGTCCCCACCCTGCAGCAGGCGCATGTGTAGTCTTCCAAAGCTCAATTATTTCCCCTTCTTGGACAACATGCGACATGGTTTGAGATATTCTTACTACCCAGGGATGTCTCAACACTCGAAACCAGCAGGAGCTAATAGCAAAATATCGATGCCCTTTCAAGCTATACTGCATCTCTTTTTCTCCTGGGGTTCAGCCTCCACTGCACAAGCCTACAAAATGCCCCATAACCAAATAAACAACAAAAAACTCCCAATCAGATCTCCGTCCAAGGAGGACATTCACCTGCAAAGCCTCCTTTAACATCCTGAATTCAGAGACACAGAGTAAGTGCTGGAGATGTGTCAGGAAAGGGACAGGAACACAGTATTTTAAAAAGCGGGTTAAGTGAAGTTGAGATAAGTACAGCCTGTTCAACACTGCAAAAACCACATTTCTTTCAAGAGGATCCTCAAGTCAGCTGCCTGAGATGCTACACATGGGCAGAGCCACCTGCAGCAATCTACCATGAAAAGATGAGAGGATAAGAAAGCAACAGCATGAGGAAGCAGTTATGACAGAACAAAATGTCATGGCATGAACCCTGGCCATCTCTTAATTGCCTTCTGGAAACAGCAAATTTAATTTAATTTTTTATTTAACAAAACAGCCTTCCTGCCCTAAAAGTCTGAGGGCCCAGCATAGACAAAGACATGCACTAGGCAGTCAGATGACTCAGACCATCTAGCTAGAGGGGTACATGCATATGAGAGCACATCTGGCCGACCTTCCCTCCTACAGACTGCACCAAAAAAACAATTTTCAAATTTCAATACAATTACAGAACAAAAATTTCTAACAAAGGAGAAAAAGGGAATACAGAGCAAACGCTAATTTGAAAGCACAGCTTTAGAAGACAGCCATTTCCTCTGCAGAGTCAGGCTCTGTCCCATCACTGCCCATACCTGGTGGAGCATCCACTGATGACAGAGGATTTAGGATATGGCCCATATATTGAAATGATTTTGTCAGCTTCTAAAGGGGAAAAAAGATGCACGCAACTTGTTTCAATTTCTAGGCTTTAAATAAGATAAACCACATACTTCCAAAAACGCAGGAGCCTCAAGGCACATTCATATTTCTGTCAAAGCTGCAACTAACACATGCTAACATACCTGCAGTATGTTTAATCAGCCTGACTCGAGTGCCAGAAAGAGCAACAACGAAGCTTTGTCCTGCCACGGCTTCACTGCTATTGCAGTGCAGACTTGACCAAAAATAGGTCTCACACTGCAATTACAATTACAATTTACAGTACCAGCATGTTTGTGCTTCACAGGCTTTCAGTATGATTTAAGCTGCTACAGGAACACTTTTGCTAACTAATCCCACCTTTAAAGGTGTCCAAGCGATGGAGAAGCCTAACTTTTGATTATTTTTAGTGGAGCTACCAGCCCTGACAGGCATGAAGCAACAAACTGAAGGTCTGAGGGACTTTGCTAACTCCAAAGACCTCAGATCCTCCCCGAAATTATCTGTCATCACTGCAGTTTTCTCCTCAGGGCTTGACTCCACGTGCTGGTCCAAGAGCTGCAGTGCCCCTGGGACTGGCTTGCAAGCAGCAAGGGCACCCCAGCCTCACAGGCAGCAGTGCCACCAAAGGGACAGGGAGAAAGGAGGTCTCCTTTATAACCCAGAAATTCCTGGTGGGGGGGAAGGAAAGAAAAACATCCAGGCTGGCTCCTAGATTATCTATGCAGCATCCAAGATTACCTAGGCAGCATCCAGAAAGCTGGCTTGGGTACGCTAGTGATATATCATTGGTAGCTAATTATCTTCTGCAATTTCCTGCCTTCTTCGATAGCGAGTCAAAAAAAGCACTTCACTTTGTGCTAACAATGTGACATTGACATCTACAGTAAGATCTGCTTGCTGCGCAGCGAGCGGTCACAAATTTTAACAGTACTACCCAGTACCTCTGCTCGCACACCGTACCTAAGGCTCATCTCTCCTGACACAACACCTATTCTTTATTGGAAGCTTCTTGCATTTTTCTGTAGAGACACAGCCAGCCCACAAAGCTTTAATCTGATCTTTTGATTTTCATGATTAATTATCTCCTGATAAGCAGCTTTTCCCCCCACCTTTGACAAGAACGGTTATTGCCCAGCCCTGCCCTTAATTCGTCACATCAAATTTGATTTCTCGTATCACACTCTGACAAGTTGAGGATAAAATCACAAATGAGCACTGCCTTGTTGCACATCAGCTAAACTCAGGGACAGCAGTTGAGATGGGAGAACTGACAGTCTGGCTTGAAATTACCTCTAGTGTCAGCCCACTGCCAGGGGAAGGCATCTCGTGCTGCAAGGAGAGAAGCTCACATGAGCTGGTTGTCCTGACCCCCTTGTCAAGGCACTGGTGAAAGGATGATGAAAAATAAAAACACAACCTCCTGCTCTCTAAAAAGAGAAAATCCTCTTCTTTCTCTTTCCACTGCCCTGCTTCAGAGCCCAAAGGGGTGCTGTTTCCAACACCACCTCACCGTGCTGCGCCTTCAAAGTGCCAGTGAACCATCGCTCTGGTGACAAAAGAAGAAATTGCCAGCAGGGATTATAACGCAGACAGCAGTGGCCACAAACAACCTAATTTTCTCCAGAGGCAGGCCATGTATGCTTTTTGTTGTTCAGAGCCATCTGCAAGGAACTGGATATTTGCAAATAAAAGGAGATTAGGACAAGGCATTAATCCAGTGTCTGCTGCTCATTCATGCTGTCCCCTGAAAGAGAGCCCAGATACAGCATTTAAATCGTAACACTCAGTTCTAAGCTGCTGGCAAATTAAAAAATATGATAATTAACAGACACACAAAGTTGGGATATTACTTTTTATACCAGCTAAGCCCCAGGAGGGGCACAAGGCATCGAGACCTTAAGAAAAGAAAGTGAGATTTCCCTTAGGGAAGGGCACCTCCCCCTCAGCTGTGCCCACCCCTGCACAGAGCCCCAGCAGAGAAGAAACATGTCCAGGAACAGGGTGCAAGCAGAAAAGGCAATAGCTTGTACAGAAACCCTTGCTCTTACCAAGGCCCAACTTCTTGAAGCCTACCAAAATAGCACAACAGGGCTGTTGTTCGCAGAGCTAGACAGCAAAGGCTTCTGCTACCCTTGGGAATCATTTCTGCTGTTAGAGGGAAGGGCACAGCAGAAAATGGCATCCACAGCTTTTACAAAAAGCTCTGCTCTGTGCACCGCAACAAGAGCGAGCAAGGGCATCAACCCAGCAAGCCCACTTCTACTTTTTATTTGGGTTTTCTTCATCTCCACAGTAACTATGTGGCTGTCAGTGCTGCTTTTCTGAAAAAAAGAAAAACAAAAAATTAAGCTTGGGGAAAATCATCCAGTTCAGAAACACAGATGAAAAGCATTTCATCCCTGCATATTGTCTGTTTTTCTACCAGCAGCCACCTTCACAGAGGATTTTGCCTGACAGAGCTGATCGGCGCTCACTGCTGCTCAGATTTTGGGTTTGATACCTTTCAGATGTAGCTGGCGTGTTTGGTGTTCAAAGGCACTGCACACGTGGCACCACCTGCACCCTCTGCCTTGGGAATCGACAGCACATTTCACATTACAAACACTGACTGTCGACCACTGCCATCTGATGCTTTCTATTCAGTATTTCTTTCAGCTTAATTTCCTTTACTTTAAGATGGAAAAAAGATGGTTCATTAGAGGCACTTTCCAGCTTAAAGCACTGATGAGCCAACATACCTTTTCATTGGTCCAGGTTTCATCGCTTCACCTTGAGTTGCAGCTCTTTAGCAGATAGCAGCAAGCCAGCCCAGTAAGCACTGCCTTATAGTGCCTCGTGGATGCCTGTTCACAGCACCTCTGCAACCTGGAGTAATTCCACCTTACTAATGCAGGAACATCCTGTACTGAGCAAGCCAAACTTTCCTGCCCCTGGCATTCATTTCACTAATGCCTTTGAAAAAAATTTGGTTTTCAGGTGAAAATTCAGGTCAAATTTCAGGCAAAAGACCTGGACAGTTGGGAAAGGCACTCAGGTAGCACCTCAGAGGAAATATTCTTTAGTAATTTCTGGAAGAGACTGGAAGGGGTTTTAAGAATATGAGTTTCAAATACGTGGAAGAGCCAATAGCTAGTGTCAATCAGCCCCACCACCCCACACGAACCGGGGAAGGGGACAGAGACTCAGCCTAATGTGGTGACTCCAGCTGGTCACACATGCACGACAGCCATGGGAGAAGCTTGGGAGCAGGGACGGTCATGACTGGGTGATCTCTTTCCTGCAAGTGGTGTCTCACAGCCCCATATGTGACAGACACCTCACGCCGAGCCAGGGCCAAGGTTTAGTCAGGCTGCGAGGGGATATGCCACTACCCACACTCACCCCAGGAGCCATTTTGTCCCAACAGCACTCAGCCCCAGTCCTCCTCTATGATCTTCAATTACAGCCCCCAGCAGCTCCATCCCTCCCAGCCTCCACAGCCTGGTCACGATCTCCCTTCTAGAAGGGCGGCACTGCTCCTTTTACCCCAGACCTACCCCCCCCACCCCCAGCTGAAAAACCCTTTAATTCCCATTTGGAACCAGCAAGTGAAAACAGCCTAACTGCCTTACAAGACAAAACAGGGTCCTGGACATGAATATTCAAAGAAAAATTAGTACCTACAGCAGAGCACATCTCTCATGGATGCAAAGGCTGCAAGGAGGTAGACTTACTCCAGCCCAGTATGGCCACCTCCTCTGAAGTGACTACTAGACAAGCTGGCTGTAACTCCTAGAGAAGCTGTCCTCAGGACACACAACCATTTTCCACCTCCCTCTTCAAGTGTTTGTGAAACCAGCCAGCCTTTTGGCATCCAAGTGGCATTAAACTCACCCTTGCGTTATCATGCCATTAGTTTAAATCAGTTTTACAGCCAGTTCCCCCGATCAATAAAATGCAGAAACATGACCGGAGAAAGGAATTAGCATCTGTAATCCCATGATTACATAAATCCCTTTGGTCAATCAGTTATTAATGGCTTTTATATTTATTGAGGTTTATAGCAGACCTACAAACCTGAGCCATCAGAAGTAGACACCAAAGAAGACACTGTAAAAGCTATTTATTACTGACTCCTCACAGCAAGTGCTGACAGAACACAAATTTGGCTCGCTCTCCCTCCTGTTTGCAAGCCTGCTAATGAGCTTGCCAATTAAGAGCCCATCTGAAGACCTTAGAGGGGAAGCTGTCAAGAACATGAACTCCCATGCCTTTGAGGAGCAGCTGTGGGACTCATGACAAGAGCCACCTCCAATGCTTCTTGCTGACGCCACCCACTGACCCCTTTATCTCCCACAACTCTTTGCTCTCACCCAGGAAACACAAACACTTGTCACACATGCATATTATGGCTTCTAAGGCACAGGCACTGAAAATAAACACACACTGAAGAGGAATAAAACCTCCCTCGCTCCTCATCATTACAAAGACCTTACTAGGTCAAATATTGAAACTACTGGGAAAGTGCACATGCTTTAAAATAATAATAAGAAAAAAGTCAATAATTACACATCATCTTGTCTATCTAATTATTTTGGTATACATTTTGTATTTTTATATGTGTGTCTTTCTATTTAAGGAATCGAGGACAATTTGAGCAAGAGAAATTGGGCTCCTAACTCCCTTTGGATATTTCTGTGCATGTTCCTCCCCCCACCAGCAATTAACTTAATACAGTTTATGAAAGCAAAGGCAAAAGTATAAATACTACACCAGACCAAAACATCTGATAACAAAGCTTTACGACTTTCAGTGCAGCTGACCCCAGGGACACATACAGTCTGCTGCCGGCCACAGCACGCATCACTGCGACAACTGGACGGGTCACAAGATGCAAGCACCTCGCATGGCAGTCCATCTTTCAGCAGCTATTTCCAATACACCCATTCGACTACCTTGGCCTGTCATTTAAGCAGACCATTTCATTTCAAAACCACTCCACACTGCATTTGATTGCACTTTTCTTCCTGTCCGGTCATTCAGCGGGTAACTTAACAGTGGCATTTCCAACAGAGAACTGTGACCAGCACACATCAACCCCAACCCCGAGTTACCCCCAAGCAACTGCATGTAGAGGTTAAATTTTATTGCAACGCTCATGTCCAAGGGACTGTTGGGAAAAGAACAGGAGCTGGACTCCTCTTCTAGGTTTTTTTCCAGATCTATCAGTCCCCCACTTATTTCATCACACCACACGATGAGTAACCCTCTGGAAATAACCTTTAGCAGAAAGCTCTGTTACCAAAATAAAGAAATGCCATAGTTTCTCTGAAACCGTATCCTTCTGCTGAAACTAATTATGAGAAAGCTGTTGCTTAATGAAAGTTTGCTTTAATATGACTTATGCTATTCATAAGTTTGCTTTGGACAGCATCCAGGTTTTTTTTAAATTAAATATTAGCAGTCTGTTAGCCTATCAAACAAACCTAAGCATGTCAAGTTAGTGTTTTAATAGTGTTTTTCTCCCCCCTTCTCCTCCCAGCCTAGGTTTGGCTGCCTAATTGACTTGCTGCTTTAAAGTCAGTAAATTCAAAAGTCTGAGGAGAAGATGTCACACTTTAATGGTTTAGGAGTGCACACTTTGTCTGGGTGATTGATGGATCAAATGTGTGCTGAGGAATGCCGCAATGTTTCTTTCATCATTTCTGCTTCTCACGGGGCTGAGAACTGGACTATCTCTAAACCTCTTTGCTGCTAGCAACAATAATCAAATTATCTCATTCATTATAAATGTAAAAACCATCTTACTGTCCTGAAGGGATGTTATTGAACTGACATTACTGCGTGAGCACCGACAAAGGTATACGTGCGAATTTATCACCTGGGATGCTGTTAAATATACACACCAGGCATGCTGGGCTCTCTGTGGCTCATTACACTCCTTTCCGGTTATTGCCAGCCCCAACCTGTTCGGCGAATGAGATATGGAAGAGCTGCAGAGACACAGCAGTGACAGGTCCTTCAAAAACGCAGGCGATAAGTGGGATAACATTCACAGATGAATGGTAAAGAAAGGCTGACGCATTAATCGAGGGTTGCACATCTGACAAAAGGCACAAATGTACATGGAGAGCACTTATTAAAGCAATATTTAATATTTTCAGAGTGCTTTTCAACTATAATTATTTACTTTCAGTGCTGCCTAATCAAGTAAAGGACTGCAATGTTTCTGATCTCAAGATGAGGGCTGAAAGGTAGAAAAGGTTTTAAAATAATGTGCACTCTCCAAAGTGACTAACCTAGGGTACGCATATATGCATGTGCCTATATCAAATTTTCTAGTGCAAGAATACTATTTCTGACTGCAGGCCCTGCCAGCGTGATGTGAAAGTCAGGCAGGTTCTCTAAAGCGCTGACATTGCTTTTATTAAAGGTTTTACATATAAAGCTTAGTTAACAAATCCACTGACGACGCACGAGCCAGAATAAAAGCCTGCTCCTTCTCCAGGGCAGGGAGGCTCTCCCAGATTAAAGGTGAGCAGAAAAGGCGTTGAAACTCACTGAGGTCAGGTAAAGGGGCTGACACGAATATACACATCATCAGGGGAAATCTGCCCAGTGGGTCCCAGAAAGAGAGGACTGCAAGAAATCCTTCAGGATGCAGAGTCCAATGCACCCAAGCATAAGCAATCAGAAGAAGAATAGGGCAGGAGGGATCAAAAGCACTGCCAATATCCGCAGGCCCTGAAATAGTAGAGGATTTGCTAAATCCCAGGGAGCGGCCCTGGCTGTATTTGGCAAAGGAGAATAAAGCAAAGCCCCGGCAGTGCTGGCAAGTCTAGAGGGGGTGGTAGTTCCCTTCCTCTCCCCAGATCTGAGGAGCAAAACACAAGGCGACAAGCAGGGCTAGACAGCCAGGTACCCCAAACACATTTGTGCTCTCATGAGGAGCTGCCAGAGCCTGCCCACCACTGAGGCACAGGGGGTTTCAGCAGGACTCAACTTGCACTTCAGCCGCTGCACGTGTCTGATACTGATGTGCGTCAGACATTCGTCTTTGCTTCTCATCCCAACAGCTCCTTCAAAATCCCCTGCAAGCCTGGAGGGGGATGCTGAGTGCTTTATCCTATAAAAACCTTCCTGTCCTGCCTCAAATGAGCATGATTTCATTGCAGTGGCTATGTCACTTGTTCATTCTTTGTTTGCATATCACCCATGGCAATAAAAGAAGGAAAAGGTGCTGTGTTATATCCAGTCTTCTGCTGCATCTGACTGTACTACATACCAGCAGCGTGGTGGACTTGTAGGTGCCAGCTGCGATTTTAGCTCTGGTCATACCATTTCTGACTTGTATGATGGTTCTTGTATATTTTCACGTTTTAGACATACCTCTGAGACTGCTCATTTATTTAGAAATCATCCTCACCATAATGAGAAGTCAGGAACACTGACTCTCCCTTTTGCTCTGTAAAGAGGCAGAGAAAACAAAGCAGTGGTAACGCAAGTGCTGCCTGAATAGATAGGTATGTGCTTCAACTTTTGCCTTAGTAAAGAATCAAGAACCAGGGCCACCCAAAAGCAGTCTCCCTTCTCATTTTTGGGGAAGGGATATCAATCCCACCTGTGTCCACACTGCAGCACTGATGACATTTCGCAGGACAGCCTGCGAGTACAGCAGGGATTCAGTCGCATCCAAGGAGAGCTTTGCCGGATCACCCTAGCCAGGGCCATTTGCAGGACAGTCGTGCTTTCCTTTGCTTCCCATCTCTTTTCTTCAAACCTTCCTGGTGTTGCCTCCGTCCAAACACCCTCTCTCTTTCCCCCCCGTCATCCCCCCCCCCCCC
>Ga0065711_1033319_pt1 | contig 25710 bp, 17 predicted proteins | sample Hoacrofraction12_FD_59098 | JGI IMG/M metagenome (GOLD analysis project Ga0065711, IMG submission 59098) | Hoatzin crop microbial communities from Cojedes, Venezuela - Epithelial fraction 12 v2 (version 2) | ecosystem: Host-associated > Birds > Digestive system > Esophagus > Crop | place...
TCCCGGGCTGTCCCGCCCGGCCCCGGGGAGCCGGCAGCGCTGGACCGAGCCCGGGGACCGCGGCGTCCCACCGCCCCCCTCCCGCCCCCCTCCGCTGGCCGCCGCCCGCTCCCTGCCGCCTTGGCAGCGCCCGTGCGCGGACCCCTGCCCGCTGCAGAGGACTTACGGGGGTTTATGTGTACACAGCGGAGAGTAAAGGAAAAGTTAATTGAAAGATACGGCCGACATCAAGCAAGAGCATCAAGCGTCTGTCACGAGAGATGAGGTGGAGTCCTCCTCCGTCCTGCTCCGGTTTAGCGCTGATTTGGGGGCAAAGCGTGGGGTCAATGGCGCTTCACTCCCACCTTGGGTGGCAACATACCTGGGTTTGAAAGCCTGTAAGGAGCAGAGCAGCGACAGGAATGGACATAGTTTGAGGTTACTGTGTGGATGGGCAGGAGAGCATGGCAATTCAGAACATCCCGGCAGCCCGCAGGTGCAGGCAAACGCCGGGCTCTTCAGGCAGCGGATTGTTCAGGACACGCAAACGGACAAAGCGCGGCACTGCTGAACCTGAGAGATAAAGGTCCTAACAATAGAGGCTTTTTACACTGCGTGTCCAATTTTTTTTTACCTGTTCATACAAGTAGACCCCTGTCTGAGTGACTGGAGCATCAGCTCCTTGCTGTGAGAGATGATTTGGCTGGAGCAGCCAATAAGGTTGCGTAAAATGCTCCAAAGAAAGTTCCAAATATGTATTCTCATTTCATTAATAAATGGCTTGAATCCAAGCATAAAAACGATGTGGCTTTAATGGTTTCTCCAACTGGTAGCCACATTCCTTTTTAGGAAGAGATCCCATGTGGGAACATTAAAATAAGACATCCCCACACAGGCTGGGAGTGATGAAACACGACCCAGCAGCTTCAGCATGCATCAGAGGATGGAGCTTGGCAATAAAATATTCAAATAAGCAATTCACCCCTAAATGTTTCTGTACCTGCTGGGTGTCCAGATTTTGAAACTGGGATTTAAAGATCTTTAGGTTCCTAAGTGCCAAGTTTCCGTAAGTAAATATGAAACCAAATGTCAAAAGCTGCCAATTATGACCCAGTTTGTAGCTGGAAGTCTAACTGGACAATTTAAACCTGTATTTTGGCTTAGTCCAGGAAAAACATCAAAATCTAGTATCTCTTTGTGAATAAATCTTTGTGAAGTTGGCATGCCACAGGTAGGAGAGGGACCACGTGGTACAGTAGATTGCTTCAGTAGACTCATTTTTTATTGAGCAGAGTAAATATTTAAGCAAAACTAGTGTAAACTGCTGGCAGGTATGCCATGCTAAGTAGCAGTCATTTACTTTTAAATAATTAAAAGTCAATATACAAGCATAGCATTCTTGTTGCAGTGTGGCATACGGTACCACCGCTCTGCCTACATGTCACTTCAGAGCCTGATTCACACGGAAAACGTTTATCTCAGCTCATTTTGGAAAGAAAGAAAAAAAAAAAAGAAAGAAAGAAAAAAAAGGTTTTTAAAAACCAGCCCTCTCTATCGTGTATGATTACCGGTATTTTGGCTACACAGACCCCAGCTGTTTCTGGGTAGGGCTGAAGCTGCATTACTTGTGGGGCTGATAAGGAAAGCCCTGATTTCCTTTGCATTATGCATAGTGGAAGTGTCAGGATGGCTCTGATGGTGTTTAATTAAATATTTGGCAGTGTTTAATTAATTAAATATTTAAACATTAAATACTAAATAGGATGTGATATCTGCTTAGTGGACATTATGTCTCAATAGCCATTAGTCATTAAATAGGACTCAAATTGGCCCTAGAAGACTCCCCTTAGCTAAGCAAGGTCTTAAGTACATGCACTTTTGGATCTTCATTAATAAGTAATAGAGGCCAATTCAGGCTATGTAGCAACACAGAGATCCCTATTAACGGAAATGTTAATGTCTCTGTTTGAGACCAAGCTCTCCAGTCCAGACAGCAGGCGAGATGCTCAGAGTGGAGGGGTGGGATGCGGCCGCTCGGGTGATGTACGGGGCAGTGGCCGGGCAGAGCCCCACCACGGCCATGGGACACCAGCCGGCACCTTCTCGGGGAAGGACAAGGACATGGCGCTCGGATGCCTGTGGTCTGCCAGCCCCATGATGTCTGTATGGGACTATTTTGGGTTACTTCAGGGGATTTTAAATTAATGACATGGTTTAACATTCACACACACTTACGCTTGCTGCAGGAGCCCTGCTCACCCAGGGAGCCGTGTACAGCCGCCTTGGCGTAAATGAGAACCAGGCTCCGCACACCCACCCTCTGCCAGATTCCCGCAGGCGCTCGCCGCGGGCGGACCCAGCCAGACGTTCCCACGTGCCAGCGCGCTGGACGCGTGCTCTTCCCGTAGCATCGGCAGAACAGCTCGCACGCTGGAAACGAAGCACGTGCGTCAGCACTTGGCTGAAGCGAGGTCTATAAAAAAGTGGGGGACTGATGCTTTAAAGTTTTTTCCATAAGACATTTTTAGCAGGGAAGCAAGGTTTTATGGGCCCTTGTGGTTCTGAATTTGCTGTTTCATTATTGTCTATTCCCTAGATGACTACTAGTGGCAAACACTTCATACTTTTCATCTCGGTGGTATTTTTGGTAAGATTTATCATTTTTACCATTAAATCTGAATACAGCACTCGAGTACGCCTTCAGAGTTCCTTTCAGCGCCGTGGTGCTCAGCAGCGGTTTCGCAGGCAGTGCCCAGGGGACTCCGACTCCCTGGGAAGGGGGGGGCAATCCCGGCACCAGCGACCCCAGGCTTTTCAGGGGCTGATAAACTGTTTGTAATTTAAAGCAGCTCTGAGGTCATTTTAAATGGTGCTAAAGTCAAATTAAAGCCTAACCAGCTCAAGATCCCTTTTCTTTGAGGATCTGCAGTAGTGTGCCACGTGCCACCAGTGGGACGTCTGGAGAGGCAGCAGTGGCCAGCCAGCACTGCGGCGTGGGGCTCAGCGTGCTCCTGCCCCGCGCTTCTCCCCGGCTGCAGCATTCATAGATCTTCCGTGCCTCGCAGGCTGCATACATGCCGATAATCAGATTGCACTTCTGCCTAGTAGTTTTTACTTGAAATATCATTGAGTTAGCTCTTGAGGGATTTGCGTCTGGTGACATATATATTGGTATTGAAGTCAGAGGTCGCCCATTGCAAAGATCTTCTTGATAGGATGATTATGAAAAAAGCCGCGCTGGTTGGAAGACCCTCTAAGTAGATTTGGTCTTCTTCCTTCAGCCTCACATTAGCGACTCCTGGTTTCTCTCTCAGTTTTAGTGATCCAATCGTTCTTCTTCTGAATTTCTCCCTTGGGAGCTTTCTACACAGACATTGTAATATATCACACTATTCTCTGCAGAAATCATTTGCTCAGTAAAGAGACTGGATTTTTTTTTTAATTGTAACATTATCAGTGTTCGATAGCAGCCATGATGCCCACACCTACGCCTGGCACAGGCTGGGAAGGGCTCGTCTTGGATCAAAGCCATCTGAGGAGCGAGTCAGACCTTTCACTTTTGTCTTTCCACCGCACACAGCTCCCGGTGCAGCAGGGACCAGCTTTGGAGGGGACAACGTGGCTGCCGGGAGCAGCGCTCTGCAGAGCACGCTCCTCCGCCATTTTGTTCCGTGCAAACTCCAGCTGCAGCCTCTGCAGGTTTGAAGAAATTGTCAGTGATGGGATAGGCACTACAAGGCAAGCACCCTATCAAATACTGAGCAGCACAGTCACTCGCTGAATTACCAGCTAACTGTCAAATGCAGGTTTATTTTTCAGTTTCAACGCTTCTTGTTCCATGATATCAAGCTGTCAGAAGACACCGTCTGCAGAACAAAAAACAAGTATCAGTGCCACATGTCCTAATAACTCAAACAACCTGCTCAGCATCCGCTGCCCACACCACCTTCCCAGGAGAAGCGAGGCGAGCGCACCTGAGCTGCAGGCGGGCTGCTCGGCTCCCCACGCTCACTGCTCCACAGTTATTTCTCCTGGTAGCTTTGCATGCCTGTTGTGTGCTGTTAAAAGGCTTTTCTTTTCCTGACAATTTATAAATATGTATTGGGCCTGAAGGATGAGAGTAAAGCAACTGCTGTTTCTTTTTTTAAAGAAAATTAAACATGACAAACTTAGTTATTCATGCAAACCATCCGCCTGTTATCTCTGATTATGCAGGATCCAAACGGTGAAGCTGAGTGAATGAGTGCATTCATCAAAGTAAACTGTCGGAGCCAGGAACACCGGTTTGAACCTATCCCTACCTCTTCTCTTTTGTACTTGAGTTTCATCAGCTTCAACAGGCAGTGCAGCTGCTTGGTACCAAGAGCACCTATTTCACTACTACCTCTCTGTTTTAAGAGGTTTAATTAGCCTCCAGAGAGCGGAGAAGAAACCCTGCGTGTAGCACTCTTGTGCTTTAAAACATCACTTCGTCGGGATATTTTAAGCTCGCAGGACAGACCAATGGTATTTCAGGAGCAGAAGCTGGAAGCGCAGTGCACGCCTATCCCTTCACACACCCAGCGCGGAAGGAGGTGCAGTGCTTTGTTAAGCCTCGGCCTGCGTGCATGTGTACGTATGCGTGGGAGAAATAAGCAGAAATAAACTTCACACACCAGAAGATGACAGACATATTTTCACCCATCGACCAACCTGCCCCACAGCAACAGTGAAAACCTGGGATATGTAAACTTGAGAAAACGAGACAGGTTGTACCATACTGTCTGAAAGTTGTGGTGAGCACCACAGTTCACTTGTCTGGTTTAATCCAGAGAAGCTGCCTCAGAGCTCGGTCCTTATGTCCCAGAACAGCTTTGATGCATCTCCCAGGGCGGCTCCCTCTTACCTGGCCACCGGCCCCCAGCCCTGGGAGCACCGCTCTGCCGGCAGCCGCTGTGGGAGCCACGGAGAAGCACCCTGCTGTAAAAACAGCGTTTCGGTAGGGCATCATGGTGCTGCCTGCCACAGCTATGTGCCCAGTCAGCCCTGCCCGAGCTGCAACCACTCGCAACAGAAACCAGGCTCCAGCACGTGCTCATGTTGAGCAGCCCACGCTACCCCGGCTGGGCACGTGTAACTCTCAGTAATGCTTTTCACTCCTTTATTTATGTCAGGGTGCACAGACATGGGGGAAGGGCACATTGCTATTTAATGTGACACATGTGGATCATCTGTGCAAAATATCCAAGTTAATGAATTGGTTACAAGTTGTCTTTTCTTCATCCCCCCAAAACATGAACACTGTGTCAAACGATACCCCCTGCCTGAATGATGCCCCCCCCGCCTCCGTTCTTAACCACCCTTCACCACCGATCCCACTCATGTTGGTGCAAGCCAAGGACCAGAATTTTACACTTTTGGTGGCACTGAGAGCAGCCCTGTGGTGCTGTGCCAAGCTGGGGGGGTCAAACTGGCCAGGGATTTTCAGGGTGGGCTGGAAGGCAAGGACGAATTCCTGCAAGTTGCAGTCCCTTCTGTGGTACAATATGATGCTTTAGCACCAGGAAAAAGCCAAAGCACTCTCTCCCCCGTGATTTACGCTCTGGTTGAGTCAGTGTGACAGCAGGACTACTTAACACTACCCTCCGCCCCCGTTGTTACAGAGTTGTGGCTTTAAACACTGAATATGAATCAAGAATTTTCTTTCCATTCAAATCCTCCTTCTGCCCTTCTTATCTGACTCATTTCCAAGCTGCCCACTGACCTTCATGCTAATTGATCATTACTAATAGATCAGGGTAATGCAGCTTTTGAACTGTACTTAGTGTGTGCTCTATACTTCTTGATTGGCACAGACTGCATTTTTTTTGCCTGGACTAAGATCATCTGAAATTAAATCAGAAGCCAGTGGACAACACTTTGAGAATACCACTGCACGCTGGAGTGAGCTGCCATGCTGCTACATGCATTAACTGAAACGACTGGAAAAGCCCACATCCATCAGAGGTGGGGATTTGCAGGAGGATGGGTGAGAAGGGCTCTTCTCCAGCACCTCCACGTAGCATGCCTGGTGTCACTGAGCCCCCCCACACCTCCACCACCACATCTCCTGGGAAGGTGCCTGGATTCACGCTCGGAGTGCAAGCGCTGGCCGGTTGTGCTTCCCCAAAGGCTGGGGTGCTTCGCTCAGGAAGCCACGCAGCACCCCAAGTGCCCGGCGAGCTGCGCGGCATCTGCCTTTGGATACAGTGAGCTGCAGAGAACTGAAGTGACTCGTCAGGAGTTATCGGGAGAGCCTGAGGCACAGCTCAGAACACAGCTGCTGCCCACAGCCTCCTCTGCAGCGATCAGATAACACCAACCCTCTGCAAAGCACTAATACTGAAGAGCACATTTCATACACAAATGGATTATTACTGGAATCTTACAGATAAAGCCATTCATCTTCTGAGGCCCTTGGGAGTCTGAGCAGTTAATACATATCACAGCAGAAAGATATATAAAGCACGCAACACAAAGACACAGTGAGAAGCAGGTATAGAAGTGCTGAAGGGGAGAGAAGAACTGAAGCAGCAAAGCAAACCTGCACGAGACGCACAGTTCAGCAGATGTGTGTGCAGACTGACCAAACAAACCAGGTCTTCAAGCACTTTCTAGCGAGGTCTTCAGAAGTATCAATATGAGCTAAAAACTTCAGCCGCCAGTTGTTCAGACACCAATTTTCTTAGAAACACTGTCAACGAGAGAGCCATGACCAGCCCTTACTACCAGATTTGCACATGCATAGGAGCAGTTGCAGGTGGAAGTGGGTGCTGGTGGCTCAGGACACCCGACCAGCCTAGCCCAGGTGTTTGTGCATCTGCCCCTTTGTCCAACCACAGTGACAAAGAGAAGAACCGAGATCCCGAGGCCTCGTTTTCACCAGCGCTCCTACCCTGGCGATGAGCACTTCAAGAACCCATTTCGGGCAGAACAGAAAATTAATGAGGGAATGAAAGAGGCTGAGTCACAATCGTACATCTCAAATATGCCTTGCACAAATCAGCCGTGCTGAATTGTTGTGTGAAGCCTGGGTAAGGCTCCTTGCTGGTTGGAATACAGATAAAGCACGTGTGGGCTTCTCGCACGTTAAACAGAGCTTGTTAAGGGAAAGATGCTGTTTATCCTTTTAATTCTGACCACATCATTCACTTGTCATCTTATTTAGACCCTATTTTTCCCCAGACTGGCAGGTGATATGATTGCATTGGCCTTGATACAATCGCAGCTCGCACTGTGCTCAACACTCCAGCAGCAGTGACCAGAGCTTTTGTGCTGGTGCAGCTGGGAGAGCCGAGTGCCTGTGCACGGAGGTCCTACCCCATCAAAACCACACGGCCGGCATAGAAACAAAACCAGGCAACTTTCAGTCCATGAATATACATCTCACTCAAAGCAAAAAGGAGGCTCTCCAGCAGCAATGCCAAACATGCAGATTAATGACAATGCTTTGCCTGTGAAAATGGCCTTGCTGAGTCCAAACACGTTCTCCCGAGATGCCAGATTTTGTCAGTTAGCAAAAACGTTGAGCTGTCTGTTTGCTTTAAACAATTATGTCAGCTCTGCAAGTAAAATATGTTCCCTCGCCTGACCTCCCCATGATGCTAGGCAGGGCCGCATTTGGCTGTCTCTTGGTTTAACACAGACACCAGGGGACAGCTGGAGAGTTTCCTTGGGAAAAGCAGGGTGCAGCCAGCGAGGGGAGAGGTGGAGGGACCAGAAGTCCTGCTGGGCTCTTGCAGCAATGGGCTTCATCACCCACTGCATCACAGCGAAGCCCTAACGCCCCAACATAGGTGCAAGCTCTCCTTAGGTGTGGATTTAAGTCTTAAGTGCCAAGTAAAAACTGACCTGTTTTGGGAAGGCAGCCCTATAAATAGAAGATGTCTGGTGCCACACTTTATTAAAAATACATCCCTGAAGTAGACAAGACAAAAGAGGCTGTTATTGCTGCTCCCACTTCTCCCCCAAAAAGGGGAGTTACTGCAGAAGGAGAGATTAAATGATTTATCCCAGGTCACAATAGAAGTTTGTGGCTGAACTGGGAATTGCAGAGGCTCCCCCGGGTGCCTGCCCAGCACATTAAGCACAAACTCAACCTTCTTCTCCACAGCACCAAGTCAGAGGCCGGGTCAGACAGTCTCCGTACTGGAATGGCCTGTCAGCGCCTGGCACTCGGCTGCCGAGCAGAAAAACGCTCGCTGTCAGTAGCGAGGGCAGAGCAGCAATATTTATATCGGAGCTAATGGAGGCAAACACAGATCGCTTTCTTATGACAGACACCAAGCACACCATAGCCAAGCTCACTCAGAGGAGCGAAGCCCTGCGCCGCGTTTCCAGAGGATGCTTGGCTGTGCCCAGGTGAGCCGTGCCAGCACCCTGCACCCAAGGGACCTGGCTAGAGCCAGCCTGACAGCATATTTTCTCATGTGATGGAGCACCCACATGAATTTTTCCCCTATTCAGTAAGATGAAAGACACAAATGTACTTTACCATAAGGCTGATACTTGATGTGAGACCACATGAGGCTCCCAGCCTGGAAGAAGTACAGGAGCACCCCTCGGACAAACCTGGGCTGGATGACAATGGCCTGGAGTGAACTGCAGTGGAAATAAAACTAGAGGGCAACCTGGTGTCAGTGCTAGCACATACACGTATCCCAAATATTTCATTCCCGTTATCTCCAGAGCCCATCTACACAGCTTTCTGGCATGCGGAAGATCAGGTTTGGGAAAGCCAGAAACGTGCTAGGGGTTATGCTGAAACAGTTGATTAACACACAAGCTGATTTTGAACAAATAGGGAAAAAAAGAAGAAGAAAAAAGAGGTTCTTCAGTTTTACTGCTGCGTTGGAGGGACTGCGAGACGACTCATCCGGGAATCCCCAGGCCACCAGCGCTGGGACACACCGGTATCTCACCACAAATGCTCAGCCTGCTCTGCAGGTCTCCGGTCGCACAAAGCTGCCTGTCTCACAGCAGGAACCTCCTGCACCTTCCAACAACTAACCCATAAAAGTAGCTTCTCAGAATGCAACTGCATATAAAGCCAATAGCCATCTTGGCCCAAACAGAGCGAAAAAAATGTATGTGTGAGAATGCACAGTGGTTATCGAAGGTATTTCCCACATTGTAATCACATCAAGAGAGCATACCTGTGTAACAAACCCAAAAGTTATGACACTTTGTGTCTGATGTTTCTACTTCCAAGCTACCAGCAGGTCAGAGGACACCACAGTTTGCTCTTTCGAATATTCAGATACAGTTTAGCATCAAAAAGATCTTGCAGAGTAATCACAGTCCAGGAGAATACATCTAATTCCCTCTAAAATAATTTGGAGCTTCACTGGGTAGAAAATTGCTATTTCTGCTCCAATGCCAGAGAATTCCATTTTTAATTATGGAAATTTCTATTACACACAATTATAATATTCTTCCATATTCTCTCCCACTCTTAGTTCAAACATACTATTAGCTTTTTAAACTACTGCTATGCATCGAGCAGACACAGGTCACTCCTGCTGCAGAGGCGTGCCGACGTTCATGCCTCTTGAATCAACTCAGACCAAGTAACAGAGGATGACGCATCTTTTTTGTGTGTTCCAGGACACATTACCCTAACAATCAATGACTGTTTGGATGCAACATTCAGTCAGATGAAATTAGAACAGAAAAATGTTAAATACCTTCTCCAGAGCACGGATATACAGACTGCTAAAGCATTGTGGAGACACCGCGAGCTAAGGACCAAGTTCAGTGAGCAGGCTGGGAAAAGCCACATCAGAATCCACAGCCGATGTCGGTGAAAAACGATAACCCTCTGCTACTGTCTGTGTTTGCAGGGCCAGGAAATAAAGGAATACATTCTTGAATCTCAACCTGATAAACAAAAAATTATCTTTACCCAATAATTAATCATCATGTAGAATTAATAAGCTGAACCAAAAAATCAACCTGTTTCTGAAGAGATAGCTATTCAAGGGCAACGGTTTGAGATTTGCTGCTCGAATCTGTCCCCGCCGGATGAAATGAGAGACTCCAAACACGCAGGAGTTGGTCCAGACCCACATCCTGAGGATTAGTGTTGGTAAAGATACAAAGATGATAAATTGGTTGCCTTAACCTGCAGCTGCATTAAACAGATTGGCTCCTTAAGTTTAGTACCTGCTTTTTCAGTTCCAGCTGGAATTTAGTACTTTTGCTGATCGGAATCGATAACTTTAATTGGTAGTTTAGAGTTAGGTGCAAGTTGCATTGACACTAATGAAAATTAGTTGCTTAATTTGCCAGCCACGCGGGGGAGCGTGCCAGGGAAGGCAGTGGGAACGCAGACTACCCATGCTCTACCGCTCGGTAAGCGTGGGGGCTTTCACGCACCAAGCAGGTCTCCTGCTCCTCCAGGAGGAAGCTTTTCTTTGTCCCCACTCAGACGCAGCCCACAGCCCTGTGGGCAGGAGAGGAGGCAGGGCTGTGGCTGCCTGCGCTGGGGAGCTGGCAGCGAGCTCCCTGCCGCCGGGACAGCCCCCCGTCACGCCAGAGACCATCGCCGCTCTCTGCTCCTCACCGAATTGAAGAGGCTGCGTGCATCAAAACCCCCAGTATCTTCCAATTAAGCTCTTTTGGTATGGATCAAAATTAAAAGACAGTCACCACACAGGCACATTTGAAGCCCTTGCTAGCCAGCAGCTGAAGGGTCCAGGCTGGCCCTGTTTCCTTTGAAGCATGCCTGCTGGCTGTAGGTTTCTATAGTACGCACTTGCAATTACAGCTCTTTTCAACTTCTCTCTCCCTCTCTCTTTTTTTAATTTAAAGAGATTGAGAGGAATTAAAAAAACCCTCATCAATCAGATTTATCAAATGAAACTGTAGAGGTAGGGCCAGCTGCAGCTACACATGTCAAACTCAGCTGCAGCTACGAAAGGAAAGACTGCAATTCATAGTTAGGGTGCTCAGCTTTTCAAGGGTTTAGCAGCAAAGCTAATCCCATTGCTATATTCCTAAACCTACAGAGATGCCTGACTGAGCTAGACGAGGGCACCCCAGGATCGGTCCCTGCGCACACAGGTCAGGACTCTGCACCCTGTGAAAGTGGGTATCTGCGCTGTGCTTGCTGCCTGGGCACGCTCCTTAGCAGACTGCTGCAATATCCCTGTTCCGGGGCTCATGAAGGACTCGAGAGTCATTTGGTTTCTTTCCTTCCCCTTGTACAAAGTGTGTGGCTGAGCAACATGGAGACATCATTTATCTAAGACAGTATGCACAGGTTACTCTGGTCATAAGAGTTCAAATGGAAGAAGAGAATAATGGCAAAACTTCTCATTGATTTACATGGGTCAGTATTTTATCAGCCTTATCAACATTTGCCTCAACAAGGTCTACTTTTGTTGAGCGCCATTAGCTGATTGACAATGCAGCCAAAAAAATTCCATTTCCAGATGCTCGCACAAGGATCTTCAGGCGTGGATGACAGGTGTCTTGAGGGGGCAGGAGCTGAAAATGATGATGAGGAATAGATTTCATGGGAACAGATGAAGTCAGAGGTGGAGCAGCCTTCCCTCTTCTGCCTGTAATTACTGTTATTATGATGTGGCCCCCAAGTGCCGCAGTTCTGGGACACGAGTGATGCCCATGATTCTCCCACACGCTTTTTGCGAAGTCCCTGATCCTGTGCAGCTTGCTGTAGGTGACCCTGCTTCGGCAGGAGGGCTGGACTAGACGACCCACAGAGGTCCCTTCCAACCCCTACTATTCTGTGATTCTGTGAGCCTCTGCCTGCTATGGCAAAGTGTCAGGGCAGCATGCAGAAACCACAGGTACCCTCTCCTCTCCCCCTGCTCTGCCACGCTGCCGCCCGAATGGCCAGCTGCACGCAGAGAAGATCCCAGCAATCGCTGACGCTTGCAAATAACAATCCTCTTCCTTTTAAAAACCGCAGGAACTTCAGGGACAAAGACATGTGCTTGTGCATAATGAGAGACGCTCAGGGATGCAAAAGTGTGGAAGTGCTTCACGATTTTCCTTATAATTGTTTTAACAAAAAAGTTGTGAAAACTAAGAAGAGAGGGGAGAAGGGGCTTTCCCACCCCACCTGACACTGTGCACGCACGAGCCTCGCACACGGGCTCTGCCCTGGCCTCTCCTGCACCCGAGCATGCACGGAGATGCTCTCCAACATGGAACATCGCAGCCTGCCGTTAGCCAGGTGATATAGCACTGAGCAGCATCTTGTGTGGAAAGATAAGACCACGATGTTCTTTTTCCCTTCAGACCACCCTGGCAGCGTCGCCACGCAGCGGCTCCTGGGGCCCTCCGGCAGCCCCAAACCACCGCCCCGCTCTCCTGGCCAGCGATGCTCACCCAGCAAGGCTGCAGCTTTCTCAGGGCCCAAAAGCAAAAGTCTTTGCTAAAGCAAATGCCGCTAAAACTGAAAAAAACACAGCTGGCTGTGCTGAAACTGAAGCCTGTTGATTTTTCCACCATCCAGCAGAAAGCGGCAGCGATGGTACAAGCCGTCTTTGACCCCTCCAAGTCAAATCCCTTCTGCCTGGGGCACAGGATCCCATACTGACTCACCCAGGTTCCCAGCAAAGCTGCTTTCCGCAAATGTGGATGCTTCAGCATCAACCAGCTTCTTCAGCAGAGGTTTCCAGGCTGCATCTCACATGGCAAAGCTTTTCAGTCATCGCTCGCTTATGAAATCAAGCCGGTTTCTTAGGCTACTGCCAGATCCTTGTGTCCTCCAACAGACTCCATCTGCTGGTTTTTTAGACAAGCAACTCCTGCAAGGACAAAATATATTGAGTTAAATAATATATACTTAATCTTTTCTTTCTCTCAGAAAAACTGTGCAATTTTGGAGATACTTTGTAAATTCAGATTTATGATGATTATTTTTCATTCTATGGCAATCAGAGTGACCATAGAGAATTTATTGAGGTGATAATGTATTTAAATAGCCAATTTTCAAAAAATGGAACAATTGCAATGGATTAACATTCAAACCATTAATATTCAAACATATTAAGTCATTTAAAGGATTTTTGTGTGTGTACGCACATTTTGGGGTATATTCTCCTCATAATACGTGAAGAGAAGACATGCTTTACTGTTGACATTTAGCACATTTTCTTTATTGCTTCTCGTTTCATTATGAGTAAAAGTGTTATTTGTCCACCCAGCCTTCCCTAGGATGAATGCCATAATTTCTGTTTGCAGAGGCAACCAAAAATTAAAGGAAATATTTCAGAAGTCAACATTAAATGTCAAAAAACGATTTTCAGCAATTACTAATACCCTGGCACATATGCATTTTATTCAGAATATCCCTGTAAAAAAAATATTCATCAGGGGATATTCAAATTTATTATGTAGAACAACACAGCGTTAACGTGCTAGCTTCTGTTTAATGCTTTGGATCATAGCAACAAAGATACCAATGGGAAATCATTAAACAAATATGCAATTTTTGCAGCATAATAGGTCTATGTTTGGTATCACTTGAAAAAAAACTCACCGAGCTCAAACCAACAGAAAAAACTGCAGTGATCAGGCAAAGTACAGCAACATTATAAATGTTAACAGATTTCAGAAAGTGATTTTATGTTAATTCAAATGTTAATGCTGTCCGAGGCTGCTGAAAGGAGTGTGGGGCTGCAGGAGGAGATAGACGTTGCCGGCAGGGGAAAGCGCAGGGAACACAAAGGGCCGCCTCTTGGTGTGGGTGGGGGAGTTTTATTAATTATATTTCCTTTAGAGCCCTAACAATAACATGTCAGTAATCTACACATTCTGTACTTAATTGACGTTAATGATTTGGTGGGTTCCTGGTCGCTGCCAACGAGCCTCCCCACGCCGTGAGAATCCCGGCCATCTTGCATTCCTCCAGCCCCGCGGCGCAGCCCCAATTAAGTCAATGAGTGTGGGGCGGCTGAGCTGCTCCCGCCAGCTCCACGACCCCTCGCCCAGCCAGGTCCCAGCCGGACGTCTTCCAACCACCCTCCACATCTCTGAAGGAGCACACGACCCCCGGCGCAGCCCCGCACAAAGGGATGCATTCATGCTCCCCATGCACCCCAGAAAGACGACCACCCAGCACGCACGGCTCCCTGGCTGCAGCGGGCAGAGGCAGAAGGGGTCTGTCCGCTTCCCCTCGGACACCAGCAGCGGGGAGAGTCAGGGATTTCTCTCATGCCCGTGAGCAACAGGTGATGGAACACACGCAGCCACCCAAACCCAGTGTCCGACACGCCCGCAGCTGCCCTCAAGGCGATGACCTATCTGTAAGCACGCAGCGAAGTCAGATACACAGTTATAAGTGGTGAACCGATGTCTCTCAAAACTACCCCCCACCTGGGTTGCTCGGGTACCTCTAACCCTTAGTGCCAGCCAGCAATGTGCCCCAGGCTCCCGTGATCTGCCTTCTCTGGAGTCGAACCTTTCCGCGATGTCAGTCCCGGGAAGCAGGGTTCCTGCACTGGCAGGCTGCTGGGGAGCAAAGTCCACTTGGCAGCAGGAGGATCCGAACCTGCTGCAGCTGCCAGCACACCCGAGCCCTGTGGCCACCGGCACGCAGCCCGCGGAAACCATGGGAGAAACCGGTAGACTTACCGTACTTCAAAAGCACATGCAAGTTGCAGCAGTGACAAAACCAGGTTGTTCTGGGCACACATGCAGCGGGTTCTTGGCGTGCTCAGCCCACGCGTTTCTTGTATCTTCCCAATGCAATGGTACATAGAGAAGCCAAGCAAATCTCTCCACCAACACAGGTGAAACAGACCTGCTCTCGCACACGGCGTTCTCTCCCTCCCTGTAGCTACTCTCAGCTTCTGCTCAGCCCCTTCGACGCGAGCTGTACTCATGGGTGCCGGTGCTACACCCTCTACTCCTTCTTCCCCTCTTCCCTCTTGCTTCCCCCCCGTCACACTGCCACCACAGAGCCCCCACTGTCACTCAGGGTGGTCCGGCCAAACACGGAGCACGGTGCCCAAGCCTGTGCCTCTCCTTCACGTGGAGGATCAGCAGCCTGTCTGACCCTTTTTTCCTCTTACCGAGATTAACAGAAGTCAGATCTTCTTGAAGTTGTCCAATGGAGGAAGGCAACAGACAGGGAAGGGGTGGGGGGCGAAATGACAAAGCACAAAAAAACCCTGGTGAGATCAGTTTTGATAGGAAGTCAAGGTAAAAAAGTAGAAAATTAGCACACTGTCACTGCAAGCAAATATCATCCTCTATTAGGAAGTTCCAGGACCAGCACCCAGCCAGAGCACCTCTCCCACTCCCAGCAGAACAGGGTGGCCCAGTCAGCGAAACATTCAACAAACTGTTCTGTTGCCACTTCTCAGGGGAAAACATTTGCTTAAAAACAGTCAGATGAATTTGGAGTGATCTGTAGGGCACTTTGTTATGTTAATGACTGTTACCAACTGCCTCTTCTTTATATTAAAGTGTTGACTCATCGTCAGTTGGGGCAAGACAAGACAGCTTGCCTGTGCCTTGCAGTCAATTTGCAGTCACCCAAACTACTCATGTGAAGACACTTTAATATGAAGAGACACTGTCTGTGGCCATTATTAATCTCCAAAATGAAGCTCAGAATACTAATAAAACCATGCAGGATAAGCTAACCTTTCCTCAGTGCATTCTTCATTCTGCAAGATTTTGGCCAAAATTAAAACATTTTTCTTTGATCTCATGAGCCTGTGGCTGACAACCAGACTTCCCAAACCAAGATGTAAAAAGGTTTTTCACTTGCCCTCTGCTGTGCCCAAATAACATCATCATCATTCTGGCACAGGTAAGAGGGGATGCCTCCTGCGAGCCCAGAAGCATCAGCTTTACAAAGATCAGAAAGCAACGCTTTGTAAACCTGGCTGAGACCGAGTGAGCAACTTGTTTATTCTCAGACTGAACTTAAACCAAAGTGTAACCACCAAAGCTGACTGTGAACTGTACAGTCCAAATATTACACTGGTAATCTGGTAAGTACGGGGAAGATGAATGTTGGAGTGGGAAAAAAAAAAGGTTAACTTTTAATTCTGTCAATAATTCTTAACATACAGAAAAGCTGGGCTGAGGCGCAGAGCTGCAGAGGCTGGCATCTTGGTAGATTACCACCCTCAAAAAATCCAAACACCTTACACGGAATTATAAAATAAAGCACCATATTACTCTTTTCTGTCTGATGTTGCTACTCTGGGATTCAATCCAAGAACGCTCAAGCCATTTATCCTAGTTACACGCAGGGCACGCAATAGGTAGGTTCATGTAACTGGAGTCTGAACATGACAATCTGGCAAACCACAGCTGTCCCTACTTCTTTTGCCTTGGGGGGGAGAGGCTGGAGAAACCCCAAAGCCTTTCCCTACACAGCTTTATTACATCTTTACTGTCATTGTGGCAAGTGCCCAATTTCCAGCAAAGCCACTTATTTTTAGTTCTACGTGAGGACTCTTCCATCCAGGTTTAAGAAAAAACAGCGACGATCCTAGGTGATCCGGAGCATAGCAGTGAGTGCTGCCTGCTGATGGTGACCAGTGTCAGTGTCACCCTCTCAGCTTTAACTGACTTTGCATCCTTACACCATCAATGTGCACGGCGGTTTCTTTCTCAAAGGTTATATCTCTGCACAAGTTACTTAGGAGATTTTTATTCAGAGTTCCCCTGACCCTACTGAAAATAAAAGATTCTGCCTCCAACGGAAGACAATACAACATACAAACATACGCTTTTAGTACCAGGAAAATCTTGTCTGTGGTGTGGCCTTTAACTGCATGATTTTCCAGAAAATGTTTGGGCTTGTCGCTTTTCTTTGTCAGGAAAATTGTTTAGTTCATGGTTAAACCCAGTATCATTTCAGTCTGAAGGAATTTTACTGTATACACTTTGTAAAAAACCAAATAACTCGATCCTCTGATTTTGCTTTTATCGCTTAAAAGTCCATTAACATATGTGGCTGAATACTTTTTTTTTTAAACAAAGTAAAGCTCAACTGAAGTATTGCCAGAAAGATATTAAGTGCTTTTAGATTTAGAGAACCATTTCCTCACCACAGCCACTGTCTAAATGTGTTAGCTCCTCCTCTTTCCAACATGCATGGAAATTTCAGAAAGCAATCAAACACTTATTTCTGTAGCCAAGCCCAAGTCAGACACACAACATTTAGACTTGCAATACATCACAGGAACACATGCTGATAAAGGAAATACTTCCCCCTCAAATGAAGAGAAGGTCTCATCAAGTGAGCATGGGTTCTTCTCCATCCCAGGAGCAGAGGCTGGTCCACATGTCTTGGAGTACAGGCACTGGTGGGTAGAAGTCAGGCCTCAGTCTCATGCCGAGGAGTAGGGGATTTTCACACCCCTGACATGTTGGTGGCAGTCTCTTCAGCTCAAACAGATATTTAAGAATTGAAATGTCAGGAAAGAGGAAGAACAGGTCTACCCAGCCAGGGTCCACCAGTAAAAGTAAGGCTAGGGTGAGGCTCTGCGCATAATTTTTCCTTCTATCCCAGGCGATCACGTATCCTAAGCCAAACAGAAACAGGCCTTTAGTATTTGTCCTCCTTGAATATTATTGCAGCCCTGCTGAAACATCAAAAATCAGTACATTATAAAATACATTTGTCTTCTTACTCTACTCATTACACAAGAGCACATTCAACTCGGTAAAACAAAACCCATTTGCAAATACATGCAGTTCCAATAGACAGTCTGCTCCTCTGAATTGCCAGCAGCTGTAGGACTAAAGCCCCCTGGGATCAGAAAGGTTTTCTTTCCTTCCTTGATAGCCATTTGATCTAATTTGCCCTCAGACATTCCAGTCTGCAGAGTTTTGAAAATGCTGGTTTTATACAGTCTACAAAGAATACTGCATTTCTTTTTATAATCTCAAATTCACTATAAACAGAAATAAAAAGCTTCATATACAAACTTACCCTTTTGTGCTTGCCTTAAACTGATTTTTTCAAGAGACTGAAATGAGACAGATTACATAGTACTGCAATATTCTGCAGTCTTAATTAAATGTTTGATTTATGTAAGCTGTGTCAGTAGCAGACAGTTCACAACTTGAGAGAAACAAGTTTTGTAGTTTAAAGGTAAGACATAATGTGACTTGTTTGCAGGTAGCATGGCTGAAAGAACCCATCACCAAAGTATTTATTGTTCAACAACCCAAGCCAAGTGACTGTTTTGCTGGAGTCTTAACTTCAAAGCACAGAAGTTTCACAAATTGGCTAGAGGCCAAGTGCTACAGTGGCAAGAAACAGACATTAAAGTCTTCTCACATCTGTATACAGTCATCACCTCCTGCCATCTCACAGACAGAAGAAAATAAAGTTAAGACCCAAATGTCTCAGTTACTCCACCTTGATGACCCAGTCCACCCCACTGTCGGCAGGTCCGCACCCCACAGTGGAAGCGATGCTGGCCGGGACGAGGGTAGGAGGACCACAAGAGGAAGGAAGAGCCACACTGCTTCCTGCCACAGGCATCGCACAGCAGAACTGCACCCCTATTCACGTTGTGAGCCTGGACAGAAGATCTCTCCACAGAGATTCCGAGAGCTCAGGTCAAGCTGGCCTTAGCCTTGCAAGCAAGGAGCTGCTGTGCTTCACCCCCAACAAATTCAAGGCTAGGCAGAGTCTGAGTTAACTGCATCACTTCATAGTATATGCTAGCGTCTCCCTTTTTTGAGGGGAATGGGTTGTGGGGGAGGAAAGTTTGGAAGATGAGGGTAGGAGTAATCCAATGCTTTAAATGCATGTTGTTAAATACCTAGAGGAAGCATGTTCCCCAAATATGAGATGATTTATGCCAACAAACAAGTTAAAGCAGGTCCATCCAGTGTCAACCTGTGCATTTGCCAGTTCCCCACTGCACTGCACATTGGCCGCCTGACTATTTCCTAACAGACTTTTACCTGGCCTTGCAGGGAGGAAAGCCCGTCATAGCCTTTGGCAATTCCCAAGCTGAAGTTCAGGTGCCCTGATGCCACACGCCAAGAGGCGATGCTGCAGTAAGCCCTGTACACTTGCACCAAGGTCCAACTTCACGGCCCAGTGAAGGAGGAGCATTTTACCCAGCCACCTGAGTTCAGGCTGCCACTGCTGTGAGACAACCAAGCAGCGCTGTACATGCAGGGAACAGCACCCAGGAACTCAGACAAACTTGAGCCATAAGAGCTTATAGGGCCTGTAACTCCCATGAGGTGCCTGGGTAAATGTTTGCGCAGTGGCTCCGCTGAACTTGCACCAGCTGCTTACCCCCACCTTGAGCAAGCAGGGATGCCATAAAACCCCTTGTGTCCCAATTCCTGCGAACCAAGAGGAGATGCTGTCTGAGACCCAGGAACTGACGGCCACAGGCAGACCATCCTACTGCTTTACGAGACACAAGCTACGCAGAACTGTTTCTACAAACTACGGTTAGAATTACAGCATTTTCACCAGCTTAGCACCTGGCAGACTCACACTGTAGTCCTTCGCATCTTCATCCCTTCTGCTCACCAGCGCTCCTCCTCCCCAGCCCCAGCTCATACCTGCAGCCTCAGCTCACTCCTTTGGGGCTGTTGCCTTCGGTACAGTCACAGCTACCACCAACTTCCAGCTTTATAGTGGCAGCGGTAGAAAATTAGCACTGGGTTCGTTTTTCTTGTTCAAAGCTGCTGCAATGCCCCCAGCTTTCAGACCAAGGTGAGGTTTTGATACATAGTTATGACAAACCTTTCAGGAGGAGGAAGATAATCATATGCCACCTGGGTTACTGCAGAACTCAATTTACTTTGCAGCATACTTTATGTTGGTCTGTAGCTATTAAAGGCAGAGGCAGTTTGCAGCGGAGGAGCACACAGCAATGCACAGGTGAATTGCTTTCTCAGCTTCGCCCAGCACCTGCGAGCCGGGGCTGTCCTCCCCTGGAGCCCGCTGCCCACCTCGTAGGGTAACACAAGGAGAGGCAGGGACAACCTGAAGAAACACAGCATCTGATATTGGCCCATCTTTGTTGCACAAACTTCAGCCCACTTCTAAACACACTAAACCTTTTCCTCTTACCTAGCCAGGCAGAACTGCCCACTTGCTTGCCCCGCCTGCAGTGAGTCTGCCTCCAGATTAATCCGAGACCAGACAGAATTTAGGAGAACAGGATCCTCAGGCAAAGACATTCAGAAATAGAGGGAACTCCCTCTTGTTATGGTTTTTGTTTCTTTGTTTGTTTTGGGTTTTTTTTGGTGGTGGTGGTTGTTTTTTGTATTTTTTTTTTTTTTTTAACAGGGACAACTATCTTCCTTAAAATTAGCTGCATGCTTCCTCTCTAAAATGGTTTTCAGCCTGTGGCAACCAGCGCGTAATTTTTTCAAGCTACCCTAGGAAAAGTAGCACGCTCAAATAGACATAAATATCCACATGTTGCAAGACAACCAGAAACAAAGATTCTTAAAGCACGAGATAAAGATGAGAAAGAATATAGCTCTTCAGGTCAGTCACCCCTGCTGGAAAGCACGGCATGTCCAGTGCAGGATGGCATTCCTACCTGGGGAGCTGCACAGCCACCATTTCCACCCTCTGAACAGACTGCGTCCCATCGAAATAAAGCAGGTTGACCTTTCAGGAGAGAAGATAAGTTATAAAATTAGCAGGATTGCCATCTGAAGCAGAGATCCAGTTTAGAATCAGGCCTGTCACCTGAACAGTTTCACTCAGAGAGATAGATCTCTCAGATACAGGTTTCCACACAGGCCAGAGAACACATGGAACACCTGCATTCACTCTTGAATAGGTATTAACCAGAAAGTTAAATTTAGCTTAAACAGAAAGTTAGAGTTCATCATATGTGTCAAGTTGTTACAGAATATTTACTTGAACAGTTAAAAGTAATAAAGAAAATGTAATCTCCACTCATGAGACCAGTTACAGTCTAAGTATGACTTTTGAATTATTTTAAAATTTCTTTTTGTAGAAACAGATGAAACACATACTGAGCACTGAAAAGTAACAGCGAAAGGACTAGTACTGAAGCCTAGCTGGTGATTTATGAATTAAGCCTGGACATGACCCTTCAAAGAGTGTTATTGTTTCCCACCCATCTGGTTTTATGCTCTAAATTTAAGGACAAAATACCAATATATGTCCTGACGGTTTCTCCAATGTTACAAACCTTTTCAATAATGAGCAAATGTAACATTCCTTTGCCTAGGATATGTAGTTCTTTGAGAAATTAAAAAGTCTCTAAACTAGCACCAGCAAACTTGTTCAGCTAACATTTACACTTGTTTTGTCAGCACAGAACTTAAAAGATTCATTGCAAGGGGGAAAAAAAAGCCAGCAGCACCAAATAATTTGCTTACCATTAGTTACTGTAGGCATTTTTATTACATTAAAGCTTTAACATTTATCAGAATACTGGGTCAGGGAAGAGCAAAAGGGAGAATAACTTAAAAAAAATTAAGAGCAGCCTTGCTGGGAACTAATGTTTAGAAAAATTAACCAAACAGCAGAGGAGGAGCTTCCTGAAATACAAGTGTTGTAGCATTTGTTATCTACATGAGGACATGATGAATCCTGGTAGTCTCACAGAAGTTTTCGGTGTTGTTGAACAGTCCTTCAAAGTGAACAGAAAAACAACCAGCCATTTTTACATTTATTTCCCTATTTCCCCTTTCTCCGGAAACATGACTTTCCAGAAAACATCTTACTATGACTTCTCAAATTCTCAGACCTTGCAAAGGTCAAGGACAACTCTTCCTGTAAAGAGGCACACACCACTCCAAAATTCAATTTTGCACAGAAGATGATCAGTGGTCAGAGACCATGCCAAATCCCAAGAATTAAATGATTATGTTTTAAGAAAATGTAGGTTTTCCTACTGATCACTTCTTGCTATTAAGAGTAACAATCCAGACAATCCAACTTAAGAATTTTCCAATAAACTGATCACTAGAATGTGTGCTGTGGAAGGATTCCCCATATACTTGTCCTGTTTATTATCCCCTCCCTAGACACCTGCATCAGGCTAAGGGAAATGCAAGTAGGCCAACATGACATTTTTATCTTAGTATCCAAAATGGAAGTTTTAATTGATAAGCCAGTAGTGGTAAATAAATAAAGCAATAGTTACGACATCCCCAAGTCCCAAACTACTAGTGGTCACAGTCTGAAAAACCTTAGCTGACCATAACTGAAAGAAAAATAGGAATATACATAAAACCAGCTGTCTTAGACAGCGTTTTTATTAAAAATGGATACACAGAGAGATAGCAGCGTTTACAATCAAGAGTTTTTAAAAAGGCCTCAAGTTGTAAGCCAACCATTTGAAAAAGAGGCTTTGAAATGTTGTCTTCCACAGCACACTTTGCCCATTTGTCGACAAGGGACAGTATGACTGCAGATTATCCAAAGGACAAACAGGCACAGTAACTAATCCAAACATCAAGCCCTTTTTCTGAACAGTTGGTCACATCAAGCATCACCCTCCATAGCAGCAACTGGAGCACTCTTCGGTGTTCTTTTAAGTGGCTGGTGTACTTGATCCATTTCTTAAAATATTTTAATGTTCAATAAAAATATTTCAAATAGAAAAATTCTTCTGTCACAAAAAAGTAAGGTTTCCTTTTCAGATTCCATAAAAGCTTATGAACTTCACTGGCAGCATTTCCATAACGGAGCAGGAGTTAGAACCAGCAGAACAGGCACTTCAGCAAAATTGTCTGTCAACAGTTTCTGTAGTCATATTGGCTTCAGTCCAGAAGACTGTTTCTTACTACTTTGTGGTGGTGTAAGGACACCAGTGGGGAAAGGTGAAGTCCTGTTTTGCTCAGCCAATATGGCTTGTTTTGCTTGAGCTTTGTCCTGAAAGCACAGAAAAGGGAGGAAAAAACCACACAACTTTACTTTGGTATAACTATGCAACAGATCAATATAATTCAGTGTTTTATAACTTGATAGATTGCTAACCTGGAAATGCATATCTGTATCTAACTGCCCTAACAGTAACTGATAAAGCATGCAGTACACAATAGTTGGTGAATACAAGCCCCAAGAGGTCAGTATTAACTTTTGGAATCTGATGATCAGCATTCTGGTACTTTTATCTTCGAGAATGCAAAATTCAGAACGAACTGAACAGGAAGAGCTTTAACCTACTACAACTAAATAACCTAAATAAAAACAACCACCATCACATAACCGTCCCACAAGTTCAGTCTCAAGTGATCAGTCCTTATTTTCCCTTTTTCATCAAAGTTGTATTACCTGTATTGCCTATAGAGAAAGGTCTAACATACAATATCTGAAGCATCCCAAAGGGTAGAAATATGTTTCCGATTTCTAGGGTAATTATTTGCTGTTTGAGATGAGATGCTTATGTCACATTCACCTTTTTAAACTAAATACTGAACAAGTCAGGTCTCTGTCCCAAGAATTTTGCATCTGGAGTACAACCTTATGGCTTTTATCATCTGCATACACTCAGTCCCAATCTGATAATGCTTCACGTAAGTTTACCGTATGTTCTGACCAAAGAAGAAACAAGATGTAGGAGATTTTAGGGACAGCTTTTGTCTTATACACATACATACCAGCAAATCCAAGCTGTTTATGTGCGTCTGTATATTGTGCAAGTCTTCAGGAGCTATACCTCTGAAGTGTTTGAGTTTGGAACTTCCTACTTCCCTTAGAGCCATCGCAAATGGAACCATCCATTTTGCACACTCCTCTACCTCACACCATCCATAACCTGAAAGACAAGATATATGTTTATCTGCCTGAATGAAGACTTAACATTTGTAAACACATTAGACAGTTTACAAATGCCAATACCTGAAACTTTCTGCATCAGCTCGGATGAGGAGAAGTGATACAAAGCAGAAGCTGCAAGCACTCCATATGTATATCCCAAGCAGCCAATATCCAGCACACAGAGATCCAAGAGCTACAAGACAACAGATGTTTAATTTAAAGTCTGTCAGAAGAACATTTTTTTCCCCCAGGTGAAATAGCATTTGATGGAAGTAATCAGTCTTACCTCTGCTATTTGTACAAATATTTGCTGTGGATATTGTGGCAGCAAAACCTCATAAAGCTCACTTAAATACGCAACTTGCATGTAGACGTTTAGCCATGATACAACTGTCAGTGGATTCAAGTTCCAGTTAAGAGCCTGAAAGAGCAGACATGCACAAGTCTTCAGTATTAGTAAAGAGTTCCTAACTTAAACCATGCAACTTCATTTACTCCATCTCAAAAGCTGTAATTCTAGTTCATCAAGGCATCTAATCCTCTGCTGTACCTCCTCCTGCTGACAGGGTGGGTAAACGATTCATTTTGTTAATACACACGTACTGGTGGATGCTTTAAATCACTTGTTACCTAGAGAACACTGTTTTCTAATTAAAAAGAGAAATTGTGCCTCTTAGCAGCACAGAAGATTAACTGAGGCTCTCTTTAATCTGATTATGCTATACGTTTTTAAAAACTAAAGTAGAACTAATTCTACTTTGAAATACTACCTTCATAATGATCAATTCCATACTGAGGATTTCATCTTCTGTACAAGCTCCATCTGTAACATAGGCAAACTGGTGCAACTTTGGTGGATAAATTTCCTGAAAGATAGGAGATCGAGTATTAATTTGTGGCATAGCTTGTAACTAGTCTCATGTGCTTAGAAAAAGAACAAAAGAAAAAAAACAACCCACCACTACCTCACTGCAGTTCAAAACAGAGGGGGGAAAAAAGAAGAAAGAACCAACCCCCACCCTAACTCATGGTGTTCTACTCAGCCTTTAATATACACAGATTCCTTGTTCAACCTTCCTGCTCATAGCCTTCACCTTTCACTTTTGATGGATCAGTACAACATACATTATGTTTGACCACAGCACTGCTGAGATGGTACCATAATTGACATCAAGATTGTTTTTACACATCTTAAAGAAAAGGCCTTTTAACCCTTGCTTGAGAAGAACAGATTGAAGAATAATAGCCCTCTTAAAAGACAAACAGTACAAACTTAAAAAGCACTATGTATTTTAATAGTTCAGTTTGTTCTGGTAAATAAAGAATAGCTCAGACTATTGTCCAGTAGGTACGCCACTGACAACAGAACAGCAACAAGTGGCCTCTGTGTACAGCAGCCAGCCAAAAAACTCACTTAGCAACCGCAATTAAAAACTTTTAGATTTATTCTAACACTGAAAATACTATCCTTTTAGGATTAAAGAGTTATACTGTGTTGTTAGCTAGTCCTAATTTTAGTCACTCTAAAAAAACAAATAGTAGGAATTTTGAAAAGAAAGAAAATGATTTTTTTTTTCTGTCTCCCAGCTGAAAAGTTATAGCAAGAAATTCCATAAAGCCTGGCAAAAGCACGCTGTCCATTCCCATTTTTATGTTTAAGTAAAGCTGGAGATACTTACCTCAAGCTTTGCTGCTATGAATAAAGAAGAGATACCAATAAGCTGCAATAGTGTTTTCACAACATTCTGTTGTGTTGCCATAAACCGATCAAAGAAATCTTGTGCTAAGTAAAAAGTTTCTCTATGAAGCTTGTAGACTTCACAAACCTGTAGAGACATCAGAGATTACAGAGGTCAAGAACAGTGTTAGAGTCAAAACCAGATGCTACAGATGTATTAAAAAAAGCAAGAGCTAGACATAAAATTTATGTTGGCTTTCTGCTACTGCTATTGTGGAGTAACATGTTAACTAAGAGCATGAGT
>Ga0065711_1033324_pt1 | contig 25704 bp, 11 predicted proteins | sample Hoacrofraction12_FD_59098 | JGI IMG/M metagenome (GOLD analysis project Ga0065711, IMG submission 59098) | Hoatzin crop microbial communities from Cojedes, Venezuela - Epithelial fraction 12 v2 (version 2) | ecosystem: Host-associated > Birds > Digestive system > Esophagus > Crop | place...
TCGTTTCCTCGGCTAACGCTTTAGTGCACTTATCCCACACCTCAGGGTGGAGAATATCCACCGGCTGGTCAATGACCCCAATTTGCAAAAGCCTCGCAACTGCGAGCGTAAAATCTTTGGGCTTACAATCGATACCCCACTGCTTATGTAATTGTGATACGACCTTCACAAGGGCTTCCATCCTCCTTGTTGGTCCGGGAGCGTCCTCCCCGCCGGGCTGGTCCCGCCGCTCTGGCCGCCGTTCACCCAACTCCAGGCGAGTCTCTCCCGGGTTTCGGCACCACTTGTTGCCTTTGTTGGCGTGGCGACCTGGTTCAGGAACGGCACGGCGACCTACCCCCCGGCTGCTCGGGCCATCAGCTTGCAGACACCAATGTGGTGGACAGCAAATGGCGTTTATTGACGAGTAGCATAGTATTATATAGCTTAGGTTTACAGCGTCACTTCCGTCTGCTTACACCTACGGGCTAAACGCTACTGGTTATCAGGAGAGGAGGGTGGGGCCTACCTTTCCGTACAGCGCGACATCTTCCGACCGCCAGGCCCTAACTATCCACTCCTGGCACCCAGTCCATTATGTAGGCTACGGAGACAATTCAGGACTGCCTGAGCATAGACACTAAATGTCAATCACAGAATCATAGGTTGGAAAAGACCTTGAAGATCATCAAGTCCAACCGTCAACCTAATACCACTATGCCTACCAAATCGTATCGCGAAGTGCCATAACTACAGGCTTTTTAAACACCTCCAGGGATGGGGACTCAACCACCTCCCTGAGCACCCTGTACCAATGCCTGACCACTCTTTCAGTAAAGAAATTTTTCCTAATATCCAATCGAAACCTCCCCTGATGCAACTTGGGGCCACTGCCTCTCGTGTTATCGCTACTTACTTGGGAGAAGAGACCAACACCTGCCTCACTACAACCTCCTTTCAGGTAGTTGTAGAGAGCAATAAGGTCTCCCCTCAGCCTCCTCTTCTCCAGACTAAACAGCCCCAGTTCCTTGAGTCGCTCCTCATAAGACTTGTGCTCTAAACCCTTCACCAGCCTTGTTGCTCTTCTCCAGCAACTCAATGTCTTTCTTGTATTGAGGGGTCCAAAACTGAACACAGGATTCAAGGTGCGGCCTCACCAGTGCTGAGTACAGGGGCACGATCACTGCCCTCATCCTGCTGGCCACACTGTTCCTGATGCAAGCCAGGATGCTGTTGGCCTTCTTGGCCACCTGGGCACACTGCTGGCTCATGTTCAGCTGGTTGTCAACCAGCACTTCAAGGTCCTTTACCACTGGGCAGCTTTCCAGCCACTCCTCCCCAAGCCTGTAGCGTTGCATGGGGTTGTTGTGACCAAAGTGCAGGACCCAGGACTTGGTCTTGATGAACATCATACAGTGGGCCTCGGCCCATCAATCCAGCCTGCCCACACCCCTCTGCAGAGCCTTCCTACCATCGAACAGATCCACACTCCAGCTAGTTTTTTACCCAGTGAAGCACACACACATCCAAACCATGAGCAGCTAGTTTCTCCAGGAGGATGCTGTGGGGAATGGTGTCGAAAGCCTTACAAAAGTCCAGGTGGATAACATCCACAGCCTTTCTCTCATCCACTAGGTGGGCCACCTGGTCATAGAGGAGATCAGGATTGTTAAGCAGGACCTGCCTTTCATGAACCCATGCTGGCTGGGCCTGATTCCCTGGTTGTCCTTCACATGCCCAGTGATCGCACTCAGGATGAATCACTCCATAATCTTCCCTGGCATCGAGGTCAGGCTGACAGGCCTGTAGTTCCTGGGATACACCCCAAAAGGCAATTCTAGGTAGTTCACCAACTACTATCCCAGGTTTCCTAGAAATCTCAAAAATCGCAGAATGACAATGGTTAAGGTCTGAAGGGACCTCTGCAGATCATCTGGTCCAACCCCTTCCTGCTCAAGCATGTTCACCTAGAGCAGGTTTCCCAGGACTATGTCCAGACGTCTTTTGAATAAGAGAAATAGGAGCGATTAACAAGTGATGATTAGAAGTGGAAGCTAGGGGTGATAACTCTCAGGTTCTCTGTGATCCCTTTTTTACAATTTCCACGTGAGACACTGTAAATTTTAGCTTTCATTTTTACAGCAATAGAAGTCTGTCAATTCATACAGCAATGAAAAAGCCTTAATAGAAATTAATAATGGAATAACAGCAAACCCATTGCCTGGAGTCACAAGCATCTGATGAAAGACTCAATGCCAACACATGCAAGAATACTTTTTGTTCCTGTTCTAAACGCGGGAGTCAAAATCACTGTCGAACCTTAGCCACAGTAACTCTCCTGCTACTTCTTATCCTGCATGCAACACTGAGAAAGTGGTTACAGAGAGGGCAACAAAGGTGATAGCAATGATGGTAAAAGATACCATCCTCCCATCCTCAAAATGTTTGACCTGCAAGGTGCTTCATCCCAACCAGGAAAACACTGAACCTGATGGGGAACCGTAAGGCTAGTTGTGGTTGAGAAGTTTCCAGTGGTTTACTTTGTCAGGGCAATCTTTTTTATTCCCACTCTCAGAAATCTTTTCCTATATGTTTATCTAAGACATCACATTCAACACACATATTTTCATTCCTACAGAAATGCTCAGTTTGGCTTTCCAATACAGCCAGAGGAAAAGTAAACAAGCAAACAGACATTCCTTTCGCCTAGTCCTGTTGGCAGTGGCAATGGCCAACATTTCTGCGAGCAAAGTTTTGTCTTGCTTCCCAGTCTGAGCCAACAATTACTACTGATCATACCAAAAAAGGACAGCAGACTAGACTGACTTTTACCTTTGTCCTCTTATAATTTACAGTGGCTGACAGCTTAATTTGAGTTTGCCATAAGTAAAAAGAGCAAACTATTGGCAAGTGTCCTGAGATGACTCCATCATCTCCACTGCTTCATAAATTTGTCAGTTTGGTTTCAGTTATTTATTTGTGGAGCTTTAATGAACATCAACAGCAGAACGTACATGTCAGCTTTTTCAGATATGGAGGTGTCCTCTCATGGTAAGTACCTTTTAAGTTTATTACATTTGGGGTAATAATATCATTACTGTGTTAATGACATAATATGTGTCACTTCTGGGAATGAGAAATTACACATAATTTCTATTTGCTTCAGTCCTGTTTCTATAGTAACAAGACTAGTAATTCTCATTAATGACTAGGTTGTTAGCATTGTTATTTTTGGTAATTCCAGGTTATTAATGTCCTTAGTTTTTCTGCATTTCATTGATGACTTCACCTGAGTGGCTGTTAAACGAAAAAATAGGTCCACTTTACTAAAACTATCTTTCACTAAAATCAGAGAGTATCCTTTGCAGCTACTTTTAAAATTAGTGCAGAATTAAGCTGAGAGAATAAAATCATTAAATTGTTTAGACTAGAGGCAAAATTCAGACTGTCTGGTAAACACAATTATTAACACAAACCACACAACTCATATGAAAGTGCTGACATTATCATTCAGCATTTCAGTTTGCTGTGTTCATCTTTCTGCTAGAAAAGGCATTTCCCCCCCCAAGAGTAACATTGCTATAAGAGCAGCAAAGCAGTTTCAGGCAGAGTGGTTATCACCAGCTAATTTACCATTGGCATTCAAGGTTAAAAGTTGTACCTAGATGCCACAAGGTCATTATTATCTCATGTTGGTAGCTATATATTCTGTTAGATTTTATTATCCTTAAGGGCAAACAGCAGGCTAAATGCCTATGTGCTAAAGAATTACAAATGTAGTCTTCTAATTGCATGTCATATCACGATTGCATTTACAATGTTTCTCTTCTAAAAAGTTTTACAGATGCAATGAAGTAATTCCCAAACAATTGAATCCACCTTATTGTTTTAATGGAACTTTATGGTATACTTGGCTCCTTGTCCCTATAAACACTTATGCATTTACCACTGAGTGTTCATTGAGTAGTCACATGCTAGAGTGTCTGCAGAAACAGGCACAGTTTATCTTGCTAGTTAGAACTTACTTTGCTTAAGAAGGCCTTAAAATAGAATTTCTTGAAAATGCTCTGATAGTACAGTTTATAATGTCTTTTCTGAAATGCTATTAAAGTACATAGTGACACTTTGCAATCATTTAGTAAATATTAATAAAGCATTTATAGCCCCTTTAAATTTAGAATGCTACCATTATCTTCCTAGCCATTATTAACCAGCAGAAGTCAGTGATCTGCTTCTGCAGTTGTTGATTAATTTATTTTGAGTTTTGGATTTAAAGAATCTAAGTTACTGCTGGACTTTGGGAGAAAAACAGATGAATTGGAAGAAAATGAAAGAACAAGGGACAGTAAAATATTCTCATCCCTTATTATTCCCAGTCTGAAGAAGTTTACCTGGACCAGATCTGTGATCAAGCTACAGAAAGTGTTAGACAGTATTTTACGTTTATGAAGATAAAAACTGGTTAATTCTCCTGAAATCAGGGAGGCAAAAACCACTGTGTGGACCATGGCACTTCAGGATGTGGTTTAGTAGGAATGGTGATGTTGGGTGGATGGTTGGACTCGATGATCTTAGAGGTCTTTTCCAGCCTATGATTCTATGAGAATTTTCTTTCAAGGTGCTTCTGTAACTGGACTATATAGCATATCCCACTTCTGCTCATACTCTTTAGTAGGACAGCTGCAACTTACACTTTTGTGCAAACATTTGATAACATCTGCCAGTTCTGATATGTATATTTACCTACACAAAGAAAAAATTATTCTCTCAATGCCTACTACACGAAGAAGTTCACTTAATTTCTTCCATACATTACAAACCAACTCAGAGCTCATTTTGACTGCAGGCTACTGTGCTGAATTTATGGAGCTGAAAAGGATAATTTATTTCAATTAATCATTTCCTATCCTAAATATTATTCATGTTAAACATCTTTTCTTCTTGCATTAAAAGTTATGTTTTAATATTTAAAATTTCTATTTAAAATAATGCTTTAAACTCCTGAGAATAGATTCTTAGGACTTTTGTCCCTTTTTTGGGCAACGGGGACAAACTAGTCAACTCACCCTAGAAAGAGGAGTTGTTGGAGACAGAAAAGATTGTGGCAGAATGCACAATGTTAGTTGCCAAATGACACTGTGGGTCAACAGCCATTTAGCATCTATTAAAGCAGTGCGTAGGCTGCTGTAGTCTATGCCAAGACCAATGAATAACTCTTCCCTGGATGAGGATGCCTGGCTCATCTGCAGCTCTTTTCAACCTCCTGTGCTTATGGCTTCCTATTACATCTAAGAATGTAGTAAATATTCAGGCTCTTTACTGTAAAAAGATGATCAGCTTCAATGAATTATTTAAGAGATGGATCTGTGAAAACTGAATTAAATCAAACATCGGCATTAGTTTTATCACCTACAAATTTTTACATACAAAACCAGATAAATAAAGACTAATGAAAAAAATTCATTTGTTTGGAAATATCTAATGTTTTAGCAGAAAATTCCTTCACATACATTTTTGCTGTAGAGCACAAGAAATTTCAAATCACATTTTGGCAGATTTTGAGCATCTGACATTGAGGAATATGATGGGAATATTCAGCACTAGCAGCTTTTCTTCAATGTAGCTTAAGAAATGAACATTAGTGCGAAATGAACATTAGTGCTAGTCAGACATTTGCTGATCAGACAGATTCTAACCAGGTATTGTCAAAACTGAGACTTTGGGTAGGAGGCTTTGCAGCAAGGAGAAAGATCTGATCAACACTAGAGGAGAATCTGATCTCAAAGGAGGCCACTGATTACAGGGGGTTAAGGAAAATTCACCTTCTTTTTAACACAACCAAATGCTCTGTATTTGTTTGCAATTCTCAGGAGACAGAGAACTTGGTGAGAGGGGTAGCTCAAAGTGACTTTTTGATTTCCCTGAACAAACAACTGGTGCAAATGTAACAGTTTAATTGTACCTTGCATGAATAGGTTTGGAACCTGTTTACGGAGTTTTGGACTCTGGACGTGTTCTGTGTGATATGTGCAACCTCATGTTTGCTCAGATTTACTGACATGATCATGGGAGGAACTCCTAGAGTATGCTTTCCACTTGACTGCCTTTACATTCAGCTGTTCCTGTCTCTGTAGTACAGCCAATTACTCCATCCTTAGAACATGTAATGGTGGTGAATAAACAGGCATTCATGCTTCTGTCCTGCCAGATTTTGAAATTGAACCTCTTCTGATGGGAACAATATTACCAACAGACTGTCTGCTATTCTGTGCCAAAGCTGATTAATCTTAAACTAGTAGTTCCTCTGCAGGGGAAGAACCTCTTCCTCTAAAAGTAATAGTTTGTCAAAAAAGGAAGCCAATTTAGAAATTCTTCAAAGATCTTATTTAATTGAAAAATTACTTTTTCACCATCTTTAGCTCTGCTTTTTTATGTTATCTGTATTAGTATATAAAATTGAAAATCTTCTGAAATCACAAGAGCAACTCAAATAGTGGGAAGAATTATTTTATTTTTATTCTCTTTCTACATGTTTTCCTTTAATTACAATCACCATTACATTCAGTGGTAAAACCTCAAAAACTTCAGTAGCTGCCCTAACAGCAAAAGCCATATGAAAGTAACATCGTATTATTCTAATAAATAATGTATACCCAGTATAATTTTCTGGAGTTTTTGGTTGTGTCCTCTGTTTCTTTCTGCTTTCAGTGAATTTTCCGGTTCATAACAAGAGGTGGAAAATATTTCTGTCAAAATATTCTCCGTGGTAATCTGTTGCCTCTTACTTTACCAAACACAGTCTTGGCACTTTGTCCTGGTTTCGGCTGGGATAGAGTTAATTTTCCTGCCAGTAGCTGCTGTGTTTTGGATTTGGTGTGAGAAGAAAGTTGATAATGCTGGTGTTTTCAGTTGTTGCTATAAATCAAGAACTTTTTCCAGTTTCTCATATTCAGCCAGTGAGCAGGTGTGCAGGAGCTCCGTACCATAGATGTCGTGCTCAGTTTATGAATGAGGGTTGTATGGGGGGCAAGAAGCTCTCTATGCATCTCATTTCCATGAGTATGAATCCTCTCTTGTCTGGGAGTTCAACCTCTTTTGTGAAATTCTCAAAAATTTGGGAGTTTGGCGTTCCACAGTCGCTGCTGAGGGACTAGCTGCGGATCAGTCATCAGGTGGTGAGAAAAATGGTACTTTATATAGTTTTTTTTACATATTCATTATTATCACTATCATTAGTAGTAGTATTTACTTTGTTGTCTTGTTAAACAGTCTTTATCTCAAACCATGAGTTTCCCTTTCGTCCATTTCTCCTCCCCATCCTGCCGGGGGGGGAAGCGGAGGGTTGAGCGAGGCACTGTGTAGTGCTTAGATGCTGGCTGCCACGTTAAACTACAATACACTTCAACCATCTTCCCAGATTCCCTTCAGATGTCATAGTATTTTAAATATATCCATATATATATGAATTGGCTATTCAGCTAATAGAAATAGATGCAGCATGCTACAGAAGCTATATTTTGCCCTTCCAATATTTTCCATGGGTTTTGGATTATGTTCTGTTCAAAGAGTTTGAATAGCAGTAGTACAACTTTGCAGTGGCTGCTAACTTTAACCTTTTTACTACTGATGTTAAAACATGCTTCATTTTTAATTTAGCCTTTTGTGCTGGGATTTGAATGTTTTAGTGAGGACATTCAGATACATTTAAGAGTACTTGCCAGTGTTGTCAGTTTGGTTGCTATGCCTGATTTCTATGCACTCATGTGGGTAGAAAGATATATTTAAGACTTTTTTTTGTTGTTGTTAAAAAAAGTGATAGTGGGGGAGGTATTACATTCCTTCAAGATCAACACAGCACTTGCTAATTTTTGGCACACAACATTCATCTCCTAGCATTATGTCACTTGTCAAGCCTTGAGATCTTCTGTGGCCAGAACTGACATAATATGTCAAACATTTACAAAACTTCATTTTCCAAGTGCTTTTAGAATGAATGATGTAGCACCATTGATGTGGTAACAACATATAACCTGAAATATCCTACACAGATAGGTTTTCCAACCTGTAGGAGCTATTGGAAATCTGTCATGGTAAGTAAATTTTTTTAATGGACTTTCAGTAAATGTTCATATTACTTTTTGAAGTTTCTACTGATTTTAGTCTTGTACAGGGATAGAACTAATATTGTTGAAAAGTCTTGTCCTCTCATTTTTTTTCCTCAGTGAACTAGTTGTTAGATTTCCATTTCTTTAAGAAAAAAAGTACTGAACATTACTTGTTTTCATGTATAGTCACATTATATTAGCTATTGGCATTGCATACTAATGCTCTCCTACTTGTATTTGTCTCTATTTTTTGTATCTCATACAGTGCTGTACCTGATATGCTTACCATCTATCTTTCATACTGCAGTGTGAAGTCCTGCCCATGCTTGGAGGTAAGTACTATAGTAAGACAAATCAAGGATGAATTTCAGAATGCTATTTCTGATGTTGTGATCTCCTACAGTGTATGTGGTTTTGTCAGTAAAATGATTTTAATACATTTCTCCATTTTTTAAAAGACGGTTACCATTTTCTTAAGTATTTAAATATGTACAGTTAGTATATGTAGGAATAGTAGGCTACGTGGTGTGAGATAATAATTACATTATCTCTTTTTCTAGTAAGTGATCAGTATTGTAGTAGCATCATAACAGACAATTTACTTTAAAGCTCGAACCAATAACTATGCAATTTCATAGCGAAAACTGTTCTCCAGAAACACAGGCTGTCTGAGTAGATTTTCAGAAGACAACCTCTAGTCTCTGAGTATTGGATACTCTGTTCTTTTTCTATAACATTTTCTTTGTAAAATATAAAGCATTTCAAGCTAAGGCTGTCCTGAATATTTTATTTAATTTCCAAGTGACTTATCATGAGTTGTACTTCATCACTAACTGGTCTTTGTCACTAAACACACACAAGTTACTTTGCTTCCTGTATTCTGAAATATCACATTATATTGTGTTCAGTAAGTACATTCTGTTCATGCATTAAATGATATTTATTCCTTTTTTCTACTGACCTTCTTTTAAAATCACAGAATGATAGAAAAGCAGGGCTGGAAGGGACTTCAAAAAGTCATCTATTTCACCCACTGCCTAAAACAAGGTCACATATACCTGTATTATTCCTGACAGTTGTCTGTCGAACCCATTCTTGAAAACTATTAAAGATGGAAATTCTTCAGACTTCCCCAGGCAATCTTCTCCAGCCCTTCACTAACTCTACTATTAGGAATTTTTCCCCAAAGCCTAATCTGACTATTTTTTTTCATTATTTGACGCCCTTTACTTCTTATCCTTCTTACAAAGGACGTTGTGAACAGATAGTTCTTCTACCCCTCCAGCAACCTGCTAGGTGCTTGTAGCTAGTTTCCTTTCTGGCTGAAGAAAGCCCATTCCTTCAGTCATAGTCATGTTCTTCAGGTGCTGTCCTTAGTCTTCTGAGGCCATAGTAGTGCTAGGCAGACACATTTTTTCAAAAAGTGCAAGAGCTCCTATCAGTTGGCCTTGAAAGTAGATGAAATCCTGGGAGATTGGCAAGATAAAGGGAAAATTCAAACTCTGGAGGCCTAAGCAGGCACTCTGAGATCTCAATGGCTCTGGAAGCAGAAATGACATGTCCAACTGGTCTGTGACTAAACCAGTTCATCTGCCACTTCCCCACACCACAGTGCAGTGCACTAGTTTGAACAAGTAGCTGTAGCATCAGTGTGGTGCAGTTGACTTTGTGCTGCACTGCACAGAGAGGGTTCCTCCGTCTCTAATTCTTGTATAGTGAACCTCTATGTAGCCTGGCTGCATCAGATGTGTGTCCTAGGGTTTGAGTCCCAAAGAGTACAATAAAGCTTAAGTACCAGACTAGCATCTTCAGAAGCTAGCTCTTCAGAATTGTGCAAAAAGAGGACAAAGTTCGTGGGAGTGCTTGCATGGAAAACATCAGCATACTGTACTCCGCAGTTTTCAATCTGTTCAGGTGAAAATGCAGAGGTAGTGCTATTTACTACTAGGTCAAACATCTGTTAAAAATTCCAGAGTTCAATACTGCGTGAGTGAAAAGGTAGTTTACGTTAAGCCTTCATGCAAATGGAAGACAAACTGGGCAAATTCCTGACCCTGCTGAGGTCCACAGCAAATCTTCCAAGGTGCCAGAATTACTCATTGATTTGTTATGCATTAGGTGCTCAAGCTGTGCCTACCTATGTTGGAACATAAAGCTGAATTCATATTGAAAATATGTGGATAGCTAATATACACCTTTCACACAGAGATTTCAGTGAATATCTGACTGAATGACTTCAGTCATTTTTTCAGAGGACTGTATACCGCATTTGTAAGCACATCTATTTATCTCATATTTCTTACCATTGATTCCTTACTAGTGGAATCAGCCCTGTTCTTAAGTTGCATTACTGCTGTTTATCCGTGCTTGGTCCCTCCTCTCCTAAAATCTTGTAGTGTTGAAAAGACAATAAGTGTGTGCAGTTTGCATAACAGAAGCTGAGGCGTTCATTGAGATGTGCTCTGCATGTATTCTTCTTATTACTGAATGTGATAATAGAAGTAGAGTGTGTTAAAAACCCAGTTCTTTCATACAAGACAACCTGTCATACAGACTGTCCATCTTCAGTGTATGATATTGCAACTAATCAAGTGTTCAGGCTTCCTCTAATGATTTACTTTTTGCCCACAGGAAATCTCGTGCAACTAGCAATCAGATCACATTGCATGATACGAAAACATTCTTTAGAACATCTCAGGGATAGACTTCATCACACATCACCATGACTCTTAGAACAAATTATATGTATTTTATGTAGTCCAGGTTACCATGGTAAATATTGTCTTCTTTAATAGAGAATAAAATGCAATAGAAAAATGAATACATGTAAAACTCGTTTTTAGGGAAAGCAAGACTATGTTAAGCAACACTATCGTAAGCTATGAAGTGTGGCAGTGTTTGAAACTCTTTCAGTAAACAAACCCAAATATTTCATTCTATTAAAGCAAAACAGAAAAAATCGGATAGACTTTGTTAAATATGCAAATTCCTCATGTGCAGTGTAATTGAAATAGCCGAAAGACACCTATGCTAGCAACACAGAAGAAAGCATATAATACATCATGCAAGCACTAGCTAGATTCATCTAGCACAGAGGCCAGAAGTTCAGTGTTCACCCTTTAAAATGGAAATTGTTGAGTTTCATACTATGGAACCATGGGGTTCCATACTTATTCTTTCAATAATCACACGTACCACTCTTATAATTGATGTTTGCAGTAAGGCTAGGAGCTCAACTTAGGATCTAAATATCCTTGTTTTACTCCTTGCAGATGTATTGCTACTGGCAAGAATGAATCTGTACAACAGCCTCTGCCTTGCTATGGCACCTGAAGGTAGTGCCGCAAACTTCACACAAGTGCAACCTCGGAGAACTGGATATTAATCTCACAGTTCAGCCTGAACAAATTACAGCTCCAGAAAAAAGACAAAAGCAACACTAAACCTGTTCTTTAAAGAAAAGCTTTTTTCTCTCTCTCTCTTCTGTGCAGAACAAGAGATAAATGCTGCCTACCTCATTCATTTCCAGTAAAGCAAGAAGCTTAGATATATGCAAAAAGAAACCGTTTCATCCCACCCTCCTCTACTGCCCAGATGTACAATGGGGCCGTTCCTTACAATTTCTCTGAAGGCAATGGCCTTGGAGACACAACTGGGGTAGAGGGTAGCCTGCAATCCAAATGTGCTAATTACTGTGCAAGGTTCTTGCCAACACAATCTCTCTTGATCAGAGAGGTAACAGGAGGTGACTTCCAAATAAAAGTATGTTTTCAGAGCATTGCATCTAAATGTTTCAGGAAATAGCACCAGCTACTAAGAATTTTGCACTGGCATTAGCCAGTATTACCAGCTTCTGGTACAGGCAAATACAGTATACTTGAGAGAAAGCATCAACTGCTTTTGCTTCTGGAAAGCATCACTTTCTTTGTGTCAGGACTAAAACCTATTTGCTGGCTTTGAGTAAAATGCAGAACAAAGGGCCCGATTGCTGTTTCCTACAATCCATCACTCAAATATCCCTGGAAATTCTTCATGTTTGTTACATTGCTTGCATAAGAGTCTAATATGTATATTTTTATTAAGAATCCATTTAACACTTCTTCTGTAATTTCATATGACTATTTCCTGTTGTTGAGTGTTGTGGAGAGCTGTTTTATAGTGCTGGCAGAAACTGTTCTTTGTCCATGAACATAGTTGGACTTCAGCAATGGATATAGCTATACATATATAGTTTGCAAAAACGGTGCCTTATTTTGGTTTTGTGTCCTTTGGCTTGGAAAAAGTAAATTCACTATCCTCATTACCATTGTATTCAAGTCTATGTTAATGAGGTGCTAATGTCTCTAGCTGGTAAGAATGTTCCAGTTAGTGTATTTTCATGTATTTGATGGAAACAAGGGAAAGCTATGGCTATAATTATTATTACATTGTATGACCTAAAAATATTGTTTAATTTGTCAACCCCAAACAAGACATTTTTCAGCTCAACCAGTTTACTTGCACTGCATTCCCTGGGTTTGAAAAAAGGAGGGGTTATCAACCAACCCAGAGAATATCATGAGTTGTTGCAGTCTCTTGAGTCTGTCACAGTAAACTTAAAGTCTTAGCAATAAAAACAGATAAATAGAGGAAATGTCAAACTGAATTCTGGGTAATGATCAGATCAGCCTGCTTTTATACAATTTCCATCACTTTGAATTTTAAATCACCTTTTAAAGGGCACTAAAGCATTCTTGCAAATTAGTCTGCACTCCAATTAATGCACCCAACATGACAATAAGACCAGTTTCAGCTTGGCTAAGCAGACCAGTCAACCAGGAGGATGTGACTTGAGGACTTGGAGAGCCTATGCCTCCACCTTTTTTCCCTCTCTCTTCACGGCAGCTTAGGTCCAATTAGGCCAGTTAATCTGCCTAAACCGTTGGAAAGGAAGGATTTCTCTAATAAAGATGAAGCATAGTCTGAGAGGACATACAAATTAAGTCTACTCTTTTCAAAAGACAGAAAATTCCAAGATTTCCCTCAGCCATATAGCTTAAAGAGGTACTTCTTTTGGTCAAGACCAAACTATTTTTCTCCACAGGGATTTTAACTTTAAGAGATCCTTCTGTGACATTTGTTAACATGTGAAGGATTTCTCTTTTGTCTATTTATTTTTCATACTGTGCTCATTTTTGACATCCATTAAATTTTATAAGACTAGACTGCAAACGGCAGTGATGAGAAATGCCAGGTCACATTACAAGAAAATGTTCATAAATAGAAATGACTTTGCGTTTTTCAATCAAGCAGTAAATAATACTCACATGAATATACAGGTATTTGGGTAGCTTAATCTGCAGGTTTGGAAAGGAAAATTGAAGTGGGCTGAAAAACAAATTGTAAATACATGCTTGTATATGCAACACATTTTAACAAGTTGAAACAAAATTCTTGCAGAATGGATAAACAATTTTACACAGTATTTAGCTCTCGCTTCAAAAAGAGAAATATTAAACAATCTCAGTCCACTTTATCCTTATCACTGGTGCATGCGAAATGCATTGTATACTCACAGCACATTGTTAGATCTTTCTCATTTCTGTTGTGTTTCACTTATGTTATTTGAGTCGGTTTTCTACTTTAAGATCTAAGATGTCTTATTTCAGCAAGATCAGATGTGAAACATTCAGTCAAATGCAAAAAAATAAACACTGGTTTTTTTGCTTTGATTTCTCCTCACAGAGCTCATGCTTCTCTTTGCTGCTGTTTTTTTGTATCTTGAACCAGGATTTGGGGTGTGAGGGAGAAGCTTTAGTGCCTCTGTTTCACTAACAGCATTTGATGCATTACAGCCAAAGATACTGGTTTGAGTTCCAGTGGCAAAACGTTAGCCTACTCAGAAATGATTGGCATGGTTACAAAAGGAAAAATACAGAAAAGACCTGAAACTTTTATTTTAAATTAAAAAAGTGATGTAAAGTTTTAATCATACTGACGACAACTTTATGTTCTCTACAATTAGAGTCAAAATTTTCCTGTTTACCTTGGCAACAACAGGTTCTGTCGCTTTTTCACAAGCCCTTTTTGTTATGAAATTTCTAATCACTTTCCTCGGACTCCTTGGCTCTGACATAAATTTTGTTCACAAACCTGCGAAAATTTCTTCTTTTTCAGCATCAACACCATTAGGAAAACATTCTGTTTGAACTAAAACTGCACATTTTCCTAGTCTTTCTTTTGTCCAACACAAAAACCACTAAAGCAATGGTATTTATAATGGGTCATTTATTTTGTCATCGTACATATCATGTACTATCTGTTGATATTCCACCCCACCTCTCTATCCCAATGTCAAGACACAATTCTGAACACATTAGCATGTTAGCAAATAAGCCTGCTGGCCCACCAGTTGGTCAACCGCTGACTTCACCACAGTTCAAGCTGATCCTTACTCCTTAGAACCATGTTGAGATGCCAGTTTCTCCAGCTACTGTCTGAAGCTAGTGATATACTCAACTGCCCCGGAACAAATTGTTCTCTTATTCGGATCTAAGCTTAATTAAATATTGCAACTGAAGAGTGAGATCAGTGGCATTGGTAAACTATTTTTTATCAATCAAGCTGCATTTTGGCAACAAATTCCTTCCTTCATTTGAGGTAGCCCTGGTACAGCTGACGAGAGGTTAGTGTAGTCCTGCTCATTTACATAATGTTTTCTACCTGCAGACCTTGTATTCTGAAAAAACACCAAGACAGGCCAGGACCTATAAAATTCCATATAACTCCATGTACCAAAGGGCACTGATTGTTAAGCCATGGGATAGTGTGCCAGCTATGCCAGTTTTGCTCTCACAAGTCTTCTATACTAACTGATCTTCCTTCCTCAGGTTTTATTCAAAAAAGAAAAAAGACAAAAAAGTGAAAAGGATGATACAGCCTGCACTATATTATTGCTATCAGTAATCAGTTACTCTGGTCTTTGTTTCTCTGTTTAGAGTCAGACATATAACAATGTTAGATAAAACCATGCATTAGCCTATCACAAACAGGAAGGGACTGATTAAAATAAGCAAAGGCCAAGTTGCCAAAACACTTCATGGATGACCGGGGAAATCAGATATACATGTACAGTTCTAGAATCTGAGCAAAGCACCGACTGTACAATATGTACTTGTGTAACAGAAATTTGCTTTAAAAATGAATGCAAGGACATGAAAGAAAAATTTAGCAACTGCCTCAGATATACCTAATTACAAATAGGAACTATTGCATGAAAGGAAATTAAACTTTTTGATAGATCAAAGCATTCTTCTGCAATAAATAGGAAATATTCTACTGTACATTTAAATAGCATAACTGAATTGTACTAGGGAACAGCATGAGTGCGATAAGGCAAAATTGAAATAACACAAGAAGTGTTATAAGGTTTGCCTTGTGCATCCACTAGCACGAGCATGATGCACAAGTGCAATTATCCTGCTCAACTAATAAAGAAAATTAACTGCATGGCAAAAATAAGCTAAATATCATCTAAAACCTGTAATAACTAACATCTAATACTTTGAATATGTGTTCACGATGTTCTGTGTACATTTATGAATAAAATGACTGGCATCAAGTACCAGTTCCCATTCAGGAAGAGGCTGCTACATTTTCCTGAGCACTCCTTCTGCATTGCTTCACGTTAGGGAGCTTGGTGGTCTGGGCACAAGCCTCTGAGCTGGGAGATGACTCCTGGTTCGGGCTGAGGCACTGGTTTGTTCAGCACCGTAGCAAGAGACTATATATAGCAAGAGACTATATATATGTATTGCTCTATAAGCAAGAGACTGGTAACATAATACACATTTAAGCTGGAACAGAATGTTGATATGTTTGCATGTAAATAAAAAAGGTTTATACTGTTGACATTCTCTCTGTATCGTATGTATATTTACTAAATTACATGCTGCTGTAGATTTGTGAAGAAATTCTGTATAACCCATCACAAAAGGATTAGTAATGTTTGAGGAAAAAAAACCTACTTTAAACAACGTTTTTCATTTTTAACCTTAACAAACTTACATTTCAGGTGCCCACATTAGTACTGAAAGACTATTTTGGTTATGAGATTAGGAAATTACAATAACTGCTATATCATAATGGAGAGAGATAAAATAATAAATAATTTTGGTTTAAAGTGAAAAATACTTTGCAAGTAATTATTCTTAGCTTGTAAATGGTGTGTCTCTATAACCAACCAAGCATATAACAAGAAGATGAAGACGAGGCTTATTTTCACTTCATTTCACTTCTTTGTAATTGACAAGCTCTCACTGGGTGTCAACTTTAAAAGATGACAAATCCTAAATCTTACAGGACTCTATTCAATAGTTCACCTCTCTAAACTGTTTGCAAATTAATCTACATTTTCAAATGAATCGGGCATGAAATACAAGATGACATCTATATTACAAAAATATTAATTTGCTTGTCTTTTTCAGCATGCAAAGTAGCTTTAAAATACTCAGTTTATTAAGAAAATGCATAGAAATACGTAAATGCACAATGTTCCCTATTTCACAAGTTTACCTTTTTGTATTCCTATTTTATTCCAGTATGCATTAAATTTGGAGTTACGTTTTCCCGTTGTCCCAAAATGTTAGCCTATTTCCCACAATGGCGCTTTCCTTATTCAAATTTGGTATTGGAATTGCTCCAAACATGGACTGATTCTGAGAAAATCAAAAGCATTAAATAAGTGGGAATAAGAATGTAGCCCTCTATTTTCTAGCTGAGTTCTTATTTTTCTGGCACATTTGGCCACTGAAGCCATTATCGTGGCACAACTTTATCTCTTATCTAACAGAAAACCCACAAAAGCAAATAGCTTCCAAAACTTTGAGTTCTTTTTTCTTTTACTCACAAAAATTAAATGCATGTAAGGCTTTTCAGTCAAGATGAGGAGCAGTTGTTCCTTAGAACTAGAGGATGTCCAAATTATGCATCTCAGTAAGTAAATCAAAAATTAACTCAGCCCACTCTTGGAGAGTCAGTACACCACCATTGTGCATCTGAGCTTCATAGTGTTTCTGCATTCCTGATCTACTGCATTTCTGTTCAAAACAGGAACTACATATGTTGAATTGTTTCTTCGGTTGCAAAGGACCATTCTGTTTCTTACTTAGGGTCTAGCTTTCTGATCAGTATTCTCTGCCCCTGTTTACTGAATTAAATGATCCCAATCAGACCACCATTTTGAGCTAGAGCATAAGCTTTTAAATGTAAAAACAATAAAATTAATGAATTCGTTTAAAGGATATGTTGCAAAACCTTTTCTTTTTGTTTTTAAATTTTAAAACAGGACATGAAATAAATTTTGTCAAGAATTTTGAAAAGTATTCCAAAATGCCTAGAAAAAAACTCCAAATTACTTATCAGTTAAGATTTAGGTCTTCCCATTAGATGCTTCTTTTTTTTTTTGCCCATGGCTATTCCACACCAGTAATCTAAGCTTCCACTTTTCACAATGGAATAGTTTTGTCTAAGCACAAATTATCTAAAAACTCAAAGGCATATTGTAACTTCATGTGGCATTCTGGAATGAGGAATACATGATTGAATGGCAAGATCTCATAATGTATATTGTCTGACTATCACTTCAGGTTTTCCATATAGTTATCCACTCCAACTACAAATTTTGTCTCAAAAACAGCTTCACTAACTTTTTTGCAGCTGAGATCTATTATGGTTGTTACCTGTTTGTTAAATACTCTAGCTACTTCCCTTCGCAAATGGAAAGTGATGAAAGGCAAACACTGCCATGCAAAATAGAATGTGAACACGTCCAAAGAAATGACTGTACAGAAAGATGAAGTCAAGGATCCTTTAAACTTCTATTTCTATTCTTCATTAAAAGGAACAATAAGAAAATATCAAGCACAGGACTGCTTGATATTTAGTAATTAAATCTGGTTTAGGTAGGAATAAACCCTCAGTTTTGCCGTTTTCGACAAGAAGGTCTTATAAGCCTTGCTCCCAGCAGACATCCAGCTCATGTCTTCTACAGTGATCTTCCATAAAGTAATTGCCATACCTTTTTCTCTCAAAATATATGAACAGGTCAGTTCTTTTCCTATCCCACCCCTCTGCTTTTTCTGTCTCCCCCCTTCACAGTCTTTCTGATTTATTCATTCTCTTTCTTAGTGTGAAAAATCCCTACAAAATTCATTTATATCTATCACTATCGTACATCTTCTCACAGATTTTGCTGTGGTATGTCAACAAGATTGAGTCTAAGGGATTTCAGAGATATTCTATCAGTCAATTTATCATCGGATGGTTACTAACCCTGTATCTGGTCTTCAATGTACCAGTATCAAAAGCCATCTTGATGTCCAAGCAGATTATGTTTGTTGCTTCACCCCTGTCAGCTCTCATTGTCACCTCCTCAAACAAGTTAATAGCATTTGACAAGCATGGCTTCCCCTTTATAAATGTCCTGGTTGTCTTCGACCAGTCTGCACCTGTCCAAGTGTTCTCCTATTTTGTCCCTAATCAATGACCCTAGAATTTCTCCCAGTTCCCTTTAGTGTTTATACAGTGAAATGTTCGGTTCACTCAGTCTCCAGCTTGAGAATCTTGCTCTGAAAAATCAGGAAATGTTAGTTACTCTGAGTACAGCATCTTTAACGTGTATGTGCATATGTATTTATAGCAACCATTGCCATAACATTCGACAGTACAAAAAGTGCTTATTTTGTGTGAAAGGGAGAAATATTGTATACCAGCTTTCCAGAGAAGGAAGAGACACCCTCTATAAAGCAGACAGTGAATCAAATCTTTTATGCCCAAATCACTGAACTATCCTGTCACTGTAATTCCTTGCCATTTGGATGGGGGGGAAAAAGACAACTTTGAAGATGCTCTCTAATTTCTGATGCAATAGGTAGTGGACAACTTCTAGCAAGTCAAATAAGCTATCTAATGTCCAAAATGCAACTGTTTTAAAATAGTGTGTGAATTTATTCATGTTTGTTAGTTTCTCAAGCTTTGGCAGATCTTGCAGAAATGTATTTTATTGTATGTTAACAAGGCTCAGGTTCCCCATATTTCCTAGGGCCATCTCATTAGCAGTGTATGAAATCAATCTTTTAGGTAGGACAATGAACTTAACAGCAAGTGTCTGAACTTCATTGTGTAGGGGGAGGATAAGCCATAGTAAAGAAATTCTGCAAGTCTAAATTTCAGTATTAGCAGATTCTCTTACTGTTACAACTCATATGAACACAAAAACATTGATAAACATTAAAATGTTCACCTTATTTCACAGAGAACAATCAGTTACTGTCCCCTTTTTCAGTTGTACTGAGTTTCTAGGTACACAAGCAAACTTTCTGGTAAAATGACATCCAAATGCTATTTGTGCCAATTTTAAATGATCAAGTAACTCTTTCATTGTTACTCCTTTTAATCTCAGCCCAAATTTCTTGCCAGTCACTCTGGAAAAAATAAACTGGAGATTAATTCAAACATTTCTTTGATGCAATGTACAGAGAATGCAAAAAGGTATGTTTCTGTTCCATGTCTCTTCAGGCAGCACCAAGACCTTAAAGATTTCTCCGTACTATGACATATTTTAAATAAAAGGTCACATCCATTAACCTTTTTTAAATGTCCCTTTTAACTCTGTATTTCCTCTAGCCCTGTGTCTTCTCCTTCAGGATTCAGCAGGATCTCAAGACCTTTTTTTTCAATAGCCTCTGGAGGATTTGCGCCCAGTATCACTTAAGGAGATAGTGACTCTTGGTATGGTGTAAAGCCTGTCATACTGAGAAAGAGCAAGGAAGAAAGAGCAGCAGTGCTCATTTGAATTAGCCTCCCAGAAAACAACTACCTTCCATCCTCTTTGCACTTTCAGATCCTACAAACAGGCTAGGAAGTAGGCTCTTACACCTACCAGGCCAGCTTAACAATACATTGTTCTTATACAACACTCTCTAAATGTTATTTAGTAAGACCTACTGTTGTCTGTTTAGATTATTGTAGAACTTCCTAGAAGAATGTAAATGGCACCCCAAAGGCTACACTAGACCACATCTGTGCTTAGGTAGCTTACTCCATTCTCAGCGTAATAATTCCCTTTGTGTAGAGAGGTAAGCGCAGTGTGGTATACTTTATGAAGGAAAAGGATGCTCGTTCTTCTAGGTCATTTTGATTGTCTTCTGTTACTGCCACAAATCTTTTTTTTCTAACAAGAAAAAAAAAATTTCAGTCACATTTGAAGCATTCAAAAGTAACTGTCATTGTCAGAAGGCACAGAAATTTTTAAACAGAGAGACTAAATTCTCAGGTCTTCAAGAAACAGCTCAGGCAGTAAAAACTGTCTGTGCAGGTTTTGGCCAGGCATAGAACTACCAGGAAGTGCCACAGGTCTTGCACAAGCGGCACCTCCTATGCCAGTCCCTTATATATTTTCTGCTGTGAGTACCAGCTCAGATACCAACTTCATCTTCAGATTCTGTTGAAGGCAATGACCAGCTGAGAAGGATGTCTTAAAGTGAGGTTACCAAAGTCATGTGACAGGTACCTTTTGTAAAGCAAGGCATTCTGGTGGCCTATCATGCCTCTACAGGAGGCGGGGATGTTTGCTTCTTTATGGCATGAGCCCTTCATTATATAAATTAATAAACAGCCCAAATGAGCAAGTGATCATACTCTAGGGTATGGAAAAAAAAAAAAGGGTAAGATGATAATCAGAAACTGTAACAAGTCATAAGTAGTAAGTTTTCTCTACAGGTGCAAAGGAATGTTTATGTCTGTAGGACAGGATCATATTTGATTAGAGCATCTCTTGTTCTCTGATACAACACATGACAATGGTTCCCTCTATTTCTGAACATCTTCAAGTGTTCAAAAGCTCCATGAGATCTACTTAACCTTTATTCGGAAATGCTAAAGGAAATATGTTTTATGTTCTTGGCCATGCATAGATGAATGCATATTATTTTTAAACAATTCAGAGGCTCCCAAAACCAAAATAAGATGAGTTCAAAATCAGTCATACATGTTTTGTGGTACTAAAGGTCACATTTTCAAAGGAATTTGTTAAGCCTTACATTCGCCTATATTTCTTCCTGTAATCTCTCATATGTGATTTGAGACTGCAGAGTATAAGTAGCAATGCGCTGCTTTCACTTCAATGAACATTTTTGTGCTCCCATTTTTTTGACCAATTGCTCTTCCCTTGGTAGTATTGCTATTCCAGCAACAATTCTCTTCCAGAATAATTAGTATGGAAATAAAGCAGAGTTGGTTTAGTTTCAATTTCCTTGACACTTCTCTGCCTTTCTTTTTAACTCCTAAATAGTTTAAACCACATCAGTAAACATTAAAAAAGAAATACTGAATTTGTAAAAGTTATATTGCTTACGTACAGAGGCAGTCTGTGTAGAGATACATTTTGCCTGCTTTTTGCGTAATATGTAGACCTAATGGCTCATTTTTGCTGTTAAATATTATTGAATACCTCTCAATGAAAGAACAGCGTTGCTCTAAATATTGAAGTGCTTGTGAAAGAATTAGACCTGCTCAATGAAACAGCTACACAAGTCATTGAACACTAATGTCAATTAGAAGCATTATGCAAAATTATTTTGTGTTTGACGGTTAGGTTGACTACGTGTAGTAATGTTCAAGAAACCCACACATTCTCAAAGATCCAGTCATAGCCATCTAAACAGCTCCAAAAAATTCTAACCACTGGTGAAAATCAGAACTGCTTGAAGTCAATAAAATTACGGGGGAAAGCAAAAACTAGTGTAAGTGAAGTACATAAAGCTTTTATATGATCTTAACAACTACAGATGATGCACCAAGGAACTATGTAAAATCAGTAACTATGCAAGTTCAAGGTCTATCCCAGCATAATGTGCCAATGGAGTTTACTGCACTTTATATGTATTACAGTGCAATTACATAAAGCCCAGTTACACACAGAACACTTGTTACAACTACAGTAGTGAAACAACAGAGGAAGGAATGTATATTGCTTAATGGCTTAAATTTGAAAGTTTGCATTTCAAAATTTAAATTTAGGTCCCTCATGTGTAAACAGAAATGTATGTAATAACACAAAGCACTAAAAGATGAGCCTTTATAACTTTTTCCCACTATTTCATCACAAAATATAGAGTATACAAGCAATGCCCACCAAGGAAAATAAAAATACTTGTGAGATATGTCAGTCCAGTAACTTAAAACACAACTCTAATATTCATAGTAATACATGAAACCCCTCAAATGAATTTTTTGTTCTTAGAGGAACAAGGCTGGTAAATAATCAACCTTTGTATTGTTAATAATTTGAATCTTGTTTTTGTTTTTCTCTTTACACTAATTAATGGGGGTGTATTGTGAATGACGCAATGAATGAGGCAGCCTTGAAACATACTTTATCCAGGGCTTTTCCATTCTATAAACTCAGCTCAAAAGAAGAAATTCCAGATATTGTGCAAAGCTAATTAAAACCACTCGGGCTTTGTGTGGGATCAAGGAACAGACAAAATTTTTTTCTGGTTCAGAATCTAAGCACTCCTAGATTCCCAGTGAATTTGATGGCTTTTACATTTGACCTTTATGTGGAGGGTAGTCAAGGTTGCAGGGAGAGGTAGGGCTATGCAGCCTTTTTGTTTCAGCATAGATAGTTAGTCTTTTTTCCCAATGTGTGATTGCATGTCACAAACAGGTATTTAATATTATAGAAGACAATCAAAACAGCTTTATTGGATGAGTAACATTATGATAGTTTCTGTGATAGTAAATTTTTAGCTGATTTTTACAAAAGCTGATTTAAAACATGGGCTTTTCTTTCTGCTGTTCCTGTAGGTGATTTCTGCAGAACATCTACTGATTTTCTTTCAAAATGTTATTGAACCATGGGGTTATTTTGTTATGTTTTCATTTACTATAGTGTCATTTTATTTCAGCATTGTCATGTGAATAATAGGCAATCAGGGCTGAAACTTTTCAAAATTGCAGCCCTCTAGATGTTACAATTAAATCAATTACAAACCCAGAATAAACAGTTTTTAATCACATCAAACATTTCTGTTACATTATACTATTCAATTCTGTTATGATGGAAATCTAAAGTCCATAGAGTACTTCAAGAAAAAATACTACCATTTGTACAAAACTCCTGCTTAGCCTGATTAATAAACTGAAGCTCAGAAAATGATGTGCATGAAAACAGCTGTTCTTGCCAATAATGACATTTTATTTTCAATTTTAGTACTAACACTGTGTCAATCTAAACAATACTTAAGTACATTATGTAAGTATAACAACAGTGACACGACATAAAACAAAATGCACCACATTCAGGAAGAATCGAGAGTAAACAGTGCTGAGAGGAAGGCAATTGTCTCTGTGCAGCAGCTGGCGATGAACCATTGCCATCACGAAGAGGAATGTGAGGCACAGCAACAGAGAGCTGCCCAATTATGCCATGCAGATGCACTGAAAAGTAAACCAAAAATTGAATATAATCCAATAACATGGCTTTGAGAGTAACAGTATTTTATACACAGACAGACACAGTCAGCAGAACAGCTTTGATGGAAAAAGATAAATTTGACAAAGCCACATTCATTGTCTATAACACAATGTTCTGTTTCGCCTTATCAATATAGGTAATCATGTGTATGAGTCACTGAATTACACTGGTCATTTTCAAAAACATAACTCCAGAGATGCAATGTTTAAGATTACATCTTGCTGGTTTTTTTAATTGTCTGCCTAAATGGGATTCTGGGTTTTAAATATTTGGATCGATGCTTGGGGAGGGTGGGGGAAGTGGGGGTGTGGGCCATTGGTTTTTTCCTTGGGTGTCATATATTTTTATAAAGGGACATCACAATTGTCATTTACCCTGGTTTGATGTTCTTATTTAGGTATATGCAGAGAACAGCTTAATCTGTGGTCTGTAATAGTAACACCAATGACAGGCACTTACACTAGGCAGCAGTGAAATTGTCAAAATAATTCCTTATTTTATTTAAAGATCACAGTGAACACTGAGATTTCCAGTTTGGGAAATATTCCAGAACATATTGGCAAAGCAAAATACTTCATGTATATATAATGGAAATTGTCCTTCCATTTTCACTCCTAAATGTGCGTGTGTGAGCAGAATTCAGGCAAACTGAACAGGATGTTTTCCTGCATCCTTTGAGTCCAAAATCCACACAGGTTCAAGAGACATTGGTAACTGTTAGAGACAAAGAGAAATTTACGTCAGCAGGACGTCTGTAACAGGTGAATTTAGCTGCATACTTGTCAAACCAAAGAAAAATCTGTGCAGCAGAGTTGTCCACTCACAAATATACAGAACGGAGATCACAGAGCAGAGACTCACGGGAGGGGCAGTTCACTGTGGGTATACATCCAGATAATCTGTTTAGGCTATGCCAGTACAAAACAGAAGACTGTAGAGACACGCAAAGTGTCCAGCTGGAAAAAAAACCTGTCACAGTTCATTCTCTGACCGACTATGCTATGACTCAAGATATACTTTCAATTTACCTAAACTTTGAAAAATAGGAACAAATGAATAGTACTATGATAAGCTCGTTCACATCTTCAGACATTGAAAAGACAGAGACAGCCAAGAATATATTCAGCTCACAAGCTGAAAAAAATGAGCATGTATAGAAGGCGCTTATGTTTTCTAGGATTCTAGATATTACTAACACTGATACACCAAAGTGCTAAAACGAGGAAAAGAAAAATAATTCTTAGCCTTCTTAAATTCCATTGATTTCTTTGCCAGGAAGCAATGCGAAGAGATGCTAATGCAGTTTCACAAAAGCAGTGTAGCCCATTATTATACCATTGAGGCAGGAATAGTAAAATGCACCTAGCACTTCAGAGCTGCAGTGGAAAAAACCTGCTTCTGTATGTTTAATCCTTCCACCCATGTTCCTGACCATCTTCTCATACATGTATGTCAGGGAGTGTATCAACAACCGGTTCCCTCATTTGTCTATCGGGTGCAGCAATTTGTAGGGCCATCCCAGTCGATACTGCCTCCAGGCTGGCTGCCAGGGTCTACATAGAAGCTTGCAGCTGGCATTTATTACTCGCCAACTTCAGCCAGTAAACCTGCTGATAGATGTCTGCGGTTCAGGCACCAGTACTGACACTTGCTGAGCAATGTCACCATCCTCTCAGATGGACTTCATGCGAATCAACATTTTAAAGTATAAAATATTTCAAGTCTAAGATGAAATAAATTATTTGTGTATTTGTGAGAAAGAGACACCAATGGACTGGGGAACTGATGCTTTCATAAGCTGGTGCTCACGGGCATCACTCGCTTTGTTACAGGCTATGCTGCTCTTTCGATATGTTCTGGGCTTTTATTTTCATACTTTGTATAATTTTTCCTACTTGAGATCTGGGCAAAGATTATTTATTACCAGTTTTTTCATGCCTATTTCATTGTGTGTGGCTAGTCTTCTAAAATCCTGAACTAGGAATTATTTTTTAAGAACTTTCTGGCAATTTTTCTCTATTGGATTTTCCAGAAAGATACAGAAAACAATTCTTCAGTATCCAAGGTATTGGTTGCCTTACATCTTAGAATTACCCCCCCCCC
>Ga0065711_1033325_pt1 | contig 25702 bp, 12 predicted proteins | sample Hoacrofraction12_FD_59098 | JGI IMG/M metagenome (GOLD analysis project Ga0065711, IMG submission 59098) | Hoatzin crop microbial communities from Cojedes, Venezuela - Epithelial fraction 12 v2 (version 2) | ecosystem: Host-associated > Birds > Digestive system > Esophagus > Crop | place...
TTTTTTTTTTTTTTTTTTTTTTTAAATTGTGCTAGATTGCTTACATTGGATTTCTTTATATTTTGTGCCTTTCTCTTACCAGCATCAGTAAATGAAAGGAAAATGTCAATTTTCCATGCAGTCTTCCCCCAGGAATTTTAACATATTTCAGAATTATAAACTAGTGTTTGAATTTAGGAAATTTACTGAGGATTTCTTCCATGTTTTGATTATGTATTGGCCCTTGAAACAATGGAAATGCCTGCTAAAATTTAATGGGTTTCTAAACTGAAGGTCCACCTTGAAACAGGACTGTAGAAGAGCGCTGGCACTATAAGAACTCCTGGGTAGTGTCACATCACTACATTTTAAGGAGGGACCTGCTATTAATTCCACCTTTGGTCTAAACATGGTAGACACTGTAAGTACACTGTAAATTGCAGATAACTGCCGATGGTTCTCATTTAGGAAACACCTGAAAAACACCTTGCCACAGAAATCAAGTTATCTTTGTTTTTGAAAAACAGTGGAATGGAATTAGCAAAGATAGAAATATGAACAAATTTCACTGACAGGGTGTGTGGTTTTTAAGTTGCATTTTCCATCAAGTAATTTTTAGCCTTCTGAATGTATTTATGGGATTATAGTTCTAAAACAAAATTGTATGGAAGAGATTCTAGTCTTATTCATGTAGTACAGTATCAAATGCTGCAGGATTTTTGCAGTAATACAAGATCAATAGCAGGGTAAAGCACTAGATATTGTATTAGAATTTGACCCTTTACCTGCTGCTTGGTGGATTTAATGTAGAATTACTGAAAATCAATAAGCATGGAAAACCTTTTTATTTTTTTTTACAACCAACATGAGTGACGATGAGTAGATTTTTATGAGCAAAAGAAGTAGTAGTCTACAGAGAGAACTTACTCTCTCCTAACTAACTCACAGTGCTTGCCATCAAGTGTTGGCTCTTTAACCTTAGCAAAAGAGAATTTTGGGAGTTCCTTTGCCTTAACATAATATTACCCAAAAACCAAAAAGCGTGAAGCCATTCAGCCACAACTGGCCAATAAGAGGCAATGCTCACAGTAAATTTTAATACATACCCAAAACCTCACATGTAGTCATGTAGTCACCACATTGTGGCTATACTAAATTTACCTGTATTTTTCATGACCTGTATAAAGTCAATAAAAACATGTTTATTTTAATGTCACACTGAAAAATGGTGTTTGAAATTATATAAGTAGATATATGTTATTAGGATGAATTCTAAAGAAATTAAGGATATGGAGAGTTACAGACTCAATATTTTATTCCAGAATTCCTCCTCTATCTTAAAATGATCACTCAGGGCTGTGAAGTAGCTGGTGATAAAATGTATTTGTGGCAACACTGCTTCTCACATGATGAATTACTGAGGCTTAGAAATTAACAGACTCATGAATTAGTGGTGTAAAAAGGGACAGCCATATATTTTTACACTGGCAGTGACTTTTTAAACCTAAACTACCAGATACTCTTAACTAAGCCATCAACCCACGTTACAGGAATCCTCTGTGAGAAAACGAGAGCAAATAACACCTCTTCACAAAGACCTCAGGTAAGGAAACCACATGTAGACTTTCCTTGGGGAGAATACTCTTGGGCAAGTGATTCCATCGTCTTTCTAAGGTCTGCAAAAAAAGTACCAGAAATTTGGTTTTCAGCCCCCAAATATTTGGCTGCATGTGCCAAACTTTTAACACTGCAGTATAACAAAACTTACGTGAATTGGTCTGAGATTGTTATTACAACAAATGACCCCATGCCAGGTCAGGGCAAATAAGAAAAAGCATGTCTGGTCTTAAACTAGAAAACCATAAAATATGTCAAATGGATGTCTTTGAAGTATGTGATAAAAATGTATCGTCACTGCCTCCAGCAGTATTGTATCTGACCTCAGAGCATTAGAGAAGAGAGACCATATTGAGTGCTTTCATTTCCCCATAAAATGCTGATCATGATAGTTCAGACATGCCAGATGGCAGTAGTAGTGATAAATGGTGTTGATGCCTCAGGAGAAATGAGCTACTAAAGTTATATTATGTTCAGTTGGGATTTTAAACATGTAATATAGTTAAAACTGTTATTCTCCAGCAAAATCGTACACCTCATATTTCAGTGCCATGTCATATATTGGGAAAAAAATTCCTGCCATCATGTGCTACTTTAAGAAGCAGATTTTCGATGTCACAACAAGACATCCCTAACACAGAGTATATATAATATTTTTTTGCATACATATATGTATATACGAAATGAGGAACCACCTCTATAGGAAAATCCAACAATGTTATTTTGCCTTTATTCCTTATGTGGGTATAGCAATATACATCTGGAAATGGGGAAATAACAACACAATGCTAGATTCTGTAAAACTTGCCTCACATTTGTAATAGGCCCTTTCTTCCCTTCTAAGATTAGTTAGCATTTCTGAGCTAAAGGCCATCAGACGTAATAAGAGGAACAAGGCTGTCTCTAATTCTGAGTCAGATCTGGCTAACAGTTAAACAGCAACTGAAAGATGTTTTAAGAAATTTTACTGGTCTAGACATAATTTGTATCTTCTCCAAAGAAGCAGTCTGATGGGATTTTCCCTTTCACTGTCTGACGATTTAGAGGGAGAAGGAAGATGTTCTGTACCCTGTAAGCAGAAGTCAGCCTGTTCCCACAAATCCCAGGGACTCAGAAGGCTGAAGGTTAAGCTGCAAAAACACCCTGGTCTGTAGTCGTGTTCCTAGGACAGAGATCACTTTGCTAGTGATATGTCTGCATTCATTCCTTTTTACTAGCTGGTCTTCCGCCAGTGGCATTCTCTTGATCTTCCACTGTACATGGAAGGACCAGAGAAATGCAAGGAGTTTAGAAACTGCAGAGTTCTTAGGAGAGTTATTTTTCAGTTGTTCATTTTAGAGTGATGGCCAGAAACCCCTTTCCCTGAAAAATCGCCTTTCCCTTTTGTTCACATCTGGAGCTACCCTTTCTTTTTTTGTGTCTGGGTGAAGAGTGTGCTACAAAAGCGTATGACAAATTTGTTTTTGGAGAAGAGGCGGAGTACTTATAAGGGTGACTTTTATAAACCAGTTAACAAGGACCAACTGCACCTTACTAGAAATTAGAGTCTTGTTGACAGACAGGACAACTACACTCAGCAAATATATACTGACAATGATACCATACACACTCACTGTACATACTAAAGAAGAAAGAAAATCAGGGATGTTACAACCTTGATTGTCTGTAAATCCTTGAGGAACAGAGGCGCAACAGGAACCTTAATTTGCCATGCTTTCTATATATATTACTCAAACTCTTTGTCCTTTGGCAACTTGGAATTTAATTTCCTTTGTCTAACTTTTCTTATTTAATTTTATTAATTAGAAAGCAGCCAAAGTTAGAAATATTACAGAGTCATATAAGAAATAAGAGTGGAAAAGTCTCTCACACAAAGATTAATTTGTCCAATTTCAAAATGTATATTGCAATATTTTATAGCTGACAGGTGATCATGGGCAGATGGTCATTACAATTTATCACAGCAGGAAGCTGTTAAAATGACAATATGGGCAGGTATAAAATTATATGAAGGAGAAGTTATAGAAGATAATTTTGAAACTCTAGCAACTTGTCCTTTTAAAGTTTCAGTCACCAAAAGAACATAATCCAAAATCTAATTATAATTTTAAAAGACAAATTGGGGAAAAAAAATAGCCTGTTGGGGGGGGGGAAATTTATGCAGGCAAATTTCCATCGTTACTTCCTCCTATTCATCAAAATCTATGCTTTGCTACACAGCAATTGTGTAAAACTTTTTGCCTTGCCTTTTCTGTTTTGAATTTATTGACCAATATTCCAAGAAACAGAGAATGGGTGTCCAATCCCAATTTATGCCTTTGAAAATCTATTTCTGCGCTTTTGCAACCCTATCATTTATAAACAGCAGCCACGTTATTTTTAAGTGGAAAAGGAATGTTCTTTGGCACTGATCAGCCTTGAGTGAAGTTTTATAGCAGTCTTATAAATTTCTCAGTAGCAGGGTTTATAATGAAATTGCTTAAAGTACTCGGAGTCTAGTCTGCTAGCTGAATGGATCCTTGTTATAAACGAACAAAAGGAGCTTGACATTTTTCTTCCCTATTGCTGCTAGCACTGCTTGTTGCTTTTAAAATTCTGCAAACAAAGCTCCATAAGTTTGCATATCATGGGCTTTTCTTTCGGGCTTTTAGGGCTTTTCTGTGCTCCATTTAGTCACTGAGTTCTCTTACAAGACTGGGACCTTAAGACAGTAAGTTCTTGGAGGTAGGATTGTATTGCATTGTAGGGCACAATGTCTGCCACAGAGGAACCACTAATCAAATGTGCTCTGTAGATGCTGTTGCAATGGAAATACTAACAGCTGGCTATAGTGAGGTATACATTTTACACTTTATGATATGCTGAGGGAGCAGGGGTATTAAGATTTTTCTGAGATCTTCTTCTAGGTTTTTTCCCCTGCCTTTCAAAATTGAAAAGACCTGTCCTAAAGCAAGGGTATTCACAGAAGCCTAGTGGAAAAGTCGCTTCTGGCAGGAGCAGTTTAATAGTAAAATACTGAAAGGAAGGAAAAAGTAAATCAAATATTCAAATATTTCCTTTAGTTTATTGGCAGAATTTTGAAGTTATCTTCATAATCTACAACTCTGAAGTTAAACCAGCCATTTAGGCAGGTGATACTGGATCTCAGCCAACCAATATCTAATAAGAAAATACTCTTTTTAATAATTTATTTATACTTTAGCTTTCCCACAAAATCCATATAATCTGTACAGAGACCCTTCCAATCCTCACTGAAATCAAAGAGATAAACTGAGCCATGACTACTGGCCACATTATAAATAATTTCCTTAAGTTCAAGCATATCTTAGTCTCTATCTCTGGCTAGGAAAAGGATTAGTCTCACAGCAAAGCACAGCTCACTATTAAGAAAGGTGCAATTTAATTGTATTTAGCTGAGCTTTCAAATTAGCCTGCTAGAGAAGACTGTGGCATGCTTTGTATGAAGAACAACAAAAAAATAACGTTCTCAATTTTTTAAAAAATTGCCTCAAGAGCATACAGTTTTCAGTTAAAAAGTGTTACTGACTCACGTGCACCTTAAATAAAACCTTTTTTTAAGAGTGCCTTGGTGTATCTTTGCATTTCTACTCACATGCCAGCCAGCGAGTACTGCTGAAATTCACACTAGCCAGCGCCTCTGATATAAAACCACATTAGAGACAAGACAGGGTTGCAGGTGGATCCCTGTGGAAATATCCAGCCACGTGAGAAGACTCAGCCAGGTAAGGGAAGCTGGGCTGAAGCCGAAAACAGAATCAGAGAATCACAGAATGCTTTGGGTTGGAAGGGACCTTCAGAGGTCACCTAGCCCAACCCCCCTGCAGTAAGCAGGGATGTCTTCAACTACACCAGGTGCTCAGAGCCCCATCCGGCCTGAGCTTGAGTTTTTCCAGGGATAGGGCCTCACTGTAAAAAATTTCTTCCTTATATCTAGTCTAAATCTACCTTCCTTTAGTTTAGGACCATTACTGTGTTTCATAGAATCAGAGAATAGTTTGGGTTGGAAGGGACCTTTAAATATCATCTAGTCCAGCCCCCCTCTAATGAGCATGTCATTGATGAAGATATTAAACAGTACTGGTCCCAGTACAGACCCCTGAGGGACACCACTTGTCACCGACCTCCATCTGGACATTGAGCCGTTGACTTCTACTGTTTGAAATGGACTCCAAAACACAGTCACAGCATTTTGTAATTCCTGTAACTCGAATATTTTCACCAAATCCTGCTAAAATCAGAATTAAGTTGCTGGAACACAGAAAGTCATCATGATGTTTAATACTGAGTGGGTGAAATGTATTTGAATACAGGTCTGGAGAAACTTCTCTAATACCTTACAATAAGGTCCTTACTGAGAAAATAAATGAAATCTCTACATTACTCTGCACCTCATGGGGAAAAACTCTGGTTTCTGCTGAAGTCAACAGCAAACATTTTTGCTTTCAATGAAGCAAGTACCTCACCGTTGAGATAAAATAAAAAGTGACTTTGCAAACCCTTAAGCAAGGATTAAGTAAATTTAGAGTCTTTTATCATCTTTGCACACTGAATGGATTTAGCCTTTTTTTTCTTCATTTTCTGAAAACCCCATGTTTCCTGAACTAATAATGACATATAGTAGAGGTATAAATATTTTTTAAGTTTATAAATGTTTAGCTAGGTTGAAATGCATCTTTTCTCTTTTTTTTGTTTTATTATTGTACTGTGCAAAGGAAGCTTTTAAAAATCATTTTGACTCAGTTGTTAAACATTACTGTAATAAGATTGTGTCTTTAAAAAGTGAACACTTTGTCATTAATTGTATCATTTATATAATCACAAAGCCTTGTTACAAATATACAGTGAAACATAAAATGCCATGTGAAACAAGCAAGAGAAATTGATTTCATGTATTTTAAACATCTCTCACCCGCTACTGTTCTGGTTCCACAAAATATAAAAAGGATAACATTTTCAATTTTATTTGTCCAATTATAATGTATTGCAAAAGCATACCTACTGTTCAGAAACATCCAATTTTTCCTATAGGAAATTGAATGTTACTTATAACAATATAGACTTGTAGCCATGTAGGAGGTCTTGGCTTATTCACATGTTGGTAGGAATAATAGTTTTTTTAATTGACTACCCAGGACTATGGTCATGCCAGGCAGGCATTGAAAATCATGGATATCTAGTCTAGAGGCAGAAGATACTAGGTTGCATATTCATGAACTTAAATAAAATTCCTGTTAAAATTCAATTCTATTGCTTTATTAATATTATCTGCTTATATTTAAAGTACTTCTGAGAACAATATCAAACACTATTATCTGAGAAAGGTGATTAAATAGCTTTTTTATGTCCAGAATTTTCATGCATGACTGTCACATCCATATGTATAAGTTTAATACATTTCCTTCTGTAATTTTCACACATTATTGAACTGAACAAAACTCGGTAAAACACAGACTCTCTAGTTCACTTGTCAATATAAACTATAGTTTGCACAGGCATTTTCAGCTGATCCACCTGAATATAGTCCGTCTTGGCATCTCTTGAGTCAGCTTAATGCATATCAATTTACCTGAATAGGCCAAAAATTTTAATCATGAAAAACATGATATTCACAGGTATTTGTAAATTTAGTGTCTATTGCTTACAAGAACTAATGGCCTGAATTCAATCCTGCTGTCTCTGTACGTTCCCATCTCCTCAGTGCAGTACTGTCTTCCCTTTCTACCTCTCCAAGCCCCATGAGAAAGCATTTTCTGGTCTTACCGTTCTAAGTAAGGAAGGAAAAGGAGGGATCATGGAGTGCAGAACTAAGTAGTTTAATGAGTAAACTGAGCAGCAGAGAATCCCCCCAGAAGTCTCACAGCTGTTCTCTTAGAAGGCACACGGTGTCCCCAGTCTGAATCATCTTTCTCAGTGCAGCAGTACTACCAGAAAGCCGGTACGAATCTCAAAAGCCAGAGCCAGGCTACAAGGACTGAAACATGGAAAGCACATCAAAGACTCCAGCTGCTTAAACATTTATTTCCATAAATCTGGTTTTGTGTCACTGAATACCTTTGCTGTTTTGATTAAAGATGACATCAACAAAAAATGCCAAGAATATAATTCTGCCTACCAAAAAGAGTTTTTCCATGTAGTCACACTAGAAAAAGACAGTATTTATCTATGATCATTTTAGGAGTTCAGAGAAGGCTAAGACAATCCAGCTGTATGGTGTCACACAATATTATACACTGATCAGACTCTCCTTTGAAGATACGGTGTATCTTGCAAAACTATACGGAGACGTGGAGAAACAAAAAGTGAAAATGCCTGCTTACGCTTATATCCTATACCCTTATATCTTTGGAAAAAAATAAAACACGAACTCCAAGCTGTTATGAGCAATGGAGAATTAGTTTTTCTAACAGCGAGGTGTAAAAATATAGTAGAGAGCAACATATGTTTTAATATGAAATGGGCAAAATGACAATCTGTAGGGCTGGGTGAATTTTTTTAGTGGTTTTGTTTTTTTTGGTGGCTTTACTAGTTAACCTGTTTTCTCCCACTGCCTTTTGTGCAGAACAGACACGCCAGCACTGATTGCTTGGGGGCTTAATGTTTCGAGCTTAGCAAGGAGAAATGTGCTTGTGAGCCCCACTGCAGGTATTTAAATGCCCAATCGAAACTTTCAACAATAGATGTAATTAAGCAGGCTCTAATTTCACTTATGTGATTCAACATAAAGAGAGGAGCTCCATTACTTAAGTGTTTACGTCATTCCTTGGAGAAATGACCTTAATTTATTGTAATTTCCAGTTGGAAGATTACCAAATTGGTTTTGAACTTAAGTAGCCCTGTGGGTGAACAGTCATTTACTGCCAGAATACACGAAGTACACTGATTACTTCCAATTATAAAAGACTTATTTTTCTTAATAAGGAAGTTTACCTTTTTTACTAAATAGATACTACAGTTAAACTCTTCTGTTAGGGATCTTTAACATTCAGATAAGATTCCTGCTCAAATTGGAGCATTTGTCATGCTTATTGTGGTGATATCATAACCTGTGCACAAAATAAAAAAATCTCATTCAGGGATGAGTGCAGGACACTCTTACTGAACTAAATGTGGTTCAAAGCCAGATTAAACTTTCCTCGTAGCCTGAATGCCTATTATGTTTCCCGTCACTTCTCTGTGTTTTTGTATAAAACACCTACAAGAAATTCATATTTGTCACAAATAATCACATCCTTATCCATCACTGGAGCAAACTGAAACCAGTACAGCCCCAGATTAAAGTGGTATAGATTCTTTCCTTGTGTATACAAAAGGTAAGATTAAATATTTAGGATTGTTCCCTTCTTCCACTAATAATGTGATTTTTTTTTTTTATGGGGTCATCAGATGTGTCTTCACTGAAAGAGTTATTTTCCTTTCTGAAAAAATCTGATGTCTGAATAACTTTCCTTACATGTTTAGTATTTATAAATTTTACGAAAACTGAATACAGTCAAATAACTTGATTATCAGCTATCAATTTGGGATCTAAAATGTGCTGAATACTTGTATGAAAACTCAAGGGCCTCCAGTGCTCCCTCTCCATCTTTACACTTCATCCTCCCTCCTCAGTACTCAAAGCACGACTTTTTTCACCACTTTCAGAATATCAAATATATACGAGGCGTTACCAATAATGGGGCTCTGAGTAAAATTTCAGTTGAGGTGGAGTAGTGCTTGCCTGGGTACCAGCAACTTGGATGCCTTAAAAACTCTCTGAAAAGACAGGTGACAGTAAAGTGTGGAACAAAAGCAAACACAGGTTAGGAAGAATCACAGAAGGAAGCTTAAACTCTGTGCTACTCGTTATGAGTTCTCGGAGCACAGAGCCAGGTCATCTGGGACTAAAAGCTTACATAAAGGACTGAAAACATCTTTCATGTCCCTAGGCAGCTCTGGAGTTCCTTTTTCCCAAGAGCTGCATGATCTTGGGTTCTCCTCCAGGAGCTTCCATGAGAGCACACACATCATTCGTTGCATTTTCTGAGGCTGTGTGTTATAGCCATTGTTTTCCTGATCCAAAGTAACAGAAGAAAAGCAGAAGCTCTAGTTCATCACAACTGACTCCTCTGACTTCCCATAGAGGAGAATATACCTCACTTTAACCTTTGGCAGCTGAAAACCAACCATTGCTTGGTTCAGTAACATCCGTTAAATCTGTGTGACTACCTAGATGCCAGTCTGCTAAATACCGTCCTCTAAGAAACCAAATGACTAATAAGAACTACTTAAACTTTATGCAACAAATCATCTTTCACAAAAACAGGTGGTTACCAGAGAGCATGTTTTAGGTGTACCCATCTGCCAAAATCCACTCTTCTGAGAAAGGTGACATAACTGTGTCTATGCACTGATTCTCGTTGATGATATTTTAAAGAAGAGTTTAAGCAGTGCATACATACACATCAGTCAGCACAGAGATGTTCTTGTGAAAGCATACCATTTTCAGTAAAACTATAGGCATAATAGTGAACCATTTGTATTTCAGTGGTTGGCAGTTCAAATGCTCCTGTCTTCATTTCACAGTCTAAACCACTTGGTAGAATACTTTTCTGTGTTAATTTCTAAATTCAAATCAGCAAGTAAAAGATCACTTTTACCAATACAGAACCCGGAGCCTGAACACAGTACTGTGACACAGCTGATGTTCATACTGCGTGTAGTTTCCCAGGATCCTGTATGAACTGGGGACAGAAGAGGGTATGTGACATGTGCAAGAGAATCTCAGAAGGGTTTGCACATCAGGCACATCATATCCTCAGGCATCTTAGCACACAGGGCTTAGTATGTAGGCAGCAGCATCCTTTATATCTCAAATTTTAATGCAAGGCATCATGAGATAATCCAGTCTTACCTAAAAGCAAACAAAAATATAAATACCTTTCACTCAGCGGTATCTGAATACTTCAAATAAGAGTTTTTGAGACAACTAAATAGCAAGCAAAGCGCAAGGCAGCCTTTCTGAATGTTTTTATTTCCACAGAGGGGAAAAAAAATGGAGAGAGAAACTTTTGTGTGCACAGCGTACAGAATTGAAAAAGAAGAACAAGAAGTCAGAAGCTGCTTGGAAGATTTTTCTCAGACACTCTGGGGAAAATTTAAAAAAATACTGCAGAAAAAAAGGTTTACATTTTTACTGAAAAAAAGTCCACCCCAAAAACCCAAACCAAAAAATAAACTCAAACCTCCCCAGCACCTGAAGTTTACAGGACAGTAGAAAAACTGTAGGACTCCTGAAATATTGAAGAAAGTTTTTACTTAGAGGACAAGTGAAATAAGAGGCTTAATGAAAGCTTGAGAGGAAAAGGGTATTCTAAGACTGAGCCCAGACTAGCAATAAGTGCTCCAAAAGGAATGAACTCGGGGAAGATATGCGTAAGAATGCACATCTGAGTCGTGGTATATCAACCAGGAAATTATATCAGCCAAACTTGTAAATTTAACCATTGCTGTAAGAAACATCAAACCCACAAGCAGCCTGTGATCTCCTCATTCCTCATGTTCTTTTCAAACCAGCTGTGGGTGCAAAGACGTACAGTCTCAATACTGATCATCAGGCACCCGCTGACCTGTTGCTATTAGCCATCTAGGTGGAGGCTATTCTTATTCATAACCTGAATTCTGCTAGAAAGAATAGTCACAATCTTGCCTAAAATATTCCTTGTCCATACTGAAAGCATTTGATGAATGTTTGCAAATGCTTCGGGCACTGTTTTATTGTAAGATTAAATGCCTCTTATTTGGATGCTTACTCTTTTTGGGAGTCGAATCTGCTCACACTTAACAAAATTATTCCTGTCAGGTCCAAGAGCTCCATTTTCTGCTGGACTTGTTTGATCTCATCAGCACCTCCTAAGCAAGCTGCATTTCTTTGTGTTTTCACACACTCCAAAAACTCATTTTCAAAATTACTTCCTGATACATAACTATTCATTAGGATTTCTGAATCACTTACAGTAATCGACATTTTAGGAATAAAAGTATTTGCCTATTGGAGAGACATTTATTAGCACCTTATGCAGTAGTAAACAATCATAAAATTTGCCATAATTTAACATCATAAAGGGTCCAGAACAGGATTTAAAATAATGATGTCTCTGAAACCCACAAAAACACTCCTTCTAATCAGTGGGTCTTGGCTTTGTCCTGAAGATAAATGCAAATGAAAATACCCCTTAACAAGAAAGAAAATTACAACAAGAAAGAAAACAAAGCTCTTTTAGCTAAAACTTAATGAGGAAGAAAAAAAAAATTATTTCATTTCACAAGGTTCTCATCTGTTCCTGAAAAGTACATATGTATACATATGTATATGAAAAACAAGCAAACAAAAATCCATCCTTCTTTGAAACAAAAAAGCTCAGGAACAACTGTTGTTGCTGTGCTTAGAGACCGTTTCTCATCTTTCATCTGTAGAGACAACTGTCTCCACGTATGTATTGGAATAGCCTTTACCTCACTCCTCCTCAAAGAGATCGGTGGTAAGGCCGTGCCCCTCGGACCCTTGTCCACGCCCCGTTTAACACTTTGAAAACTCCTGGAGGTCCAGCTTAGAGCAATGCCTTTCTGCCACAAACTACTGCCTCCTTTTTTGTTAATGTTGAGTTAGATCAGTGCTTTGGAAACTCTGCCAACAAGTCTCTGGAGTGGAAATTTTGATTAATAAAGAACTCTCATTGTTCTTGAACTGCTATTTTCATCAATATTCATTTCTCCATGACAGACAACACATCTTTACCAGTGAGGAGAGTTCAGGGTTGAATCATACTTAGAAGTTTGGGATTAACAGTAATTATGGCAGAAATAATTACCTTTTAACTAGAATCTCATGAGAAACACAAAATTTGAATCTGTAATTCACCCATTTAATAAACTTCAGAGTATTTGGAACCAACATTTCAGTTCAGGGCCGTCTCTAGCCACAAATTTGCATAAATATATAAAATAAAGATGAACACAATTGTAATTAAAGTTAGATAAAATCCCTGTGTTTTTCTGAAAATGCTATTGGCCAAGCTCTATGGATGTTGTTGAAAATCGAAAATACGAACAATAACAAAAAAGGTGCCCCTATAGTAGTCTGGGAACCTTTCTAAAAGTTGATAGATGTGCACAAAATGATTGATCCTTTCTTAAAGGCTTTCTTGCATACTGAACATAGCAAACGGAAAAAGCAGGTACATTATGTCATCTGCATGCATCACACACAGTGCTGAAGTGGTAAGAGCATCCTTGGATGCAAATTACAATGTTGTGCTAAAGCAAACCTGGGTCTAACAAGAAAGGTTGTAGCTACATGCCTTTTAAAAACTTCTAAACATTTTGTTGACCTTACTGTATTTTCCCTATTAGCCTAGCAACAAGCTCTCTTAATGGATGTGTACTACTTGACACATAATATTTGGGGTAACTCTAAACTTCTTCTTGTTCACTTAAAGTTAGTATTTCCCATAAACTATATGTCAAAAGTCTCCAAGGATGGACACTTAGAGCAAAATAGATGAATGTTTGTTATAGTAGTTTGTTGTCTTGATGAATTTTGATCATGTAACAAGTTAATTTTCATGTGGTGCAAGAGGCATAAATACTCCAAATAACGTGGAAGGGTTTCAGTACCAAATCCAATCTGTTACAGGAGAACTAAGTAGAGCAGAAATATTGCGAGGCCAGTGACATGCAGAAGATATAGCTTTCTAGAAGGCAGCGTATCTAAAAACCGCTGAACCACATGGTACTAAAAGGAATGAAAAGTGTGTGCATTTTCTTGTGTCTCAAATTCTATCCTTTGATGAAATATTGTACAGAAATTTTTAATGTCCTGTATTACTATTAGCAGGATTTTGTAATTTTGTAATTTTTTAAGTAGACCTTAAATTTGTCTCTGGACAGGGTAAACATTCTTTTTCTATGAACATGTTCACATTTAATTAGTTTATTGCGTGTGTTCACTTTATTTTTCTGTATAATTAATCCTGTACTTATTTTTTTTCATATCAGCACATTTCGGTGTTAAGCTGCTGTTTATAATGAGTCTGAATGATGTCTTGAGTTGGTTCCTTCCATTTATATGTGCACTCCATATTAAAAAATACTATTATGGTCATTTCAATTTTTGTTCTAATGTCTGGCATTACTCCAAAATAACAATTTATAAAACACTAAATGAATTACTCATTTCGAACTTAGGTAAATGATACTAAGGAAATATGATTATGTACACTGTGTCCATTTGCTCACATTAAAAATCCATTACATCTTTTGTCACTACTGGAAATGCCTATTCCAGAGAAAAATCCTGCCCTTACTTGAAGCCAGTGGTAGATTTCAATGCATGCAGAATTAGCAATTTCTGAGAGGCAGTTCTCTGCCTCCTGCGCAAGAGTGATGCTGAAGGTCATGCTTGATATTTCTCAGCCCAGTGTGTATGCACTTGGATTCAGTAGGTAAGTCCTCTACAAAACTAATGGAACAAGACAGCATTTTGCATTGACAAATGCAGTGTGAGTTTTTCCAGTTCACCCTCTAAAAAATCCTCCCACTTTAATTCAGAAGTTGGTCTGATGGTCTGCAACCACAGTTTCTGTACATTTGTCTGTTTGTTTTTGTTTTTTAAATACAGTAGGACAAGAATGTTAAAAGGGAGGAACAGGAATTCTGTGCTGTGTTCAGGTAGAAAAGAGAGACAATAGACTGAAATATACGGAGACAGATATCAGAATGTGTAGTTCCTACATTTTGAGCTATATTTGCAACAACATGCAAAATTACTTACTGGGTGTTTTCCTGGCTCAACTGAAGTCAATGAAAGTTTTGCTCTCAAATTTGCTGGAATCAGAATTCTTATTCATCACATTATTATTCCAGATCTCTCACTCAGCACGAAGCAGGCATTTAAAATAACGTCACCAAACTTCTTATCAAAACCTGACGACTTCATGAACACTGGGTAATTGTGATCCGTGTTTCTGCTTTGACTTCTGCAGCTTCAGTTTCAACCACGTTGACTTTCAGTGTGTGAAGATCCTTCCATTACCTTTGTTTATTCTGTATGTGACAGACCCCTATGTTCTTAAAGCTTCATCTAAAATCTGAATTCAATAGCCTTTACAGTTCCTTAATTTTTTCAGAAGTGTATTTGGTAACATTAGACATAAAATTCCACGGAGCTGCCATCTAAGAACTATCATTTATACTTATTCAAATTTATTTTCTTGCTCATGCCAAATGCAAGATAACCACCAGTTATTCTTAATGCCACATTTACAAAACCTCTCTTGCACACTGCCAGCGAAGCCTGTGGTTAAGTCAGCCTGTTGTATACCAGTGATCAGGTCCTTCTGTTATTCTGAAACACTATTTCAATGCTGAAAGCAGATAATTTGAATTTATAAATGGTAACATCTCCGAGGTTTGAATAGGCTTAGATCTGCTCTTCCCAGATGTCTTCTTTACTGGCTTAGAAAGAGAGTTTTTGTGATTCTGAATCATAAATCACAGTCTTATTCAAAGTAGACCTCTTATTTTGGGGGAGTACAATAATACACTGACTGACATGCTAATAGAAGGTTTTACTTGTTGGCTCCATTGTCCACTATTTAAGATACGGCAACTCACACTGAGATTTTTCATTTGTTCTCAGCAGATTATAAATAAACCCAGAATGAATGTGGATGCTAAAAGGAAATCGCTTGTACCATTTAGGTATGAAATATAGAAGTAAACACATGGAGTTTACATTTTAGCTAACTTTCTCTAGAATCGTTTTTATCAGCATTGAAGGTATTCTGAAAAGCAAGAAGTCTGATAGTGAATGCCTGATATTAATATAATCAAACCTTATTTAATTAAGTCATTTTGTAATACATTAATACACAGACAACAGGAAAGATGTACTGGTCAAAGTTACAGAAGTCTAAGGTATACCCGAAAATGATAACTCTGGCCAACTTGCTATCAGGTTTTCAGAAGATATATCAATACTTCCATAACTAACTCATTATTAAAGTTTATTTTAGATTAGATGGGAGATTTACTGTTAGCTGATATGAGAGTCCTTAGGTTAACACAGACACTAATTTCACTGAATACTCTTCCAGTGCAAAGCTACACAACAAGCAACTTATTTGCAATAACTCACAGATCTCTATTACTGCTGTCGGGTGCTGCCAAAGTTATAGCACCACCAGACAAAGGCATTGCCAGAAGTATTGGAACCCCTAACACATATGATGTATCGCCAACACTTTGAGCCTACCACGGCATAAATTTTTCATTGCTTAAAAAGAATTTTGACTATTAGTCTTATTCCTCTATAGATGATGGAGTGAGCAATTCAAATTCTCTGTTGAATTGTTCCAAGTTGTTTGGCCTTCAGCCAGAAATGACAGCAGCCCTTTGATTTGCACATCCCTTTACCTGTCTGCCATAAAATACACCGTTTTAGAAACCTTCAAAGTCATCTTTCTTCTGAGCATCCAAGCAGCCATAATAAGACAGAAGATATCATCACTACACCCATGAGCAGCTGAAGCTATTACACAGTGCCTTGTGCCTGCCTGTTGAAATACAACAGAGTTAATGTGACATAACTTTTTGTAATACAGCCATGCTACACATCAGTTGGAGTTTGAATCAGCTGAGCAAGGTGGAAAATGAGCACCTTGGGGCTCAGATTTAGGGAGAATAAATTTCATCGCATTCTCTTAACATTTCTGATAGTCTAGGCATGCTAGAAGGACGAGGTGTATCAACAAAGAAACTAGACACTTGGATGGAATATCATATGATTCAAGACACGAGTACTTACTATTCTGATTCCCATTCCATTTCTGCCTCCATTCCTGTTCCCTCAAAAAACCCTAACCAACAAACAAGACCACCAAACAAAACAAAAAAGCCCCAATCTTATAACTCAGAATCACAGGAAACTAGGAAAGAGAAGACGGGAACTTTTTGACTGGATAAGATCAAATTTCAGTGTCTTCAAGTTTTCCTGTTGCAGGTGCACACTGCCGGACAATTCCTGTCATTAGGAATCATGACAGAGGGTCAGGAATAACTGGATCAGCTATAAGTAAGAAAGGGAAAAATATTAAATATTTACAGAAGTAAGGTGGCTGAGAATTGGATGCTTCTACATTATTGAAGTTACTCTGCAGTACTTGTTGTCAATCAGCAATCACACTGCATTAAAGTGCAACACGGGTCTAATTTATTAACTATTTCAGTTCTGACTGACTTCTATGTTGCATAAAATTCATCTTTGCAAAACCCCCAAAACTTGTTACAGTAAGCTATTGCAATGTTCCCAAAACAGAATTTTTCTGTAATTGAAACATTTACTACAAGTTCTGAGCATTTGTGTTGTAGTTATGAAGGTTGAGACAGGCTCACAGAAACCTTCCTGCATGTATAACATTTGCCAAAATGATAGGATTAAAATGGCTTGCGAAATACCGGTAAGACTGACAGAGGCAAACATATTATTCTTGGATTTTTCTCTGCTAATGTCTCTACTAAATTACATTAATTTGTTTGGATATGTATGGATGTGAATGAATCATTTGCAAGGGAATTATTGGTATTTCTCTTAGTTTGATGATAAAAATAGCCAGAGGTTTTGTTGACAAACTGTTTAAAGAATGTGATAACGTCAGAAAAAGAACTGAATATAGAAAATAAATTCTGTGCTCCGTACTGGCTGTACCCAACTACAGTAACACAGACCTGCTGCTAAAAGGGATAAGGTAGTTCTGGGAAACACTGCAGAGATAAAACATGTTAGGTGTCATTCTTGTAAATATACTACTAAACCATAGACTGTATACTAATATGAAGAGATTGTTACACTGAAGATTTTTTTTTGGTTATAGTATTAATGTGCTGTTAAATAATAAAATAATAATAAAAATTCCCTATATGTGTTCCATTCCCATTCAAGTCCTGTCTCAAAGGATAAAGAAAAACATACATTTAACAACTAGTCTGAATATCTTATTACGTTTGCTAATTCAAACCACAAGATTTCTGTCTAAAATAACCATTTCTAATTAAGCACTGGAAATTATTTCTACAGAAGCTACATTGATCTGCAACAGTGTTATGGTTATTTATTTTATGGTTCTTGAGTTCCTCTGGGCTATCAATTTATATAAATGAGTCACATTTTTTTTTCCATGTGATCATTGCTAACTGTTGTTTCTTCATGACATAATGTTTCTGCAATGATATAATTTCAAAGTTTAATGTATTTTCATAAAATAATTGGTTATATGAAAATGTGCAATTGAATGGAAAATAAAAAAGCAAAATATATTTTATTTTCTCATCTTCATCTTTAATCATTGTTTGTTAATATAAAGACCAAAAAACAAAATAAGGTAACTATAATATAATCTTGAACAGTATTTTTTCTTTCAAATGTAAGGCTTCTTAGAAAAGCAAAAATCAGAAAAACAGTCACTTACTTGACTTATTACTACATCCTCAAAGACCTTTCCAACCCCAGTCTAATAAAGTTGAAGCTTCTGTCCTTGTAGCCAATAACTGAAAAAAAACTAGAGCTGCTTATCCTTGTGTTTATTATACGAGTGTAATCAAAGTGAATTATTTACTATTTAAAGTTTGTCATTGTTAAACATGAATGATAGCATAAAGATTATGGAATTTGGTCAAAATTCTGAAGCTTCTCTTTCCCAAAGAATTCTGAATAGACACATTTTGGCATGATTTACTGATTTAAAATTATTTTTAAGAAGTGGAGCTAAAAACTTTTGAATTACTTCAATAGTTTCATTTGATGATTGAGAAATTAATTTTGGTATACAAAAATCACAATGTAAAACTATGACTTCTAGTATAGAATTGTCACTAAAAATTAGAAAAATGTATATGGACATGGCAATACTCTTAAAACAGAAAAATCTGGGGTTTTTTCTTTTACTAAAACCTCTGTGTTTTGAAAAATAACAGTTTTCATTGGAAAAAAAAATCTTGTGTAAATTTTTGACTGACTGTAGTCACTTTTAAAATAGAACCCTTCCAAATACTCTGTTTTGTCAGTGGAAAAAACAGAAAAATGCCTTATGTTTGTTTGCTTCTTCTAGACTCGGAGGGGGCTTAAGAACCTTTGTGGTATTTAGAGGCTTCTTATGCATACCTAGCACTGGACAAGTGGTTTCACTAATCTGCCAGTTAGAAAAAATAATCATCACTGTCATAAAATGAAAAGACTAGATAGGCTTATTCTAACATTTGCAAAATTCATCATGTGTGGTGTCAGCCTATATTAATGGGAGGATTATGTCTTGGCTGCATACACATTTGAATCCAGATATAACCAAAGAACATGGCTGCTGTTTTGCGTGATCCACAGAGCCAGAGAGATGAGTATCTATGAATCAAAGGACTGCCTGTAGCATTGAAAGCTGAAGTCAGCAGACCGTGCACCTGAGGCACACAAAAGCTCCGTACTGTTTCCATGTTTTCTTACCTGTTCAGCTCTGCTGACACTACGAACTACTACTATGAACTTCCAATGAACAGAAGTACTTTATGCTTGATTGCTTAAACCAAGTAAGATGATTTGTTGTGTGCTGAACTTCAAGTGCTTGGTTATTACAAAATTCAGAAAGCCACTACCTTCTCACTTATGGAATATACACCATTCATATCCCACCCATTAAAAGCTGTATGTAATGATGTCAGCTTGATACAAGTCTATGCATACACTATTATTTCCAGGCTACGCAACAATTGGTGGGTTTTTTGCTCTGCTTCTATCTTCTTAGGGACCGACCAGCAGCATCAGACAAAATACAAACAGTGCTTGTTGCCCAGCGTAAGGCTTGCTAACAGTCATCGCGAGAAGTCCAAAGGCCATGTGTTAAATGACTGATAATGCTTTTGTAGCACCCTCTTTGAGAAGGTGTCCCAATCCAATATCGGGAGGGTCTTTGATGCGATCCCAGGAGGCGAGATTAAGACACAAACAGAGTCATATGCCATGCAACCTTGTAAACTTTATTTACGGATTCAGCGATATCCAGCAATGTCCGGTTGGCTCAGTTTGTGCAGGCATGGAGGTTCTGGCGAGGACGAGGTCGGGCAGCAAGGCAACAAGGAGGAGAGCAAGAGGGCTCCAAGGAGCATGTGCTGCCCTTTTTTAGGGGCATTTGCCCATGTGCAGAGCATGTCCACATATGTGCAGTTTGTGCCATATGTGTTGCCTGCTTAGACAAGTTCTCTCTTGCTGGTCCGCGCGCTACTCTGCGCGCAACCATTTTCCTGCAGGTCGTTGTGGTTGTTGTTTTGGAGGCCAGGAAGAGAAGACAATGGCAATGTCGAGACAAAACCAGTTCATAGCAGTCTTCTACAGAAGGTTCCTGGTTCCAAGAACAGATTCCTTCCAAGTGTTTCCTAGAACATTATGTCAGAAATACTCTGCACCCTTTTTTCTCTACGTCATGCCCCTGATGAGCTAATGCTACAATTGTCTTTAGAGATCTTACCTGTTCCCTGGTGAGTTTCTTCTTTTAAACAGTGAGAAAGATGGTCATTCTTTCTATCACTCCAAGAAAAATCAAGGTGAGGTGATGGTTAAGACTTTAAAATAAATATGACCAACATACATATATAGTGACAACTGCTTTCCTGAAACGAACCTCTATTTTTTAGGTATATGACAAACTAAAATTCTATTTGACACATACAATAATAACATAAGATATAAAGATAAGTTGTCTTTCCTGTAGTATGCAATATATTTCAAAGTGCAGTAAATTTCAATAAATTTCAACAAATTTCAACATACCTGTACACAGTTTTTTTCCACTATGTGATGAAACACTATATTCTTTCAACTTGGTTCAATTTTGCCTAGGTTGCTACCAACAAATTGATTAAATATACATCTATGCTGTAAATAAAATAGTGCTACTGTATTCACTGTTGTTTTGTGATGGAAAAAAATTTGTTTTACTTCCATTTCCCCACCCCCAGATCAGTATGCGATACAATATTTAGGCTGTCAGTACAAAATCAGTGAAGTAAATTTTAGGCAATTTTCTGTGTATTCTCAGATCTACAGATATACTTTTTGTTAGTCTTTAAGCAGGTTTTGGATGACTGAATTAATTATATTAGTTAAATATGAACAACATTATTTAAACATGACCTCTCTTCCTGAAACTGTAAACAAAACTCAGCTTGTTTCAACATTAAACTAAACAATAACAACATGTTGTATTTACCGTGAAAGGCCATCTTTAATGTTTATATAGCATCTATTATAATGAGGCTCTAGACCAACTGGAGCCTCTAAATGTTATTCAATGGAAAAAAAAAAAAAGAAATAATGACTATATTAATTTTCTTTTTAGTAATCCATGGACCTGATAATTCAGCCAGAACAGCTGGCATTCTTACTTCACTTATCAGCAAAAAAAGAATAAGCAGACTGGTATAATAGGATCTTATGATATGGAAACCTCATTAAAGTTACGGCAGTTACTGTTATGGGTATTCTGTAGAATAAAACATTTCAAAAACAAATTTTAAACTAAACAATGCTCCATGAGATTACAGAATAAAGTACTTTCTGTGATACATCAATCAAGTAATAGTTATTTTACTTTGAGGCTAGGAACTGTTCTGCCATAAAGGGTGCCTTAGGCAACTTTGAAGGCTCCACAGCTTTTGTCATCTCTTTTTCCTTTCCCACACGTTCAGGTTATGTACCACTTGCCTTTGCAAGACCAAGGCAAGTTTTCCTCACTTTTACTGCTGGGATATGAATAGGCAGTATGACTTCACCACACTGCTGCAGTCATTGGGGAACGTAGTGGCCTCAGTATATCATCATACAGTGTTCAGTGTGATTAAGAGCACTCTCCAGTAGTTTGCTCTTTCATCGTAGAATACAAACATTAGTTTGTGCACTACAGTAAAAGATCATTTTCCCCAGTCATTTCTGTATTTTATGTTCCTGATGTCACTTCTCTTTTATAATATATATAATAGAAGTGCTACTTTTCCTGAGTTGCTGAACATACTGGTCAAATCACGGGGAGTTTTAATATCAGACATATTTCTCTGTATATTTCTGTCTGATTTCTCATCAGGGTGTTTTTTCAGACACTGCTTTGTAGGTCTGTTGTTCCTCACATTTCTAGTGAGGAAATTTTTGTGTCCAGAATTCTTTCCTCTCTGTGTTGAAAGGCCTGAGAGGTAGCTCCCCTCAAACAGCAAACAGATGGTTTCATGTCAGCCTACATTTTTTTCTCTGCTTCCTAACTAATAATCAAAGGCCAGCAATGCCCAAAAGGAGCATTACTGTTAATGAAACCTAAATATTTCTAGTGGAGTAAACAAAATAGCGTTGGATACAAAATACTATTTTGCCCATAGTCAAACTTCTCCACTGTTCCCCAAAGAGACTTTATGACTCGATGACTGCCTCTTCAGTTTTGCCTGGAAAACCCTGCAAGATCCAGCATTATGATATTTACATATAAACACAGAGAAACAGGAAATTAAGAGGGCTGAAAGGGGACAAAGAAGTATCTTGATGAATAATAATTTCTTCCAATGACCACAACAACCCTTAACAGTGTAATGCCCTCAGGATCTACATTAAAGCCTCCTCGCCTCCTCTTCCTTCATCTAATCATGAATTAGACTGAAGGTCTTATTTTAACCATATGCCAGGGTAACTAGGAGGAAAGAAATTTAAGTGGGGGGAGAGGGATAACAAATAAGCAGGCTACTATTTTCTGGAATTGTCATAGTATAATTCTGGAAATCTCCTCTCAAGCATAGAGAAAGAGAATGCATTTGTGAGTAATTTTATGGCTTCAGCCACATGACAAAAGGAGCCTCAAAACTGTAAGAAAGATTAGATTGTTTTTCCTTATTTAATTGCTTTCTCTTTGGGTTACTCCAACATTTGAATAGGTTGCTGAATATACCAACTGCTTCCTGATGGTACAAGAATGACCGCTGTGTACATATCAAGAACCATGGCAGAGCACATAGCATTAAAGTTCCATCTACCAGACAAGAAAGTTGATATCTTACTAGACCTTATATGGGATAAGCCATGAACTGTTTTTTCTGTCTCTTAAAAACTTCAGATTCTCCTTCGTATAGTTTCCTAATAGTCTCCTTCCTAATATTTCCTTTACCATTTTATTTACTACATTTACTTTATTTTACTAAATTTACTATATTTTATTTTATTACATTTCACTATACTTTATTTTGCAATTACATTACAAAACTATACTGTATATATTATATTTACAAACAATACATTTCTGAGCATATGTCTATCACATAATTCTTGCTGAACCAGGACTATAGGCAATGAAATAGGGATTTTCTTTGCTTTAAACTGTAGAATCTCAACAGTAAAAGCTAAGCACTAACTTTCTCAAAAGAACCTTGGGTATACAGGAGCTATGAAACCTTCAGAGCATCTCTTTTTAAGCATAACTTATATTTTGGAATATAATCCTGGGTTTTACACTTTGTTCACACCCAACAGCACAAGTGGATATCAGGTCTGTATAGAAGTGCTGCAGCACATATCCTGGGACACGGCATTACACCAAAAAAAATATAGAACAATGATATTTGCTGCCATTAGGCACATGTGATCATTCAGCGACTGGAAAGGATTCTGGGGGTTCTGCCTGTACCCACCTTCCAGGTAGGAAAGAGTGCTGGCAAATACAGCAATTCTGCAATTTTGGGTTGATTAAGAGCATGTCATTAGCTTTACAATGTAGCACTGGTCAAGATATTAGAGTCTTACTTTATTATTTTGTCAAAAAATAAAGACTGTGCCACTTATTGAAAACGTTGGAAGTAAATCAGCTGTGAGAAAATCTCCTTTTCCTTTTAACCTGGCTGGAATCATCTGCTATATAAAAATAGAGAACTCTCTTTTTCTTTCTTTAATATTTTAAGTATGTATCAAGATACCTTTTTTATTCTCCAGTTTCAAGATTTCTGTAAATCGTCAGAAGATTTAGAGCATACACACCAAAACCACTGCTTGTAATGGTGACCAACACTGTCTCCCAGCCTTCCACTTCCTCTGTGCATACATCTCTACTTTGTCAGTAGACACACAGGAGTGTGCTTCTGTTCTGTGTTTATAGAGTACTCCCATGCCCCAATATCCTGTACCAGCACAAGTAAATAACAACACGAAAACTACAATGGGGTCTGCTACTTTCTCACAGCACCAGCAATTAAATCCTGGGTGAGCTGGCATTGGTAAAACATTTGTCTCTTGATGACAGAATAGAACCTAATTATTTTTTTCTTAGAACACCAGAGGATGGATAAACAGCAGGTAAAATGTCTACAAGAAGCAATCTGAAGAAACATCAGTAAGAGAGTAAGGGCATTGTTGTGAAGTATAAATTTTCGTATTAAAAATTCTTTCCATGTTGTGACATTTAGCTCGTACACATAAAATTTAATTCTGCTCAATTCTCCTAAATTATACAGCTAGTCTCACTAAACATAGTCAAGCTATACGTAAAAATGAAGAGCTAATACATATAGACAAAGTTTTTCAGTACTGGAGCTACTAACCTGTATAGCCCTTTTAATCTGCATGATCAGCACCAACAGATTAATACTGATTCTTTGCAGTTGCCTTCTCTAGCCCCTATCTGAAATCCAGTATGTATTTTCCATGGCCAGAATACAATCAACTGATGAAGAAGTCACAGGAAAGTCCCATTAGGTCCTTCTGGGTTTTCTGAAGGACAGATTTTATCATAGAAATTCTGTTCAGATGACTGAATGGCATCTATTCCCTGATCTCAGCCAAGGCAGAAGCTGACTACTAATTCTCTGCGAGCCTTGCTTCATGATCATTAATTTGACACAGCACTCCTCTGAGTTCTATTCCAGTTGAAAAGTTTTACTAGGGAAGTTTGTGCTCAGTGAAGTGAGGATCATAGTTAATTTTAGATTATTTATACCATATCCATTGAGAAATATATTAATAACATTAGTTTGGTTCCATTCTGCTTTTTTTTTTTTCCTAGAAGAAGATTCTGTTTCATTTTGAGAAGGTTTAATAAAAATTAGACTGACACATTTATACAAGGAGCATTGAATGTCACAGCATCCCTGATTAAACATTTAGGGTGGCATGTCAAATTCTTAGCGAAGTCTAGAATAGCTCCAATTTTCCAGCAGGGATTGGCATATACATAATGTCACCATTTATCACAAAGCTGCTGAGCTACATATTTAATGAAAAAGAAATTTTTTTCTGTGGTCAATCTATGCTGTGTATATTTACATAGTATTTAAATAAAGACTAATTTTTAAGGTGAGCCATAAATTGACTGATTGACAAAAGTGTAAGTCTTGGAGTCCCACGTAGTGTTAAATTTAATGTGCTAATCCTATAAAATCAAGATCTCAGAAATATAAAGACAATTTACCATTTATAGATTCAGGAACTAATGATCAGAATACCTTTCATACATTTTTTTTACTACTATATCAGGCAAAATAGTGACAACCATAGTAGAGGTAGGGTAATTTCTTCCATTCAACCTTTGAGTCACCAATAACCTTCCAAAATTCTCCCTTATGAGCTTGTGTTTGTGTATGGAAAAAAATCAGAAATCAGCTTTCGAAAAAATAGGCAAGGAAAACTAAAAACATTCATGTCCCGTTCTGGGCTCCCCACTTCAAGAAAGATGAGGAGCTACTGGAGAGAGGCCAGCGGAGGGCTACGAGGATGGTGAGGGGACTGGAGCATCTGTCCTACGAGGAGAGGCTGAGGGAGCTGGGCTTGTTCAGACTGAAGAAGAGAAGGCTGAGAGGGGACCTAATACATGCTTACAAATATCTGAAGGGTGAGTGTCAGGAGGATGGGGCCAAACTCTCTTCAGTGGTGCCCAGCGACAGGACAAGGGGCAACGGGCACAAACTGAAGCATAGGAAGTTCCAGCTGAACATGAGGAAGAACTTCTTCCCTCTGAGGGTGATGGAGCACTGGAACAGGCTTCTCTGG
>Ga0065711_1033326_pt1 | contig 25702 bp, 15 predicted proteins | sample Hoacrofraction12_FD_59098 | JGI IMG/M metagenome (GOLD analysis project Ga0065711, IMG submission 59098) | Hoatzin crop microbial communities from Cojedes, Venezuela - Epithelial fraction 12 v2 (version 2) | ecosystem: Host-associated > Birds > Digestive system > Esophagus > Crop | place...
TTTTTTTTTTTTTTTTTTTTTTTTCAGTCGGCTAGCCTTGGTGTTTTCTAGGTGTTGGGAGGGAAGAAAGAATTGCACAGTGAAATAACCCCAGTAACTTTTTTCACTTTGGATTTACATTTGCATATATCTCAACCTGAGCAGATGCTTATCCTTCACAATAACTGTATCCTCAGCCCAACAGTTGCAGTAAGACTTTGTTTTTCACTGTTACTCTGTTTAAAACAGCATAACTAGGAGGTTTTCATTAAAAAAGAATGAAATCAGATTTACGCAGAGATCACTGAAGTCTTAGAGTTGATTCTCCTGCTTCTTAAACCAATATGAATAAAGTTTTTTGCATCACTGTGAGTACAATGAAGAAAGAACACAATTTCCACTGTACGGTGATCAGGTCTGAAGCAAAAGTGTCACAATTCATGATGTACCATTTCAAAATGAACAGAAGTCTTAATAGTTATAGCTGGTAACAATTGCTCTAGCTCCCTCCCCCTGCCCAAGAAAAAAGAAAAGACAAAGAAAAGTAGCACTGCAAAATCCAAAATGTGTCATAAGCAACCATAGTTCATTTTTTATCTTGATGTATGTTAATTCTGGCTTGCCTTAGAGGAATTGAGCGTGTGTATGGGTTCTATTCCCTAATGCTTTTAGGTCTTTACATGTTGCTTTCAATCATTTATCTTTGATTTCAATTTTACTTTCATCACCTCTCTCTCCCAGGGTGGGCATGTTGTGTTCACGGAAACTTTTGCACAGATCAAATTCCAATGTTAATATCACCAAGAATATTTTTTAAAGGTTACAGACCTGCATTTCTATCCTTGTAAGAAACCTCTCATGCTTGGGTATTGAAATAAGCTGATGGGTTGTCAGAGTGCAGGTGACTGACGGCTGTGGAAATTGATGAGTTTGGGACAGCAAAAACTGAAGAATATTAAAGACAGACAAAGATAGCCAACCACCCATAATGCATTATTAATAAATTTTTAATGCTGCCAAATGCTCTGTCTCATCATCACAACGTTCAGTGGAGGTACTTGAAGACCAGACTTGATTTCTCTTGTTCAGTTGACAACAGAACCGGGACTGAAAGACTTACAGTAGACCTTCCTGCAAGATGTCTTGTATTCCTTGCTGCTTTGCACTGCAAATAGCTACAGAAAATACTACCTCATCATAGTAAAGACTCTCACAGAACTTTGTCAAAATTTCTCGCTTGTGGTAAGCTGGTCTTGCAATGAAAGGTTAAGAGGCTGATGTACGTATGGAGTTATAGCAAGTCACAGCTGTTTTCCTCCAGTTTCTTCTTAAAAATGGTTAGTGCATTTGGGAGGAAAGAGTGGGGACGAGATTGTAGGTGAGTGACAGGGGAAAAAAAAAAGAGAAGTGGAGTAGTAAATTGCTCCCTCTTTTGCTTTCTGATGACTACTTGGCTCTAATGCTGCCTCTTTCTTCTGCTCGAAGCAGATGCCAGGAATTTCAAGTCAAGCACAGCCATCTTAAACATAAGCAAAATGTTTAAATCCAGGATCAGGTAGAATTCTGGAGGACAAATTCAAAGTGCTGCTTGGGTGACAGACACTTTCCTTGTCTGTCGTTAGCCATTGATCCTGGGTAAAACACACATTATAGAACTTCTCCCTGCACTCTGCTTTTCTCCATTTGTACTGTTTAAAATCCCTTGAGATGACTCCTTTGAAGAGTTTCTGCACATTTCCTCTCAGCTCTACCAGGTTTGTATAAATTGCTCTTTCCAGTACTGAAGCTGCTCAGTAAGGCATCTTGTGTCCTCTGTGTCACAGCATGTACAGGGGAAATAGAAAGGATTTTTGTATGACTGAACCTTGTCTCATGGGCTGAGAGTGACACACTGGCATCATTCCTGCTGTTTTTTGCTAGTCACTTTTTGAAGCAGAACATACAGAAGTTTCAGTGTTTTCATCTGCTGTTATTGCTTTTGGACCAGGCATGTGGGTTAAAGTCAGGCTAATCAGGCCTGGAGGCTTGCTATAGGAACCCCCTGACTTGTAATCCTTTGTCACTTCCTCACCAGGCTGAATCCTCCCTTCTGTCCAGGCAGTCCACTATGGTATTTCTGCTGTGCCATCATTGTAGGGCATTCAGGTCCCCAGGACCTCAGTGGGATTCCCACTTCCTTGCATAGAAACAATTTGTACCTGGTTGGTAGTATCTGTCCCTGTTGTGCATCTACAGGTAATGTGGTTCAGATTGATTCAAGGACTGCTTCCACTCAGAAAATCAAAAGTCCAAGGCTTCTTGCCTTGGGATTTGGAGCTTCATGACACATTCACATAGGGTAGGGACTATCACCTGGTTATAATCATCTGCTAATCACAGAGGTACCTGAACTCTGTGATTGCAGGAGCTGGGAGCTGCTACCTGAGTTCCCAAACAAATATTTGTTTTTCCACTACTCTAAGTGCTGCAGCCAAGTCCAGAATTTCAGGTGATCTTATGCTGACAAAGATGCTACCAATACTCTTCTAACAGCATTGTTCATAGGATCCTGTCATCCTGATGGATTTGGAAGGAGCATTAAGATTTTATATCGACAGGAGTTACCTCACCCATCTGTACAATTTGGTCACCTCTAAAACCAGATGTGATAGTAGTGCACAGAGGCGTTATACTTCAGTATAGGGCAATGAATTGAAGGTAGTGAGAGAGGATGTTCCTTAACAGATACGAAAAGAAAGTCAGGGCTAGGCTGGAACGGGGGACATGATGGGTGCTGATCTTTTCAGGACTTTGCATGTCTCTTTCCATCATCTAGGAAAGCTGTTAATATACTTGATCTTTTCTGCCCACAAAGCACCTCTGAGTCTCATCCCTAGCAGACGTGTATACAGCTGCATAGAAGTTTGAATAAATATTCCTTTGGAAAAAAAATCCTGCTTCTTGACCGTTCAAAACGGAGGAAGACTGACTTCCCGTTTGCAGTCACTAAGAAAGGTTTTCAGTCAATCCTCAACCACAGTCCAAGTAGGATCCGACTCAGGCACAATAGGCTGTCTACTGGGAAACTGATCAGTCAGCAAAGCTGCCTTTTTTCGTTCTTCTTTCTTTCAGCAGACTTACCTTTCTTCCCAGAATGGAGGAGGAAGAAGAAACCTACACAGCAGGGAATTGTGCAAAAACGGGTTTATTCTTTTCTGGCCAATTTTAAGGAAAAGGGCAAAGGCAGGTAGAATTGCTTTAGTTTGGGAATGTTGGATAAAGGCTTGTCCCACTCTGGCACTACCTTATAACTTTTGATCTGGACCGAAGGGCAAAAGGGAAGGAAAGATAAAGGTAGTTAAATTAGAATCATAGAATTATAGGTAGTGCTAACCCATCACTTCATCCTTTCCAGTTTTGGGATGGCTTGTTACTTCACACTCAGCATTAATTTAGTCCCCGAACAGTGACTGCAGAACCCTGAAATCCCAAATTTCCTGAAAAGTTCAATGTCCTGGACAAGAGAGGGTTTCAACTAATGGAAACAGAAAGAGCAGAGAGCTCCCTCCTGCCCCCGCCAGTCAACCCTTATTCATAAACTGAGCATGATGTCTATGGTATGGAATATTTCCATTGACCACCTTGGGCTATTTATGTGGCTATGCTCCCTCCCAGTTCCTGCACACCTGCTCATTAGCTGAATATGAGAAACTGGAAAAGGTCCTTGATTTCATAGAAAAAAATGAAAACATCAGTGTTATCAACATTTTTCTCCTACTAAATCCAAAACACAGCAACTACTGAGAGGAAAATAAACTCTATGCTAGCTGAAACCATGACATACTGGAAAGGCAGGTCAGGACTCATGTACCTTGTAGCAGGCTCAACTAGGAATATTACAATGCAGCAACATTGTAAGATTGAAGCAACCTTACAACACAAGTAATAGCAATGACTATTATGTGGAGAAAAGCTGTATGGACAATTTTGAAGGGCAAGACCAAGCTGAAAAACAAAGGATGATGGAATGAAGTTGTGGCATACACCTGAATTATTGCCATATTGCTTGTGTGCCCTGTGTCTCTCTATAGGTAGTCCTATCCAGCTGTAATTTTTCCGAACAAACCTTTTTACCTGCAAAAAACCCTAGTCCTCTCCATCCTTTTAAAAAATGAAAAAGGTAGGTGAAAACTATTTTGGAGGAGAATACAGTACTCAATGAAAACTATACCACAGCCTGGCTTACCCACCTCAGGATCAGTCTCAAAATGCCAATTCCCCTGCAGCTACTTTCCTTTGAACATACCTTTGCCCATAAACTGTTCTGGCAATGGCTGTGTGTGTTGTGTAGCTTTCCTGGAACTTAGTGGCTGTTCATGTTTGCAGAGAGACAGCTGCTCTTTCAGTGATGACGGATGTAAAGTGAAAGGATTTAAGCCAGTTACTTCTTCGTAGTGCTGTGTACTGTAAGCAACGTCAGCCACAAGTCTCTGAAGGTATCACAAAGAGGCAATCAATTGCATGGAAAAATAGATGCGTGTCCAAATACTGTTGTCTGTCATTAGAGAGTTGCTTTCTACTTATACGCTGACTTTTTAGGCGTTTATTTTTCCTTTGCCTGTTGTGGCATATTGCCAACAGTATTACAGGAGAAGCAGGCTACATGGGGAAGGTTGGCTGCTCAGAAATTAATTCCTTCTAATTCTAATGGCTTAGTATGCAAAAGTGAATTTGGAACAAATTTTGGTAAAAACCAAAACTCAATACATTTTTGAAACAATAAAAGAAATAACTGCAATATCCTTACTTTCAGTCTTTCCGAATAAAACTTTACTGGAGATGTGAATTCATCCAGTCTCCTCTCTCAAAAACCATTCTGAGTGTAACCACCAAGAAAGGAAAAGAATTGGTAGAGTGAATGAAAGGTTATAAAAAGGAGGAAAAGATGCCAATTAAAGAAAAGGAAAATGCAGATACTGCTTTGGAGGAAAAATTTTCTGCTATTGAGATTCAGCAAACTAGGGAATGTAAAAGTTTAAATGCTACAGTGGTTTCCCTTGTGTCTGTGCTTTAGATTTGGGATTTTTGCCACTTCCCTTTGTATTGCTAGTGATTCGAATACTGTACAACAAAACAGGACAAACATTAGGAAATGCACTATTAATTAAAATGTTCTGGATTTCTGTCATCTTTCACCTGAGGACTTTCAAGTGCTTCGTCAGCAAAGTACTTCATAAACATCATAGCCTCCCTGAGGAAATTATATCTTCTCTTAGTAACAGAGAAGATAAGGTACTAGCAGAAGTTAGACAGTCTTACACTGGGAGAGAGGTAGATGAAATAAACGCCTGTAGTATTTTTCATACCTTGTTTTGCAAGAATATACAAATAAAATTTCAAGTAAAACTTGCTGCTGTCACGTGTTACTGCTTTTCTGGTTTTCTTGTCATTGGATTTAGTTTGCTCTATAAGATGTAAACCTCTGGGTCTGCTCTCCCAGGTTCTTCTTCTGTGAGCAACATTGTTAAATACAGCTAGCATAGCACTGGCCTAAATCTGTTTAATAAAGGAATCAATAGGAGCTGCATAGTTTTTAGCCCATAAAAACTGATATTTTAATCAGTCTATACCTCACCTGCTGTTACATGTTAAAACATTGTTACCTGTTCTTGTAGAGAAGGAAAGGAAAAGGTACAGGCATTTGTAATTATGACATAGCATAGAAACAGGCTATTCCTTTTTCTTCAACAGAAAAAATAACCTCAGAAGAAGTAGGTAAGCCAAGTCTTTAGAGTTCAAATGGCTTTGTAATGATAAAAATTGATTTCAGACTTTCTTGTTCATTATATCGGATAAGTAAAGGTGAAATAAAGGCCCTCTTGTTCATAAGAAAAATCTAGAACATGCCTTCACCTCTAAGCCTAAGATTAGCAGGCTTCCCTAAATTAACACAACAGTGGAAAAATGAGTGCTTTCTAGCAGAAGCTGCACAATTTCTGTGCTCTTTGTCAGCACAAGCTTCTCATTACATTGCATCAGGTGAGACTGGGTCAGTCAATTCTCTGTTGTACAGCCTACGCCAACCCCACCCAGTTTGAGGAGATTGCATTTCATTGAATTGTCTATTTGACACACCATTTTTGTTGTCTTCACTGCAACGATCTGCCACAGTAGACCAGTCCCTTGCTCGTTCATTTACTCACCTGTTCCCATAAACGAGTCTGATTCTGAGTGAACAGTACATGGGTCAGAACAGTTGGTTTAGCATTTGATGCTGCACTCCCTTCTTATAATTGTATTTATTTGATTATTCACCACGGTAGTGAAGGAACACTTTTTTCTCTATTTTTCACTCCAGAGAAATGTGTGTGTCAATTAGCTGGCATGTCTTAGCATCATCTCAGTTTTAGTTTTGCACAGAGAAGCCACAATTAAGATAGCAAATCTTTTTTTAGTATTTTATTTGCTAAACCATCCATAAGGAAGTTTAAAATTACAAACGGTTGAAACCATGCATGTAAATACCTGAATCCCCTAGCAGCAGTTTGTTTTTTTAATAAACTGAAGCAGTAGCTCCCAGTTCAGCTCTGCACAGAAGTAAAGCAGCAGCCTCAAGCTTTTTGTATTTGGTCAGATCACTATAAGTCTTTCCAAGAGCCAGTGATATTAGTCTTGTTGTACTACATCAAATTCCAGCTTGGGTACACAGTATTTGCTTCCCTTGATTCTACAGGACAACTTAAATTGGTATTTGTCCTTTTTCTGAACTCAGCAGTTATGTGTTCTATCGAAGAAACAGCACTATTATGAGACTATATGACGTGCTTTGAGTTCTTCCTTAATATTAAATATATATGTAGAATCAAAGCCATACCCTCAAATTAAAATACACACAATATCAAAGTGTTTTCCTTAAGAAATATTAGATAATTCCACCAGTAAAACTTTGCTGTTGTCTAAGTCTCCTCTTTTTTTTTTTTTTTGTTCCATACTTGTCCTGGAATCCCTTTGCTCCTTTTGTGTAAGTGAAGGATAATGCTTAACTGAGGTCAAGCCATGGTTCACAAGAGACCCTCTTCACTTACTCATGAAATCTCATTTATTTTGTGGAAATTATTTTTGAGCAACATCCAGCTACTAAATTAAACATCGCTCTTTGACTCTGAGAAAGCATCTTTCTGCTTGTCTTTAATGACAGGTTTTTGTCTTTCTCATATGTGACGTCTGTCAAGTAAAACCATGGGAGGCAAAAAGCCATTGCAAATCTTACTCAAGCTCTCCACTCAAGAGTACCTGCATCTGTGCTCCCTCTGCTTTCTTACTGAGGGTGGTATATGAACTTGTTAGGTACAAATGCCAGAATTTCGTAGAAGCAGCCTTTTAAGGTTCCAAATCAATAACAACTTATTTAAATTTGAAAGTCTAACAAACAATACTAGAGAATAAAAATAGTTAAAATTATTTAACCTTCAGTTTACCCGTAAGGTTTGATTTCTCATTTCAGCCCATCATACCTAACCTTTTCTTGCAACTTACTTTTACAGCATTTATTTCCTTTATGCCCTGAAGATCCATTCAGTTGATGATCCCATTAACAACAGCGAGCATTGATCTGGGGTCAGGATGTCAGCCTTTCACCCAGACGACATCATACTCAGAACTAGTCCATGTACAAGGAAAGTAAAATGTAGCTTATTCTTTTGCAGTTATGTTGTCTCTGAATTAACAATTTCAATATTAGTTTCGTTAGTAAATTCAGTAGATATATTGTAGGAAAAAAAATACTGTAATGTTTATCAGACTTCATTCCTTTTCAACTCAGAGTCCTGCTTCCTGCAAGTGTGTAACACAACAACTGTACATTGGCAAGCATGGATAGTTCTACAGAATAAAGCAAAAAAGCTTCTGGTATTTGGTCAGGCTTCCTGAGAGAGGAGCAGCATAACTCAAGAGAAGAGTGCAATGGAGAGCAAAAAGTAAGGTGATAATTAGAATAATATAACTTGGAGGTCTTCTGCCTTTCAGACATCTGTGCCTGCAGACAGCACCTGAAAGCTGATGGCATAGAACAGTTGCGACTCATTCCCGATTGTCCACAGGTAGTTTTGAGTTGGCCATAGGAGCTTTGCAGGCAAAGAATACAAACTGTTTACAAACAGCTCCTGTTAAAGCTTCAGACACTGAAATGATTCACCCAGTGGAGCAAGACTAAGACTTACCGCTGTCCAACTGTTGGTTTTGTTCTTCTGTTGACCTAGGTGATTTGAACAAGCTGGAGTATGGTACCTGCCTCTTCTTGGGGCACAAATGAAGAGGGACTGGTATAGGAACATTTGAGATTAAGTAGCCCTTAGGCATAGACAAATCCAAGTAGAAGAACAATGTGCGTGTTGATATTTTTATTTCATATGGTTTTCCTTATGAATCCAAATCCTGTGAAAGAACAAGAGTAGATCCTTTCTAAACCTGTAGAGATTGTATTTGGAATGGAGTGAAACTGCAACACAGGGAAGATTGTTATTCAAATATTTAAATAGCTATGTTTGAGAATAAGCCAAATATCTTCCATATTAGAGCTTACACCATGGCTGAAGAAACTAGATAAACCAAAAGGAAATCCCAGGAAATGAAAGAGAGAAAAACATAGAGAGGAAAGATGGATTGTATGTTAAAAGTTAAGTGTGAGTGATCTGGAATGTATTTTATCAAAAATTGCTTTTTAAATGGTACTTTCTCTTGCTACAGAAGACGTTATTGAACAAAAAACCCAAGCCCAATGCAATTCAATTTGAATTTATCACACTATTATTTTAATATATTTACTCAGGGTTAACAACTCATTAAGCACCAAATTGCTCACTCTTAATGAGTCCCTGATGGTGCAAACAAGCTGCCTACAACTGTACAGTAAAACAACAATGGCATGGCAGAAGGCTGTAATAAATATCAAGTAAATGCTATTGAATATTTGGAGTGTGGATGCCAGACTGGTTTTGAGAAGTGGTTCCATTAACATAACTGGGTTGGTACATTAGCTGTAAGGCTGGTTTTTTGGTTGTTTTTTTTTTACGAAAGGTATTTAATTTGATTTCAGTTGTTAAAAGAGGTTAAGGGAACAGGTTAGTACATATACAAATTGTTAGGCTGTTTTCTTCATTAAATCCCAGGAAATTGGTGGGGGTAGGGGAAGCGATGCCAAGGAATCTGTTCTGTAAAGTTCTTCCTCTTCTATATGGTCTTTTGTGATCTCTTTAAATAAACTGAGATTTTTCAGATGACATTTCTCCCGGTTTTCCATTTGTAACACTGCAATGCCTCCAGGACACACCAGTAGTAAGGCTAAATTATGGCAGGTGTCTAACTAAAACACAGTGAGACTTAGTCCCTAGCCCTGACAGCTACCAATGCCCAGCCTGACAAATGAATTTAACAAGTAGAAGGAAGAAGGAGTACTTAAAACAATCATGTGGTTAAGTACTCAAAGATGTTTACAGCTTGTAAATTCTGAATGGTTAAATATTCAACTAATAAAGGATTATCGTGATAAAAATGCACCTCTCAAAACAGAGTCTAATGGCTTACACTAATGCTTGCTGTCCCATCAACTTTCTCCTACAGTATTATTGCCTTTTTTTATTATTCTTTTTTAAAACAACAGTATCTATAAATTCCAGGAAGGCTAATGGACCTCTGTAAGAGGTCCTTCTCCCTCAAGATGGTAATTCCATGCTGCAGATAGGTTGGATTTGTGTAACTTTCTGGTGCTTGCTGCTAAGATGACAAGGGTGCCTCTCAGTGGGTGACACTCATCTACGGGTCAAGTAGCTGGGTGAAGTGTTCTAACTAGCAGGCTGTTGCTGTTAAGGTGTATGCCAACAACGTGACCCGCTCTTCAGCTGTCTCATTTTCACACCTCTGCCCAGTCTGTCCTTCAACCTGTTTTGCGCTGTGTAGGCAGAGGAGTACAAGGCAAGTAAGTACTCCTGAGGGTAGGCACTACAAGACAGCTGAAAGCTGGGGGAAATTGGCTAATTATTGCATGTTCCTTCTCTTGTCTTCTGACTTATCTGTTCTCATCCCATTTGCATGAATGTGCCCATTTGTCTTCAGTAATTGTGTTGATCATTTAACAGTGGTATAACTGGTTGAGACAGACTTCTAAAAGCGGTGAACTTGCACCACCTAGCAATGAAGAGTAAAGTGAGGCAGACAAAACTCTGAGTAATATCATCAAAATGTGCTGAATGCAAAGTAGAGAGACTCTAGGCCTTTGCACAGGCTGCCTTCAGTTTACTATTCATAGTACCTACAGCTAACTTGATGCTTTATTTTATGGATACCTCATGCCTGTGCCCAAAAATGAATCATTAACAAGAACTCTGGCTTCTTCAGTATTTTTCTTAAGAGTCCATGATACAGTCGCCATCGTCTGTTCTTGTGCAAAAGCTGATTTCCTAAATCCTGACCATAAAAGCTGTGACTCCGACTATATGCCTAGAAGAGACCTTGTTGCCTAATAAACAGAAGGATAAACCTTACAGTCTGCTCACAAAGCACTGGCAACACCAGAAAGAAGAATGCTCAGCTGGCAAGCTGGTGGGTTTTTTTTTTTCCTCCTATTGAAGCAGCCCTTAGGTTTCTAGGTGTGGTTTCAGTGGAAGATGGAGAGAATTGCTGTGTGATCTAGATATTTATTTGTGACAGGTAATTGTTGTTTTGGGAATTTTATTTCTTGTATTCATGAAATAAGTTAAAGTCTCCATTCCGCAACATGTCTTTTTTCACTTCCTTCTCAAGGGGGCTCTATTGACACCGATGAGTTGTCAGCTGCTAATGTAACACTCATTTTGTATAGAAGGAATTATTGGTCTAATGTAAAATGAGTTTCCTGGCACATCAGCAGTATAAAAATCTTAAAGGAGGAAAGGGAAAAATGTGGCCTCATTTTTTTAGATTGTCTTCTTAGTATATTGATTGTTTTGCAGCATTAGCATCCTCCACAAAGGGGAAGGTCAATACCATTATAACTCCCACTGCTCTCACCCACTCTTTAAAACAAAATTGAATTCAGCATATTATTGAAATAAGAAAAGCATGTGCACACAATTATTTTTTTCACTTTTTAAGTTACATTGAACAATGGATACCTGGCATATCAACCATCAAACAGAAAATTAACTGTACTAATATCAGTGCAGATTCAATGCTGATTTAATTCTGACTTAAGAAGTTAATCATCTCCAACACAACGGATGGTTATTTAATGGGAAGGGTTCATGGGTTCTAGAAACCACACTACAAGCTAACAAATCAAATGTGAGGCCATCACGTCCTTACTGAATCACTGTTTCAGCACTGCAGAGCGGCTGGACGGCTTCATGGCTCAGTACAGCCGGGAAGCGGGGGGTTGCAGCAGGAATCAAACTCTTCGAGCTGCTGGGTGTGGGAATGTGCAATTCTGAACTAAAGTTGCACACAAATAATTAATGTACTAATAGGCAACAGAATAGCAGAATCTAAACCCCATGAACCTTTCCCAGAAATACTTACTAATTGGTAGTTTTCCATGTTCATAGATCATTATCAAATATCAGTGTTTTTTTAGAGACAGTATTAATTGAAAAGTTTGAGGAGGTTTAGGAGGTTTGGTGTGGGCTGGGTTTTTTGTCAGGTGGGGTTTTTTTTTTAGGTTTTGTTGTTATGATTTTACATTTTTGCTTAGTGTTTTAACTGAATTTAGTGCTAACAATGGCTGTGAAAAGGATAATGATGGTCTATGTTAATTTGATTAGCAATTATATCACAGGCATGATCTATGCAAAAGTTCTTGTATCGTCAGCCTGGCTGGGTGGCTTCCTGGGGGTCTGTGAGACAGTCGATGTCTGGTTTTTTTTTCGTGAAAGTGTCAAAAGCAAGGGAAAGTTATTATTGCTCACTTCACTGATTCTGCAAGATGGACATATCTGCCTATTGGCAACTGAACTAAATTCCACCTACTGTTTTCATGCAGTCCACTGAACATCTGATAGATAGTGGTGGCTTTCAGCCTCTTTTTGTATAGATCAAATTGGAACTGGTAAGCCAGAGGCTAGAAGTTTCAAAGCTTTTCCTTATAGGCATCTAATATTTTGTTCCCTTCAGCAATTTAGCTCCAATAAAATATTTTTGTTGTTGGAGGACCTTATATGAATGTCTGCTTCACTCCAGAGAAGGTACAACATGGTTTAACCTTCATTGTTCTATATTCTATAGCTAAAGTAAAAAGCTGTCACACGTACTTTTACTAAGGTAGTAAAATATACGTTACATTATCATATTATTTTTCAGTACCTAGAGAACATTCATTAGGGAAGGCTATGAGAGTGGTGATAAATGGCTTACGTTAGTTTTTGTGCATCCAAGTTATTCCTCTGGGACATGCAGTCTTCATTCCTTCTGATTCAGAGGAACAAAGAAGGTGGTCAATTTGTTTGTGGCTAAAATTCCACTGAAAGTGTAAGATGCAGTTACTGTTATTTTGCTGCTACTAGAGAATGCTGAACTGCTGGTGGGAGATACAAGCATAGATGTCATAGCTATATATCTGTCATCTCAGATCTCATATATCAGTAAATGCTGCCTTGATCTTGTCTTGCCTCTAGTCCTTTTCTGCAAACTTGCTCTTCTCCTGACAAATTAATTTAATTTCTTGATTTTAATTTTAATTTCTTTCACTTCTAACATAGGCAATGTTCTTTCAATATGTTAGTTACCTGAAACCTTTTGCAGCACTGATCTCTGATTCAGAATTGCTGTGAACTCTTAGGAACAGCAAGTAATTGTGCTCAAGAAACAATCGTTGTACAACTGTGATTATTTTAAAGGGAATCACATTTTGGCAAATACATTTGCAGCTAATCTTGAGAGACACAGGTTTGGTCTGAGGAAAGAAGAGACCTAAGGATTTGGCCAGCAAGGACAAAACCACATTTTTCACATTTTGCTAAAGATGATGGGAATGTAAAGATAACATCTTTCTAAATAAATTAATATCCTTTGGTTTATCAGGCTTTGAAGCATATCAAAGGTGGCGGAGAGGTGTACCATTTCTAGGTGAAGTTGTGACACCACCACTGTAAGATCTTGATTTCAGTCTTGTATACTTTCAGTGAATTTTAGCGGTAGGGGGAGAATTTTCAATGATAAATTTTTTTTTTAAAATCCAGTCAACATAACTCAGCCATGTTTGAGAGTGGAGCTGAGGGAAATTAGTAGTTTCTTTTCATTTGTTCTGCAAGTGGAGGCCACACTTGGCAATTTTGTAGGAGCTAGTGTGAGGAGGAAGAGGTACTGAACTTTCAGTTTCAGTCCTCTTGTACATGATGCTGTAGTTGAAAGGGTGCATCTCTGTTAAGGCAGTTAATGATGCTGCTAAAGCATCCAATGGCAGAATAGGAAAAGAAAAAATGCAGAGCTTAGAAAATAAACTGTGAATAGAAGCTTCTATGTAGAAATGCCTTGGTAGTTTTTCATTTCAAAGCAGTAGGGTAAAAATGTGATTACACTCACACGCACTGTATCTGATAATGGTCCAGGTCTGAGATGCAACATTCAGCTACTCTGATGCCTCTACAGCACCAAGCAAATGTTTGCGTGTTTCTTGCTTCTCTGAGAGGTACAGCTGAGGGATTCCCATGTAATTCTAATGTGGAAAGTAGAAGAGAAAAATTCTGACTTGCTTCCCTTTTGTGGGAATGCTTCCTTCTGCTGTAATATTCTATTTTTCCTTCTAGCCATAGAGCATGATAGAAGAAAGCAGATAATTTAGGAAAGTCTTGTTTATGAGCATGGATGAGCAAGCTTAGTGTCGACAATTTAGGATGATGATTATCAAATACAGCAGAGTTTCGAAAGCTCCTCAGATGACTCTTCAAGCAGGGCTTCACTGCAGAGAGCAAAAACATACAGCACATTCCTCCTGTCTCAATGCAAATTGAAGGCCGAATTATTAGTAAAAGGACTGTGTGTCATGGAACTATCATCCTCTGTCCAGGGACTAGTCTACTCTGGCTCTGTTATTAGTCTTCCCTCTCTCCTGCACTACCAGGGACCTCTTCAATAGGCTGCGAAATTCCTACTCTGCAGTGGAAAAAACTCTAGGCAAACCAAGCACATGTACTGTATAAAATATACAGGAAAACTGCTATATTGCTGATGCACAGTAACAAAAAGACTAGGGAGAAAAGGAAGAGAGGAAGGTGACCAGTTGTGAAGGAGTAGTAAGGACTAAAGTAAAAGTTCTTCTATCTCTGTGCTGTGTGAAGGCCTAGAGTAGAGTTAGAGGGTTAAAAAAAAAGCCAAATCGGTTAATAAAGACAAGCGCACCCAGTGATGCTATGAACGAAGTTTATATATGCAGGTAAAATAATTTCCATCACAAATAGCAAGAAGCTCCTCTGACCACTGTATTATCCCTTACAGAATCCAGATTAGATCACTCTCTCTTTTCCAAGTTAGTATTTAATGGATCAGTTAAGGCTACAGAAGCCGTATCTGTTCGGGCTAACAATACGGTAACCTCACCTTGCACAAGCAGTGAGTTGGCTCCTGTCTTCATGGCACATCAGTTACCCTATCTAGAACTTGACAGTAAGGATGCGTTTACCCTTGCTAAGGAATATCCTTGGGTGGCAGTTATTATTTAAATAGATAAATGTTTCTTGATTGCTTAAACGTGTGAGCTGTTTGCAGGCTGGCAGCTGTAGCATGTCACTCAAACAGTGCGGCAGTCCTCACAGATGCACACAGAGCTTAAGCTCCCAGCACACTCCCAGCTCGTCCTTCCATGTCATACACGAGGCTTCACCGTCTCAGCTAAAACCTGTCCTGTCACTGCTTTTCCTAAGGCTAGCACTGCAATACTGCTCAGCAGGTGCATGATTCAGATCCAACTGAAGTCACTAGGAAATATTCTGCTGGCTTCCTGAATGCCATGCATGACTTCAGCAAGATGAGGTCATGCAAATATAGAACAGACATCAGTGACGTGTGTTCAGGCAGTGTTGTTGGGGACTGTGCTGTGTCTTGTTCAAATTCAATATCCTGGGTATATGCGTGGAAGCAGCTGTGGCCTGGAGAATGCTTCAGGGAGCAGCTGGCTTGGTTGCTTGCTTCCACCTTGCTCAGAGAACAGCAGTCCCTTCTGGACAGCAATGCACACACTGGCCCTGTATTGTCAGAGTTGGTCTCGGAGCGTTTGTGTCTGCAGCCACGCACCACAGTAGCCTTGTTCTGCGGCAGGTGGACTGTGATGGTGGGGGAAGGGTACCATGTGTGCACCATCTTTATTGCTGGCAGGCATGAAAGAGAAGGAGAGGATGCCAGCTATTACATCAAACCTTGGAACAGGAGCTGTTCAAGAAAAATGTGCTCTGGAGTTCTTGCTGGTAGATCATGCCGAACTGATGGAAGAATTGCCTAATTTGAGTAATAAAAGTGCCTTGAACTGTAAGCTGAAGCTTTGTAACAGTTGTATGCCGTAGAAGTAGTTAACGAGACTTTCTTTGTTTGAGCTTTGGAAAGTCTCCAAGACCCACTCAAGAGAGAAATTAGCAAATGTCTTTTTGTTACCTGGAGCAAAATTGTCTTGCTGAAATGCAGAGACATACTCTCCATCATCACCACCTAATCAAAACCAAAGTGGTTGTGGTGGGAGAACAAAAGGAGTAGGAGTACAGGGAAGAAAGACAGAGGTAAATTAAGAATAATTGAAGGGGGAGGAGAAGTGGTTTGAAAATTATCCAAAGTTTTTCTAAGCAGTGGGTCCTACGGCTGCAAACATCAGGCATATCTCCATCCCAGTCATTCTGGAAATCTGTTTCTAATGCGAAAAGTGATTAGTGTTAAGACTTGTATGCTACCAGAATACATGGAGAACTAAACATGAGTCCGAACACGGAAACATTTTTGGCATTGATCTGTGCTCTAGACCAGCTTAGAAGTAGGATATGTATTCGTCAAGACCTGGAATTTTCACTGAAAAGTCTCATTTTTTGTGTTTATTTGTGACGTAGTTTAGTAAATAATTTCTTCTCCTTTTTAGCTTGAGGAATCCACTGAGGTTTAATGGACTGAGGTTCAAGGACTGTGAGTGACCATCCCTGAACTGACCCATCTTTGCCACTGTCTTGCAGTATGTCCTTCTGGGCATGTCACAGCTGTCTGCTCTCTGGCCTGAGTTTCCCCATTTGTAAATGTGAATTTAGCTCTTGAAAGGTGTGGTATGAGAAGTAAATTTATTTGAAGCTGTAACATACAATGCTGTGAAAAGGAATGAGCTGGGAAAATTATATGACTTGCTGTTTTAGAATAACGGACTACCTACATCTGCTTATTTCTAACTTCCAGAATTCTGTCCTGACCTGTAAGTACAGGGCTCGTCCTCACTACCGTGGCCTTCATGTCAATGGCAGCAGTAAATTAAAGATGCAGATCTATTCTGAGGCTTTAGCTCTGTTTGATGTTTCTGAACCTTCCTCACTCTGAAATGAAGCAATCATGTTGAAGGCTAATTAAATGTGGGTGAGCATATTTGATCCTTCCCATTGTTTCTTGTCAGTCTGTCTGCTAAAAATCATGGGTTACACTAGCTTGTCAAGCAGGAGGCCAAAAGGCAGAAAGAAACATCAGTAGATTATGTATGAATCAGAGACAGGCAGGGAGAAGCGAAAGGTTAAAGAGGGGATGTTATAATGCTTCAGTGCTACTTGGTTGAATTACTGCAGTGCAACCTTTCTAAGAAGAGGTGACACAGAAGCGTAACTATTTCATATGTCAGTGAACAATGAGTTGGCAATTAAACACAAGATTTAGGAATTAGAAGATTTCTTTATAGTTTTGAACATATTGCCTGGGAACGTCTTATTTTTTTTTTTCTGTGCTACAGTTTCCCCCTCTGCAAAATAGACCTGATATCTCCTTCAAAATACAATTGAAAGGCTCATGTCATGAATATTCATAGAGTGCTTTGAGAGCTTCTGCAAAAGATGATCTGTAAATACAAAGAATTGCTACACTTCTATTAAACTTTTGTCAGCAAACTTTCGTTTGACAATTAAACCACAAAATGTATACAGACATCCCTGAAAGATCTTATTCCTGAAACAGAAACACTGAAACCAAGAGTTGTGTTCTTTCATCTTAGTGTGTAGGAACAGGGAAGCTCAGAGAAATTGGGAGCCACCTGCTGTCAGGGGAAAGGTCAATAATTTCATCTTTCTGTGAGCCTTACAAAGCACACCCAATGAAGTATTAAACAAAAGCAGAGAATGACTAGAGTAAATCACATGTGAGAAAGTCACCTCTGAGATCTCAGTGGGCTCCATCCTTCTTTATTTTCCAATTCCAGGTGCTCATAATACCACTACCAGACCCAACTCCTGTACTTTCAAAGTCAGTGTCAACTTTACTACCTGCTACAATGGGAAAGATACAAAGCCCCAGTTAAGGATGAGAAGTCTGTGGTGTTTAATGTGTTTGTGATTCCCAGTTCCTGTTTCTGGATTTCATTATAGGGTTAGTGACACTGAACTCCTTCGGGGTCTGGCTGTGTGTAGTGCATGTAGGAGATCTGAACGTCTGAGGCTGACAAGAGGATATATGCAGTATGTTTAGAAACTGTCACCACAAATGTTACCATTTTTTGGACAGTTTTCCTACATAGTTATTCATATTAGCCAAGGTACCAACCTAAAATCTGGAGATCACTTAGGAACTAGCATTCCTGAGAAAAGGATAACTGATTGTGGTTTTCTTGCACCTTCCTCAGAACAGAGTGGTCTAGAAGTGATGAAATGGGAACTGTAATTACCATGATGAATTGGTATAGCTGTCTCCCCCAGCACTAAATTTTCTCTAATGCTTGTGTGCACCTTTCCTGGGAACAAGATAAATAATTCTATAGTAACGTGCATCCAACACTGCCCATCAATGGAGATACTACATGTAGTTACTTTTAATTTTTGTTTTAAAAAGGCTTCCAGGAAAAGCCCTGATGTCTTGTTGTGGAAGCAATGGATACGAACAGAAGTTTATAGATACTTCTGCATCTGCATATGTCCTCTCATGCTCCATTGTCCCTTGGCTATGTGAATGGTATCTCCCATAACTAGCTTTAATGGCATTCTTAGATGCTTTGGAAATTGGGTCTCATAATCTGATAGAACTGTTTGTCTTATGTCACTGAATGAATCCTGTTTGAAACTTTCAAACTTTCACCTTTCGGAGCTGCTCATTTTTCTTCCAGATGGAAGAAATGCAGTGAAGCTGTTTGAAATAAATATTTCACTCCTACACAAGCCACAGAGAGAAAGTGTGTATACAAGATCCGGCTGCAGAAGGACTGCTACTCACTTATTTATGAGTGTAAACAAGAAGACCAATTAATGCAGAGACCTTTAGAAAGGTTTAGAGCACAGAGTGGCCACAGATAGTCTTTCACAGATGTGTTTCTCAGCTGAGGCATCTTGCCTTCACTAGGGACCTGAATACTTCCTAGTTGTGTCATCCACTTATGTCCAAAACTGCTACAAAAAATTTCGATAAATAGTAAGCAAATTGTTTTTTCGGTTGTTTTCTAGTTTCTCTAGAAATTACTCTTAGTATTTTTGTCCCTTTCTTGCAACACAAATTAGTCATTGAGAGGGATTTTTTTTTTTTATTTATCTGTTGTTCACTTTAATTTTAAAATAGTTAAGGGAAAATTCCACTGCTTGCACTATGTATGCTGTTCCAAAACCTTGCAATAGTAAGATACTTTATGATTTACAGGGAATCTGATATTACATCAAGGCATTGCTGCTTGGAAGACCTTGAGTTTAGGTTCCTTGTATATATTGTGATCACCTCCTGTTGTTTCTGTTGGCACATTTATTGCTCAGATGTTGTATATTTATTGATGTAGTGCCTAGGTCAAGGCTTTTGGTTTGTTTTGACTTGATCACAGCTATGTGTAAAGGGTGTGTAATTTTGAACTAGAAGCTGAAAATAAGAAAACTACTCTTTTTTCTTTTGTAGTCCTCTCAACTCCATATCATGACATATTCTCATACATTTTGTAATGCCCAGAATCCCTTTCCTGGGAGCTTTGCTGGGAATAATGAAGAGAATATGTTCTTTTCAATCTTGGAACATGTTACTATTAGAGCAATTGTGAATTAGGTTGTCTGTAAATATGCCAACAATATTTTATCAAAACTGTAACTATTTTGTGGTAAGAACTAAAGAACAGAGACGGTTGGTCAGTTCTGTGGAACACTGTTTTGTCTCAGGCAAACAAGCCCACAATGCTACCAACTCACACCTTCCTTTCCTCCAATCTTTTTTCCATTCTTTTCTGCTTTATTACAGGGATTGCACAAAAAAATCAGTTATCAGTCTTGTCACATATGGCACTGTTATGATGGTCAATATTGAATAATGGGGGATGTTAGCACAATTTTCAACAGTCTAATTGCTTCTCTTGTACCCAGTGAAATGTTGCATTAAATAGCAACAGTGACTAGGTTGCATTCGATTTCCGTAACACATTGGTGGGATTTCATTACTCAAATCTCTAGGATTTAGTCATGTGGCTATATCTCTTTCTACATGTTGCATCTGAATCATTTCGTCCAGGGCAAAGTCCTAATAAGGACTATGTGGTGCATGATGTGGTGCAGGAGGAATAATTGATAGAATAAGGCTATTGCTAGGGAAACATGATACAGCAAAGCATATTATGTAGACTACATCTCAAGTAATAAGGCACTGTTTGTTAGTAAGGGTCCTAAAACTGTAAATGAAGTGTGAAGCAGCCTATCACCACCGTGGTGTAAGGACAGGAAGAGGTGATAATTGGTTGGGAATGAGGTGTGGGCTAAATTGGCAGGTACTGGCTTAGGGCAAAGAAAATGATAGCTCTTCCACTTGGTCTTTTTGACATTACTGTCACAAATAATGATAAGGTCTTGTCTCAAGAGCTAACCAACACTGAAACTGGTCAGTATTCTTGTTTTTTCCCTTTGGCAATCACCAAGACACTGCAGTGATTGGTTTGACTCCAGTGCGTGATCTTCTTTCCTTCAGATTAAATATTGTACATAATAAACAGTTTTCTTGTACTAGATCAGAATAATTTTTATAAGTAGTAAAAATGAACAGACATCCTTACTATCTCAGCCTATGAAAAGATGTTCTTAACCTTAGGCATGGGGCACCGTATTTTCAGTAAGCAAAATTTAGTCATCCCTAAAAATGCTATTTCACTTCCATCTGAAGATGGATTCCTGCCATAAATCTGCTGTAGTGTTGTGATGTTTTGGGGTGGGATGCATAAACTAGTCCCATAAAGAAGGCTACTTTGATGTGATAAAAATGTTCCTAGTTGTAAAGCGTTAGGGAATCCTTTGAACTCAAAAGAGATGATGAAATAGAGTGGTTGAAACTGTGGGTAGAAGGGGCTGTGGAAGTCTCTAGTCCAACCTCATAATCAGAGCAGGGCTGTCACCAGTACTGAATCAAGTCAGCTCTGACTTCATCTAGCCAAATCTTAGAAACCTCCAAGTGACATTTGCTTATGAGAACACTGGGCCATCACCATGCTGTAAACACCTGCTCCTCAATGGTTCCCATTCATCACACATACTCCTGCAAGCAGTATGTATTGGGGACAGGATTACAAGCAGTGTTTACTGCTGCAAGAAGTTTATTCTGATTGTATACTGAGAAGTATATATGCAGAGTACATGCACACTGCTCTAAATACAGTGCACTTCTGAATGTTATTAACTTTGGGTATTATAGCCAACTCATTATTTCATAAATGTGCAAACTTGCTGCTATGAAATTGAATTTGTATGTTACTGTAATGTGTAGAAAGACCCAGTCAAAAATGACAGTTAAGATCTTTAGTTGTATGCAGTCACCACCTTCCTGTTATCATATTGTTACGTAGCGTCCCTCAGAATCTCTGAGCCTTTCACTCCAAAGATGTCAACCTCTGATCAAAAGGAGATTGTCCTCAGTTTTTAGCTGTGGACAGCGTGAAACAGGTGGACTGTTCTCACTACAGCCCCTAGAAGGGATTGAGCCATGTACATAAACACTTAATTGGAATATTCTTGTTATTTCAATCCAGTGTTTGTAAACAGGAAATTGATACTCGATTTCATTTAAAAGTATGACAGCAGGAAGGGGAGACAAAAAACCCCAAACCAAAACCAAGAGTCACACAGTTAAGGACTAAAGGAAGAAAGTGGAAGCTTGATCTCACCCTCTTGGGGAAGAGATCGTGTATTTCAGAAGGAACAGGAGTTAAGTGATCACCTGGCCTTTTCTGCTCCCGGTGTTTCCAGTAAGCATCTCTTGAAGCACTCAAGAGCTGACAGCGCTTGACCAAGAGGTACAATTACTTGTATCCCATCAGTTTTCATACTCTCCAGAAGAGATTTCAAAAATCTACTTTAAAGAAAAGCTATCAGATGTAACTCTGTCGTGGGTTGACCCTGCCTGGATGCTGGGTACCCACCAAAGCTGCTCTTTCACTGCTCAGCTGGACAGGGGAGAAAAAAATATAAGGAAAAGCTCATGGGTTGAGATAAGGACAGGGAGAGATCACCCAGCAATTACCATCATGGGCAAAACAGACTTGACTTGAGAAAATTAATTTATTACCAATCAAATCAGAGTAGGGTAATGAGAAATAAAACCAAATCTTAAAAACACTTTCCCCCTACCCCTCCCTTCTTCCTAGGCTCACCCTCATTCACGATTTTACTCTACCTCCTCCCCCTGAGTGGCTCAGGGGATTGTGAATGGGGGTTGCGGTCAGTCCATCAAACGTCCTGTCTGCTGCTACTTCCTTCCTCAGGAAGGTGTATTCCTCCTCGCGCTCTTCCTCTGCCCCAGCGTGGGGTCCCTCCCATGGGAGATGGTCCTCCATGAACTGCTCCAACATGAATGCTTCCCATGGGCTGCCATTCTTCATGAACTGCTCCAGCATGGGTCCCTTCCACGGGTCACAAGTCCTGCAGCAAACCTGCTCCGGCGTGGGCTCCTCTCTCCCCAGATCCACGGGTCCTGCCAGGAGCCTGCTCCAGCACAGGTGGGTCACAACCTCCTTTAGGTGCATCCACCTGCTCCGGCGTAGGCTCCTCCACAGGATGCAGGTGGATCTCTGCTCCACCGTGGGCCTCCGTGGGCTGTAGGGTGACAGCCTGGCTCACTATGGTCTTCACAATGGGTTGCAGAGGAATCTCTCCTCTGGCGCCTGGAGCACCTCATTCCCTCTCCTTCTTCACTGACCTTGTTTCTCTCATGTATTCTCACTCCCCTCTCCTGCTGCAATTGCTGTTGCACAGGTTTTTTTCCCCTTCTTAAGTATGTTATCCCAGAGGTGCTACCACCTTCACTGATGGACTCGGCATTGGCCAGCAGCAGGTCCATGTTGGAGCTGGCTGGCATTACCTCTGTTGGGCATAAGGGAAGCCTCCTGCAGCTTCGCACAGAAGCCACCCCTGTAGCCCCTCTGCTACAAAACCTTGCCATGCAAACCTAATGCAAACTCCTATCTAGCTGGCTTGTTCCATTTTTTTCATGAATGAATTAATTTATTTATGTAGTGTATATTTTATTCAAAATACTATTGAAAGGCACATGTTGCTGAAGAGAAAGTGAGCCATAGACAAGCTTTTAGTAATGAATCTACCGCCTTTGCAGCCTGAAGGCTTTTACAATGTAGTGAAGATACGGCAAAGATAAGAAAAATGCAGATGTGTGCTGGAACTGTGACAACGTGAAAGAGTTGCAAAAAGGGGAAGAGAAGTGAATGACAGAACCATAATGAGTTTATTTCCTCATGTTCTAGATGAAAACTAAACAAACAAAAGACCAGTAAGTACTGATATTTCTAGGGGTTTTAAACACTCATTCTCCATGCTGTTAAGGGGTTAAAGAGAGCTAGTTTTACAACTGCCTGCTTACCAGTTCTTCAGCTCTCATTGTGTCCTTTGCTTCTAGGATTAGTATTTTGCAAATCAGAAGGATAGGAGATTTAATGGTGGATGACACTAGAAATAAAAAGAAATAAATTATGTAGCATGACAGTTACGCTACGAATGCAAAGAAATAACAGTTAATGCTAACTTTCTTGGCAGGTTGACACCTGTTTTCTTAATATTTGGAGATCATTAAGGGATTTTTCACTCTTTTTATAAGACAAAAGACAAAACTTGAAGTATTTAATTTCACAGTCCTCTCACCTCTGCTGTTGGTGACAATACCACAAGAACACAATTATTTCCATGAATGTAGTCCTTTAGCTGTCTGCTGGTAATCTCAACAGCAGTATGACTGAGTGCTTGAGTCTTGCAGCTCTGGCTTATACTTTCTTGTAAATAATTTCCAAGCTACTGAGAAAGTACTTTTATTAAACTTTAGTCACATTGGGAAAGGCTGATTCCACGTGTGAGGTGGGGACAGAGTTGAGTAGCCTGACAACACTGGAAAATTAGAGGAATTGTAGAATAGGCAAGCAATATGCTGCAATAAAGCTGATTTTGTCCAAATCTCCATATTCCCATGCCAGTCTAGAATAGAATAGAGTATTTTCAGTTGGAAGGGGTTTACAACGATCATCTAGTCTAACTGCCTGACCACTTCAGGTCTGTCCAAAAGTTCAAGCATATTAAAAAGGGCGTTGTCCAAATGTCTCTTAAACACTGGCAGTCTTGGGACATCAACCACCACTCTAGGAAGCCTGTTCCAGTGTTTGATCACCCTCTTGGCAAAGAGATGCTTCCTAACATCCAGTCTGAACCTCCCCTGGTGCAGATTTGAACCATTCCCACGCGTCCTATCACTGGATACCAGGGAGAAGAGATCAGCACCTCCCTCTCCACTCCCCCTCCTCAGGAAGCTATAGAGAGCAATGATGTTATTCCTCAGCCTCATTTTCTCCAAACTACATAAGCCCAAAGTCCTCAGCCGCTCCTCGCAGGACATGCCTTCCAGCCCTTTCACCAGGTTGATTGCCCTCCTCTGGACAAATTCAAGTACCTGAGCGTACTTCTTAAAATATGGGGCCCAGAACTGCACACAGGTGAAGCACCATTGCTAAATACAGTGGGATAATCACCTCTCTTGACCAGGTGATTATGCTGTTTGATGCGCCCCAGCATGCGATTTGCCCTCCTGGCTGCCAGGGCACGCTGCTGACTCGCATTGAGCCTGCTGCCAATCAGCACCCCCAGATCCTTTTCTGCAGGGCTGCTCTCCAGCCTCTGCTCTCCCAATTCATACTTGTGCCCGGCGTTACTCTGTCCCAGGTGCAGAATCTGGCACTTGGACTTGTTAAGTTTAGTCCCATTAACCGCTGCCCAGTGCTCCAACCTATCTATATCCATCTGCAAAGCCTCTCATTTCTCAAGAGAGTCAAGAGCACCTCCCAGTTTGATATCATCAGCAAACTTGCTAATGGTGCATTAAAATCCTGCATCCAGATCATTGATAAAAATATTGAGCGGAACTGGCCCTATGCTTGAGCCCTGAGAAGCATCACTGGTGACCAGTCACCAGCCAGATATAGCTCTATTTGCTACAATCCGGTGAGCCTTGCCTTTCAGCCGGTTCTTCACCCAATGCACTGTGAACAAAAGAACTTTAACACCACAGCGTTATGGAAAGCAATAGGTGAGAAAATGAACAGTCATAGAGACTTAACCTGGTACAAAACTAGGTGGCTTTGACGTGAGTTACAGACATACAAAAGCCAAGAAAGATGGGAATTAAGTATTTAATAGGTTAAGTTTAGTGCAATCAATCAGATGAAGTAAGATCAGAGGAAGATCGGTGGCAATGACAGATGATTGTTCGCACATTCGAGGCATATCTTACATTTTGTGGTTTTTTCTTGATGTTTCCTTGATGACAAAGGTAATTAGAAAAATATTATTCTATTTTGCTGAATTTCAATTACTTAAGTCTTTCAGAATTTCTACAAGAAACCCTTTTTTTTTTTTTTGTCCACATTAGTAGCAGAGAGGACAGAAGGGTAGAAAGGGATGTAGATGTAAGGAAAAGGAAATGTAGGATACAGGCATTGTACTGCTGCTTTGGCTGACCTACTTGCCCACATGTTGTCATCCAAACATGATAGTCAAAGTAAAAGGATCTTACGTTTGGTATCCCAGCACGTCTATGCCTGGAAATAATATCATCATCTCTCTGAATTCAGTTAAAGGAATTTTCTTCGTTTCCTACTCTGAATTACCGTATGTTGTGTTGCAGTCTATTGGAAAACTGTCATATATTACCCATGAGATGTCTGCATTTCAGTGATGGGACTCTCATAACTGTAGCTAGCATGCAAAAACCAGAGGGTTTGGGGAGCGATAGGAGCTACAATGCTGCACATGCTAAGAGTGTTTAGGAACTGGGTAGTGAAGTAGAAAACTTTAGCCAAGTATTTTCCTTTCTGGAGCAGAATGGTAAAATTGAACTCCTACGGCAGAAGAATCTTGGCTTTTTGTTAACATCTTATACAGTATTCTGTATATTCAGAATTTAATACAGTTTATTGTCATAGTGGATGGGAGAAGCTTTTCGGCGAAGCTACTGAAGGTGAAGGGTTCTGGAGCAGAGGCTCGCGCCGAGGGACCCTTTCTCCGGTGGCAAAACCGCAGCGGCGAGGCGGCAAAAAGCGCCGAGAGAGAGAGGAGACCCCAGCCCC
>Ga0065711_1033323_pt1 | contig 25700 bp, 16 predicted proteins | sample Hoacrofraction12_FD_59098 | JGI IMG/M metagenome (GOLD analysis project Ga0065711, IMG submission 59098) | Hoatzin crop microbial communities from Cojedes, Venezuela - Epithelial fraction 12 v2 (version 2) | ecosystem: Host-associated > Birds > Digestive system > Esophagus > Crop | place...
TTTTTTTTTTTTTTTTTTTTGCCTTCCAGCAGCTGTTCTGCCAGTAGGGTCATTTTCTAGGATGCTTTTTGATGGGTGGTTGTGCTAGTTTTTTTGCTAAGGTTCTGGCATTACTTAGCTCTGTGCTTCTAAGCAAACGAGAAGGGGTTGAGCAAAAGGATCTTAGCATCATTTGATAAACCCAATGCCTTTCTTGTAAAACGTGCATTTTAAAGTTCACATTGTTTCCTGCAAAGATTTTCAAAGCCAAGCTTCCACCAGTGGCTTGTACCTCACTATTTCTGGTGTCCCAGCTGCTGTTGTCTGAGAATGGTAAGATTTGGATATTAACAGCTCTGTGAAGTGCAAAGTCATGTTCTAGTATTAGACAAATGTTGAATCCATGTAGCTGATTGTGTGTCCCAGGGAGGAGGAAGGACCTGCTTGACTTCTCTGCAAAAATACCTGAGTGGATAGAAAAAGGAAGTAGCAGATCACACTGTGACAAGAGAGATTGGTGTTAGGCACTGGAAAAATCTATATAAATAAGCGGAAGTGTTGGAATGATTGCTTGGAGAAGTTCAGGGAGCTCCATTACTGAAGGTCTTTAAACCAGCCCAGACCCCTAGGTCCCTCCTGAGAGCTGTAGCATATTCAGAGTGGGACAAGAGGATGGGTTAGCCTCAGGAGGACGAGCCTGAGCTGTCTTTCTACAGCCAGATGCACCTCCTGCTTTTACTCAACATTTCTGAAAGCTGCTACGTAAACTCAGGCTGAATTTGGAAATAGTTTTGTCTCTCTGATTTTGCCTCTTCAGCTGTCCAAATGCTTTGCTGGAGAGTGTTGCCCAGTTCTAATAAGCTGCCATTTAAAATACCCTTTGACATGTTTCTGTCTTTTCAATTCTCAGGGTTTGCTCGACGTCGCCATTGCAGCAGCTCTGCAAGTGACAAGGGTGTTAAGCAGCAACGACTAGGTATGCAGATGTTCCAGAAGCAGAGTGGTGGTGTGCTTTCCTCTGAGGAAGGACCTGTTGAGCTTCTTTCCAGAAACACCGAAGAAATCAACCTCACGCATTGAGCAAAACTTTTGTTTAGCAGCTGCATAAACTCTTAATGCAACAGGTTATTAAATATACAGAAAACAGGACCTGGCAAATAACAAGAAACTCCATTTCCATTTCAGAGATATATTAAATCTACCTGAGGAGAAGGGATGCGGATGGCATAGGCTAAGAACTCCCTTGAATTGTGATATGCCGGTAAAGCATTCAGGTGTAGGTCATCCCTGTATTTGGGTTTTTTTTTTTTAACCAAATCAGGAGACACACTGATAATTTAAAACCCACCAAAGGCTCCACAGATTCTCTAGCACATTAAAAACTCATATGATTTCAGCTCAACCTGGAGTAGAGATGTAACTGGATAGATGAACGATGACAAAGTCAAGCCAGAGTAATTCCAGGAAAGGCTGGGTAGCCTGAGCAACCTGCAGGCCGTAGAACACCGGTGTCCACATCCTTTCCTTCATCATCTGCCCTTCTTTACCCTTTTCTACCTCTGCTTTTAGCCTTGCAGTCCCCATGGCGGAGTGCTGCCCTGTGTCTGGTGAGGGAATACAGGGAGCATGGCAAAGCTGGCAGGTGCAGCAGGGCTGGAGCCAGTTTTTGACTGAAAGCTCACGTACAGGAGAATTCTTGAGGACATGCTCTTGGGAGGCCAAGTCTTACCGACTGGCAAAACTCAGCCAGCTTAACAGCAGTGAGGACAGGGTTTTTCAGAAGGTGCTGAGCGCCTGTAATTATTACCACTGTTCTCTCTTTAACAAAGGGATGCCGATATCATCAGGGATCCCACATTCTCAAAGCAAAAGATCTGTCTGTTCCAAGGTGCAGAGAGCTGGACAAGGGTAGCACAAGGCCAACATGGGTGAACAGGGAGCCAGTGAATGGGGAATTATATGTGAAGTACACCAATACATCATTCTGTTCTTAAAGAGAGAAGAAGATTTAGTTTTTATATAAAGCTGTTTCATCTTTTCCCTGAGTTCTATTCTTCTTTCTGTGCAAAAATAGGAGAAATTATAGGTTATTTTCATGTGTTCGAAGTTTGTCATCTCTGCCTAGCTCTGTGGAGCAGCCTCTGATCAGGGCCAATTTTCCTCTGTGTAAGTGGTAGTATTTTGGATCTGTCGTGGCTTTTTCATCCTCGTAGTCACTCTGTTGTCCTCTCTCTCAGATTCAGGTGAAAAGTACCAGCGTCTCCTCATCGATTCTGTCCGCCAGAGATATGGAAGCAGGAAAGCAGCAGGAGCAGCAGCACAGGAACAAATGCAACCACTGGCTTTCAACCAAGCCTTTGTCAACCTTGTCATTCGGCAGAGCAAAGCCTCCCGCTTAAAACAGAGAGCAGATAAATCCCGAGAGGATGTGGCAGCTGCTTCTGAACCAGAACAATGTGCAGATACAGCTGTGAAAGTGTCAGATCTGTTTCGTAGTATGGTCCCATTGGACACGACAAAGGTGATCTTTTTGTTTGGTAAGCCAGGTACAGGTAAGACCATGCTAATGCACAGGATTTGTCAGAAATGGGCAGAAGGTGTCCTACCTCAGTTTCTCTTCACTTTCCTGTTTGAGTTTCGGCAGCTGAATTTATTAGAAAGAAAATTGACTCTGAAGGAGCTTTTGTTTGACCTGTTCCTTCAGCCAGAAGACAACCCTGATGCAGTGTTCCAGTACCTCCTGGAAAATACCTGGCGTACACTGATCATCTTTGATGGGCTGGATGAGTTTGCAGCTAACATGGATGTGTCATCCTCTTCTAAAGGACGCCCAACTCTTAGCTCCCATATGTCCATATCTGAGCTCTTTGCAAACCTCTGTCATGGGAAGCTCCTGCATGGTTGCACAGTGCTGGTCACCAGCCGACCTAAGAGACTACCTGACTTCTTATTAAACACAGTAGATCTGCTTGCGGAAGTCTGGGGCTTTGACCATGAGAAGGTTGAGGAATACGTCAGCCACTATTTTCATCAGCATTCCTTCAAAGAACAAGCCATTGCTCACCTGAAGAACAACACCAAGCTCCTCAGCATGTGCCAGATCCCTGCTCTGTGTTATGTTGTGTGCATCTGTTTGGAGTATTTGCTCCTTAAACATAAGATGAACGTGGAGCTTCCTCAAACAATGACACAGTTTTATATCAAAATGCTTCTCATCTTCGTAAACAAACAGCAGGGAGAGTGTGCTGGTGGTGAGGTGACTCAGCTGAACTGTAACAAGGAGGCCATTTTGGGTCTGTGTGATCTTGCACTGAAAGGCCTGGAAGAGAAGAAGCTTGTGTTTTATGTTGGCGATATTCCAGAGCATGTGAAGGAGTTTGGTTCCTTACATGGACTGCTGACTGTCTTTGAGGTGAAGACGAGTGGCACTTCCCCAGAGGCTGGCTATGCCTTCGTGCACTTGAGCTTGCAGGAGTTTTTTGCAGCACTGTGTCTCATGGTTAGTAGAAGGGTGGACAAGAACTACCTGAAGAAGAAGTTCTCTTTGAAGTCAAAGTGGACTTTAAAGAAGACTGAGTTCATGGAGAGTTTTCACATCTTTCTCTCAGGCTTGTCGTCAAAAGAATGTAGGACATTTCTCATGCTGCTAGCTGAACAAGATGAAGCTTGGGTGCAGGAGAAGCAGGATGTGATCCTGGAGTCTCTCAAGAAACTGGCAGCCACTCATCTGACAGGACCTAAGGTCATTGAGCTCTGTCATTGCACTTTTGAAACGCAAGACCTCAAAGTAGCCCAGCACATCGGGAGCCTGCTGAATTTCAAGTACGAGTTTAAAAACTTTAGACTGACACCTCTGGACATGGCGGCTTTGGTTTTTGTCATAAACTCGGGCCAGGATTTGACTTACTTGGATTTTGCAGGATGTCTCATGGACATTGACTGTCTGGAGATTCTGGCTGGCTGTAAAAATGTAGAGCACTTGAGGTAAACACACTGAGTGCTGTGAGCTGGTGGGTGGAGAGAAGGGGCTAAGGGGCTGGAAGGGCAAGCCTGGGATTTGTCTTAGAAGAAAGAAAGAAGATGTGAGAAATTCTGATATGAACAGTATAACTTTCATACTGAAGAAATTTATGAAATGACGAATTTATCAGTGATTGAAGGATATAAAGGTGATAAATCCATTCTGGCTGTTTTTCTCCTATGTTTCTTTTTTTTGATTAAAACAATCAAACAACAGGGTAGTTAGTGTAGTAGAAAAGAGAAAATGTAGGCATTTCTTGAGGATACAGAGGCGGGGCGAGTCCTGCAAGCAAATGAGAAAATTATGGGCTAAGTGCTAATTATGGGCTGGTGAACAGGAGGAGACAGCTGCTCTCTCAGGTGCTCTCTATCAGTGCTTTGCTGCAATGGCAATGAATTTTCAAGAAGTTTCTCTTTAGATCCTGTTGTGGAACAGGTCTCATTCCACATTTCTGTGAACGACTTAGAGGATTGTGTGTACAATTTGCTAATCTGGAGAAGATGGGAGGCAGCCAGGGTGAGGGTTACCTTCATCTGAAGCGAGTGATTTTGTCAGCTGTGAAGTGAAGGAGCAGAAACAGATGTGAAAACTGCTGTTCCTGGATATTGATGTAGTTGTGACAAGGACAGTAATCATTTGTTCTCTGCCTCTATTAAGAAGAATAAGAATACAGTTTCATTTCCAGTTGGAAAACCTTTCTGATGATACGTCCTAACTCTGAATTGCTAGTGCAGGCACAGGGCAGTGCATGGAGTCCTCTGCTTTCAATGAGCAGGTTAGACAGATGCCCAGGGATGGTTGGGCTGTTCCCTTGCATTAGGAGAACAGAACAGGGGATTTTTGGGGGTTCTTCCTCAGCTCATACACACTCAAGCCCATGCCTGCTTTTGTTTACGGTCCGCAGGATGCTAGCACTCTGAGTACTGTTCCTTGGAAGGACAGGCAAAGAGCAGCAGGACCCCAAGAATTTCAGCTGCATGTTGCTTGCATAGGGCCTGTCTAAAGAAGAAGCATGACCTCAGGCATGTTCCTGGTGACCGTGGGCCATGTCCGTCGTGCCACTGCACCTCTGCAGCTTGTTCCTGGTTCCCACTGGTTTAGGGGAAGGTGGCAGAGGCACTTGGGTGGGTTTCTGCTTTTCTTGGCCCCCAAACATGCTATGGGAGACATGCAGCTCAGGGGGCTTTGTACCAGTGCGTCCCGGAACTGGTTCAAAGGAGACCTTGTGTGTCTGAAAGGTTACATGTTTGTTTTCTCCAACGCCACCAGTTCCTTCTGTAAACGAGGTACTTTCCCCCAAAACCTTGTGTCTTTTATATTTTGGACGTCTCTGGCTATGCTGCCACCCAAATTTAAAGTATATGGCCTGGAATCAGTCCTTTCATAACTCAGCAGCTCATTGCACAGGAGCTTTTAGACACTCCCTGTTTGAATTGAGTTTGGTTTGCCCCTGTGTGACCTCCCTTGTCTCCAGGCTCCTGACTCTGGCAGGACATGCAGTAGGGCTGAGTCTTCATCTGTGGCAGCACTTACACTTGGTGTCACTGTACCAAAAGGCAGAAGCCATCTCTTGAGGTATTTGCAGTTGATGTGCAAATTTAGTGTTTTTTAAAGCAGGTGTTTGAAAAGGTAAAGATGCTGCAATAAAAAGCGTGATACATTTGCTGTTAAGAAAGAAATTCAGCGCTTTTTTTTTTTAATTGTGTTTTAACCTGCTCTGTGGCTTAGCTTATTTCGGGTTTTTTTGTGTTTACATTTTTTTCCCTTTTCTTCGTGTTTTAGCTTTCGTAGCAGGAGATGTGGCGATGACTTTGCTGCTGCTCTTTCAAAGAGTTTATGCGGAATGGGGAGCCTGAAGAAACTAGAGTGAGTCTTTGCTTGTGAGGTCAGAGCCTTCTCTCTGTCTTGTAATTTAATTACATCTGCTCGCTGAAGGCTGATCTGCTCTGTGCAGCACTGTATGGAGAGTAACGTAGTGCTGTGCAGAGCAGCACAGATACTTGTGGCTCTTGTTTCATGCTGGTATCAAGAGGAGTGTTGCACTGCCCCGGATGAAAAGGGGTATAAGGTTGGTTGTAGGTGACAGAGCCAGGCCATGTCCTCTCGTTGTGCTGGGAGTGCAGCACAGGCACACGTCTGAGACAGGCTACTATGTGCTGCATGGGATGCTAGTCCTCCCTCTGCTTGGGTTGAGTGATTCTTGCTTTTTCCAGGCTGACAGGTGGGAGCATCACATCTGAGGGGATGACTAACTTGGTCCAGGCTTCATCACAGTGCCTCCAGCTTGAGGAAATAAAGTGAGTGTGTTGTGGCAATGACCCTCAAATCAGCCGCTCGTTCCTAGGGAGCCTGGGCTACTGATGAGAATGAATCTGTGTGCAGCTTGCAGGACAATCGGATACGGGAACTGGACGTGAAGAGGGTGATGGACCTGTTTTCCAGAATGGAAAAGCTGAAGAAAATAGAGTGAGTAAAAATGGCTTAAGCCTATTAAAAATGGTAGCCACTCACTATAAAGCCAAGCATAGCATCAGAGAAAGTGCTGGACGCCTGGCTCAGTTTGAGATAGACTCAGCCTCACAGTTCTTACCCAGGTGTTTTAAAATAATCTCAAGGGAGTCCTGGCACCACTGACACCTCTCCAGGAATTACAATGAATATGCTCAGCTTCGTGTCTGGCATGACTTTTTCCTCGTCTGCCTGCTCAACTCTCTTCGGCTTGGTCAGGCTCAGACAGAGATGCCTCACCTCTGCACAAGAGAGGATGGCTCTGTGCCTGTCTTCCCAGCTGTTTTGTTAGCCCTCTTCTCCTGTACTACTTCTAATGCTCCTGTAACAGCACAGTGCTGAGTGAGAGGGACTGACTATTAGAAAATCTCCCAACATGGATCTGCATCTTTTTAGATGGAGAGAACCACCAACCTGACTTGTGAAGGGATTTAAAAGAGCAGTTTAAGCAGCAGGCGGCAAGGCAGAGCAGAGCTGCTACAAGTGTTAGAGTCGCAGTGTAGTTTGCATTACAGGAGATGGACAGCCACAAAGCTGTTTTGCCTCTGCGGGAAGTCAAAGCCACAGCGCTGCCTGCCTGCCCCAGTTCAAAGGGAGCGACTCTGCCTTGAAAGGTCTTCCACGTACCCCTCGGTGCGAGCAGATGAACCCAAAATACCTGCAGTTATTGCTGGACCCCATCCTGGAATTAATTATTGGCCTTGCAACATGATTAGAAGTGTTTAAGAGCATGTTGGAAAGAGAGAGGAAAGGAGGAATGTACCTGCTCCTCTGCTTTCCTGGGCACGTGGGATAACAGCTTGTGGGAAATGCCAGCATGTCCCCAGTGGAGCAGCATATCATATGGAAAAGGTGGGAAGCCAGTGCAATTTGTAAGCCTCGTTCCTTCACGCATTTCTATTATGCACATACAGTGTTACTGTTGTGGATGATTCCTGTGAGGCTGGCAGGGATGGTGCGCTGTGGCCCTGAGAACAAGCAGAGGATTTGTAGAAGCAAGACCTTATGTGTCGTATTCAATGAGGTTCAAAAAGTAATGGAACAGAAAAAACATGCAATTAAAGAATAAATCCCTAGAGGTTGCCAGTACCCTATGTCTTTGGGGATGTTTTAAATGTGAGTGTTTAGACCGCACTAGTTTAATAGACCCTACTTGAATTAGATTTGTTATAGCAAGAGTTTAACTGCGCTGTGGGCTGGATGTGTAATCATACAGATGTGAAGTACATTCCCTACATAACCCCCAAACAGTTAATGATTCTTCTGTCACACATAGAGGAAGTATCTCTGATTCTAAATTCATGGGAGCTTTAGCTTGCAGAGAAGAACTATGATCTGATAATGCTTTTGTTGGGCCCTAAATGCAAAATTCAAAAGTTTTGGAGAAACCGCTAACTAAAAGAATGTGTGCTTCAGGGTGTTTGGGTGTGGAGCAGAGGGCGTGTGTGTAACAGGAGCACGCTGTTGGGTCCAGCAGCTGAAGTTGTGTTCTTCCTCATGTTCACAGCCTGAGCAACAACGATCTTTCCTTGAGTGCTGTTCTTGGTTTGGCAAAGGAAGTCGTCGCGTGTCAAAATGCTACTGAACTGCATGTCAGGTATCAATAGATGACAGCTCTTATAAAAGCAAATACGTTGTCTTTTTAGATGCTGACTTTTTATATGGATGCTGTTTTACAGCTTAATTGTTGGCTAATCGAAGTGAACAAAAATGAATTTTACTCCTTTTTGTTTTCTGTTTGAAACAAAATTTGAATTCATCATATTATGGACTTCTTCTTAGTATTTTTTAAATGGGTCATTTTATCCTTGGTCTGTAAATTGATGTAGAGGGTGTAGTATTTCTTCTTGTGTAACAGAATTTAAACATGCTTTTAAGCTCTGCAGCATATCAAGTGGGAAATTCTTTACCAGCTAGAGTAAATTTGCTATAAATCAGTTAAGTTTACTGAAAAGGTGTGGATTTAAGTAGCTCTAGCTCTGTGTTCCTTTAAATTACAGGCTTTGGTGTTTTCATAGGTCCAGGATGACAGAGAAAGGGTAGAATTTTTAAATCCTGGCTCTTATGTTGTAAGTTTAATAGGACAAATTAATCCTTGGTGTAACTCAAGGGAAGTCAGATTGCAAAGAGCTTTTTCTCATTTTTCTTGCTGGAATGGAGTCATTACTGAATATCTTTCTGACAAACTGCTGGTCTTGCGAAAAAAAAATAAATCTCAGCCCAGTCTTAACTGCGTTACTCTTGTCTGCGCAGCAGCCCCAGTTCAACAAGCGGGGTGTCCTGCAGCCCTCTGGCCACGTAGCTGCTTGGCGAGGTGCTAGCAGGGCAGATGCCAAGGCCCTCTTTGGCGTTCAGGCAACAGCTTTGGTCCATGCTGAGCCCCTCTGCTAAACAGATGGCATCCTTCCCCCTGTGCCCTAACGTTGGCTTGGATCTTGTTTTCAGGAAGGACACCGTGATGATGTGTTTTTCTGGCCCATCTGGGAAAGTTCCAAGGTGAGAAACTTCACTTGGAGTTATGCTATATTCAGTTATGCTGATTCAAACCATCAGCTTGATGTCACTATAAACCACTCCAGCCACAGAACTGGTTGCCTCTGCCCTTGCATCGGGCAGAGCTGGATCCACCTGAGCAAGGAGAAAGGTAACCAGAATAGCTGGCCTTTGCATAGACCTACCAGCCAGTTCCCCAAAGGCAGCACTTTGGTGCCTGTGTAAGCTTGAAGTGCTGTGTTTCTGTTGAAAAACTGATGAAAAAAGTTAAGTGTGAGGATAAATGAAGGAAAAGACTTTGCTCCTTCTCTGGCTGGCTCCTGTGTTCTTCCTGCTTGTGCATACTTTTGAGGGAAGGGTGGATTTGACCTGAATTAAGAATGTACAAAACAATCTCGTTGACTGGTGGGGAACTCGCCTTGCCCTGTGTGGTGCAGTCCTCGAGGGACCTGAAAGTACTTTTCATGCATGTGCAAACTGGCTCAGCCTGGTCCGGAGTCAGCTAGAAACTGCTCCTGTTCTGATGCCTGACCAGTTGTCCTGTGCTGTTGCAGGCAGCCTGAGTGGGTTTATCCCTTCCTGTGGTAGCACAGTCCCACACGGAGGCAAAACATCCTGCATCTTGGTAGTGCCTTTGGATTGGGGCTCACTTATCATGCTGATTCAAATATACGGTGAAATCCTATGTGGACACCACCTGTGATGGCTGCTCCCATCTCCTCGTGGAGCTCTTCTGGCTTTTGAAAATCACTTAGCCTCACATGGAGTGGTAGGACAGAGCACAGACCTTGTGGTTTCTTCCAGAATGCTTCCAGAAGATACTAACCAGCTCCTAGGTCCTCATATTTTGTGAAGGCATATTAAAGGCCAAATATTTTGGGTGTTTGCAGGTCTTTGGATTTGAGGTGGGAAGAGGATAAAGACCGTGAAACTTTGACTAGATTTGTGAAGTTATGGTAAGAGAAGATGTTGAAATTCCTACATGTGAGTGTGATTTGCAGACAAGAGGTACCAGAGAAGGACAGGAATAGCAGCTGTGTTAGTCCTTAAGGACAGAGCATATTTCCACATACGAAAAAGTTTGAAATGAACCTGACTCAGTAAATAAAAAGAACAATAGAAATCCCTATATGGCCCAGCCAGTGGCTTTATTTCTTGTGTATTGGGCTCTGCAGCCCTAGAGAGGCAGAATTTCCTTGATAATGCTCATCTTGCCGTATGTCCTTATAGCTGCCAAAAGCATGAGCCATTTAGTTTTTGTTCTTGCCTGGCTCCAGAAGAGGGTAGTGGCTTTCTCAAAATAGAACTCCAGCATGTTACCTGAGCATGTTAAAGCTGGGAAATGGCCCTCCCTTTCCTCCTTCCCTTTCCCTCACTGCTCTGCACAACAGGAACAATTGCATCCATCCCCTTGTCGTAGATGGCAGTGCCAGGCTGCTCTGACACGAGGCGCTGCCCTTGCGTAGCACTCTTCATGTGCTTCCCTCTGTGCTGCACAGACGGACAGAGTAGTATGCCCAGGGTTGTGTGGCAGAGCAGAGGGAAACCCCCCCCCATCTCTTGGTACTGCTTTTGTGTGCCCTCCTTTGGAGAGAGACACCAGAACTGCCCAGGGCCCCCTGTCCCCTCCGTGCTCATTAACCCTCCCGTTCCCAGCTTGCAGGACTGCAGCCTGTCTTCCCAGCACGCAGAGCAGATCGTTGCCATTCTCCGGAGCTGCCCCTGTCTCTCCGAAGTGGAGTAAGTGCCTCCTTTCCTTCCTGTTGGGTGCCTGTGGTGGGGGAGCAGGGGACATTACATGTAGAGGGCAGTGGGGATGTGGGGCCTGACCCCAAGAAGGGGGCCCAACTCTCTGTGTCACGTCTGGTGGGATCTTGATTGGGGACTTTTGGTGAGGTTCAGCAGGAGGTGGATGCTGAGCAGTCTTGGATTCCTGTGACAACTGCAGCCTCTGGCTCCCTGAGATGCCAGCTGCAGAGCAAGCCCTGCTAACAAAGCAGAGCTGCACACTGGAGGCAGTACGGAGCCATCCCAGAGGCACAGCCCCTCCGGCAAATCCTCTGAGCCAGCGAAGGGGCACAGATTGCTTCTATGTTGTCCCTCCTGTCTTCTAAAGCATCCAGCTCCATTGGGAGAAGCAAGCGGAGGAAGACATGAGATACACTTGACAACCTGCACATTGCAATGACTATCATCCCTACCTGTCCTTATTTGCCTACATATGAGGCCACCTGGATTTGGCTGTAAAGCTCTCCTTCTAGCCTGTCTGCCCTGGAAAATGCAGGAATATCTGTTGCAAGACAGTTCAGTCATGACTGTATCTTGAATTTAGCTACATCTCAAACCCCAGTTTTCTAGCTTCCCGATTTGAGTTGGGATCTGGAGATCTTTGTCATCCTGTGTTTTCTTCCTTCCTTTCTTCCTTCCAGGAGGAGAGTAAACACTCACTCATTTGGGTTCCCATTTTGTACTCCCACTTAGGTTTTCGAAAGGAAGGTGTTTCTGGGCCTAAAGCATGAATCATGTAGTCCTAGGGATAAAACTCTTTGTCTGAAGTTGCTTCATGCAGAGATAAGCAGGGAAGACTGATTTGGGACAGAAGAACAGTCCAAGCAAAAAAGCAGTTGTAGGAAAAGGAAATCAAGCAGATTTTGAGGGCTTTGTTGTTTGTACTGTTCAAAACAATCCCCACTAACTGGAAAATGCCTCAGTTTATCAGGTAACAAGCTTGGAGATGAAGGCTGCAGTTGCCTGCTGGAAAGCCTCCCTTGGATATCAATTTCAAAGCAGCTTGAGTAAGTGTTGCCTTGTACAAAACCAAATGCCCTCTTGAGCTTGAGCCTGACAAGGACCATACAGAGATGCTGAGTGGGGATCCAGGAGGCAAAGGCCTCTCAGACCAGTGCTACAAAAGCAGCTCTGAGCCCTCTTAAGGAACGCTGAGCCTCAGCCCATGAGACTGTTCAGCCTGAAGTTGGTCACCTGGTCAGAGCATCACGCACGGAAGCTGGTCAAAATGCATCTGAAGTGCCCTTTCACTAAAACCCCTTCCTCAGGAATAACGGCCCTGTGTGTTTTCCACCATGCCACTTCTGCAATGAAATGGGTTCAAGCATGTAGCACACTGATGACTGCTTCCAGTAGGCCAGTCCTGTGTGATTTCAGTGACCAACTAATTGCCTTTTTTGTCTTTCTTAGTCTCAGTCAAAACCGCCTCTCTGTTAATGGCATTTGCGGTCTGTTGAAGTCAGTAAACACCTGCCAGAAGATGGTGGAGGTACAAGTCAGGTATGTAGGTCTTGAATCATTCCTGAGGTTAATCCCAGTAGACGAGTCTGAGAGTTAGGTTCTGAGATTTTTTGTTGGGTCACCTCAGAAGTGAGGTGGGTGAAGAACATGTCCAGAGATGATTTGTAACACTGACACTTGGTGATACATTGCTGTAAGCTGATTTTACCTGAGCCATCAACCAGAGTTTGGGATGGTACAGAACTATGTGTCCTTTCATGCATGGGGGCAGTTTTAGACTCTTTCCTGCTCTCTGCCCTGGGAGGTTTTGAAGAGAGTCTCTGTGTAGCGTGAGAACTGGTGACATCTCCTGGAGTGGAGCTGGAAGTTCTCCCTCTGTTACTTTCCTTTGGAAAACCCGGGGAGTTCAAGTGTAACAATTTTGTTTGCACTTTTTCTAATGGTTCAGAGAAACTGGGTCATCTGATATTGCGTAGTTTGATCCAGCCAGGATTTAAAACTAATGGAGATTGTTTTGCTTGCTTTGGGAGTGTTTTAAGTGATTGGTGTCACTAAAGACTTTTGAACAGCAAAATCAAGCATTCTTAAAACAAGAAGTCCTGTAAATAACTAAAATGTGGCATTGATTGATTCCTTCTCTTCTTCACAGCCTTTGTCATGAGACTGCAGTCCTGCAGTTTACAGAAGACAGAGAATTTGCTTCCTCCCCCCCTAGGTAGTGTGTGTTTTCTCAGCATCGTGTGTAGTTCTTACATCCTGTTTAGGTACCAAGGGTAGCGCTTCATCTCACAGCAGTTCTTGACCCTCGTCCCTCCTGAATCTAAAGGTAGTACTTACTCCTGGTTTTCTTAGTCACTTTGGAAGTTGCCCACTGCCTTCTGTAGTGTTTGATTATGTTTTGTATCTCTAGGGGATGTTTCAACCCACAGCATCCTAAGCAAAGCAGGCTGTTTAATGACAGCTATGCTATCTGCTGATAGTGAACAGTAAAAAAAAAAATGAATCGCGCACATCTCCAAATCAAGTTCTGAAAAGATTCACAGATCCCTGCATGTTTAAAACCATTTAGTTCACTACATGGTGCATTCTGGGTCATGGTACTCCGAAAAAAAAAAAAAAAAAATGGGAGTTCTATTTTTCCACTCAAAAAATTATGTCTCAAAAGAGCTCAACCCAAATATTTTGTTTGAGAAATGGTTTCCTTTTGCTCCTGGAGCTGTAGGTTCATTTATTTATGCCCTTGTTCTCCATGGACTGAGACCACTGTAAATTAGCATTTCCCACGGTACACCTGCATCCCACCTCTTAGCTGGGGAGGAGCAGCAGGGCTATCATGGGACGCAACCCAGTTGTGGCTGTGCTTGAAAGAGCGAAACAGCCTGAAGCACGTGATCCGTGACTCCTTTAAGGCACCAGGTGACATTTCAAACTCAGATATTTTAGAATTTGGTTGTTCCATTTATTTTGAATAGTCGGAGTTTGCATAGACATGGACTCTTTTCACAAAACATGTTTAGGCAAAAGCTGAACTCTCCATCAAGCTGTAGCTTGGATGGGAAATCTGTCTGTTCCACTTCTCCCAGTTGCTGGCACGCTCAAGTATTTGGTTAATTACTGAAAGAAGGAAGAGCTTGCTGTTGGCAATATTTGAATGTGGGCTAGAGCCAGGGGAACCCCAGGGACCTGTCAGATTGCTACAGTGTGTTTTACCCTTGTCTGCTTTTGTGCTCGCTTACTAGGGAAGACTCTGTGTTCTCTAGTGATGACCAGAGAGATGGAGAGGAAAACCAGACACCTACTGCCTCAAAAAAAATAAGGTACCATGGCAAATTTTCACTGTATTTCATGTATGTCCTGTCTCTGGATCCTATAGCTGCTGGAACCTGCATCTCCAGGTTTGGATGATGAATCACAAGAGAGCTGGTAAAGGCTTCTTCAGTCAGTCATTTGTCACTGTGTTTGCAGTCCCAGCCTGCAGCACTGGAAGCTCCCTGGTTAGCCTCTGTGGTCTTCTACAGGAGTCTAAATAGGTTGTGGGTTGTGTGTGTTATTCACAGAGTCGGTGTGGTGATTGTGCGGTTACTGCATCAGCTCCCATGTGGGAGCTGGAGGAGCTGGCGGTGACAGAGCTTGTGGTGTTGGGGGGTCTCTGCTGTTGTTTGGAGAAATGCGTCCTGAGCTGGACCTGTGTTCAGACGCGTATCAGATCACGCTCTGATTCCTGCACACAGTGCGTCTGTCTGATTTGTAGGCTGCAGTGAGGAAGCAAATTGTGCCTAAAGCCTTCTAACCAGGACGTTGGTAACCTGATACTTTGTTGTGCCGCAAGTTGTCTTTACCTTCTTTCTTCTTTATTCTCTGCTTGCAGACAACAGCTGAAAGTACAGGTTATCAATTGTTGCAGGTGGAAAAAAAAAAGGCAAGATATTTCAAGGGGATTTTTTTATTTCATTACTATCTCCTCATTTATTCTCTGTGTTTCTGAAGAAGTGAAGTTTACAATCTTTTTTACAGACCTGGACTGTTGATTTCTCTTTCTCCCTAGACTGACAGACAGTCATTTTCAAGCCAGTGACCTGGAGAAGCTGTGTGCGGTCCTGAAGGAGTGTAGCAGCATCTCCGAGCTGGAGTGAGTCCTTCTTAACTCTTACGGTCTTCACCTACAGTTCTTTGGGATGTTGAGAAAACACCACACCACTCATTTGTTCTGCAGTTGCCGAGTTTCAGCATCCATGCAGGGACAGGAATAACTCTCACACATTGATGCAATGCACAGTCGATTCATTTTATTGCTCCTCTTGCGTGGTTATATACATTTTTCATATCTGTACATGCGATCATGCTTATTCGGATAGGCTACAGATATAAATCACACGCTGTTCACGCGCCCCATATTCCCTTATGATTGGTAACTATGCACTAGCGCTAATAGCAACAGACCGTCTCCATGTCCTTGAACACATCTTGTTTTTGCTAACCCACATCATGTGCACTGTCAGAACTTTCTCAATTGTTATGCTTAGCTGCCCTTTCCAGCGGCCTGTTCAGTTATGCGAACTGTTTTGCTTAAGCGGCCTAGTCATGCTAACTCTCAAGCTACATCAACCCCAACATGCAGTGTTGTACGAAGAATGTGGTCGAGACATAGCCTTACGAAAGGCATAGCTTTACATGGGCTGACATCCTTTGCCAAGGAGACGTACAGTTCTAGCGCTATCTTAGGGCAAAGGTTGCAGGATATCAATCTAGAAAGGGGCTGTTTGATCACTGAGCCTGACTTCAGGTGTTACAAAAGCTGTAAAACCTTGCCCTGTCATTTTTGCCTTTGGGCCATTTGGGAGCAAAGCTGCAGAGCATGAAGAATCTCACCTAAAGCAAGGGTGGCAGCCTGTGTTTTTGCTAGTGATCCCACATACGGTGTGCAAGCACCTTCAGCACCACAGTGCTTTGATCTGTTAGCACTGTGTGTGGGGAGTTTGCTAACACCCGGAGGTGAGCAGACCCAGCCCTGGTGGAAAGGCTAGCCAACACACATGCCCGTGTCTAGGTTTTGAGGACAAGGACCAGCACAAACGTGTAGTCTGTGTGCCACCATCCGAGGGCTGGCTGTTCTCTTAAGCTTGGAAGCCGATGGAAGAGATTATTAGCCTTTGCTCTTCGTAAGCAATCAAGTCTCTTGATCGTACATGGGCCATAGCCTGCTGTAATCCTTAAGCTCGAATATCAGAGGAGTTCCTTCTTCAAGACTAACCTGTGGCTTCATTGGGCCTGTCCAGGCTGATCACCTCTCAGAGCTGTGACCTCCTGGTCCCTGGTAACTGCATTAAAAAGCGCTGTGAGTCCAGAGGGGTCACTCAGTGGTCACAAGAAAAGGATGAGCCCCGACCTAGGTTTCTGGCTGTCTAAAGTCAGTTAATTCCTGTCTCTGGTTTCCCTGTAGGCTTTAATTGCCAGTGGAGAGAGGCAGTGCGTGTGTTGTTTGGATTAGGATCCCTGTGTTCTGCTTTCAGAGCTCTTGTTACTGAGAGCTGATTGTGCCTGCTGGGTTGTTTTGGGTTTTTTTTCCCATGGAAATTAAATGCCTTTCTTTAAATCCTAGCCTATCGAATAACTGTCTGGGAGATGAGGGACTTCTGCAGCTGTTTCAGTTCCTCCCGAATCTGAAAATGTTAAGATCTCTGAAGTGAGTAGCTCCTGTTTCCCTTACTCGTGGGTGGGTTTTTGTGGGAGTATTGATTGTGGACGCACAGTCCACATTTGGGAAGGGCTCTTCAGGATTAAGCAAAGTTATATTCTGTGTCTGTTGAGGGTAGATCCACTGTGCTGTCTGATCTGTGCCCACCTCTAGTCCAGAACAGACTGGCTCTGCTTGAAGCTTGATTGAGATCAGTGCTTGAGAGGCTGTGTTCTCAGTCTTCCGTGAACAAGACAGGTGGTCTTGTGTGCAAGTGTGGCACCTGGTTTCTAAAACATGCTGAGATCTTCAGCAGACCACTGAAATTTTTCTTTCCTGGTCCCTCCTCGGGAGGGAGAGCTCTCCTTCCGCTCCCAGGGTGGGCACTGAGAGAGAACTGCGGGGCAGCTCCAGCTTCAGCAGTGGAATCTGAATTCAGCTGCAGTGGTGGCTTATGTTTATCTGGGTATTTCACCTGGCACTCCCAGTTCAAGTGCACTCTACAGGACTGTGACTTCAGAAGTACAGCACCATTCTGCTTTGAGATATTTATTGTTCCTGTTTGATTAATTGAACTGTTCTCAAGCCAAGACTGTTCCAGTTACTGACGGTCTGCAGCTTCTCTTCACATCAGTGCAATGAAATACACTGCTGTTACTTATCTGTGTTTTTTCCCCAGCATCAAGCACACTGCCCACAGTCACACTAGACACTGTCATGGACCTAACAGACCCAAGCATAGTCTTAGTGTGGGTTTTGTACTGCCACAACTGCACTTGGCAGCCAAAGAGTTGTTTTCGCCTTGCATCGATGCCTTGAAATATAAGGAATTTCACTGAACCGTAAGAAAAAACTTGTGTGGTGAGGATGGTCAGTCACTAGAACAGGTGGCCCAGAGAGATGGTGGATTCTCCGTCTTTGGAGATATTCAAAACCCAGTCTGCTCTGAGCGGGAGAGTTAGACTAGAGGTCCAGCTCTCCCAGAGGTGCATTCCAGCCTCAATTACTCTGTGATTCTCTGAACTCTGAAAGTGAAGGATGAATTTAAAAAATACTAGAGTGAGTTCTGTTTGCAGAACTGTAGTTGGAAACACAGGCAGAAGGTGGCAAAGAAGTGGTCTCTGGGAATGTTGAACAAGGATCGTTATTGTCGGGTGTTGCAGTGTAAATTCGTAGTAGTTTTGCTTGCAGCAGCTGATTTTTTCTCTTCTTCCTGTAGGCTTGGTGACAACCAGATCTCCCTGAACTCTGTGTTTTTCTTAGCTCAGTCCTTATCTACATTGGAACACATTAAAACAATGAACCTCAGGTATGACCAGGAGTACTTTTCCTATTTTTTTTCTATTTAAAACCTCAAACTGTGATTTTTGAGGAGTGATACAGGAGCTAGTGTATTCAGACTCCATCCTGATTATGTTCTTTTCTGCTTACAGCTTAGGACACATGCAGGTGGTTCATCTAACCTTTCGGGAAAGAACCAGGTAAAATCACACCCACTCATCTGTCTAAGCCTTTTAGGCTCCTCCCTATGTAAGATTAAGGAGATGGTGATGTGTGAGTCCTCGAGGTGTGCAAGTTAGAGTCATTTGGCTCCAAACTCCGCTTAGGGTGCTGGAAGCAGGGTGAGCTGTTTCATGGCTGATTGAGAGCAGCTTGCGGGTATGCAGCAGATGGCAGTACCGCTCTGCTGATCGGGGCTGCGGTCATCTCCCTCCTGGGCCAGGGCAGAGCAAGTGCCTAAAGTGCTGAGCGGATGCACAACTCACTGGAGGCTGGAAAAGGGGTGATAAGGCCCTTTTTGTTCGTGAGTGACGTGAACCTAATTCTGGCAGGTGGTGAGAAAAGGCAGACTGGAGCGTGAGGCCAGTGCCACCACCTTGCCCTCTTCCCCAGCTGCAGCGTGGGGAGTCAGCTACACGGGGGCAAAAACATCAGCACAACTCATGGGGTAAACCGTTCTCTCCCCAGGGTCAGAAGTACCAGCAGATGGAGGAGTGGTTTCCTGGCACATCCCAAGCAGGAAGCAAAAGGACAGTGCTTTCGGTATGGCAGCCCCAGATTCCTTTTATTGCCCGGGAGCGTAGGGAGAGATGGCTATGGGGGTCTGTATCTGTCGTGTGATGTGTGGCACTGACCCATCCCTCCAGCTGTGTCTCCTCAGAGAGCTGTCTTGTGCCCTGCCTGCCTTCAGGGGCAGACTCAGTTCCCTTGGTAAGCAGACATTTCTCCCCCCTGCTGTATCCCATCGTGACCGATTCCACACGAGACACCTCTGGAAAAGGTCCATCTCTATTCTGTCTCTCTGCCATCTTCTCCCCCGCTGAAACTGGTCAGGAAGGCCAGTCCCCAAAATACCACTTGGTTACAAGGCAGGAGGTCTTGGCTGGGGTAATTTGGCAAAGCCTTAAAGAGACTGGGCCGGCTGGCGTCAACCTAGGCTGACAGGTATTTGTGCTGTGTGGTCACTGGAGGGTCACAGTGATATGCCTGAGGTGGCTGGGTGAATAACACAACCTCTTGGAATAGACCTGGGATGTCCAATGCTACAAGCACATATGGGAAAATAGATAGTGCATCTTTTGCTTGGCCAGGCTTTCCTGTGGGGGAAGCTTCTACCCATAAGTAATGAGACACAGACCTGTCTGGCTTACTACATTTGTCCCATGGAGACCTGCCAGCTTGTCACCCAGGGAGGTTTCTGTGATTTCCTTCGTGGAGGAGGAGATAGAAGGCACCGTTCCCAGCCTTGTTCTGGGAGAGCTGAGACAGTTCTGAGCACGGAAAGATACTGTCCAGTCTCCTGAGACAATTAAAGTACCAATGATGTGACTCTAGGGAGGCAACACCCAAAGTGGCATGGTATTTTGGTGGCCTTGCTCGAGTCAACTCAGAGCTGGTAAAATCCTCTGGTTGTCACAGATTTTGACTTCTCGGTCCTAGATTGTAGGACTGAGAAGTAGTGGAAGCCTCCACTGTAGTGGAAGCAAGAGGATTGCTACAGGCCATGTCCTGAGATGTGAGGCTCTGGCATATGAAAAGACTGTTGCCATGCCCTGGTCGTGGGAAATGCGTAGCTCATGAGTGCTTTGTTTTCTTCAGTCTCAGGGACTGCAGAGTGGATCCAGAGGACATGACCAGGCTATGCCAGATACTAGTTCAGTGTCCCCAGCTGACAGAAATTGAGTAAGTGTTGTGCACTTGGCAACCCTGTCTGCTTGTCTGTCTCCCCAGCCCGCAGATACAGAGTGGGCATTTGGGTTAGTGGCTAGTGTAAATCGGCTCTTCTGTCACCACAGCCTCCTAGGAACCCCTGCAAAACTTCACCCCGATGCTTAGATAAACCCACACCTTCCACTACCCTGTATGCTTCAGAGTCTGGCCACTCCTAAGTCTACAATGTCTGTGCATAAACGCCTCAGAACACATATGTGTTCTCGTAGTCTTCTCTAATCATATGGCTGTACACGAGTATTGTCACCTGCTCCTCAAGACACTGGCTTGCAGTATAGCCAGAGCAAAAGCATCTGGCTCACTAAGCTGTAAACCAAACTGCTGAAGAGCTACTCACTCCAGACAGGAGCTGGGCACTAAGAAAATGAGAGTGCTGCTCAGAACAGAAACAGAGTAATGATAAATAAAATAACAGAATACCCATATTGCATGCAGGAAATATGTCAGTAGCATCATTTTATAAATTTACAGTAATGGAAGAGTAAGACTCTTCAAACTGGATTGTTAATTGGCTGTAGAATGTAGAGAAACACTTACAGGCATCAGCCTATAAGGACTAAATCTCACCCAACTTTCAGGGCATTTCTAGACATGCTCTTTTTCAGAACTTGCCCATAACAACGCCATGCATATGCATGTGTGCATGTCCATTTAGATTTTATAGAAATACTTACAGATTGTCCCAGTTTCTCTTGGAATTTGTTTCCTTCCATGTTTTATAGTCTATCTGGAAATTCACTGAGTGACCAGAGCATTGAGAGATTACTGAGCTTCCTGCCGTACCTGTGTCATCTGACACTACTGAGGTAATGTTTGGGGTCCTGCTTTGATTGCTGCCATTAAATGTTGGTTTGGAAAGTGTTGATACCACGACATATCTTAGGAGCATTATTCAGTAATTGTAGATTAACAAGATAGGCAAAGAAAATGCAGAAACTCTTTCACACCTATTCCTGTCTTGTTTCTAGAACCAAAGTAGCACTGAAGCTAGAGAACATAGAGGGGGGGGAAAAAAAGGATGGGAGGAGAAATACCCACCCTAGGCACAGCATCCCAGCTAATCCTCACTTAGCAGGTCATAGAATCATAGGATGGTTTGAGTTGGAAGGCATTTTACAGACCATCTTGTTCCAGTCCCCTGCCATGGGCAGGGACACCTTCCACAAGACCAGGTTGCCCCATCCAACCTGGCCTTGAACGCTGCCAGGGAGGGAGCATCCACAGCTTCTCTGGGCAGCCTGTGCCAGGGCCTCACCACCCTCCAAGTGAAGAATTTCTCCATAACGGAAGAAATTAGCACTTGGCCTTGTTGAACTTCATGAGGCCCACTTTGCACAGGCCCACCTCTCAAGCCTGTCTGGGTCCCTCTGGGTGGCATCCCTTCCCCTCCCTCAAGTCAGCTGCACCACTCGGCTTGGGGTCATTGGCAAACTTGCTGAGGATGCTCTCAATCCCACTGTTCGTGTTGCTGACAAAGATGTTGAACAGCACTGGTCCCAATCCTGACCTCTGAGGAACACCACTTGTCACTGGTCACCACTTGGACATTGAGCCATTGTTCACAACTCTTTGAGTGTGACCGTCCATCCAGTTCCTTATCCACTGAGTGGTCCATTGGTCAGATACGTGTCGTTCCAGTTTAGAGACGAGGATGTCGTGTGGGACACTGTCAAGTGCTTTGCTCAAGTCTAGGTAGATGACATCAGTTGCTCTTCCCTTATCCACCAGTGCTGTAACCCTGTCTTAGCAGGCCACTAAGTTTGTCAGGCACGATTTGCCCTTAGTGAAACAATGTTGGCTGTTGCCAGTCAGCTCCTTATTTTCCATGTGCCTTAGCATAGTTTCCAGGAGAATCTGCTCCATGATCTTGCTAGGCATAGAGGTGAGACTGACTGGCCTGTAGTTCCCCAGGTCTTCCTTTTTAAAAATGGGGATTTCGTTTCACCTTTTCCAATCACTGGGAACTTCACTGGACTGCTACAACTTCTCAAATATGACGTACAGTGGCTTAGCAACTTCATCTGGCAGATGCACCCCATCAGGTCCCATGGACTTGTGCACCTTCAGGTTCCTTAGATGGTCTCGAACCTGATCTTCTCCTACAGTGGGCAAAGGTCCTATGGAATGTGACTTCCAGCATCTGTAACAGATGTAGGACTTTTTGGTTGACACATGGTGACAGCACACTACCCATGTGCGTGGTCAGCATTTCACAGCACTGCCCCTGCAGGGATCTGGCACCCTGCCACACTTGACACCAAAAGTGTCTTCTAGCAGCATATCAACCATTTAGGCTGGGAATTTAAGCTAGAAGAGGTGCTGTCAGGGGCTAGGGCACTCCCACCAGGTGGACAAAAATCCCAGAAGGAGGTTGGCCATCTTTTGCAAGATGTTGTAGCATGGAGGAGCTGCAGTGTCTCGGGAGACTGTATTTGCTCACTCAGGAGGTTGCTTCCAGTCTGGGATATCTCTAGTCCAGTAGCCCTGAAGAGGAGTTGTTCGGTGTAAACCCTTGGTCTATACTCCCTTTTTAGTCAATGAGACTAAAGGGGACTCCTTTAGTTGAAGGAACACTGGGTGCCAGTGCTCAAAACTTTAGATCCTTGCTTACTAATCTTGAGTTAAATGGGGTGGATCCAGCTAAACAATGGGAAAATTTGGGCTGTGTATATCGGAACCTTTCTACTTGGGAGCTGATTTCATTGTTCTTTCTTTCTTTCCCCTCCTTTTCAGTATAAGGAATAACACATTTTCGCCATGTTGCACTGTCTTATTCATGAAATCCATCAACCTCTGTGCACGGATCAGAATGGTGGAAGTCCGGTAAGACACTCAGAATGTTTGGAGCCCAGCAGCTCAGCTTTAAAGGGACTACAAAGCTTGTCATCTTTGAAGAGCATTGCTGAAGGACCGTCTTTTGTCTTTGCTTCAGGTCAAATCGAAATGCTTTTTTGCATTTAGGAGCAAGCGTGCGAAGCCAAAAGACGTCTTGCAGGTACTGGCATACAACACGATTATAATTCACTTGCTTTGATTAGTTTTGAAACACTGATGCAGGTAGCAGAGTCTCCTCTTGTATGGAGAACTCGTGGGCTGGTAGTCAAGGAGCTGGGCTAGTAGCTGAAGCTTTGGGACTCAGTTCAGCTGCCTAAGTGCAACTCAGTACCATTTGAGATGCACTGGGATGGCAGAGGCCCGTGCCCTTCTTCAGTGGCTGCTGGACTACTCATGGTCATAGAATCAAAGAATGGTTTGGGTTGGAAGACACCTTACAGACCATCTCGTTCCAACCCTCTGCCATGGGCAGGGGCACCTTCCACCAGACCAGGTTGCTCAAAGCCCCCGTCCAACCTGGCCTTGAACCCTGCCAGGGAGGGGGCAGCCACAGCTTCTCTGGGCAGCCTGTGCCAGTGCCACAACACCCTCATGGTGAAGAATTTCTTCCTTATATCTAATGTAAATCTGCCCTCTTTCAGCTTGAAGCCATTACCCCTTGTCCTATCACTGCCTGCGCTCGTCAAAAGTCCCTCTCCAGCTCTCTTGCAGGTCCCTTCAGGCACTGGCAGGCTGCTCTGATGTCTCCCCACAGCCTTCTCTTCTCCAGGCTGAACAGCCCCAGTTCTCTCAGCCTTTCCTCACAGCAGAGGGGTTCCAGCCCTCAGATCATTGCTGTGGCCTCCTCTGGTCCCATTCCAACAGATCCATGTCTTTCCTGTGCTTCATGTTGAGTGGCACTAAATTCTGCTGCACAAGCAACTGGACTGAGTCCTAGCCACCACATTTTCCACATGTGTGTCTCAAATTCTGGGTGAAAATCTCCTTATGAGCATCAGTGTGATATGTCTGTGAATAGGTGTTTGCCAGTCTTTTTGGGGGCGATGGTTGCTGGGTGCCCCTGTAGAGGAGACTGTAACATGTCTTCAGTTAGGCACCAAGGAAATGGCAAAAAATGTGAGAAGATCTGTTTCCCCCTTACAGCGTGTGGGTTTGTCATTACTAACCTTAGGGAGGTGTTACGAGAAGTATCAAACACTGGTACAGCTAAGGACGTTCACCTCGGCTAATGTTGCATGGAGAATGGTGTAAAACCGCAACTGCTGATGGGTGGTTCTCGCTGCTCAGGCCAAGCCTGGATGCTGGCTGTGCTTTAACCCTCTCGCTGTCTCATATGCAGGCTGACGGACTGTGCCATCGGTCACGGGCAGATAGCTGAGCTCTGCGGAGTCCTGGAGCAGCATGAGTGGCTGGCGGAAGTAGAGTAAGTGGGGCTTGGGTTCTTACCATGACCTTGAACAGGAGTCGCTGAGGGAGAACTGGGTTGTTGTGATTCAGCATTGCCTGGGGTTTCCTGGTCTGTCTGCGTGTGCGTGTGCTCGCTCAGACTGTGTAGAAGCAAAAATGATTAGTAATCACACAGGTCCTTTATATACATATTTTAAGAGGGCTTGAGCTGGTGTGGGGCAATGTCTTTGGGATTTTCACTCTGTGGTCATTTTGAGGTAGTTGTGGCTTCATCTGAGCTCTGCTCTGAGCTAGTGTTCAGAGCTCTTCATCTGAGCTTGCTCTGGAGCTCGTGCATGAGGTAGCTTTGTAGGGCAACAGGTTGCATTAGACAGACTTTTAATGGCTGAGCTGGGATTTGAGTCCAGGAAGTTTGCCTTCTTCCTTGAAAGCTTCTCAGAGGAGCATCACTGCTTAAAAGGCTGAGTGTTGGTTGGCCACCTTGTTCTTCTGCCTTTCAGTCTCTCCAGGAATCATCTGGGAGATGAAGGCCTGCGGTGCCTCTTGGACCACTTGCATCAAGTGCCTGTTCCCTGTTCCCTCAAGTAAGAAAATGGACTGTGAATCTGAGGTGCCCTAGCAGAAAGGTGTTAATGTGATGCCTCCTAAAGCGGGTTGTCATGCTTCGTGCCCACTCCTGCCTTAGGAGGCAAGGTCTGACTGAGCCATGAGCACAGCTCAAGACTTCAGGGTCCGATCCAAAACCTGCTGAAGTAAGTAAAAGTCTTTCTCTTAGCGTCAGCAGGAGATAACACGGCCCAGAATGGGATAGTGTCACACAAGTTGACCCAGTCCCCTGAGTTTTCTGTTTTCACTTTTCTGTGGACATTGTCCTCTTTGAGTAACTCAAGGCACATAGATGCCGTGAGCTTAGCTGTGCCCTACACCTTCCCGTTCCCTTTCTGGTGGGGAAGCAGCGGCTCCAGCAGCTGACTGCCTCTATAGTGCAAGAGGCAAGCTGGAAGCTGGCTGTGTCACCCCAGCCATCAGTGCTGTGTCTTGGAGGGGTTCAGTGCCTTCAGCACAGCTGAAGGGGCCCAGCACCCCACAGACTGCTCTGCCTTCGGTGCCAACTTGAATTTTGCCTCTGTGGCTGAGGAGTCTGGGGACGACCCTGGCTCTTCACACCTGAAAAACCTTCCGTCTCTTCTGTGCAGTCTCAGCCATAATAGGATTTCTCAGGATGGAGTTTTGCATCTCATAAATGCCTTTGCCATATCTGGAAATGCCACTGAAGTTCAAGTGAGGTGTGTATTTCTTCTCACTAATTTCTGATTCTTCCCTGCATGTTTCCCTCTTAATTATCATAAAGTTTGTGATCTTCTGGTAATAATCATGAGGGCCACATTTTCAACTACCTTTATGTGTAAGCGCTTGCAAGACTTTTGTTTATGTCTGTTTCTGCTGGCCAAGCTGTTAAGGAGGAAGCTATCAGAACTGTTATTCCACAGAGCCAAGTCATTCTTATGTATAAACACACAGGTATTCAGCTGTACTAACTGTTGTCATGTACCTATCTGTAAATGAACCTCTTCAAGGCAGGAATCAGCATTCACTCTAAAAATGCAGTCCCTAATTCACTTCAGTATGTTGAGATTTCAGAGTGAGTCTGTTGAAAGCAATTTCCAATGTTCTTTACTTGGATTTGTGTCTCTCTCTCATCTCTGGCAAAAATAGCCTATGGGCTCTCGGCCTTGTTGCACTATCATGAACTGCTGTTTCTCATGGATTCAAGTCACAAGGCTGGGCTATGCTGCAGATCTG
>Ga0065711_1033327_pt1 | contig 25699 bp, 11 predicted proteins | sample Hoacrofraction12_FD_59098 | JGI IMG/M metagenome (GOLD analysis project Ga0065711, IMG submission 59098) | Hoatzin crop microbial communities from Cojedes, Venezuela - Epithelial fraction 12 v2 (version 2) | ecosystem: Host-associated > Birds > Digestive system > Esophagus > Crop | place...
CAAACTTGCTGAGGGTACACTCGATGTCACTGTCCATGTCATTGATAAATATATTGAACAGCACCGGTCCCAGTACGGACCCCTGAGGGACTCCACTCGTCACTGGTCTCCATCTGGACATTGAGCCATTGACCACTACCCTTTTCTTGTACAATCCCATTTCAGCAAGTGTTTTAAGAAGGCAATCTGAAATAACTTTAAAAGTATGTTTTGAAATGCCAATATGTACCTGTTTCTAAGCTGCATAATTGAAAGATATTCTTGCATAAGTAGCTGTAGGATGAAGAAAAACTGAAAGACATATGATTTGCAGGTAGTTGAATTCACTGGCTTTGTTTTTGTCTTCTCTAGAGAAGTTCTGTGATATTTAACTTTCTCCACAAGATGGCAATAGAAAGCTGTTGTAGTAGCATATGACTGCGTACAGCAATAGTCAGTACTGTATTTGAATATGGCAGGTTAATTACTAACTTCTACTGTGCAGTATATTTAAGAATATTTATGTATTTTCTTGTATTGCAGAATGATCTAAAGCCTACGGAAGCAAAGAAGAAAATCCAGCATGTTACCTGGCCATGAAGTAGCTAATGGTGTTTGAAATATAAATGTTACTTCCATATTTTCAAACAGATAAGTCATATTTAAACAGGTTAAGTACAATTCTTTTTAAACCTTACAGGGATTCAGATTGCTGTGAAGTTTTAACAAGGTTAAAAGTTCCCTGTTGTAAAGCTGGAGTCATTATCACCAGTCACCTTAAGAGTGTCTGCTCTTGTACACCAAGTAGTTCATTACTTCTTTAAAAGGTAGCAATGTTACAATATACTAAAGCCCCCACTTTTGGTTTTCAAGATTATTATAGTTCATCTTCTGCATGTCCCTACGATTCACACGTATAAAATACACGTGGTTTTTTGTTTCAGTAAGATTCAATTTTGTTCCACTTCTGCTTAAATAGTTAAAATAGCTATTGAGATTCAGAGTGATCCCAAGAGCCTTCATAGCTTCAAAAAGATAATTCATTTAGATGAGTAAACTGACCATTCTGCTGATAAGATAGTCTGAGACAAAATTTTTGTTCCTTTTTGTTGCACAGGAGTGTAGAATTTACAGTGCAAGTTAGGTTGGTGATAAGAGATGAACTATTTAACAGCATTACTTCAAATTGAAGTTTCTCTTACTGACATATGAAATAAGAAGTACACAGATGGAAGTATGTTATTGGACTGTTTGATATGAATCTTTGAGAGGAAGTAGTGAATGGATTAGTGCTATATTCTCTTAAATACACAGGCGTGTTTTATACATGCATAAGTGTAAAAATGTGCCGATGTAGCAAATTTGCTTGTTTTCCTGGTTACAATCATACTTATAGAATATGGGGAAAATCTGTGGAATGTGGGGTAGTGCTTTCTCAACTTATTAACAATTGGAGAGGGGCAGGGATAGGAAGACAAAGAAGTACCTTGAGAGCATTAGTGTATGTAGTTGCACTCTTTAAAAACAACAAAACCAAAACCAAACCAACGTGTTTTCTCTTCCTTTCATAATTTAACATGGATGTTGTTTTTTTGTGAAACCTGGTGTTTCGTCTGGGTTATTGGTAGTGCCTTATAAGGCAGAAATCCATTTAGGTTGATGGAAACATTTTTATTAGATCTCGGTGGCTTGAGGTGAAGCCAATTTAGCTCCATTTTAGATATGGATGGTAAATAATAATGCTCGCAGACTTAGTGAAACAAAACCAAAAAAAGAATGAGCTTCTCAACCCACTTAGTTAACTCACTAAAAGAAGCTGTCAGTAGTGATCCAAAAGCTTGTTTACGTTTTTAACATTGGTTAATATTGAAACCAAGAACTGTAGCTTCATTTATTGCTGACAGAAGTTCTCCATTCACTGTTAGAACATAAAAGGCACTTCTGGAATGCTGTGAAATGGTAAGAATGTGTGTGTTTTGAAATATCATGTGCTGTTTCCCTTTTACTAAACACTTGTGCAGTTTTTGTACTTGAATATAGCAAACTTTAACGTAATGTACATTTTGTATGTAAAGAGTTGTCTTTTAAGTAGCCTTATCCTATTTAAATAAATTCAATTAAAAGGAAACAAAGTAGTGCTGACTTCTTTTTGTGATGTACTTAAGCTTGTTCATTTTGTATGGTTATATTTCAGTGGACTTGAAATGATTAGAACTTAAGAAAAAGCTTCCAGGGTAAAAGGCTCAGTAGCGATTTTGGAGTTTTAGCAGCAGTTAGTATCATGTGAACTGCTGGTCCTTGCACTAGTGTAACAGTCTGGCACGAGTTCTGTTTTGTGGGTGGCTTCTTGGCAGTGGTTTAGAGTCTAGGCTGTATTTTGTTGTAGATTCAGTTGCTAGGAGGATGTGTGTGTTAAGAGTGATATGTAGAAGTGTACTGGAATAATAGCATGATGCTGCTATTGCACAGTCACAGTCTTGTTTTCAGACTGGTGTGCTTTCCAGCCTTGTCATGTTTCACCTACCTTTCCCCAAAGCTGGGACCATTGTGCCGTCTGTTGTAGCATTTGGGGGGCAAGGTGCAAGCCATGCTGCTCTTACAGCCTTCCACTACCCCTTTAGCTAACAGCGATCCTTCTTCTCTCAGCGAAGTATTGCCAGAGCTGCAGTGTACTGGGGGATTGCCAGACCCCAGGAGAGAGTAAGTGAGGTGCTTGCCTGCCTTTGGGAGGCATGTATATAAGGGTGGTTTTTACAGCTATTCTTTACTAGAGCCTTAGTCACAGAACGAAGTCACCAAAGGATAGAATTCAGTCATTCAGTGAGATCAGATTAGCACAGTGTGCACTTCAAAAATGTCAGCCAACCCAGTTCTTCAGATGGTGTACAGTAAACCAAATCTGATCTGTTGCATCTATTTAGCTTGTTGAATTAGTGAGAGGAATGACGTGTGAGCACTTCACACCTGGTACAAAAAGAGACAGATTCAGGAGTGATGTCAGGAACTAGGAGCAAACTTTCCCTACCCAGTTACACAGAGTATGTTCCTAATTCTTATTTCTACATCTGAAGATTCCTGTTGGAAGTCTGACGTGTTACTTTCCTCCATTTGCTGGATACAAATGAATTCCATCTGGAAGGTGTGTCAAGATCATACATTGCATAATATGGCCATATTTCTTGAAGTTTGCTTTGGGAAGAGAGTTATCTTCCTTTGGATTGTTTCCTCTTGATTTTATTGTCCTGCCAGCATCGTGTTGCCAACAGTTGCCTTTGCAGCAAACAAGTAGCAGAAATGATGCTAGAGCAAAGGGTATTATGTATTGTAATACAGAACAAAATTAAAGTGTGCCCTGGTATAGAAGTTAAACTTCTGACTTGCACAAAGATTAAGTGTCTTCTGAGTTGTCTTGACCTGCTTGCTTGCTGAGAACAACAATATTTTGGCTTTGAGTTTAGAGCCTATGAATACATTTTTACCAGCTGCGGTCAATTTGGTGTTTTCATACAGTTTTTCAGTTTTGCTGATAATTTTCTTGGTGATTTCAGTTAGTCGAAGACTATGTTGTAGCAGCAGGGCCCGTATGAGGATTGTTTAAACTCCAGTTTCATCATGACTGGGTGCAAAAAGGTTTGTGTTTGTATGGCTCCTATGTTATGTTTCTTCAGGCTGTGAAAACTTTTTTTTTTTTTTAATATCTAATATGTAAATACAATTAAAGCACAATCATAATTTTGTTTTAAATGCTTTTATTTTGAAAAATACAATGTGCAGTGTAATGTCGACTAACTGTAATACTGACACTGTCAATCAGAACTTGTACTTCACACAATGATCAGCTAGTCATGCAATAAAATATGTACCTGTTATGAAGCACTCCACTCCAACTGTTTTATCATTATCTCTTTATGGCATGGCACAAATCCTTGTACATTGAAACACCCTCTACGTGTGCAGTCTTGCTGCACACTGGACAGCACACACTGGTCACGTAGCTTGAGAACACTGAGGCGAGACCACAGGCTTATTGAAACCGAGTGGTGTTTGCCATTGATTTCAGTGGGCTGAGAGTTTCAGCCTGAATATCATCTATGAATGTATTGTGCGTGGCCATCGTAATCCTTAACTATATCAGTTGCTTGTAACTGGAATATTTGGTGGAAGGCAGAAAAAAAAAACCAAACCCAAAGGAGTATGCTATGTCAGTAACACCCAAATAGTTTTACATCTCAGGTTTTGCATTAGTTTTGGTTAGCTGTAGAAATCTTAAACACCAACACTGCTACTAGAGACTTTGAAGTTGTTTTCCCTCCAGATTTGGAGAGTTTGAACAAAAAGGTTAAGTGATGTTAATAGTACAGCAAAACACAGAGTGGCAAAGCTAGTTCCGAACATCCATGTATTTCAGACTATATGTTGCAAGCACGGCTTTCCTCCCCTCTCCCCACCTCTTATTCTGAGCTTCAAATATCCTTCCCACATTCAGGGCAAAGGATGTCATCCCTTTCCGTGAGGAAGCCGCGACCCACTAATGAGAGAGAGCACTTCTTACAGTTAAAGCAATCATTATGCCACTGCCGTTCTTCAAAGGAGATGTACTTGGTTCCTCCGAGCCCTGTTTGAAAACCAAAAGCATTCTGTTACAAGAAAAGAATAGCACGTCAGCCAGCAAATGATGCTGTTTCAGACTCCCCTCGTGGATTGCTGTGGAGATCTGACGTACAGTAGTGAAAAAAGGCCATTGTGACAAATTTATTTGTTGCTGTGCTAATTTTGCTACTCGTATTCTGTAGCAAGTAATATTTTCATCCTTGAATATTTCTGTTGCTTTCAGCTAAGTTAGTGAACTAGACTGTTACCACTGGTGATAATGGCAGAAATGAACTTTCAAGGGATGGCACTACGTTGTATAGCAGAAGGAAAGGAAAGCAATTGCCCCTGAACAGAAGTCTTGATAGTTTTTTACAGAATGTTTCATGGCATCCGAGTAAGTTAATTTTGTTTTGTAAAAATGCATTTAGATCATTTAAAAAGAAGTCTGACAGGTTTATGTCATGATTTGATTCATAGATTTGAAGCAGGAGTGCCTCAAGAAAAGCCGGTTAGCAACCTGCAGAAAACATTGAAGGGTTTGAGGCTATGTAGGTTATCATAAGGGGTACTGAACTTGTACAAGAAAAAAGGGAAAAGGGACAAATGGCTTACTAGTAATTATCTCTTGCTTAACCTCAGAAATGACAAGTAATTTGAATATGATGCATTGGCATGACTAGCTGGAAGTCAGTGAAAAGATTTAGTTGGGCATATCTCTTACCTGCTGAGAAGGGGGTTTGTTTTGCCTTTAATAGTATCATTTTGAAAAAACAGCATATGATGGAAAGGACTGCAGTATCCAAAAGAGGAAAGCCTCTTTCACATGAACAGAAAACTGTAGCAGTGGTGTTACGCACAGACTTTTCTAGGAGCTGTGCAATCAAGCACATGTTAGTGAGGCACAGGCACAAAGGCAGAGCAATAAGAGAGAAAATGGTCCGGATATTCAGATTCGTGGTTTTGGGCTGTATGGATCATGCTGTTAAATGCTGATTACTTCATAGCAGAGGTTATATTTTTATGCCAAGTGTTTCATAGTAAAGCTCTAAGCAGTTGCTTCTTTAAGTACTTTTGCACTGGGAAACAGTATCTAAAGGCCTTGTGCTTTCTCAGTTGCTGTCTTGAAAAGGCAGGGAAGAAATGCGCTGTGCTACAGCACGAGGTGTAAGCCAGTCAGACACTGTCTGCTGGTGGAGGGACTGTGGCCGTTGACGTCAGTGATCCCTCTAATGAATGCAAGTGGAATGACATACAGAGCACGCATAGCCCGCTACATGCGTAGCTCTGTTACTCTGTGTCCACTGTGTACCATGAAAATCAGGTGAAAAAGAAGAAACTTCAGTTTAAGGACCTCTTCCATTTCTTTTTGTTAGGCACTGGAAAGGCATCATAAGTATTTAATTTCACACTTCTTGAATTGTATAGTGTCTTGAGTATCTCAAGTTATTCAGAATGAATTACTGAAGCATTTTTAATATTAGAAGCAGTTCATTGAAAAAAACCCGGAATTTAAAGGCACTGGCCATGGGAAACCTACCACTGATTGGGTTTGTGCACCCAGCACACTTTTTGGCGTAGAGGTTGCAGAAGCAGCTCAGGCAATAAGCAAACTCATCCCTGGAGGTAAAGCGTTGTCCGGACAACTGCTTCTTGCATCCGGTACAAACGAAGCACTCCTTATGCCACGGCTGCTCCCGGTAAGTAACGCCTCCTGTGGTGATAGCCTGTTTTATGGAAGGTAAGACAGAAAGGGGTTTCTTTAGGGTGGCAGGTTTGTGTGTTGACTCGGTAGAGAGGAAGGATAATGAGGTTTTTGTGGGTGGGAGTAGGGAAAGAAGGCTTAACAGCAGCAAAATCATTGTTTTGACTGGAGCTGACCTTCAGATAAGTGTGCCAGTGATTTTTTTATAGTTATCTAATCTATACAAAAAAGCCTCATACTAAAAGTACTTTATTCTCCATATATTGTATAATCACTCTCAGTTGTCCTCTTTGTTTGCTAGTCTTTATATGTCACTTTTCATATGCATGTGCTAGGATTCGTCTCATCTTTGTTCCTTCACCTGTCCCATTCTTCATGGTGAAGGAAGTACCATATGTGTTACAACTTCCCTGTTACTTTCCTTGGCAAAGACTTCTATTTAAAATTTTAGCTGAAGTCTTTGCTTTCTGCTGCTCTGGACTTTGGCTGGGGTTTTTCTCTTATAATAGGCTGTTGCCTACAAAAACAGCTCCCCTGATGTTAGACAAACTGAACTTCTTTGCTCCTTTGAGTGTTCCTGAGAAGGCTATAAAATTGGTCACTTTCATTTTTCTTCCTATCTTTGCTAAAGGGAGATTCCCTGGGAATCAGGCTTGTATGTGATCATGCTACCCAATATTTGTATTCATCTGCGTGTTTGCCTCTTTCCCAAGTATTTTGCAGCCTGCTCTTAAATGTGGTTAAAATTGGACACTAGACAGAGTTTTTAAGATACAAAACTCCTAGAAGCTTCAGAAAACTGATGGGTGGGTAGGGTAGTAAAGGTAATTAGGTATACTAAGAAAAACTTAGCCTTTCTTAGAACCGTAGAATACCTCAAGTTGGAAGGGACTCATAAGGGTCATTGAGTCCAACTCCCTGCTGCTTGCAGGCCTACCTGAAACTAAACCGTACGACTAAGAGCATCATCCAGATGCTCCTTGAACTCAGACAGGCTTGGTGCTGTGACTGCTGCCCTGTGACCACTTCACCTGTTTCGTTTTGTCTCTGCAGCAGGAAAGATGCAATCGTTTCTGACCAGCTAATATGTCTGAGCAGACTGCAGCATGCTTGACTGGAAGGAAAGACGAGCAGGTAACACCTTGTGGGAGAAGGTCTGGGTAGTGTGGGCCCAGTTGGTGGCTGGAAGCACGCAGACAGTAAAGGGAGACAAAGAGGAAACAGTGGCAATGGGAAAGAGAATTTACTGCGGATACAGCCATAGTTTTGATTGTCTTTGCCTATGCATATATCCATAGGAAACTAGGATTTCTTAGTTCTGTAAGTGATGAGACAATTCTTTTTAGGAAAGAATTCTAAAGTTCTTATCAGTGTCAGTGTATAGAATTTAGGAAATTCATAAATAAAAGATCCTTAGCCTAGAAAGTCGTACTCCTGAGCATATTGCATTTACTAGTGTTTACTTCAGGAACATCATTTTCTCTGTGCAAAATTTATCTCTCTGGGTTATATTGGAATGAGGTTATTGCAATGCAGAGTTGTTCTTTTGGTTGGTTGGTTTTGTTTTGTTTTTTTCGAAAATGAGTTCTCTGTATACTTTCAATACAAAGGGATTTTTAACCCTGAGTAATAGAATTTTAACTGTAGTAAATGCGGTGCCTGGTGCAGGATGGGAACTGAAATTATATAATCTCTTAACATCAGTTGATTCTGAATCTTTTATCACACAGAAAAAAACCGATACTCTACCTACTTGGACGTAAAATGGGATGGACTACAATCCCTTAGATTTTAGGTAAGTAAAAGAAGAGCACTACCTTCTTGCACTGGACGCACTGCATGGCAAACTGCTTTTCATAGCAGGGTACGCAAAAGTTCTGATTGTCCTTAGGGATGAAACTCTTTGTCCCGATAGGCTGTTGGCAGCGGTAGCAGATAAAGCAGGTCTCGTGCCAGCTGTTGCCCTTGTATTCCATCTTCCGAGTACCTGTAACGAGACCAGAGCATCAAGTGAGCTGCTTCTGGCTGGGATGGATGCAACTTGCAGCTCTTGTGTGCCTGGCAGCTGGCTGTCAGTCAGTAAGTAGTGCAGCTATGAGTTAGAGGCTATTTCATGTTCCCACCAGCTTTGCGTGGTAGTGGGTAGAGTTTTATGTTTTTAGAGAGTGGGTGGTTCTTCTCCTCCTATAAAGAAGAGAAACATTTACTGCTAATAGTGAAGGCTTAGGACACTTTTTTGTGGTATTATTAGAGTTAATAATCAATTCTAAGGAGCGGAAAGATTCTGGGCAATTGGGGAGACACCAGTAAAAGGTGCTGCTAGTGCTGAGTGAAGGTAAGGCTACTCCTCGTTGAAGTTTGACTTTGTTCATTCCAAGTCCGTTTTGCTTCTTTTCTAGACAGCTGTAAGCTACCTGGTTAATTCCTGGCAAGCCTCTTGCCTCCCTTTCCCGATAGAGTATAGTCACTGGCTCAGAAAAAGGTTGATTTTGTATCTGCTCTGTGGCCTTGTTCCTGTCCTCGTTGAAGTCCACTACAGATTTGCAATGGTTTCCAGCTCTGCAACACCTGTCCTAAATGTTTTTCTGTCTCTTGAAACTTTCAGTGGGAGAGAAGCTTTCTCTCTGTCTTCAGTTGTATTTAAACCATGGTTGCAATGTGAAAGGAAGAAAAATATTTCAACAATCCTTTACTGAAAAGCAGAAAGGTGGTAGGGTGTTAGGAGCTAAAGGTACTTCTCCAGAATGATGTTTTAGGGTACGATACTGTACTTTACCGATTCAGTGCACTGCGTGACAGGTGGACTCTGAGCCCTTCCAGGAGATTGGAGGTGCCCTATTATATGGACGAAATTCTTTGCACACTGTATAATTTCCAATGTACCGGTTTGAGTCAGAATATTTGATACTGGCCAGAGGGGAAAACAAACAAATGATGCTCCTACAGTTCTGCATTACTCTTGAAGCCTGTAGCAACAAACACGATGTCAAGTGCTTGGCAGACTGACAGGTCGATCATGTGTTGGCTAATGAAGGAGAACCACTCTAACTCCTTTGATGCCAACTCTCCCCACCCTCATTACTGCAGGGTGAAGTTTTACCAATTTTTCGCTTCTCAAGTGTTAATTCCTCTTTGTTTACTAGTTGCATATTCTTCTTTTTCGGTCTCATTAAACTCTGCCCAGAGGCATACTTCAGGATTTTGGTTTTTTTTAAAGAATTGACTTGCAGCAGTGTAGTAAATGAACTGTTAATTATCTTTCTGCCTGATTCTTACACGCTTAAATATTTCTGATCCTTTTTTTTTTAATGGACTCTTTTTAAGAATTATGCCCTCTCTGTGCTGGTAACTTTCTATACCATACTAAGGAGCAAATCAATCAGTCCTTGAAGGAATGGTGTTCTGGAAAAAGGAGATGTGAATAACTTCTTTTGAATAGTCTAGAATTTTATTTTTACATTTTTAGCTGTCTTTGGGATTATGTTGTCACTGAAAATCAAGGCGGGGGAGCCCTGTTAGCTGCTGTACTGAAGTCACTGGGAGTTTAGTTTGCTGAAGGACTGAAAGTTCAATCTTGTAATTACTTTAGTATTTAATGGGCATGTCATGATAATGCTTTATTAAATCTAAGTTTTATGTTTAGTGGAGCAAAGCAAAGGGCAAATGTAGCATTAACAGTCACCATAAAGGGTATCCAACCACTTGCTGGTTCTTTCAAAATGAATTACGCTTCAGTTGGTGATCGTAGTGCTCTGGTGTAGCTCCTGTACTGAAATGGGGTGCTGTGTAAGTAGAAAATACATGCTGGGTGTACTCCTGTCCTGAGTGAGCAGCTAAAGACCAGTTGGTGGCTGTAAAGCTCCGTAACAATTGACTTTGTTTCAGATTCTGAGAAGAAGGGATTCTCTGGGTCGCTGAATCCAGCCTCCATTACTGCTTGTCAATCTACAGCTGGTGTAATAGGCAAAAAGAGATCCATTCAGTAAATAAGCTCACTGATCATGGGGGTGAATTTGATGAACAATCTTAAAAATATGTACATGTATGTAGTTCCAGCTTTATAAGTAGCACTGGCTATTCCCAAACATGTCAGTTGTTAGTGCTGTATCGGTAAAAACAGGTGCATGTGGAACAGTAGAAGGAGATACCCAAACACAATCATGAATGGATAGGGCCATCTGCTTTTAAATATCATTGGTGTTTCTATTTATACATCCTATTTCATCATTAAACCCTAATTTTTACAACTTACATGCACAACATTGTGGTTTTCAGCTTTTGTCTAAGATGACCAATGTCAGAACCAGCCAAGGAAAAATTTTACTGGAAAAAGTAACTAGTAGTCATGGAGCATGTACGTGGATTCTTCAAATTGCCTTTGAATATTTTATTTCTGGACCAATATTCCTTCCACTTTAAGCGCTCAAATCATCACAGAATGCTGTAGTATTGTCATGAACAGATGAGGTTTTAGCAATCTATTACTATAAACTCCTGTTTCGTGTTGAAAAAGAAAATAGCTCTTTCTTGTTTCTTCATATCTTTGCCCTCAGGAAAGACCTTAGAGGCACTTTGACCAGTTCTTCATTTTTATGGGAGAAGCTAAATTTAGAGTAATTACATAAAAAGCTATATGGTGAATTAAATAAGCTTAAATTTGCAAGCTGCTTCTGATCTTCAAGCAGTGGAAGCCAATCAAGACAGAATACAAAGTTGGACTGGACAGAAAGACCAATTTTAGTTGTCCAGCTGTCAAAATCCTTTTAATGAATACAGCTGTAGAAAATTATAAATCCCATTAATAAAAACGCTGAACAAAATAAATACTAATTTTCAAGAGTAATCCGCTTCATGTGAATAACAGTTCTATCATGGTCCATTATGAAAATTAGGTGTTCTGGTCATGGAAATTATTTAGAATGCACCATCAACTGTGTTTTACAAAGTTCACCATGACTTAGCAGAGATAGCCTTGGAAAAACATTTGTCATAAATGTTGCTGAGTTTGGGCTTGATATTTAGCCTAATCTTAGTCCAGAAAGTGAGCATCCCAACCTGGCATAATAGTCTTCTTGCACTCATTACATTTGGAAGAGTATTCGTTGGAGTAGCAATCAGTACAAAGTAGATGTTCCTCTTTTGCAGCAAAAGGTTTGTCCACCAGTGAATTCTTGCACTGGAAGCAGTGGAAGCAGGTTTCATGCCAGTGGCGGTCCTTGTAAGACAGATCCTGTAGAAATCCAAAACCACAGAGTAAGCAGAATGAATAGTTTGCACAATGGGAAGCTCAGGGAATGCAAACACATCCAAATCTGAACCACAGCCAGGAGCTGAGGCTAATTTGCACATCTCAAGAAAACAAAATGTTCTGATGAAGGTGAACTTATTTTGTTATGATAACCAGGAACAGCTCATGACAGCTACGGACCCTGTGTGTTAATTACAAGCACTGGATTAATCTGGTTAACTGAAGAAAAAGAATGAGTTGTAGAATATCAGATTTTTTTAACTGTGTGAACGGAAGCGTCACAAAGTGTTCAGATATAATCTGGCCCAAACTGCACTGTGTCAGCCAGCGCAGTCACAGGTGACTCCAAATGTGCAGTCTTAGCACAGAGCAAACAAAAGATACTGAGTATTTAGGTTAAGCTAAAATCACCACACATTATGTCTGCAGGAGCCTTGTTCTTCTAAATGGCTAACAGGAAACACTGAAATACTTTTGCCTAACTCAGCTGATATGTGGTAACTTGTTAAACTACGGTAACTTCAGTCAGAATTTGACCCTGCAATAAAGAATTTTTGTTTGGACATCTGCGCTACTCGCCTAAATCTCTTAAATCAGTGTCAGTAACAACTGGTACCCAATGTGCCTTTCATCTTGGAGGCTGCACTCTGCAATAGAGTATCTAAGCTCCCTACTTTACAGCTTTCAGACATGTTTATTCAGCTTGTCGATTAATTTCAGCTGGCGACTTCTGGAACAACCCAAATTTCTGACTGTAAAATTTTAATTTTTTCTAATAGAAAAATGAAAAAAATGTTCTTTCGAAGTTATTTACATTTTATTATCTTTAAATGAAGCTGAACAGCCTAAATCTGATCTCAGAGGGCAATAATATTTTCAACAGAAAAATACAACATACAGCCAACAGAGTTTTCCGAAATGTGAAATTTGCCTGCTGGAAAATAGCATGACAACAGATCTGGTTTTCTTTCTCTTGTAACAGGATGTAATCAATTTTTGTCCCCCACTTGATGCCTTTCTCCTCTTTTTGTGATATTCTGCAAGCTATTTTTTATCTCCAAAATTCATATACTGACACCTGCTTTTGTTTTGCCTTGTTTTATCAATAAAATTATACCCTGGAGAAGGTGTGTGTGTTTTAGAAGAGGAGTAATGAAGACAATGATTAGGTGTCCATGATGAAAGGTTTGATCCTCGAGTCAGTTATGATGGCAGCTTCTATAGACACTCGCTGGGCAGGTGAAAACAGCAGATATTTCATCATGGCAAAGCCATGAAGTGCAACTAAGACCCAAAGTACCCAAGATACAGTCTGGCTTGTATAATCTCTAGCTACTTTGGATGATTATAACAGATGTTGACATGGAATGTAGAGGGAGTCTACGATGTCTGGCTTTGACATGCCTGCAGAAGAGTATTAAACTGATGAAATGAATATTGCTTTCTCTCTCTGCATCTGTCACATCTGAAGCAAGGCAGTCCAAGGTACTGATGAAACCATTTCTGCACCATGATTGTTCTTATGTCAGTGTAATAAGGCCACTGGAGATCTGATTTGGTCTACTTCAGTGTGTTGTGTATCTAACCAGAGCCTTTGGCTTGTACATAGAATGATAGAATGGATTGGGTTGGAAGGGACCTTAAAGATCATCTGGTTCCAACACCCCTGCCAAGGGCAGGGACACCTTCCACTAGACCGGGTTGCTCAGACCCCTGTCCAGCCTGGCCTGGAACACTTCCAAGGAAGGGGCATCCACAGCTTCTCTGGGCAACTTGTTCCAGGGCCTCACCACCCTCATCGTAACGAATTTCTTTCTTATATCTAATCTGAATCTCCCCTCTTTCAGTCTAAAGTCATTGCCCCTTGTCCTGTCACTACAAGCCCCTGTAACAAGGCCCTCTCCAGCTTTCTTGTAGGCCCCTTCAGGTACTGGAAGGCTGCTCTAAGATCTCCCTGGAGCCTTCTCTTCTGCAGACTGAACAGCCCCAACTCTCTCAGGCTTTCCTTATATCAGAGGTGTTCCAGCCTTTGGATCATTTTTGGCCTCCTCTGGATGCACTCCAACAGGTCCATGTCTCTCCTGTGCTGGGGCCTCCAGAGCTGGACACAGGACTCCAGGTGGAGTCTCACCAGAGCAGAGGGGCAGAATCCCCTTCCCCGACCTGCTGGCCACGCTGCTTTTGATGCAGCCCAGGGTATGGTCGGCCTTCTGGGTTGCGAGTGCACATTGCCGGGTCACACTGAGCTTCTGGTCAACCAACACCCCCAAGTCCTTCTCCTCAGGGCTGCTCTCAATCCATTCTCCGCCCAACCTGTATTTGGGCTTGGGATTGCCCCGATTCATGTGCAGGACCTTGAACCTGGCCTTGTTGAACTTCATGAGGTTCGCATGCATAAGCTGTAGATCTACTGGTCTAGAACAGGTTCTACACTGGAGAAGCTGCATATGCAAAGCTGACTTCAAGCTTGTCTGACTGCTAGCTTGTCCTCAGTTAAGCTGTAAGAGCATTAGGTTTACTCTAGGCACGTAGCTGATTGCAACCCAAATAAATCTGTTCCAGCAGAGGGTACAAGTGATATACATCTAAATCCTGTCTATTCCATGGATTTCCAGGAAGAACTAACAAAGAAAATTACTATTCTGGACTCATAACTGGAGTGTATCCTTAAAATACTGATGAGCATGACTTCTCAGCCAGCTTATGCAGCTCCAGGGAAATGAGTCCCTGGTGCTACAAATTGTAACTGTAGCTTTTAATGCAGCCTCCTCTGTTGCCTAAAAGCAATACAGAGAATGACTTTTTACTATCGATCTGTGTACCTGTCTTTGAAAACTGACAGCCACATGCTCATTAGATAAAGCACACACAGGCACAGATAGGATACTTGTTAGAGAAAGCACAGACAAGAGACTGAAGAGTTACCGTAGACTGCCATTTGAGAAGTGGGACGGTGTTTACGTGTACAGAGGTGCATGCACACAGCTGCTCAGGAACGTGGTCTGTCCTGTAAGCAGCACAGAGAGCTCCAGAGAAATTCCAGATGTGCTACTGGTGAAAAGAAAAGGGGAGGCGGGCAATGCTGGTCTCTGCAGAGCTGCGATAAATTCTGCAGCAGAATTTGCATGGAGGAATATTTAACACTTCATTCAGTTGCATTTCTTCTGAGTGTGGAGAATAATCCTTCCCTTACCTGGTTTCATTTGAAGATAAAAAATAACCAGATCAGCAGTACCTGAAATGACTCAGATTTGAATGGGTGCTTTTCTCAGCCTGATCTGAGAATCAACCTCAGCTGAAAAGTTCTGCTCAGCGTTCTTCGGGACAACCTAGTGAAAGGTGAATCCTGGGATGCTGCTCAAACAGGGGCCAAGGGCAGGTCCTTTGTGCACATGCAGAAAACTGACTGTAAGAATATGGTGCAAGCAAAACTTAGTGCAGGTCCCATTTGTATCCAAAATTTTTTAGAGTCATCCCTTGCAAAATGGTTTTGAAACTTGTGGCTTTGAAAAGCCATTATGTGCTTTTAAGCAATTTTATCTTCACTTATTTTCATTATATCATCCCCAAAGAAAACCTTGTCAAGATAACTCTTTTCAACATTGGCAAAATCACATGTGATAGTTCCTCCATAGTTCTGTGTAGTTTTGATCCAGCACGGTTTGGTGGGCCTCTAGGTTGGGACTGTCGGTGACTTGTTTTTTTAAACTAGAAAAGCCCCAAGACTAGAGTTACCAGGGAACTGGGTTAAGCACAGACTCCTCATATCCTGCAGCTGTATTGTCTTCTTCTCTGGCTTTATAAGTTTAAGTAAACTTAAGCCATTTTGTATTACTTTTTCTCCTGAGCTGCCTTTCAACAGGGACCCAACAGGAAGAAGGAGATTAGACACATTATTACCAGAAGAGTAACTGTGTATGTTTTTTCATGAATGAAGACTACATCAGACTATTTTGCTTGCCGCAATGCTCTTTTCAGAAGGTTGAGTAGAGGAAATGATCATAGAATCATAGAATCATTAACGTTGGAAAAGACCTCTAAGATCATCAAGGCCAACCATCACCCCAACACCACCATGCCTGCTAAACCATGTCCTGAGGTGCTATATCTACACGCCTGAACACCTCCAGGGATGGAGATTCCACCACTTCCCTGGGCAGCCTGTTCCAGTGCCTGACCACTCTTTCATGATGTATAACAATAAAATACCGTACAGATTTAGCCACACACACCCTGTAGCAAAACACTTCATGTTAGACTGCTACTTTCCTATCAAAAGTATGTTTAGAAAAGGTAAAAATAAGCGATATCATGCTGAAATCAGCCCCTTAGGGATATGAGAAGAGGTGAAGGTGCCTGTCTCTTTTACCATTCCACTTCACAATAACTAGTCTGGTGTTCAGTAATGCACTGAAAAAGTGTTGCAACTCAGCACAAAGTTTAAACATTAAAAATTCAAAACCCAAATATTTTCTCCCTTTCCTGATCCATGTTACTAGAGGCTTTATTTTTTCGTTTAGATTGAGTGTAATATTGACCTTTTGATTAATTTTTGGCTTGCATGCTGATACAGTAGATTTATCTCACAATCCACTTTTAATTTCATTCTCACGTTCTGCAGAGAGAGTTTTCACCCCCTCCTGCCTGCCAAGGCCAGCTTGTGGACTGCATTAAACACTGGATTACTGTAGGTATTTCCTCTATTTATGATGGGTTTTGTGCCATAGGGCCTGCAAGGAAACTATTAAAAAAGCCAAAATCAACCAAAAGTCACACTTCAGCAGTTAAGCAAACATAACAGATCGATTTCCAGAAAGAAACATGAAACCATGGGCATGGTGAGCATTCTCCAGAGATGCAGGCAACGAAATGCCAACTCTTTTTGAAGGAGTAAATTTCTACTAGAACCTGCTGGCATACGGCTAATGCATAATAGCTGTGCGAGAAAAGGCATCATGTTTTCCTGCTGCCTGCCAGCACCTCCTACCACTCAGTATATGAAGCTTTCAATCTCTCTCTGAAAGTTTCATAAACATCGGATAGAATTGTTTACAGTTAATGAAATGGCCTCAGTCTAAAGGTGTCATTCAGACATACATTGTGACTCAGGGTTTTTCTCACGAAAAAAAACCACATTTAAAATAAAGAACAAATTAGTTATTACTCTTTTACATTCACAGTTACGCATAGATTACCATAGGAAGATTGAAAGATAGTGAAGCAAATTCTCCCCTGACTTGAATTCAACTAAATCATGTCTTCAGAACAGTTGTTTTATGGGCTCACTGTGCTGTAGCTAAAACACAAGTCAAAAATCTGGCATCAGTTTGACCCTCTCAGAGCCCAGTGCTGCCAAAGCTGGAGTATTACCAGTGTCTGAGCCGGCTTAAGTTCAGCTCCAGCGAGGTGCTGCTACGGTGCTCATACGCTACGGTAGTGACAGAGACGGAGAGCTGGCTGTCCTCTTATCAATGCCTGGTCTATTTTGGTGTAACCCTTTCTACTAGAGGAAGGTTGCTTTTAATTGGGATGGCTGGTAGGAGGGAAATTAAGAGCATCTGAGCTGCAGCTGGGTTCTCAGTTCGGCTCTTCTCTGTGTAGAGAAACAGCAGTGGCCAAGCAGGGACTTGAAAAAGAGGATCTGAGGTGAGAGCTATATGGAGCTTTTCAGGTTGTAATGTTGATGGGAGGGTGAGTGCCCCTGCCAGATGCGGAGGCCTGGATGTGACCCTGTCTGATAATGCTGTCAGTCTGTTACGTTTCAGTTCCAAATTTCACAGCTGTATAAAGGCTATGTCAGAACGTATAAATAAGTATGGAGCCCACTTTGTACATGCAGTAAACATACTGGTTTTATTTCCAAGCACAGTACACTTTGTCTTCTTCACTCAGGGGAAAATGCAAATGCAATGTGTAAAAATATATATACAGAAATACCTACGTATATGTGTGTGTATGCATACATGTGTGTATTTCTTAGGTGTTTATATAACTCTATATATACAGTTTAATGAGGAGCAGAAGCAAGTTTTTTTTCTGACTTTGTGTTTCATGACTGAATTATGCTCAGTCATACAGTGCACAAGCTTTGACTGAAACTTATCTTGTGGCTGAGGCACTTACAAGGGCTCTCTCAAATGTATTCTCTAGCATCTATTACTATCATTCAAAAACTGCTCTAGTTTTCCTCTCAGTGGGAAGATGAATAGGATCACTTTTTCTTCCCAATCACAAGTTTTTTTCAGAAAACTTGTAGGAATTTAAGCTTGTAACTTTTATTCATCTGTCAGAATCTGGTTAATATTGGTCAACAGGTTCAAAAGCTGCAGCGTAAAGCGTGGACAGGCAGAAACAGTGGCCACAGAAACAAAAAAGGACACATTTGTTTCTGGTACACTTTACAGCTCTTTAAGAAATCTTTATTTACTGTCTTATAGTTATGTTTTCCACATACAGTTCTGGTTCTTTACATGTATAATATATTCTTATATTGCAGACAATTAGCGGCTTTTTTTCCTATCCGCTATTAGAGCGTGTCTTGCTTAAAAGTACAGAAGAGCAGTATATCGGGTAACACCCACACTCCCTAAATCCATAAATCTGGGTTGAAAAGTTCAGCCTGATTAATTCCTGAATACTTTGTCCGAGATTTGTTGAAGCCGGTCCAAGTTTTTAAATTCTTGAATATCAACACATGGAAATATCTTCTCAGGGGATTAGAAAGAGACCTTAAAACAAAAGCACATTCTGGAATGGGGCAGAAATGTTTTGCTTTTTCAGGTCAGGCCAGCTGTATCTCTTCTCTAATCTGAATATTTATGAGCTGTAAGAAAGCTGGCAGTTTTATACCCTTGTAAAGATTACTGCCAGTTCCCTGTCATGATGGTGAAACATTCTCACCTTTTTAAGGTTTCTGAAAGGGGCTTTCCTACTGATTTGCCAATAGGGTGCGATAGATCAGTTTGGAAGAGATGAGACATATATTTTTCCCAAACTGAGTGCGCATATATTTTTGTATCTCTGAACTAGTGGTAGAGTGGTAGTTTCAGTAGTAGGGACTAAATATTGCTTTTAGAGGTGTGGATCAGCAACGTAGGACATCAAATGCCAGACCTGCTCACACCAGTCAAAAATCCTCTGGCCATGCAATGCAAATTGCTGTTCTAGCACAAACTCACTCTTGGCCAACTTTGGACAGGTTGATTTGGTGCAAGGAGGATGTGTATTGGATAAAGTCTATCCATAGCAGTCCAACAGACACTTCACTGGATGGCTCAGATATCATCTGTCTTCATTCAGTCAGAGTAAAACTGTCATAAACTCAAGTTGTTTTGGTTAGTTTTAAAGAAATGCAGGAGTTTGCACCTTATTTGGATTAGGTGGGTGTTTCCATGTGATGCAGCAGTGCATAGCTCAAACAAGCAAGGCCTCTGCTCTTTCCTTTGCAATCTATAGTCAGACTCCACTTTGCAATCTATAGTCAGATTCCTTTGCAATCTATAGTCAGTCCATCATTCTGATGACTAGAGAACATCATCATTCTGTATTTAAAGGGTAATTACTCTAACTGTGTTCTAACTGACGTAATGCCTGGGTCAGCATTAGCCAGATTTTTGTGGTCCATGAGTTGGCACCTTTTCTGGAGCGTGTCTTGTCTCCTCATGACAACTGAATTCTGGTCACTGCAAAGCCAGCAGCGGCTTACCTCCCTCTGGTAAAATTATCTTCTGCCACCTTTCCAGATCCCAGCTGGCCCCAAGGATAGTTGGGCTCTCCTAATGAAAGGGAGATACTTTCTAACATCAGGTCATCCCATGCCTTACAGGAAGAGGCAGATGCTCTTCCATTTCTATCCACGTGCTTGGTAAAGAAGGGTTTGCCAAGGGAAGTGGTGAAAAGCAGGTGAAGTGGTCCAGAAAGCATGCTCTCGCACTAAAGGAAGTCCCTAGGTAGCCGTTAAGCTGGACTCATGGATCCTTCCAGGTGATAGCACCATGTCTTAGAGCTATGTATCCAGGCTACCCTGTGAAGATTTCTGTAACAGGACACAAATCTGGCATACCTTGCAGTCAGCGCCAATAGGTTTTTTGCATTCCTCACAGGTGTTGGAATAAAGGTTTTCATAGCATTTCACGCAGTAGGGGCTGTCCTCCCTCAGGATGTACTTCTTACCAAACAGGGACTCCTTGCAGTAGAAGCAGTCAAAGCGTTCAGTCATGTTGGTGTCTGGAGCCCAGCTATCCTGCCACCAAGACAGAAGCAGACACGTGTCAGACTGAGCTACACCAGATCAAATCCCCCAAGAAGCATTTATTATCAATTCTGGTTCATCACATTGTACTTTAATTTAAATTCAACTTTCAGTCAGATAAATCAACACAATAGTAAGAAACTGGACCATAAATTTTGCAGTCCTGGGTAAAGACAGTAGCCTATCTATTTTACCCATCCATTGTCTTGTCTTTGACAAGAGCTAGTGTTAGAGACCAGAGAGAGGAATATGAGCAAATCTTGTGCGTGAAGAATTCACATGGGATGCTTAAGGAATATAAAGTAAGTTTGACCAAAAGGTCCAAAGCAAGAAGCTGTCTCTGTAGGAGATGGAGGGAGCTAAGTACATTAGGAAGATGAGCCAGCTAATCTTCAGAAGGAGGAAGATCTCCTCCATAAGGCAAGACAAAGGTTTTCATTGCTGGTAGACTTTAGTCATGCACAGACTGTTGAACACCACTGTTATGTGCTTCTGCTCCTTGCTTCTCTACATTCTCAGTGAGCCAATGTCCAGCAGTCATCGCCCTGCGGTGAGCCACTAACCCTCTGTCTCTGCTCCTGCATGGAACTATGGGCACTGTTAACAGCAGGAGATGTGGGGTCGGGGATTGTATATCTTACTCTTCTCCGATGCAGCTGAATGAGTTATCCAACAGCTGTGACAGACTGGGACACAAATCGGAGGTAGCTGAGCTGGTTCGGGCAAATGTCAGACAATGATTACAGAAGGGGAAAAGCAAGTAGAAGAAATGGCAAGCGATGTATCAGCTTGTCTGAATTAGGGACAACTGCTCAGATCTTGTTATGTGTCCAGCATTTTCTGTATACACACACAAGTAATGATGACACAAATGCCTTTGATTACTTGCGTGAATGTTCATTATTGCCTGGGACAATTTATTTTTGGGTCATCAGCTTCTTTCTTAACCTGAGCCTTGCAGGGTGTGTCGCACCTGAAATCTGTTTGGACATTACAGCTGGAGCAGGGCGTAGCTGCCTGCTTAGGAAGGAGAATTTCCCAGACGGAAAGCACATTCTACCTGGACTGCCCAGTCTTCACTGGTTACCAGGCCTGATGTCCTCTTTAAGCCACATTTGAGCTATAAAGTCTTAAATGCTTTGGGTACTAATGGCTTAAGTGATTACCTCTGTCTTTCACACATAAGTGACATTTACAGCAGCTGTAGTACTTTTGCCAACTTCAGCTCCCAGTTTTAAACAAAAAATTTTTACTTGCTTAGTGTTCTTGGCACAGGTTGCTCGACTCTGGAGTTTGTCCTCCTGGCATTGGGAGTGACTGTTAGGGCATTCTGAAATCCTGAGTTCTTCTGCAGGATTTCAGTTTTTATCATTACATTGTATCCCACATAGCTTGGGTTTGGTTAAGGTTTTAGGGCAGCCTGAATAAGCAAAGTTTGTTTTGATGGCTAGAGAGCTTTTTTAAAATTTATTTTATTTTTAATGTTCTGCCAGCTGCTGAGTTGTGTGATGACTAGCAGACTAAGGGGTAAATGGCGGCTCAGCTGCTGAGAAGTCTTTTGAATGCCAAGTAACTACTAAAGAAGAAAGAGAGACAAACTACCAAACCCCAAAATGTGCTTGGAAGAAAAATGCTATCATCTGTGCCATGGCCAGCCTAAGAGGAGTAGCGGTCCAGCTGTTTTGACCCTACAGATGATGTAGGGATGAACTAACTAATTTTCTTATCCCAAAGGGGAGCTAGGAGCATGTCAGGTGCTTTTGATCTTTAAGGAGCAGAGAGGATCATAGGGACTGATAACAAGAAGATGGAAAGTAAGAAGAATTATGCTGGAGAGAGAAGTGCAATGACTATCCAAAATTCTCCTCTAGCTTGTTTCCAACAGCAGTGGACAGCCATGAAAGCGTAAAGGAAGAGAGCCAGAAACAGGGCTGGTACAGAGCGACCTTTGCTTAATATCTGCTTCATATCAGCAAGTTGGTCTCCTCTTGAAGCAGAGGTGCAGTCTCCACAGCATTTGAAAGGTGATGGTAGATTTATTTTGCCCTCTGATTTGAGCCCATTTACACCCCCAACCTACATAAAATATTTGTACTTTCCAAGAAAGAACTGCAGAGGACTTAATTTCCTTCAAGAAGTAATTTCAGCAAAAGGAGTGGAGTCAGACCAGTAGAAACTGGTGTACATATGTCTGAGTCTGAGAGGAGTGACAGCTTTGCCCAAATAGTCTGTGTTTAGGACAGAAATCTGTACTTTTTACCACACCTTATTAGATATCTTTTCCAAATTATAGGATTTGGTTGCACAGTTAATTTGCATTATTACTAAGTTAGAGTGTGAGCAGGAACCATTTATGAACTTGCATTTTCCACCTTTCTTCAGAATTAGTTCTTTCTAGTCCTGAATTAGATGTGTGATACTGATGAGTGAAAAATTTCTCTGCAGTCAAGATGTGTAACAGCAAAAAACATAAAGTGTGTTTCCTTTACAGGTTTATACTATTTCTGTCCTTCATCCAGAGCTGCTAAATGTAAAATATAGACGTGGTTTGTGACTGGAAGAAGGGCTGTTCCCTTAGAAGTGAATGTTCCAGTCTCTTAGTCACAGCAGCTTTCTTCTTGAGTGCTATATTATATTCTGGGTGCTTTTCACAGGAGCAGAGGCAAGCAATTTTTTATAAATGTATTTAATAATTTAATTTTTAAAAATAATTTATTTAATAACAATGTATTTAATAATTATTTAATAGTTACTGCCACTATTTTAGAAAATACCCATGCACTTGCCTCCCTATCCTCAAATGGGTCTAGTTTTGTTAAAGGTGTTCTAAGATTGTCACAGTGGGTTGTCCCCCTCACCCCAAGCAGGGAGACGCAGACCTGATTTCTATGTCCCACACAGGTTCAAGGGGAGCTTCACTCTGTGAAGACACTTAAGGAGCAGCTCTGGATGGGGTGCAAGGCACAACTCCAGAGATCTGGGAAATCAAAAGACAAGAGAGGAAAGTTTCCAAGATCTGCATTTTGCTTTTAGTTGTGTGAATCTTTTATTGGATCTGGGGCCAATTTCAGATCCAGTATCTCTTAAAGTTAAGAATTCAGGTTCATGAAGTTTCATTCAGAAAGCTGGAACTGAGGGTGAAGCATTCCAGATTCTACACTGTTTAGATCTGGGCGTTGGATTGGACCTCATGATATCCTGTGTGATATTTTGAGGATATTTGACGGTTTTTTTCTTCTCTGGAGATAATTAAATGTAAAGTAATCACGAGGCCTATCTACTGAAATATTAGCAGGAATGTAAACCAAATAATTTTGCTGTTATCTTACAATAAAGAAATGTGAAATCATACAGAGAAATGTTTTTGCCTGTCACTTTGTACATTTGGTCCTCTACATCACCATTCTAGTGGTTCCTGTCATATAAAAAAAATCGTGCTTAGCTTAGTGCAGGCTTTATGAACTGCTTTGGGCTTTAAGAAAAAAACCCAAGACTTTCATCATTGTGGATGGACACAAACTGCAGTTCAACCTCCTTGCCACTGATCTATTTCTCCCTCTTGTGTTTGATAGTTATTGACTGCCAAGTTTTGTGGGCCAGAGGCTCAACTTTATTACACCTTTTTGTGGTACAAGGTCTTTAGATTATATTGCAGTAGTCATTTTATACTTCGGCTTTTTCAGGTTGGTCTCAACATTATCATGAAGGAAAAAACGATTTTTCTGCCATACAGTCTCCCTCCTACAACATTAGACAGAACAAGTACATCTCTAAAAGGAACAGAGCTTTCCATTGCATGCCCAGTAAAGAAGTTACAGCTTATGCCAAATGTTAGCACTACCCACACTGTGTCTTCCAGGAAGTAAGAATTGGCATGAAAATGACAAAAAAGTTAGTAGACCGACTTCAAAACTGTGCTTCTTTCTTCTTCTTCCCCTGTTTGCTCAAACAGTCTCATTTTACTAGCAGTAGTTGTTAAAGTTATCATATTACCTCATAAAAATTAGGGCTCATAATGTCGTGAGGATACAATCCAGGGTGTTCTCCCATCCCATGACACTATTGACTACTGGAAAAGAGGGCTAGCTGCCCCACACCTTGCCTGCTTTTTCAGCTATGTCTGCAAGCCTAACGAGAGGTGTTCTGTGCGTCTCTCGTTTCAGGCCCTCTTAGGGGGTGTTGAACACCGACAGGTACAGACGCCCACGCACAAGAGAGAGAAAGGAACCAAGGGAAACTGTCTAAAAAACATGAGTCGTTCAGTTTATTCAGTGAAATGAAGCTCTGCTCTTTTGTTGTAACACCACCTGGAGACACAGAATGAAGCCCCTGTAGATGTCAAAGGGGGACTAGCTGCTGGCCTCGGTTAGGCTCTACCTGTGCCCTTGGAGCAGGATGTTCTGTTCTCCACCTGCGCAGGAAATCAAAGGTCTTCGAAGACACCCGTCTTCCTCCAAGATGTACACACATTTCTCCCACCTGACTTTTTTCCAGAAGAGCTGTGCACATGGAGAATTTTCTATCTGTTTATTTTCCTTCCCCTGAGAAAGGAAGATTTGTGTCTGGCAATGCCAATGACATAAGCCATGCAGGTCTAGAGCATTCAGAAACAATTTGTGTTAATGTTCCAAAGGCTAAAATGCAAAGATTTATGATACCCTTTGCAACTGTGAACTAGTAGTTCAAACTATGCTGGTCTTTCTGCCAAGAGGTGATTATTTTCCTGTAACTTAGCAGCTATTGCCACATTCATTATCTATCATCTTGTTGCAGCAACTGCAAGACATTCTTCTAAGGGCTAATCATTCTTCCAAACCAGGACATCATGCCATGCAAGGGGACATGGAAGAAAGCTAATTTTATTTCTTTTTAATTTACTTTAGGAAAAGAAGAAACGACCATTTGCCAGTAGCACCGACAGGAGGAAAAAAGAAGCAACATACAGTCAGTCAGCTGAACTTCAGAGTTTTGCTGGAGTAGATGCGCACCACAAACACCAAAGCACACACCCTGTGTATTTTAGATTTCCTAAAACATGTCAGGAGGCAGTAGCCCTCTTTCTTTGTTTGGGCCGGTATAGCTTATGCTTTTCCTCATGGGATGAGTGCCTGCAGACACCGTGATGACAAAGGGAGGGAAAGCAAAGGCAACCTGAGTGCTTGGAGGTCTAGCTGGACATAGGGCAGGTGTTGCTTGGACCCCTGACCTTCCAGCAGCAGGCTCCTGGCCATGCTGACACAGAAGAGCCATCTTCCTCCACGGGCCACAGAGGGACGTTTGCTTCCTTGTGCTAAAGATGGCCAATGCAAAAGCTAACCGGGTGCTGAGAGGCAAGTGATGCACAGCTCATCCTGCAGGAACTCCAGCCAGCCACTCTCCTCCTTCCACTGGCCCTCTGTCCTTGCCAGTGGCTACCAGGTTACAGCTGCTTGAAGGTGCATTTCTTGGTTAAAGAGAAGAAAACGAAAATACTTTTGCAAGGTTATTGAGACACTGAAGCTTGTTGCTACGACTGTGGTTCATACCATCACCTTTGTGAAGGTCCTTAAGAAGAGGAGTCATGATTACTGTAGGGAACAAGCTGTTGAGTATCCCTGTATCCTATGATCTGGGTTTATGCTAAGTTTGTAAATAAGACAAGGATGCTTAGACAGATGTGGCTGCACACTTTAGTTTTTTAAGTTAGGAAGAAAGGAGAAGCCTGTTTCCCTTGCTGCTGCTATGGAAGAACAATCCTGTAGTAAGCCCATCAAAAGAATTTGGCACCCTGTCTTTGAGAAATCAAGGCCTTATAAAGTAATATCACAGAATCACAGAATCACAGAATGGTAGGGGTTGGAAGGGACCTCTATGGGTCATCTAGTCCAACCCTCCTGCCGAAGCAGGGTCACCTACAGTAGGCTGTAGAGGACCTTGTCCAGGCGGG
>Ga0065711_1003945_pt1 | contig 25698 bp, 13 predicted proteins | sample Hoacrofraction12_FD_59098 | JGI IMG/M metagenome (GOLD analysis project Ga0065711, IMG submission 59098) | Hoatzin crop microbial communities from Cojedes, Venezuela - Epithelial fraction 12 v2 (version 2) | ecosystem: Host-associated > Birds > Digestive system > Esophagus > Crop | place...
GGGGGTGTGTGTGTTGGAGGGGGTAGTGGTGTTTTTTTTTTCAGTTCGTGTACTTTGGGCAATCTGGTGGGATTCTTGGAACCACAGACGTGGGCAAATATATGTTAGTTTATCTGAAATTGTTTCCATTAAACTGTAGGAAAAATTGCTCTTCTATGTCCTTTCTTTATTTCTTTTGTCTTGTGTATGGATAATGGTGCTGTGAATACAGTTAGCAACACTTTTTTAAGCTTTTTTCTTAATATTCAGTGACATTCACTGTAGCTTTTCAACAGGAAAAAAGAGATAATGCGGAATGCAAGCACTTGAAATATGCTTTGCTTTTCTTTCAAAACGGAAAGAATGATGACACTTATTTTGTACACGTGGGTATATGTATTTCACAGCCACCGACAATTGCTGCCCCATCTTACTTTCTGTTAATTTTGTTTGTTTGAGGGAGAATGCTTATTTAAATAATGCTTGCACCTCTGCTGTATGGGATGACGAAGGGAGCTGTGCGTGGTTTGGGGTTGGTCCGTACGACAGTGTGTGTGTTCTGTGATAGAAGACAGGCTTCTAGGAGTCACAGACACTAGGCTTTGTTCTGTTTGTACCCTATGCACGGACAGACTATTAGAGCTGATTAATACAGGTGATTAAAATAGTGTGCTTTGTACTAATGCAGATGCAATAACTAATGTCTTTGGTATACAATGTATGAATGATTGGAAAAAAGTGAGAGAAATGCACCTTTTCAAGTTCACATGAAACGGAAAAAGCTATAACTCACATAATTTACAATAGATTTAAATAAACTACATTTAGGATTATGAAGATTTATAGACATTTAATCAAGTGAGTGATTTTAATTTGTAAAGACCCTTGTGTGTCCCTGAACTATGTTCCACTATCTTGAAGACATGCTACAGTAAACACAGATATTTGGCTTCTTCATTCTGGCTATATCTTATATAAAGATGAAACCAAAGAACAATAAATTAGCATCATAATTGTCTACAGTGGAAACTATCATATACAATATAAATAAACTATTCAAAAGCCAGCAATCTTCATGAAAAAAAATTAAAGGATTAGGATTTTGTACAGTTTCTACAAGTGATTGTGCAGCTGATAATCTCAAAAATTAAAAGTAAAAATGAAATACCCCTACTGATTTTAGTGTCTCACGACATACAGTAATTAAGTACTGGTAAAATAATTACCAATTTAAAAAAAAAAGCCAAGGAAATCACTGCTCTGCAATTTTATCACAGTTTTTCCCCCACAGGACCTAAAGAATGTAAACACTAGGTTTTTGTTATTGTTAGAGATTAATACTTTATTTTAAACGTATGTTGATCCACACCTGCACAGTTACCTTTAAGGGTAATGAAATAAGGCAAGACTTATAGCTGTGGCACTACATGTTAATACTGATATCTTCATTTGGACAGAGAGAGAATTGTTTGTTCTTCTCTAATATTTGTTCTGCAGCAGACTTTGGCCTACATAGACATAGCAGTATCACTCTTCTTTCTTTGCGTAAAAGATGTGTATTACCTAAGTTTAAAACGAAAAACTTTCATTACAGAGTCCCAGAATTACAGAATGGTAGGGGTTGGAAGGGACCTCTGTGGGTCATCTAGTCCAACCCCCCCTACCGAAGCAGGGTCACCTACAGCAGGCTGCACAGGACCTTGTCCAGGCGGGTCTTGAATATCTCCAGAGAAGGAGATATTAGATATTGGATGTTTGAGTTGAAATTTGGTTTCTTAATTACTGACAATTTTAAAGATAATTTCTTAATAAGCTCCACGGCATTATCAGGTCATGCAATTAATTTGTCTATTCTTGCATCACTGAATGCATTTGTTTAAATTTTATTTTTAGCTTTTTAACATCAGTATTTGGTGTCCTAGAATTTTTTGGTTTTTTGATCAAAGATATTGTTTGTGATGGCTGAAATACCTCCATTTCCTTTATTTGGAAATGGCCATGAATATATAGCAGGGCCATATTTTAGCTACTGCACTAGTTAAGTATATAGTTGAATTGGCTAATTTGTTTTGGAATACTTATGTCAGCTATTTAATAGCTATAACAGTAGCAGAAGAGGGATACTGCCTGAGAGAACAACATGAACACGTGACGGAACAAACTTCAGAACACAGTAAGAATGCCAAGCTAACTGGATAACAGACTCTTCATATTAGCGATTTGCCGGCCTGAGAGACCGACAGCCAAAACCAGCCTCTTAGGATTTGGTGGTAACACTACGTAGCACGTGGCCTACGCCAGCTCTCTCTTACAGATTGTTGAACGGATGCCACATCATTTATCACAGAAGAAGTAAGCGTTGGGTCCTTGGAAGGATGACAGAAGATGCTATAGATGCGATTTTGCATCTGTTATAACTGTTTCAGAAGTCGTGCTATACAGTGAAGGAATTCAGTGCACTTAAATTCCCCACTACCTTAGCTCGGTAATACAGATCCATTTTTTTTCTCCTTAGTTTCTTCATATTGGCAATCAGCAGAGTTAAATACACAAGAATCATTCTGTCCTTTCTCATGTTGACATTGGTGATAGTATCCACTTGGTAAGCTCACTTCACTCCAGTAGAAAGTCCTATACAGACTCCTCTGGGGCTGTGTAGCGTATGATTCACAGTTTGCAATACAAATACCCTGATACATCACTTATTTACTGTTAGTATTTGATTATTATACCATTTTGCAAAGTCTTAAAACCACATTTTAATTAGTGTTGCTTGGAGCAGTTCAGAATATATTTTTTTCCTTGAAAGCAGAAGCTCTAGTGGGTATCATTTACGCTCTCTTTGCATGCAGCATTTCAATGAGAAGGTTATTACATGGCACATCCCCGTTCAGGTGTTTGTAGTAGAGGTATTCTTCGGCCTGCATACTGATGGCCCGAATTTCTGGTAGTCGCAGAAGAAGCTGCCCAAATTTGTCTGTTTGCTGTGGGTAATTACACATTGTGTAGTCCAGCAGAGCAGCATTCACTTGTTCCTGAACACCTTCCACAAGCTGGAAGTTCTCAAGATTTTTGACATCTGAATGATAATAAAAAAAAAAGTAACAACAATTCAGTTGCATTTTAATTCCCGTTTATGAAGGCAGTGTTTTCACTAAATGCATGTATTTTTTTTTCCTCCTGACAAAAGCATACTTTACAAGCTGCTGAATATTCAGTGAACCCTTTTTCCAACTTTCCTGGGAAAATGATCACAAAAGAGCTTTAGCAGAGTGTCTTGTTGAAATTCTGCATATACCTCAAATCAATTAGACACCAATGGAGTCTGAGCAAGGTCAGCTCTTTTCATAGCTTACAAAAAGAATGGTTGAGGATTCCTAAAGTAGAAGACCATAATATATTGCTAGCAAATGAGTCCCAAGAGGAAGCCCTATCTTTAACCTAGTATGTTACACAATTCATATAATTCTATATTAATTTTTCTGACCCAAGGTGAAATCTGTGACCAGGGTATGATGTAGTTAATTCTAATAAAAAGTGACAGGGTTCTTGTTTCTGTTTGACATTTTCTAAATGATTCTGAAAGCCTTTGACTTGTCTAGTCTATGTTAATGAACCATCTGGTACACTCCAGTGACTGCCAAAATAATCTTCCCTACTAGAAACTCTCTAAAATATATATTTCACTGACTAATGATCTTTATAAAATGAAATCATTGTCCTTTGGGTGGAACACCCTTTAACCCGAATATGGTTTCTGAAATCCAACACTGATTTTTATTTTTTTTTTTGGTATTGGACAACAGGGGCATTTACATCAGGAAGGCAGGTACAGTTTGTTCACTCTGCCTCTGTTTGGTTATCTTCTGTTCCTATACAGCAAGTTCAAGCTCTGGAAATGCTGGTCAGAGATAAATGCCAGTATATTAACTCCTCATTATTTGCTTCCCTGTGTAAAAATTACTCTGACGACATCGTCTTTCAACATACCTGGAGAACGCAAAAGTTATTCCAAAGCTTGCAAAATACAGCACTGCTATAATGTAGAAAGAGTGAAGTGATCCAAGTGCTCTTGCTGGGAGAACTTGTGCTGGCTGATGTTTGATCATTGACACCATCAGTAGAATATTCTAACACCATTTCTTATAACGCTAAAGCATGGTGGTACTGAGCATAAGTACGCTGCTAATTAATTTTGAAAAAAGACAAATGTGCTCCTCTTTGGATGTTCTTGGAGCACGGGAGATAGGGAATTTGGCAGAATTTGGTTCATTGTAAATGCCAGCCTTTGATTGGAGGGGAAATGAATGTTTTCCTTTGCAAAACAGGAACACGCGTTGGTCCCCCAATCCATCAGCAGTGGAGGAGGCTTTGTAAGTTGGGTCTCACTGCACCTTTTCCTAGAACTGCTTTAAATAGAGCAAATATTGGTTCCTGCACATAAGTCTGTGCTGGAACACAAGGGAAATGGTTGGAGGAGGCAAAAATTTTCTTCAAGACAAGAGGATAGGAAGGATGCCAAGGATCCTGGTGGCAGCGCAGGGTAACACGCACAGCCTCCGGGGCCCGAGTTACAGGACTTGGGTGGGAGCCTCTCTGGAGCGTGCTGGCTGCCGGCTGCACTTCGGGCTCACCCTTGCCTGAGCTGGGGTGAGTGTTTCCTGCTGTGGTTGTTACTGCCTGCCTCTTTCCTGTCCCAGTTTCACTCTGGAAATGAAGCAAGTGGCTCCCAGATTTGTGCTGCTTGCTTGGGAACCAGGGACATGCCCTCTGTCCAAATTTTGCTAGCTGTCTTAAGAAACTTGCCAGCAATACTTAAATTGTGATGGCTGTCCAACAAGGATCATCTGAATGTTGCGTTATCCAGAGTGAGAACTGGAAAATTCGAAGCTACTGTGCCTGGGCCCTTAGCTGTTCAAACTCATTTATGCAAAGTCTTTTTGCCAGCGTCTCTGGAGATCTTTGGGTAATCATGTTTTCAAGTGTTACACTGGACATTTTCTCCCATAAAATACAGCTGTTTATTTTTTTACATACCTACATAAAATCGCCAAGGTATTTTGTAGTGAGTGTAACCTGGTTTAAAAATTGGGTGTTCTAAGCACATTTTCATAAAGTTAAGAAAGGAACAGTAACAATTATTTGAAATAGGTTGCTTTCAGATGCAAAATGCAATCATGAATGAATTGTTAAAGAAAACAGGGACCGTGCTGGAGATTAAACTGTGTTAAACAGCAAGACAAAATGTATTATGATTTCAGAATAAGTATTTTGAACTTTTTTCCCCATTAAAAATAACTTTAAACATCAGGAAGTTTTAGAAACTTTAGATTAAAAGTGTATCTTTCTATTGCTGTCTGTCTGTTTTGAATCATGCTGCGAGATAGGATTGTCCTGACTTCTTAGAAAACTATGTTCATTCTCATTTTTGCTCTCTTTCTAAATGTTACTGCATGGAATATATTTTTATTGGCAACATCACGAAATCAATTTTTACAAAGATCAAGAAGAAACAAAATCTGAGAATTGCAAATTTTCTGTATTTTCCTACAAAAGTGGTGAATTCAATGTACGTTTCATAGAGATACATTCTGTCTTCAGCTGTGTTGGCATCATACTCCTAGTCAAAAGGAGGTGTACTATTTCGTCTGTGTTACCCTCATACACAGGATCGGTGGCTTCTGGCAGTAGGTGTACTTGTGCGTTGTATAGGTGTTCCTGTACGCTCGTCAGCTATGTGGGGTGGCTTGAATTGCATGGAAATTAGAGAACTATGGGGTAAGAAGGTCTGTGTTGGGTTTTTATCCTCATCTCAGTGGGCACTTCTTTAAATACTTGTATGTGGCAACATAAGCACTGAAGTCAGATGTAAAAACAAGTCCAGCTAACACAAATAGTAAACAAAAAGTGCTTTTGGGTCTTCTACACTATGTCCAGCCTGATAATGCTTTTAATGTATTTCCTCTGCACAAATTCTTGGTATTTGTGGTGAGGCTCAGTGCTTGTAAACAAGATATTATTAGTTAACCAGTGAAAATATGTAGAATTTTCCAGTTTCTGTACTGAATCAGATACAGTCCAAATGATTACTGTTTAAGACTTCATTACAGAAGTCATCTATGAGTAGACCTCGCTGGGACTGCAATCAAAATAGTGGGGTTTTAGAGGCAACCTGATGACCAGTTATGTATTTTCGAGTGACTCTTCATGAAATAACCAAGATTTTTGTATATGACTTCTGATAAGTGTTCTCATCTCGTGCACATTAACAATAAATGCTGCAGTAAAGCACACAAGACAAATTGAACAGAGAGAGAGAAGTCGAGGGATATGTGCTGAGAGCGATGCGAGAGCTCCATTATGATGTCTCAAGCTCTCGTATAGTATTTTCTGTATTGTTAAAAAGATGTTTGCTGAACACATAGTTGCAATATAAATGATGTAGTTATTTTTGAGAGAGAGTCGCAAACTCTAGCTCTAATAAAGATGAATAATGAGAAAGGAAAACATGTGAATATTAAGTTCTTTCCAGTAGCTCCAAGCTTTGCAGGTAGAACAAGTAGTTCCATACAGTTTTTACTTCTGGTACTTAGTATTTAGCTCATAGGGATACAGATGTTATTAAAGAATAACTTTGGTTTGTAACTAGATGGTTTTCCTGTTTTGTTCTTGGTAGTTGTTATAGAACTCTGGCTAAAGGCACATGATTTAGTTTTCCAAGTATTTCCTTTTTGGTAAAGATCCTTTGAATGCTAATGAGTTAACTTGGTGAAACATCAAGCGATGCTGGTGTAAGTCCGCTGAAGGCAGTGGGGTACAGTAAGCGTGAAGTCTGCTAGTGAGTTGTAAGCACAACAGTCTTTTACACTTTCATGTACTTCTTCATTCCTGTCTGCTTTTTAGATTTGGAATGTCTCTTATCAATCTTTACATCGGTTAGTAACAATTTAAAGTACACATATTAAAGCTTAATGCAAGAAATCATTTTCCAAGGTTTAGAAGCTTGTAAATTAAATGAGTAGGAATAGGTCCCCCCCTCCCACACACACACCCTTTAAATCCTAGCAGCTAGAAAAAGTGTTTTGTGTTGCTACAGTAAGTATCAGTCTCTTATCTCTTCTACTTTATTCACTCAGGGACTAATTACCAACTTTTTACATGAAACAGCCTTACTGTGAGCTCACAGTGGGGCGCACATCTTTTTCTATCCTGATTGGAAAGTAAACCCTTAGGTCTTCTGGAATATATTATATGCTTTACAAGAAATAGCAATTGCTTTTCTGTCAAACAAAGAATTTTTGTTCTCTATAGCTTACTTTTGATGATTAAGACAAAAACAGTATTATAGTGTGTCAGGATCTGCTCTGCAGTCACAGTAAAGATCTACCAGTATTCCCAGAAATCCCCCCATTTTGATTATTTTCTACATCTGCTATAAAGCCATGCATTAAGCTGAAACTGCATACAACGTTCAGCCTGAGGAGAACACTTTTGCATATTTTCCCAAAAAATGGGTCTGGTCTTTAGAGGGGGAAAATGTTTAGGTTTCAGAGAGACTTTCTTCCTCTTATATTCCAAACATGAAATACTGAAGATTTGGTGGTCTACTAGTCTGTAGAGAGGTTCCCTTGGTCTGGGAATTTTGAAAAGAAAAATGAAACAGAATGAGAGATTTGAGTTTGAAAAATAGTAACTCCTTAGGAGCAGCGTAAATATTTCCCAAAGAAAGCTGGTTCAATTTTACTGCTCGTGCCTTTTATCAGATACTCTTTCTACATGAAGTGACGAAGAGGTGCGTGCACACAAGGCTCGGCTGCCTCTGCATTTTGCACCATTGAAAGTCCTGGTGTTGCAAGGTCAAAATAAGGTTGTGTTTAGGCTTCTCTGTGGGGAGAAATCTCTCACTTTTGTAAGGCTGGAAACAGTCATACAGATACTCCAGGTAAGAAGACTCAGTACCAAGCAGCAAGGAAAGATACAACCTGCCTCCTCAGCCCAAAGTCAGGGTTCCAGTCAGAGGCTTTGGTGTGAGCCCAATTCCCATTTGACCTTGAAGATGGAATAGGTTAATTCTGATGAAGGTTTTTCCCCCAGAATAGTTCAAAGAAGGGAGGCTACCCAGGATGGATGTGAAGTTACCAAATCTTCTGTATAAACACACCTTTTTCCTAGTTTCTTTGCCCGCTTTCTGCTAGCCTTGCAAACCCTCTGGGTTATGGGACTTAAAACACAGGTAGATTGTGACATGTGATAAAGAATTTTTTGAGGGCAAGAGTAGTAATGGTTGATAAAGCACCAATCTCTGAAAATTGCCCACAATTCTCCTTCATTGAAACTAATAGCAACAACAGCGCTTCCATATAGCACATCTGTCACAAAGGCAAATGTATGCCATTCTATAGCTCAGCCTTCTTGACAGACAAAATGCTATCATGAAGAAAGATTTATGATAAAGATAAGCTCCTTACTGCAAAATTCCCCTCAGTTTTATTACAGCAGGGTTGTGCTGAATATTGTTTACTCAGAAGTCATGGGGAAAAAAGTTTGATAGAAGTATTTGTTAATCAGTGGTAGGGCACTTTATTTAGCACTTTCCAAACCTTGCAAAACCTTTACATTATGAAAACAGAAACCACTTTTATTTTCTTAAGACTCTCAAGTCCAAACTGAATGGGTAGAAAACTTTTCCTGTCTTTAGAAGGATTCTTTTTTGGCAGTGGTTAAGCTATCTGTAGCAGGGTAACAATCGATCTTTGACTGTTTATTAGGGTCATAAAGTATTTTTCATTTTCAGTTGAACATAACATCAGGTAATGGGCACATTGTTTTGAAAATCTTGATTAAATTCTTCTATAGCAATGTATTTCATTCACATCTAAGTACTGGGCAAAATGATATGAACTTTTAAAGTGAGAATAAGATGCTTATGAGAGAACAAGCGGTAATTCTTAGCCTGAATCCTATTTCATCCCCTCAGTATTCAATCTTGAGGGACCTTTGGTTTGTTTCAGAACAACTCAGACTCAAATAAACACATTTTGTTGTTGTTTTATAGCAGTAGGCTTCTTTCTAGTTCTAATTTAAATATTGAAGCATATTTTTCTATTCCAATAACGTTATAAAATGGCAGATTCTTACTGAGAATATAATCTCGTCATGTCTCTTAAGAACCATGCTTATTGACTTTTGTGAAGAATTTTATAATTGCTTTTGCTACTGTTAGCTCTGCAATGGAAAGGCAGATATGGGGAAGTAAGCTGGATTCCTCTCGTTCTGCAACTGTGAAATTATTTTACTAAGTTTCGGTTGTTTCTTTCCTTGCAGTTCCAGTAAAGACAAAGGGCAAAGCCTAATTTGATCTCTCGAATCTTTATGACTGGAGTAATTACTGAGTCATCACTCAGGAAAATAAAGCAGCTTGACTTTCAACAGCTCAGGCTGGATTTACTGTACTTGAAAGTTAAACAAACTAAACAAAATCTCCACCTGCTTCTCGTCGTGGCACCCCAGGAGCCAACATCCTTATTTACTTCCAAATGAGGCATACGTGATATGATGGTCATTGAAACACAATAAAACAAGATCCTGCCAGGCCTCTTTGGTAGGAAAAACAGCTCACAAGTCCTGGCCCAAAGTCCACAGCCAGCTACACCCTTAAATAAAGTCCAGTGTTTACTCCCTGAGACTGGTGAGGAAAACCATGGCCAGGTACAGCTACACAGCCAGGGGTGTGGAGAACAAGTTGGGACAGCTGGTTGATGAAACTATGGCCCAGCCCAGAAGATTCTGGGACAGACCATAGGCACCAAGTCCGAAGCAGTGGTTCCACTGCTGGTGCTTCATCTTCACCATGCTTAAACTCCAGTGACACCTCACTTTCTTTCACTTTCTAAATCTTCCTCCATGCCTGGAGTTATGCGCCTGCTGATGTCCCACACTTGCTCCTGCTTTGGGTGAGCAATGCAATGTGTTGCTTGTCTCTTACTCATCTGGGACTGAGAGCAGCCTGTCTATTGCCCAAAGGCTTATTCTGTAGGTATTTTAATCCATGCTTAGCGTTCACTGATAGGATTAAGTTCCACATAAAAGAGTAGCTGCTGCTTTCTTTGAAGACATGACAGAAGAACAGGAGTTTCAACAGCACTTGCTCTGTGTCTACAAGCAAATTCTCCAAACATCTGGAGTGTCTCCCACCATGCCAGAGAGTGGTCTTAGCTTTTGCTAGCTACAGGCTGTTCTCAGAGAAAGTGTGCTCCATTCTTGGGGTTGAAGCTCTGCTGGAAAAAATAACCCTATCTGATTCAAGCCCACACTTACAGCCTGCCTTTGTAGGCTGGTGGTGAGGGAACCTCACTGGGCTGACGTGGGATTCTGGTTCCTGCTTCCAGGTTTGTTTGTGTATTTGACCTAGTGAGCACTTAAGGTAAATAACAGATCAGTCCTGGAGAAACTGTCTCAATCTAAGTCTCTCTCTTTCAGGAAAAAATTGTGTAACCACTATCCTCTGGAGCCATGGTCATATTTGTATGCTAGCACACATTGATAAACTGGGGCAGAAGCGATTTAGTGAAGGTCTCAGATAAACTGAGAAAGAACATAAGTCAAAATTCATTTTTCCTAACTCCTCACTTAATCTCATGTTGATATTATAAGTCTGGGCTAGAAATGTTTGTCTTCCGACTATTCAGTTGGAATAAGCGTAGATAAGAAAACTAGTATGTTAGTTATAATGCTATCAGCAGACTTAAAAAATATATATGCTTAAATGCAGACAAATCTACAGCCATAGCACTAGTTTATATCACGCTTACAGTTACCAGAAAAAAAGTATCATATTTGATAAAAACAGAAACTAGGCTTCTGGTAAGAGTTAAAATAAATAAAATAATAGTAAATTTATTGAACCAAATGCTTTTCTCAGTTAATTTCTGAAACATCATTTGAATCTTCACCAGCACATGAACAATGCAGGATTGTTGGTGTTTTAAGGGAACTGGCTGTCAATGTCTACAATTTGTAGGGTGTGAACAGTTTAGCATGTCACAAATATTTATGAATTTCCTGGGAGTAGTGATAGGGGCATCATACAAAATCCTTGAAGTTATGAACGGAGGCAGGAACGCTGTTGTATGCAATTTGCAATAATAGTACAGTATAATGTACAGAGCAGCGAGAAACAACCTATTATTTAGCTGAGAAGAAGATTAATGTTTAGAAAAAAGGAATGAAAATTTTAGGAAGATTTGCTTTTGTCTAGAAAATAATCACTTTGGTTTTTCGTAGGCATTTGCAACTTTTGTGAATGATTGGATTTGTTGCACTCATGAGAAGCTTGCACGTTATCTATCCTTTCTCTTTCTGTCCCTCTCCTACTACTCAAGAAGTACTTTTTAAAATAGGAATAATGGACCAGATTAATCTCAGATGTATTTCTACTGCCACCACTGGAACTATACCAAAGGATGATACAGTCCTAAAAGAAGAAATATAAATATTTTCTGGAAAAATATTGAATATAAATGTCTACTGAGGTTAAAACACAGAAGTGCAGCTGCCACTGAAACCCTTTTGAGTAGCAGGCTGTATCCTTTTATAAAGCCCATCTGTCTCTGCAGAGTATAAAAAATGCATGATCATAAAAAGCAGTACTCCTTAGGGGAAAAATCTCTCTGTACTAATCTTGTAGTCACTTTACAAAACAGTTTTTAATCCCAAATTTGCATTTGATTTTCACTCAGGAACTTTTGTGGTTTTTGCAAAGTTTTCTTATTCCATTAGAATAAGATACGAGGTACAGTTTGTTCAGGTGGCAAGTCCAGACTATGAATAAACCAACGTTATCATATGAAAGAGAATTAAACAGGCAGATCCAAGTGGGGATATATTAAGCCAAATTTAAGCTCCAGTAGTTGAATTTAGCCTCTACTAGATGTCTGGTTTGCCTCAGGATATATTCAGCTTTCCAGCTAATCGACTGAGGAAAACTGCCGCAGGTATGATAAAATTTACAAGAGAGCTCAGTCGAATAGCTCTTGTTATAAATACTAGCTTAAAGGCATTCTTCTGGTCTTTTGGATCAGGACTGTATTTGCATTTAATTATTATATTTCAAACTTTTTTTGAACTTGGTTAACAATATTAGACCAGCCAGTTACATCATTATAGTGGTTTGCAGATAAGGGTAGAACCTCAAGCCACTTTTTTATTACATGGTGAATTTTGTTTGGCTTTATCCTTTTGTTGAGAACCAAAGTCCCACAGAGGCAAAAATTATTACAATACTTTCACTTTAGAAAAAGGAAATATAGTTAAATGAAGGTGTTTTAGTGATATGCTGATCTAAGAGGTACAATACTATGACTTTCTGTCAGTGTAATTGACAATTCAGAGTTTTAAGTCTTTTGCACTATTTTGAGACAACAGTGTGAAACAATCAAACAATCATCTTTCAGACATACTTATTTCAAAAACCTATTCTTCCTCTTTTTTGAGACTTTTAGAGACATGATTTTACTAGTTTTGTGTGCCAATATTCACACTAACAGGGTTTTTTTCGCTCGACTAAGTTGTATCAGTGGAAGCCAATTCTAGTTTAGAAAGAACATGGAAAAGATAGTCACCTCTACCCGTGTAAGATATGGGAAGTGGAAATCAGTAAAAGAACTATTTTCTTATATAGTTGTGCTGAAATAGTATAAAGCATTCATTTAATTGCTCAGTGCTGAAAGCACTAGAGTAGAATTGCAGTAGAAACAAAAATGTGACTCCTATTAGCCAAACATTTGAATTTTACTATTATTATTTAGTAGAGTTAGACTCTACTTTGGGCAGCTACAATTATTTACGATGTAAATATAACTGCAGACAGCTCACGACCATTCATGGTACATTGAAGCCATTGCCTCTCAGATGTGGTTTCAATTCCCTATCAAATTCACATTGACAAAATATGTGCTGGCTTAGATGGAAAGTGCTGATGAGTTTGGTCCTGTCATACACGTGTGTGTCTCAGTCATCAGATCATTGCCGTGCCTGACTGCAACGGCCCATGGATTTGCTGAAACGCAATGCACCATGCACTGGTGCTCCTCGCTGAGTGACAACAGAGCCGGCGGCCCTGGGACAGGGCTTCTGCCCCATGCCCCTGACTGGCCCAGGCTGCCAGGTCTCCTGCTAGGTGGTGGGAAACAGAAACACTTTGTTCTCCTGTACTCTGTCTTGCTTTCATGGACAGTAAACGCAACAAAGGTAAGTCATTTTCTGCTGCAGTATTTCAAAGCATATTGTTTTTGACATTGCCCGTTAATCTGAGTGGAAGTTGCAAATTTCATTTTTTACTGTGACGTAGGTCTGCGCTTAGTTGTGGAAGTGCTTTGGCAAATGAGAGTGACAGAAGCCCAAATGGGGACATCTGCAGCTACACTGGCACTCTGCAAGTGTCAGTGCTGGCATGCATGAAACACTGAAGAGGCACCCAGATGTGTATTAGCCTTTGGTCTCTTTTCCCAAAGACTTTGATGTCTATACAACTGTTCTTTGTCTGCCTTGCTTACCCTTTTAAATCTACCAATATGAAAGCTAAAGAAGAGCCCACCTGAAAGTCCCTCTGGCAACGTGGTTACTCATGAGTTAAACAGATAGGGTAGAGAAGAGTGGAACAGAGGACATACTCTTACACTTGCATTTCAAATATGAGTCTCTTCGAAGAGAGTTTTATTTCTCAGCTGCCTCTGATTTCTTGACAAGAAGCCCTGATCAGAAAGGACTGGAGGCTCTCAGATAAAGTAGTGCCTCAGCACATTTTTAAGGTTTCAATTGCTCAGCAAGGAATGGGAGAAATAAGTCAGGTAAACTCCAGATTTGTGCTCACTGCTCAGCTCAGATGCAAATGTTTGGTTAGATATGTATGAGATGTTTCCATAGACAATGTAGTCATAGATTTAACATGAGGAGTGTGAATTAATGGGCTCCAGTTCCCCATTAGTCTCTGGCTGGATCTGCCCCTAACGCAGTGCCAAAAAAGGCATGTTCCCTGCACAAGAGCAGAGGTACTTTTTGGTCCTCTGATGCCACATGCCAGATGAAGGAAGCAAGTGCACTTCTGGCACTGCGCAGTGTCTGCTGTGATGGTCTGCAGAGAGGCTGGGGAGCTTCAGGGAGCTCAGCCTCCTGCAGACTGAGGTTTGCACTTTTCCTGCTCTGGCCAAGCTCACCCCACCAGTGACATACCTGCCCTCAGGATCCCGGCAAAGCTCTGCTGAGTCCCTTGATGCTTTATTGAATTAGACTGTGGATTTTGCCATTATTGCTTAGGATCTGGAAGGATCTTTTAATTCTAGATCCACCTCCACCTAAATCAGCACTCATTGGATTAAGGTCTGTTCTAGCTAAATCTCACTGCACTCTTCAAGGCAGGGGTGATTCCCCACCTGTAGGTGTTTTTTTACAGACAGGACTGTGAATTGTCATTTAGAATGAAATTTCTGTTCTGTTCTTCATTTTATGGTAAAAGTTAAATGAGTTAGTACTATGAAAAGTGTAAAAGCAATTCGGATTTCTTTAAAGGTTAATTTTCCTGAAGGTTATATCCAGGCCAAGAAATAGTGATTTCCCATAACCTTGTGGCCAGAGCAGACAGTGGGATATGCATTTGGCAGGATGCAGTTCATGTGAGTACACATGTGCATGCTCATGCCTTAGTTTTATGGAAATGCACAGGCTTTCAAATCTAAGGTATTCAGCAACAAGGAGTGCAGTTGTAGCTGTAAATCACCATAGTATCAAAATGCCGAAGTACCCACGAACTCCTGCAGCAGAACTGCCCGCCTGCCCTGCAGGGACTCCTACCCAATTGCTGGAGAAACGTCCTGAAAAGCCAAATGCTGCGGACGTTTTGAAGGTAGTACGCTCACATGTTTACTGTTGTTCATGCCATTCTTCATTTACATTCACTAATTGGAAGTTAGTGTGTTCCCAGAGACAAATAAATATATTCAAACCAAAAATTATACCTTTTTTACCAAACTGTGTGTTGAAAAGCAACTCGGTGCTTTTCCTAGTGCACGGTCCTGGGAGCGCTTCTGAGTCTGTGGTAACACTGTAGTACCTCTTTCACCTCTATTCTGTCTGTGTGTTTGACACAGAGATTATCAGTCTGTTCACCTTAATCTAAGTCAGCTTACTTTGACTAGTAAAATACAGACCAGTTCAGCAAAAGTTAACACAATTCTTACCACTTCTGTCCAACCAAACCTGATGAAATTACAGTTAAGCACAGCCCAGCAATACTTTATTTATTTTGATATTAATTTCTTGTGTCAGCTTTAGATTTAAAAAAATACGCAGATCCCAGCACAGAAAAGACAAATCAAGCCTGACACCTGGAAAACAAAAAATCACAGACTGGAAAAACTTGACATAGAATCCAGTGGTGTCAGAAATCCTAGATATTTGATGTTTCAAATTCAGGCATTCTTCATTTAGACCAAAATAACAGACGTTTATAGTGTACCTTACTGCTGGTGACTGTTTAACAGCTAGGTACTCTCACAGCATGGTACTCTTTATGTGCACAGTAATGAAAGTTCGCTATTGATTTTTCTGTAGCTGCTTGTAAGTATTATAGTTGATACATCAATAGAAAAGGAAAGCACAGTGTTTCACAGGAGGCAGAAAATCAGAGAATACATGATGCTGTGACAGTAAATCATGGCATAATCTCAAGAATTGATAGATGGTTACTGCTAACTTGAAACCCATGGCTTTCTCTGAAAAGACTAGCCTATAATCGCCCAATATGTTCTAACAGACTGACTGCCCGTAATAGTGGTAAAGGACACAACACGATGTTTCATCTTCAGAATAATGGTTTCCATGAGCCAGCTTGTTTTGTTGTGGTGGAAATTTGGTTTGTGTGTTACTGCAGAAGGAGAGGCACAGTGTGCTTTGAATGCCAGCTAGACGAATACTTAAAGGTTGTAGGAAATTATTTTTTTTTTCAGAAAAGGGCCATGGAAAGTTTTTGTTTAAAAAAATGAGGAAGAGAAGTTGTCATTAATTTTTAACTTGCAAAAGTCTGCAGTTAGTTGAAAAGGAAACACAAAAGCGCTTATTATTCTTGAGATCAAAATATTGGAGCTGTTTTGTCAAGAAAGGCAAATGCAGAGAAAATACGTTTACCACAGCTATTTCCAGTTCCACAGCATCCTGAAAGGGAGCCAAAGGCACGTAAGTATTTGAAAGCTCTTTTAAGTGTGTGCTTCTCTCTGCCTCATTTTTGAGGGGCACAGCAATCTCTGAATTTTACAGTATGCCTAGTGAATTTTTGGCAGGAATGTTCTTAATTGCTTTGTTCCCTGTTTACTCCCTGGCTTATCTCTGGTAGTTTTATCTATGTTTTTAATTAATTGTGAGGGTCTTTTTTTCCTGTCTCAAAATAGAAAGGGAGAAGGAAATACAGGTAAGAGCTGGCCAGCTGGAGCACAGTCTGCAGTCTGGATGACACCGTTCCCACAGTAACCTCTTAGCAATGTTGCTTTCTGAAAAAATATTTTTCAGTGTGCAGTGTTGTTTTCCAGCACTTCTTTAGGGGATGTGAGTCTGATGCCTGTCCTTTCCAACCTTGCTGGTGACTCCATTCTCTAAAGCCAGATGTCTACCAGAAGAGATGGACTTCAACAAGAGGAAAGGATTTTCTCAAGCTACTCACCCATCCGGCCTGCCTCAGACTGGGCTTGAAGAACAGTCTAAAACATTTTCTCTGCTTAGGCTATGGGTTTTCCCCCAGTGAAAGACTGGATAATATTGTCTGTCTTGTCCTGAGCAGTTCACTGGTATATATATATATATAACAATTTTTGGTGCTGGGAGAAAGGAAAGATGCTGTTGTAGTGTCATTCCCCATTCTGATGTTACAATCTTTCTCTTTCTTGAGATGAGACTTTCCTTCATCTGGCAAGCAGAGGTGTTGTGCACTATTTTTGTAATACACATCAAACCCTCCCAGTACTGGAAATGATGTTAAATGTAGGATTTTCCTTATTAATCTTTGAATAATCTTATAGGAAAGAAGTCTTCAAACATCCTTAGGAGGATGGCCATATGCAGATCAAACTTTTGCAAGCCACATGGTATGTTTTGGGACTTACTGTTTCAGTTTGTCCCATGCTTCGATGACTGTGCAGAGGACCAGAGCAATGCTGGGAAATGCTGCTCGGAGAGGTTCATTCAATCTTGGTAGCAGCTTTGCCAGAGCCTAAGCAGTTGAAATTTTCACCCCCTTCCCCTTTCCTGGCAGCAGAAGTCGTCAGTACACACTCCAAGCCATGAGCTTGGGAAAGAGTGTTTCTGCACAGTCCCCTTTTGCCTCCCAATTCATGATCACAGCTGTGTGCAAGTTTGTTTCCGAATTTTCCTTGATTGTTTTTTTCCTGTTTGCTTCTATTTCCTCCTCCTCCACCTCTGGCTTGGCTTTGATCACAGTTCCATGGTTGCTCTTTCCTTCCTGGCCTTTTCCCCCTGTTTTCTTGACACCTTTCCTATCTCAAGCCCTCTGGTCTCTCTCTGTTCCTCTAATCCACATCATTGCTGTCCCTCATTTTCATTGACCACTGCTGCTCTGCCCAGATATCCTCTTCTCTGCTACTCCTCCCATTATTCTTGCAGATCCCTTTTTTCCCCCAGCCCCCTGTTTAATTCTCCTTCCAGTTCTTTTCATTGCTTCTTTACAGTATTTCATTTCTCTATTTTAACTCCTTCAGAGACAGCCATTGCTTTCGTTTCTTTTCTAGTGTCCAATCTTGCATAAGGAGCACAGGGATAAGAGAAAGAGGGGATTTTGGCATAGCCTGCAGTGCATCTCCAATAAATGTCCGACAGTCACCCATGTGTAGACATTCAGGTAAGAGCCTCTGCAATGTGTGTTTTCAACTAGAAATATATGAGGAGCAGTTTTTAGTCTATACATTCTAGTTTGAAAAGTGTTTAATAAGTTGTCTGTTACAACTGCAAAGTGAATTTAGCCATTATATTCCTTTAGCATGTTCCTCACTCAGTGAAACATTTAAGAACATGTTCAGATTAAGGCTATAGGATGGTCTTACTGTCTCCAAGATTAAGGATATTCATTCATTTATCTATACCTTAATATATAGCCATTTATTCCCGTGTTATGCTGGGAAACTTGGTTAACAGAAGTAGCCATTGATGTTAAACACTTCTGCCAATAGGAGCTAAAAAAAGTCTATGTAATCCCATACTTCCTGTTACATATGTAATACATCAAACTTGCACTTTAAGCATCTAAAACGTGTATTAAAAATGGGACAGAAATTGTAGAAGTATTCCAAAAGTAGAGAGAAGTATAAATGTGGGTTATGTGCAGGTAATTTCCCCCCCCCTTACAGGAGCTGTTTAAAAGCCATACTTACTAGTATTCAATAAACATATTAGAGAGGGAAAAAATGCAGAGCACACTGATTGGGTTATTCTGAAATCCCCACTGTCTCCACACAAAGGCAGCAGTACAGAATACAAATATTGCTTGATACCCATGTTTCTAATTACTTGCGAGATTTGTATCTAGCAAATATATGACCTAATTTTCTCTCAAACATCTAATCCTATTGTTATTTCAAAACCTTGTAATATATGCATTTTAGAAAAAAACAACATGAAAAGAAAAAGTACTTGCTGAAGATGGTTAATCTTTTTTTCCATGGCTTGCAGCTGTCAGACAAGCAGAGAACATAGACCAGTAATGATTAGATTGGATCAAATTCATGCCTTGAATAATGCCATTGTACTCAACAGTTATATGAAGGATGAATTTGCAACATTCATTGCATTTTATGAAATAAAATTGTGACAAATCAACAGTGATTACCAAATTTCCTCTATAATTTAGTGTAGTTTATTCAAAAAACTCAATCAGCCACGAAACAGAAGGAGTTCTCTGGAATTCCTGCAAGAGGTTTATCATTCATGACTCTTACTCCTAAGGCTGAGCCGAACAATTAAATATGTCTTTATTTAAAATACTAGTTTAATTCTTAACTACTGATTATCAGTGTCTGTATTTTATTTTTTCCTATATTATGTGGGTTTTTTTCACAAAAATAATTGATTAGCAATTTCTTTAGGGTGGATACTTGTAAGATAGACACTGTATTACTTTTCTTTCATACTGCCTGCACTATGTGTGGAACCTGCATGGGAGGCTGGACTAAAACCTGTCAGCTCACTGAAAAAGTGTTCTCAGGAGCAAAGCATTGTTTGTCAAAGTCATCACTCCATACATCATCATTTAGCATCCATAAGAAATTTAAGGACTGATTTTTAATTGTTTGGCTTTGCTACAGGTTTTGACAGATAAAGTGAAGGGAATATGCCTTTGCTTTTGTTTCTCTGTAAAGAAATCAGAAAAAGCAGAGAAATAAAAGAACAGTGCAAAAGAAAATCCACTTTGTCCTGCATGTACTAAAATTCCCTTCTAAAAATAGTCTCTCAAAAGATGAATATTCAAAATTTTGCAAAGTTTTTGACCCTAATATAAAAATAGAGCAAGGAACTACTTTCATGTTGAGTATTTGTAAAAGAAAGGATCAAATTTTCTCAAAATCTATTAAAGATATTTAAAATCAGATTCCTTTTAGCAAGGATCTTTGTTACGGTATCTGTTGATATTTCAAACATTGTTTCAATTTAGTTGTACCTTACATAGTATCTTTAATACTCTGGATTTCACCACTATTTACGAAGATAGATAACTGTTGTTTCAATTAACCAGACAAGGTAGTTGAGACATCGTTTAAGAGACTTGAAAGCTCCATAGTCGGTAATGGAGTCACAAGCAGAATTAGAAACAAGGGTTGATTTCTCTGTTGGGCAATGCTGGCTCCATGAAAGGAGAATATTCCTCATGAGATGATTCTGAAATGAGGTTTTGTCCATATTCATTTGCTTTACTTTCCTGGAGGATTAAAGTGGAAAAGTGGAATAGCTCTTCTAGTGGCAGAGTTGAGTAAGCCTGGCTGCTTTGCTTGAGACCCAGAGAAGAGTTAAATGTTCCAGGAGCCAAATGGCTATTTAATCGTTCTCCTGGTCCTCATCACCTGTAATAAGAGATTTATCCCTAGTTTCCAAGGTGATGTGGGACATGCAGCAGCAAGGGACTATGTAAGATTGCTGGCAACTACTCACATTAGATGTTATCAAATTCGTACTTGGCAAATGGAGAAAAGTTTTTTAAAACTGTGAAATTAGCAGACTTATGATAAATTTAAACTCCTTGCCTATGAAATTTACTTTGACTTATTTGGGTACAAGAAACAGCCTATATGATCATTGTCATTACCTCCCTCAGCCTTGCGCTCAACGCAAGCCATAGATCTCCTCCAGCACTTGGACATCAAGTCTGTAACTTTTGAATGAGCTGTATCCTAATAATTTATAGAAATGGTCATCTTGATTTCAGATTTCAAGAAACAGCCTCTATTATACCCAGAGGTGAGGTCTTCCAAGAGACGGGGATCTTCACCTTCAAATTTGTCTGTGTCTAATATAATTAATGCCAAACTAATATTACATAGATAATCCTGCCAATATATTCTCATTACCTTCCATGGGATGTGCACAGTAGCAATTGTGTAGTAGATTAGGCTTTTAACAAATACCATGTTGCCTCATCATATGAAGTCTCAATTACCACAGCATTTCTTCCTTTGGCTTTGGCAAATGGTGCTGCCAAGATACCCGTCCAAGCTCATTGCTTCACTATCTTTTTGCATCTTCCCTTTTCCCTGGTACATCAGACGTGTTCACTTTCAAGGTCTTGTAGCTGTTCCTTCCTTACCTGTCATCAGTCACGCAAGCATCAGAAGGTCATTTCCTGACTCTGACTTGCTCACAATGCCATCTCCATTTCCCAGTCACCACCTTTCCAGACCAAGTACTTTTCTGCTTTCTCCACTTTGACTGTCAGGCTTAATATGCCAGATCTCTTTACCCACCTTCTTCATATTCCCTCTCAAAACTTTTTGCTGCAACATTTGAGACAAGCCTGGACTGTAGGTGTGCTGGAATTGTGCCTGTCATCCTTGCATTGCCTGCCAGGCAACACCTGCTCATTGTCACATATGTAGATTGTATACTTTAAAGGAGCATATTAAAATATCACCTACCATTAAGGATTCCTAATCATAAAATTAGGAAATGTTACTAAGTTTGTCACAGTGAAAGTATGGTCTTAGCTAGATGTCTCATTCTGCTTTCTCTGGCTTCACTCCCAGTCTATCTGCAGATGAGACGTTAATTTCAAAAAGTCTATTTTGAAATACTGTTAGTACAGCAAAAAATAATCAAGGGTCAAAGGGGGCAAATATTTTGTCAGAAATTAGTAAGTGGAAAAATGTACTTAAATCTTGTTTTTATCTATTAGTCAGCTGACAGCTAATAATAAATTATATTCAGTCCCTCCCTTGTTATAAATACATATTGATTAGTTTTAAACTCTGAACTTCAGAATGAGTTATATCTGGTTGTTGCTAAACTGCTCTCTTCAGTAAGAAGAAAAATCCCCAACACCTATTATACTGCATTTAATTAAGACAAGCATCAGCTTTATGTACCATTATTTGCTTCTGCCAAGTCTCTATGGTATAAATATTGAGCAGTCACATCTCCGGAATACTAATCAATCCTTCCTGAATTCCAAATGATTACATAAAATTTAGGAAATGTTTCTTTGCCAGTGTCATCCTCCGATGCTTACTGTAGTTAGACATCAAGGTGGAGATATAAGCCTAGGTTTGACAAGTGTGCAGTAAGTATTTTGCTAAATCCAAATTTAATGTGGGGAAGCCTGAAAGCCCTGGCTGAATGCCAATCGTACAGAACCCCTCAACTGCTCACTTACTGCTGTTCACCAGGTGTGATCTCACAAGTACACTTGGGTAACAGAATGGATGAATATAAGAAAACTGCCAATGGATTTAATGAAACCACCTTGTGATAACAGCCCAGTTATAAAAGTGTAGTATAAATAACATGTATATAAAAAAACAGGTGTAAAAGAGTTGTATATTTCCAAACTACCCTAAGTGAAACCGGCTAGAGTGACCATTTTGAAGATGACTACATTAAACCCTAGGTATTGTTTGTCACTGCAAGTAAGAAGTGAACACATTTCTGACTACAAGTCCTTCCCTGGATGAGTGCTCCATTACCGGCTTCCATTGGCTCACCAAGGAAGACTGTCATGTGATACTTTTCACTTCAAATTCACAGCACCTACTTCAGATCCTGGGGCTGACAGTGCTATGTGAAGATAAAGTAGTGCTTTCTGTGAGTTTCTCAGTATCCTCCCCTCCCAAAGAGTTACCAGGCCTGCTTTACAGGAAGGAGAACAGAATCCCTGAAAACTACAAATGGCTCACACCTACCCCATATGGGCATGAGAATGGCCGTGCTGGCACTCTGGATCATCTAGACCACTGTCCCGTCTTTGACAGTGTCTAGGAGCAGATGCCCTGGGGAACAGTGTAAGAAGAAGAAAAGCGTGGAGCAATACCGTCCAGGAGCAGTCGCTCAGGCTCCAGCATCTGGAGGTTAGCAACAGCCAGAAGAAGCGGGTTTTGTATTGCATAGCTTTCAATGGATTTTCCTTCCGTTAATTTCTCCAGATAACTTTGGTAACCACAAAAACTTTCAGCATCCTCTACATCTTGGAGCAAGGAGTGCCAGCGCTGCATAACATGCTAAGTTGAAGAATGAACTCTTGTGTTTTGAGCCAATCACCTCCTAGTCTGAGACTAAAATATCAGAATGATGGGGAGAAGAATCTTTATCGCTAATTCTTGTTCTTAAGTTCTCAGGTTTCATGGACTGTGCTTTGAAGAACTAGTGCAGTCTTTTTAAACAGAAGAGTGTAAAAGGCTGATCCATATTTGTTGAAAGTACAATGTGATTATTGGGAAGGCTGAATAAAGATCTACATGCCAAAATTTGCTAGGTTATGCCTTATGTCTGTGTTACACTTAGGTGTCTATAATCCTGCATGGATTGGTTCTTGTTTAATTTTCCAGTCTGGTTACCTGTTTTTCTTTTGGTCTGATAAAACCTCCTGCCTCACTAATTCTTTCATTCCATTCTCCTATTCTTTTTGTTTGTGTGCCCTTAAGCATCATAAATACTACCAAAATTTAATCCATATTCCTCGTTATATTATTTCCAGTTGATGCTTATACACTTATTTTCCTATCTGCATACATGAGATTCCAAACTAAACCCTCAGCAAAAACTGTCGAAGTGAAAATATGGGCCCCATGTTTCATCATTGTTTGCTGCTGTGTTTTTCTTCTCTTTTCTGTATATTTAGATTGCATGCTCACTGAGGCCCAGATTCTGGCTACTCTGTAAATCTAATAGACCAGTGATGTTACATAATGCATACTAAAAAGTGCAACAGCTAATCTGACGTGGTTTTTTTCAGCTCCAGAATGTTGCATAACGGCATTGATGTGAGTTACTGGAACCAGGTGAAATGGAGCACAGGCAGGCTTTGTGCTGCTGCACCTTGGGTGCACGTTTGCTGGAGGCTCTTCTTCTAGCCCTGTGAGTAACGAGGGTAGAGTCTGCCTTGAAAATGCTTTGTTTCAGCCTGTTCCATCTGCATGAAGAACTTAACAGGCAGGTTTCTTTTCTAAAAGTGGAAATGGTGGAGCACAGTACCTCCAATCCTTCCTCCTATCTCAGCCTTTAGGGAGGCTAAAAGAAAGGAAAGATGAATTTGTTAATATTTCTCTTATTCAACAGAAACGGGAATGGAGTGTTGCAGGTCCAGAAGGATTTCTGCTGAACCCTTAAGTAAGGCTGTGATTTGTTTGAAAACTGAGGGGTTTTTTATTTGTTTGGGTGTTTTTTTGTTGTTTAAGTAAGAGTCTGTTGTTTGCCATCCACAGTGATTAAATGTTTACCATTTCTACAGGACCCTCTTGTCTCATGTTAAGTGAGATGTAAGATCAATAGCAGCTTTGCAATTATTTGTCCATTGATAAAGCCTTCACTTCTCAAATGAAGTACATTTATCCGTGTCCTGACAATGATAAGGGAGCAGTACCAGTCAGCCCCTGCCTAGTCTAGCATTTAGCTCCACAGGCAGACAAGTGCCTGGACATGGGTCAAATGATGTCTAACTTTCTTCCTATTGGCATTTCACTTTATGAACAGCTCTGATGGAAGGTTTGACAAATCATCCTTGCTAAGTTCAGATAATAAAACCTAGCATGACAAATGGGAAGTTTTGATAAAGAGAAAACAACGGCTGATTTCAGGTTAAGTGACCAGTCTGTAAGGCTACCGGATGGTATCTGTTGTGTCAGAAAATGATAGAAAGTATCCCATGGAAGGCACTCATTTGGTTCTTCAAACATCATTTACATTTGGTCATTTAGTAAATTTAACTGCAGAAAAAATGATCTGAACAGCATTCTGTGGTAGGAAGCAAATCAAAGAAACAGTGAGACACATTTTGCTTCCAATAAAAACAGTGCTAAATTCTCACTGGCTTTAGCAAGGTCAAGATTTCACCCCAGTGGAACAGGCCAATCTACTTCAGCCCCAGAATTAGAGAATTCAACAGCACATGTGAGTGTTTCTTTTTTTTTAATTTCTAATTGATTTATGACAAGGAAAGGAGGGAGTTTCCAAACTAATGTCAAATTTGGTAATGAAAATTCAAAAAGGCTGATAAACTGACACATTTGCTTTTTCTATCTGTAGTTATCTTGATTCAAACCAGCAACTATTAAAGACAAAGAAACCATTTGTATTTATTTTTAGGCCTACTTTTTGATTATGTGGTCTGTGGGCTATACTGCTTATATGCTATAGAAAAATTAGGTGTATTATGACCCTGGGAATAGGGCAAAGAAATTGTGTTATCCTGAATTTGGCTAGCTTTGGGAAAGCCAGATATATTTATTCTCTTTTAATAGTAAATTTGATAAGCAGTTTTGCAACATTCTCAGATGTGCTCTTTCCATGTTTTGGACATGAGTTCATTAAGTAGTGTTAAAAGTAGGTTTTGCACTCAAGTCTGTTGAATCACAGAATCACAGAATAGTAGGGGTTGGAAGGGACCTCTGTGGGTCATCTAGTCCAACCCCCCTGCCGAAGCAGGGTCACCCTGAGCAGCCTGCACAGGACCACGTCCAAGCGGGTCTTGAATATCTCCAGAGAAGGAGACTCCACAACCTCCCTGGGCAGCCTGTTCCAGTGCTCTGTCACCCTCAGAGGGAAGTTGTTCCTCCTCATGTTCAGACGGAACTTCCTGTGCCTCAGTTTGTGCCCATTGCATTCGAAGATTTTCTGCGTAGATGAAGGGAGAGCCGTGGATGTTGTCTACCTTGACGTCAGCAAGGCTTTCGACACTGTCTCCCATAACATCCTCCTAGGGAAGCTCAGGAAGTGTGGGCTGGATGAGTGGTCAGTGAGATGGATAGAGAACTGGCTGAATGGCAGAGCTCAGAGGGTTGTCATCAGCGGTGCTGAGTCTAGTTGGAGGCCTGTAACGAGTGGTGTCCCCCAGGGGTCAGTACTGGGCCCAGTCTTTTTTAACTTCTTCATCAATGACCTGGATGAAGAGTTAGAATGTACCCTCAGCAAGTTTGCTGATGACACCAAACTGGGAGGAGTGGTGGATACACCAGAAGGCTGTGCTGC
>Ga0065711_1005340_pt1 | contig 25697 bp, 26 predicted proteins | sample Hoacrofraction12_FD_59098 | JGI IMG/M metagenome (GOLD analysis project Ga0065711, IMG submission 59098) | Hoatzin crop microbial communities from Cojedes, Venezuela - Epithelial fraction 12 v2 (version 2) | ecosystem: Host-associated > Birds > Digestive system > Esophagus > Crop | place...
CTGAAATTTGGGGGGGGGTGGGGGGGCAGCTGCTACCTCGCCCGCGCACCACAGAGCCTGTCACGCAAATCCAAGGCGCCTCTTGTTGGACCAACCTAGGTAAGCAGAGTGAGGACAGAAAACCAGATCACAAGCTGCTGGCAAGACACAGCGTCTTTTGATTGCTCTCTTGGTGCACATCATTCTTGTATCCCAGGACAATTTCCCACCATCAGAAAAGTATTTATTTGTCATGTTTCAAAACAGGCTGCAACTTCATGTGCACAGGATGGGTATCCACTAAGCTTCAATATAAACTTTCCTTTCCTGGGCAATAAAAGTTCTCATTATCCTCCTGAGGCATGGACAGTCTTTTCATTTATTGCTTTTAGATCTCCCAGCAGACTGCAGAGCAAATAACGAATGAGTACTTTGATTTTTACCAACTTTTAGTAGATGGTATGTTTTCATAACACAGAAATTATTACCCAGATTGTCCTTCTGGCTGGAGAAATGAGTTCTAACACATTGTAGAGCTTTAAGAGGGAGAATTCATTCTGAGGACAACCATGTGTCCTGGGAAAAAGATGGGAAGAGATAAACAAAACAAATAAACATTTACCATGGAAGTAGTGAGTTAGTAGCTGCCCAAAGTGGAAAGCAGAACCCAAGTGTATTTCTTTGCCTGCACGTGCAGTAGTTTGATATCTTCGATCAAGAGAAAGAGCACGCAGAGTCCATCCATTTTTTCCGTTAACTGCCTGCATGCTCACATCCAGCTAACGTTTGTGTTTTCAGTGTAAACAGGAATACTGTATGTCCTGGTTTCGGCTGGGATAGTTAATTTTCTTCCTGGTAGCTGCTGTAGTGCTGTGTTTTGGATTTGGGATGAAAATAATGTTGATAACATAATGATGTTTTTAGTCGTTGCTAGGCAGTCAAGGATTTTTCAGCTTCTCACGCTATCCTGGCCTGCCAGGTGCATGGGAAGCTGGGAGGGGACACAGCTGGGACAGCTGACCCAAACTGGCCAAGCGGTATTCTGTTCCATATGAGATGATGCTCAGTCTATAAGCTGGGGGGAGTTGTCCAGGGGGGAGCAATTGCTGCTCAGGGACGGGCTGGGTATTTTTCATTGGGTGGTGAGCAATTGCATTTGTGCATCACTTGGTTTGCATATTTGCTATTATTATTTTCATAGAAGCATACAACAGTTTGGGTTGGAAGGGACTTTAAAGATCACCTACTTCCAACCCCCCTGCCATGGACAGGGACACCTTCCACCAGACCAGGTTGCTCAGAGCTCCGTCCAGCCTGGCCTTCAACACTGCCAGGGAGGGGGCATCCACAGCTTCTCTGGGCAACCTGGTCCAGTGCCTCACCACCCTCATAGTGAAGAATTTCTTCCTAATATCTGATCTAAATCTACTTTCTTTTGGTTTAAAGACATTGCCCCTTGTCCTATCACTTCATGCCCTTGTAAAAAGTCCCTTTCCAGCTTTCTTGCAGGTGCCCTTTAAGTACTGGAAGGCTACAATAAGGTCTCCCCAGAGCCTTGTCTTCTCCAGGCTGAACAGCCTCAACTGTCTCAGCCTTTCTTCACAGGAGAGGTACTCCAGCCCTTGGATCATTTTTGTGGCCCTCCTCTGGACCAGCTCCAACAGGTCCNTGTCTTTCCTGTGCTGAGGGCTCCAGAGCTGGACGCAGGACTCCACGTGGGGTCTCACCAGACGCAGAGCAGAGGAGCAGAATCACCTCNCTCGACTTGCTGGCGACGCTGCTTTTGACGCAGCCCAGGGTATGGCTGGCCTTCTGGGCTGCAAGTGCACACTGCCAGCTCATGCTGAGCTTCTCGTCAACCAGCACCCCCAAGTCCTTCTCCTCAGGTCTGCTCTCAATCCATTCTCTGCCCAGCTTGTATTTGTGCTTGGGATTGCCCTGACCCATGTGCAGGACCTTGCACTTGGCCTTGTTGAACTTCATGAGGTTCGCACCTCTCAAGCCTGTGAAGGTCCCTCTGGATGGCATCCCTTCCCTCATGTGTATCAACTGCACCACTCAGCTTGGTGTCGTCTGCAAACTTGCTGAGGGTGCACTCAATCCCTCTGTCAGTGTTGCTGACAAAGATGTTAAACAATACCTTTCCCAACACCAAACCCTGAGGAACACCACTGGTCTCTATTTGGACATCGAATTGTTGAGTTGTTGACCACAACTCTTTGAGTGCAACCATCCAGACGATTCGTAACCCACCAAGTGGTCCACCTGTCATATCCATGTCTCTCCATTTTAGAGACAAGGACGTCATGTTGGACAATGTCAAATGCTTTGCTCCAGTCCAGGTGGATGATGTCAGTTGCTCTTCCCTTATCCACCAACTCTGTAACTCCATCATAGAAGGCCACCAAATTTGTCAGGCATGATTTGCCCTTAGTGAAGCCATGTTGGCTGTCACCAATCACCTCCTTATTTTGCATGTGCCTTAGCATAGTTTCCAGGAGGATCTGCTCCATGCCAGGCACAGAGGTGAGACTGACTGGCCTGCAGGTCCCTGAGCCTTCCTTTTTACCCTTTTTAAAGATGGGGGTTATGTTTCCCCTTTTCCAGTCAGTGGGAACTGCACCGGGCTGTCACAACTTCTCAAATATGATGGATAGTGGCTTAGCAACTTCCTCTGCCAGTTTCCTTAGGACCCATGGATGCATCTCATCAGGTCCCATGGACTTGCATCTCTTATTATCATAGAATCATAGAATGCTTTGGGTTGGAAGGGACCTTCAGAGGTCATTTAGCCCAGCCCCCTGCAGTGAGCAAGGATATATTCAACTAGACCACGTTGCTCAGAGCCCCATCCAACATATCCGTGTTTGTTTCCAGGGATGGGGCCTCCACTGCCTCTCTGGGCCACCTGGTCCAGTGCTTCACCACCCTCATGGTATAAAATTTCTTCCTTATATCTAGTCTAAATCTACCCTCCCTAGTTTAAAGCCATTACTCCTTGTCCTATCACAACAGGCCTTGCTAAAGAGAGTTTCCCCATCTTTCCTACAGGCCCCCTTCAGGTACTGAAAGGCTGCTATAAGGTCTCCCTGCAGCCTTCTCTCCTCCAGGCTGAACAGCCCCAATTCTCTCAGCGTTTCTTCATAGGAGAGGTGTTCCAGCCCTCGGATCATCTTTGTGGTCTTCCTCTGGACCAGTTCCAACAGGTCCATGTCCTTTTTGTGCTGAGGGCTCCAGAGCTGGACGCAGGACTCCACGTGGGGTCTCACCAGAGCAGAGCAGAGGAGCAGAATCACCTCCCTCGACTTGCTGGCCACACTGCTTTGGATGCAGCCCAGGATATGGTTGGCCTTCTGGGCTGCAAGTGCACATTGCCAACTTATGTCAAGCTTTTCATCCACCAGTACCTCCAAGCCCTTCTCCTCAGGGCTGCTCACAATCCCTTCATCCCCCAGCCTGTATTGATACCAGATGTTGCCCTGACCCACATGCAGGGCCTTGCACTTGGCCTTGTTGAACCTCATGATGTTCATGCATGCCCTCTTCTCAAGCTTGGCCACGTCCCTCTGGATGGCATCCCGTCCTTCTGGTGTGTCAACTGCACCATTCAGCTTGGTGTCATCTGCAAATTTGCTGAGGGTGCACTTGATCTCACTGTCTATGTCACTGATGAAAATATTAAACAGCACTGATCCTAGTACAGACCCCTGAAGGACATCACTTGTCACCGGTGTCCATCTGGACATCGAGCCATTGACCACTACCTCTGGCTGTGACCTTCCAACTAATTCCTAACCCACCGAACAGTCCACCCATCAAATCCATATCTCTTCAATTTAGAGAAAAGGATGTTGTGAGGGACTGTGTTGAAGGCTTTACAGAAGTCCAGGCAGATCACATCCGTAGCTCTTCCCTTGTCTACTGTTGTAGTCATGCCATCATAGAAAGGTGCAAGGTTGGTCAGGCTTATCTCTTCCTTTGCTTTCCCATTAAACTGTCTTTATCTCAACCCACAAGTTTTTACTTTTCCCCATTCTCCTCCCCATCCCACAGGGTGGGGAGGGGTGGAGTGAGCAAGCGGATGACTGGTGCTTAGTTGCCAGCTGGGGTTAAACCACAACATTGCAATGAGTCCTGGCCAACCAACGGACATTCTATTGAAATGATTAATTTGATATATTGTTGATTTGATATAGTGTTAATTAATTTGACATAGTCTTAATTTTATATAGTGTTCATTTGATATATTGTTAATTCTAATCTTTTTTCTTCCCATGACCTTTAGATACTCACTTTGCTTTCAAATTGAAAACCTACAAGCATGGAGGGTCTGCTGTTTGATTTTAACCATATACACCCATTCTGCAGCTCACCAGTAACTGGTAAGTCTAAGCACAAGGTCATAAAAACGAGGCTGAGGAGTTCTGAGTTAGAGCATTAGGGCCAGATCCACCCTCCTTTGCGTTGTTCACAGATCAGCTGAGGATTTCACCAGTGCAGGAGGATGTATGGCTCATGTGAGTCAGCAAAGCTGCCCTATACAGCGCTCGCCTGGCCTCCTGCCAGGGACAGAGTTGTGCCTGCCGAAAGCAAGAGGTCACGGTTGGTGCACCGCTGAAATATGCCGGTTGTTGGCATAAGGGTCTCTGCTGCAAAGCAGCGTAATTCAGAGCAGTCTTCAGGATCAGCCTGGCAGCAGCCCGTGGATAAGGAGCTGCTCTGTCATTCTCTTTGGGATGTGCTGAACGAACCTTTGGCCGAGCAACACCAATAAGGCACATTTCCAAGCCATGTCGGTGAGTTATGGTGCAGCACTGGACATGCAGCACAGGTCACTAACTCGGTGTGAGCTCCTACTCTGCCATGTGCAAAGAGATGCGGTTCAGCATGCCCTGGGGAGGGGGGGCTTTTGCAGCTTACAAAATACCTGCAGTGGCTCTGGCTGAGCGCTAGGCTGATTTTTCAGCTTCTTAAACAAGCCAAAAGATTAAAAGCATTCTCAGTCTGTTTGAGCTGACTTTTGGTTCTTCTGAAAATAATACTTTTTTTTTTTCAGATTAACCAAAACGTTTTTAGAGAAAGTTGGAGGTGGTTACTAGACCTAGCCCTAGTTCTTACTGATAAGGAAGATACATCATTTGAGAAGGTACCTTTCAAGGACACCATCTCCTCTGTGTCAATACAGGCCTACAATGCAGGATTATTTATTAAATCTGAAGCATGCCCCTCCTGAAGTTTCTTCTGAGCTTTCTATTCTTTACACATAGTCCCTATGCTGTTTGTTTCTTTCCTCCTCTGTTGTTTATCCTTGCTTTAATTTCTAAAAATCCATTTTATTGTTAAACAGATTAAAAACACACTTGCAAACTTTTTTCCCCTTGCCTGATGTGCACCCATCTCCTACGAGTGCCTCCCCATGTTACATGCCAGCGCCTCTTTGCGCCCCGGCTCCTTGTAGCAGCGTCCCCCCCTGCTCTCCCTTCTCTTGCAGCTCTGCACGTCCTCCCACCTGCTCCTTCCTCACCACACCTTCACGTGCCATGAATGTGCCTCTCATTTTTGGCTGGTCCTCATGCTTGCCCCCACTGCGGTCCCTCCCCAGGTCCCCATCCCAGCCCTCCGCCGCCACTCTGCTCCAGAGCCCCTCTCCCACCTTGACCTGCAAGCCAGGAGACTCTTCCCCGCTTCTGCTGCTGCTGTTGTTCTTTTCCTCCTCACCCACTGACACTCCTAACTCAGCAGCTTGGGACCTGGTTAAAAACAGGGCGTTGTTTTTGCAATAAATAAATAAATTGTTCTTCCAGGCACTCTATGGCTCTAATCAGCAAAGGTGGAAATACTCTTGGCCTCATAGAACTCTCAAAGGTAAGGCGACATACTGTGGGGTAAGGAGGACAGATGAAGCAAATGATACTCCATTTTGCAGTCAATTTTTTTTTGTTTTCTGGTACTGCTGTCATTCCATAATCTCCTTTTTCAGTGTGTCCCATATACCTGTAATACTACCTACACCGGCTTAATTTTTCCCCTTCCACTTTCCAGCCCTCAGGTCTCTGGCTCCCTGGCCCCAACTGAAACTAGAAACTCCCTTCTGAAACCATTGCTTTTTGCTCATTTGCTGTAAATTCAGTTAGGCAAGCTGTAATTGCCCTTCCTCCGAGAGCAGGCCTTTTGATTTCACTTGCCTGAAGGTCAGTTAGCTGTGGCCTCTCCCCCAAGAGAAATGCGCTGTGTTGCTCTCAGGTCTGCTCCCAAACACTACCGGTGCCTGCAAAAATGCCTGTTCAGCGTGCGCAGTGTAGTCAAACCACTGCCTAAGACTGGCTTGAGCAAACGCTGAGCTCCAAGTTCTGTGCTGTTGTAGCACAGCCTGGGCAGAGAGCAAAAAATATCTTCGAGTTAACTTGACTGACGTAATGAGTCCCCCTGTCACCGCAGAGCGATGATAGCTCCTGCTTAGTTGCTGCTGTATGCTCTAGCCTGTAGGATTCCCAGGATGTGCTGTGGCCTCATTACAGAAGCAGATGTATGACAGAAAAAACACCCAGCCAAAACAACAGCTCATCCCCTCTGCCATCTCACTTACAACCTACTGATGCAGAGCGCTCGGGCTGCATCGAGCCCCCGAGAAACAGAGACTGCTGAACTCGTGTGAAATGCCGCAGACAGCTGCTGACTGGTTTTTCTGATGTTAACTACTCCAACAGCAACCTACAGCCTTTTTCTGTGGCTTCAGCGTGTCTCATGCTGTGAGTCTGTAGCCAGAAGCACGTGTGCAAGCAAGCGAATGATTATCTGGAAAGATGAGGTAATGTGGTTTCACCTGTGATGTGAAACCTCCTGGCCTCCATGATCATCTTGATAGGGCCGGCCCCGTTCCGCCTGGCAGGTGAACACCTTCTGAAAGACAGCGCAGGCAAACACAGCTCAGGAATCAAACTATAGGTCTGAAAATGTCTGAGACGCAGCTTTGTGAACGCCTTTCATTTTTTTCCCCTCAGTCACAAGCCTTATCATGGGTATGACTTTGGGAATGGGATCGTTGTCAAGAGAATTAGGGTGCATTCAGATCTGCTACTAGCAAAAAGAAACCAGCAGCAGAGCATGCCAACAGGGGCATTGTGATTAAGCCAAGTGAAAACTAAAACCAGATCGTAACACTCCCATATTTTGAAGCCTTTGAAATCCCAAGGGACATCTAATTTTTGCAGCTGAAGCAGATAGATGCCTTAGCTATCTGCCTTAGGCTGAGGTCATCTTCGAGCCAGGGGCTGATCTCATGACAGGTGTCACATCACATCACACGTTCCTTCCCTGTTCTCCCCAGTGCTAATAATGCATGAACAAACCAATAACTATGCTGAAGAATTCTTTCAAAAAACTACCATAAATAGATCAGTTTAAAAATTAGTTAAGATGTGGTGCTGTTAAATATAAAATGCTTTTTCTTAAAAGCTAATCTACTGCTTCTTGTTTGTGGGAAGGTCATTTTTACAACATTTTACTGAACGAAATTAAATTAAAGCTGTTTTCTTAAGAAATTAAGCACTCTTTTAAAAGCAATTAAGTTATCCAGTCTGTTTCAACCTGGGGGGAGCAAAGCAAATGAGAGACTGACTTGATCCAAAGCGCTCTGGCTTCAGAGGGAGTTTTGCTGATTCTCGGATTAGGTTCTCCTGTAAAAAATGACATAAGTCATGGTAATGGATACAGAAGGTGTGCTGTTGGATCACCTGGCAGCACAAGTTTGATGATATCAGATGTGAACACCTCTGCAGCCTGCTGAATCGGAGTGCAAAATATGTTGTGCATGCGAGTTTTATGCCAGCAGCAGGAGGACAAACAATACCTCAGCCAAAAGAAGGTGTTATAATACTTTCTGTAATACCTTACATATACCTTATATAATAACAATTCAGACAGACTATGCAAGTCTCTAGGATAAGTCATACCTCCTACCTGCACTTTTTGAACTGGTACAAACCAGCACAGTGGGTTTGCCTAGCTCTTTACAATTTGTGCCTGTTAGATATGGTATGAGACACCCTAAACCATCTTGTCAAACCACAGCCTAAGCACGTAATAAAACAACCCGTTTCATACAAAGTTTCAGTCTTACAAGCGCAGTCATGCAGCTGAAGTCTCCTCTGAAAACACATGCATGGTCAGGGGAACTCCTCGTGTGCTCAGAATTAAGTAATTAGCTGAGAAGTTGCACCAAAGGGGCATTAATCCATGATTTCCACATTTCAGTTTGGCCATAAACCTGGCAATGTTTAGCTAATACCCCACAAACCACTCCAGGCTGGAAGGATCTCTTTCCATACTTACCTGGAAATATTAAACAAGATGAAGTTTTCTGCATGGCGGGATCCAAACACTGATTCTCTAACAGGTTTGTGCAATCTCAGCAGCAGGGTTTCTCAACAGGTTCATCTACCAAGATGTCCAGAAATTCTCAGCAGTACCAGAGGTGCACCTGAAAACAGGAAAAGGGCACATCCTAGAAGAGCATTTTCATGTTATTAAAATATGAAAGGCTGTGCGTTCCCTTACTTCGTTCTTTAACAGAAGAAAGCCAGGTATCAGGAAGAAGGTTTACATATGCCTCCACAAAAATCAAGGATGCCTTTGCAAATCATTTTCACCAGAAATCATCTATTTGAAAAATGCTGTCCTATTTATAATAACATCACCTGTGAGGAGAATCAGGAGTTCCTGGGAATATTGTTGCATGTTTAAATGACACCTGAAGCAACACAGACCTGTGTTGGACTGAGGATGAATATTTTGGAAACTATATTTTTGGCTGTACTCAGCCCTGTTAATTAAGAGGGCTAATTGGTGCATTACAGAAAGTTTCGTTATCTTCCCAAACTCATTTGAGACCACTACAAAAGGAAATATATGGTAGTGATTTAACCACAGCAAGTGTCACAAAAAATCAGAGATTTAAATTTGCTTAAACAGAAAAGGCATCCTGAGGAAGCAAGGAGATTTGTTTTCATAACAGAGTAGAATAGTAATCATCTGCCTTCAGAGAGGCTGTAAGCTGTAGGTAGTAAATACTTAACAAATTAAATGTGGGCTGGTAATCAATTTAGTGCTGTGCCTTCCCCTGAAATTGTCTGTATGACTCCAATTTAGGCCAGAATATCACTTAACTCATGGCACCCAAGCTACAGCAAGGAGATGCCAAGCTGGGGTGAAAAAAGACCATGTTCATACACATTACCGTGCCCATGTTAACAGCACACAGAGCCTTCCCGTGAGGAGGAAAACTAAGCACTGTGCAAGAGAAAAACCAGCGCTGCAGAGAAGTCACAGGAAAGTCAGGTGAAAGCTGCGGTTATCCGTCACGTCCTGTTCCCTGGCATGAGGAAGGGGCTCGGTGCTGGCCTCTTGCCAGGAAGGCCAGGCAGAGCCGCGGTGCCCAGTCAGCCACAGCATCCCCAGCAGGCTGCTGGGACCCAGGTACCCTCAGCTTGCCCGTTAGGAGATGAATGGGCTTCAACACCTCCCTGGAAGTAAACTATAACAAACCATAGTCTCTCTTAAATTGTAAATAGGCTGTATATTCTTTTCTCCTTTGCCCACACTTAGATTATCATTAAAATGTGAGAGATGACCATAATACAATCAGATGAAGCATTTTCCTTACCTCCAACTGTGCTTAACACTGGAATGACGCGCTGTGTTACTGTGGAGTAAGGATTGTATTTGTTTATTCACTGAAATATAGTCAGAGTCTGATAGTATTTGTGCTCATTTCTCAGCCTTTAAATAACCATGTCTTTTCCCATCTGTTAGATTTTCTGGAACCTGATCAGTAAAATGTCTTTCAGTCTTCATTTTTAAGATCATGCTTTATACATAGACCATATGTTTCTTGCATATTATAGTCTGTTTGTATGATGCTTTACAGGTGTAAGTCAGTTCTCTTGTATCTCCTTTTCAAAAGGTACCTAAAAAATTTCTCAGGAACTTTATTCTAGTCCTTGTATTCTCAGATATGTACAAGATATAAATATATGCCACTTTCAGTAGCCAAGGCTGTTCTGCTTAACAGCTTAGTGTACATGATCCCAAGAAGTTTGGACAATGCATGAGTAGTCTGATATAAACAACTGCCTTCAATAAATAAATTAAGTGGAAATATAAAAACAACAGTGTCATGCAAAGTGATTTAGTTTACACAGGAATTTGAGTGCAAAATGTCATCCTTTGGATGCCAAATACTATATTAATATGGGATGGGAATGAGCCACTTACTCCAACTAGCATCTCTATAATCCCAACATCTTGTCTTTCCAAAGTCAGTACTGGAAAGAGCAAACTTCTCAGCTGTTGGAAATTCTCCACTTCACAGATTATTCAGCCTTTCTCAGCTCTCCTCCTGTGTTAGTCACAATCCAAGAAGACTCCAAGACTCTCCTCCGTCCCCACTGCCCACCAAGGAGATTCCCCCCAACGCTAACCCTTTCGGATTTGAAAGTTTTGTCACCGACTCCCAGGGCAGCCCTTGTCTGATGCTTGATGAAGGAGAATCCTGCAGCCCTCCCAGGGCCACTGGGCACTGGGATGCTGAACATCGCAGTAGCAGACCTGGACCAGGGGTAAGGACTTCTGCTCTGGGGACTTGAAGGCCTCTGGTTTGCCAGCTATCTTCAGTCATTCTTGACAGACACATGCAAGGAAAATAGGCATAACACCTCTTATACACTTGATATTTGGCTTCAGAATGTCTAATCTTGTCCTCTTTTCTAGCAGACTGTCAAGCACATCATCATCAAAGAAGATTTTCACATTTTGCCCAGACTTGTGCCCACTGTTTTTGACAAGTTTCATTCTGGCCTTGGGCTCCCCAGAGTGGCTACTGACTGTATACTGACTGTATTTCTCCTTTCCTCCTTTAATTACACAGCATCACAGAATGGTGGGCGCTGGGAGAGACCTCTGGGGATCATCCAGTCCAACCCCCCTGCCAAAGCAGGGTCACCTACAGCAGGCTGCACAGGACCTTGTCCAGGCAGGTTTTGAATATCTCCAGAGAAGGAGAATCCATAACCCCTCTGGGCAGCCTGTTCCAGTGCTCCATCACCCTCAGAGTGAAGAAGTACGGCATCTATTAATGTAGATTTGTTGAAGGGGCAAACTCCTTGCAATTGACTTAATTGGGACATTAACTTGTCCTTTAATTCCTGATGACTTCTTTTATGCTAACCAGTGAAACTGCATCTTACTGAAGCCCAGGGGAATCCAGACCAATGTGCCCTGACACTATTCAAGCAGAGGATGTGCACCAGTACCTGAACTTATGGACAGGAGAAAGCAACCTATACAGGGCCATCAGAGATGTCAGGGGGATACCCTGAATACCTTCAGTTCGATTTTACGACCCCTAGTACACTATGTATGGATCAAAGTATTGCTAAGTTCTTGCCAGAGAGAACAAATGGGTCCTTCCTATTTTCAGTTTACCACAGAAAATTGGTGTTGGAATAAAAACCTAAGAAAACAAAAGCATACTCAACTACCTAATCAACAAAAAATCAGTGGTCATATCTGTGCCTGCATTCACTTTCTTCAAATCGCTGTCATGTGAGGTGTGCGATGAATTGCTGAGGATGCAAGGACACAGCTGGCACAGTGGGGCAAGTGAGGGAGGTGTAGATTTGCAAACCCCTGCCTGGACTGCACGGAAGTGCGAGGGACTGAATCCCACAGGCAGGCTGAGCACAAGATGTAGCAGGCAACACTAAACTTTCTCATGGCAAAGCACACAAGATCTAGCACAAAACCTCACCACCATCACCACCAAAAACCAAAACAAACAGAAAAAAAACTCCCAAACAGACAAAAGGAGTAAAAGACTTGCCAAGCTGTCTTCTGTGTTGGTTAGCATGGCTGTTTGTTCTGACCCCTGGGTGTCTTGAGATGCCTGTGGCTGAAAGCGGCAGAACACCAAGAGCCTCCCACATCACTGTCAGTGCCCTCTCCCCTGCAGTCTGGGTGTCATCCTCATTTCTGTTCTCCTGCCCCAAAACCAAATGAGAACCCCAGAGACTCCCTGGAGAAACTGGAGAGTGTTCAGGGATGACGTCCACCTCTTGACTTTGGACATGATAATGCAGGTGCCTGCAGTGTTGTCACTCTGGTGCTCCCACGGGTTCCGTTATTTTTCTTGGCTTTTATTCAGGCCTGCCTCAAACACTTTATTCCTACAGCAGCCATAGCGATGCATTTTCAGACACGCGTGCTGGATGGTGTGGCTGCTCGTGGCCCCTTTCATGGATGCTTCTGCCCAGAATCTGTGATGGCCCAGTGCCTCTGCCCAAGCTGAGGTAGATCGAGCCATGGGAACACGGCTCCAGCCCGCACAGCCTCCATCACAGCTGCCTTGGGCTTGCTGGGGGCTCTGCTCCTGTGCGGCATGAGTGATTTTGGCTGTAGCTGGAGTTGAAGTGGCTTGGCAAGAGGCACAGGGAAGGAAAGAGGCCCAGGCCCAGCTTGGCCCAGGTGAGGAAAGTCTCACAAAAGATTGACAAAGATGTGACAGGCCCAAACTGCTGGATGAAAGTTATGTCTTCCAAAATTTTGGCTTTCTTTTACCCAGAAGATTCACTATGTTAGCAACATGCTGGCATCTGCAGACCACCCTTTGGAACCCACTAACCAAACTGCTCATCTTCTGAAGCACTGCCTTCAGCTCACCACCTGCTTCCTTCCTCCCTCTGACCTGCCCCATCACCATGTCTTCGCTGAGGACCGAGACCCATGCAAGCTCAACACACCAGCAGCCCTGTTGCAGGGATGCGCAGGCTGCCCTTGCAGTCGGATGCCGTCAGCTACTGATGTGGTTTGGCAAAAATTAACCTGGTAATCCACGTGGTTTTTTCCAACGAAAAAAGTTTTCTGACTTTGCAGTTGGGCCTTTTTACAACTTTTGCTATGATCTAATGGAGCAGAAAGAGAAGCTGCAACTAGCTACACCAGCCATTGAGGAGGTGCCACAGCTGTTTCATAGTTACTCCATATCCTCCCACACAAACATGCCTGTTCGTAGACAAATTTGGCTGGATCACGACCATTGTCACCAACCAAAAGATGTTTCTGCCCCGGCGACACTGCGCAGGAGCTGGCTGGTGATCCGCCGCAGTCGCTCACCCCAGCTTCGTGGAGGGCTCACGCTGCCCAGTGGAAGCTGCCGCTGGAACCGGCTGTTTGCTGGTCCGAAGGGCATCGCCCGGGTCTGCTGCGAAGAGCTCTGCTAATAATGAATTAAGCATTTAATTGTCACCACCCATCGGTTAGTAGTACAGCTCCATCTATCTCACTTTATCTTATCAGCTTGCTTATTTTTCAAACCGATGATGGTAAACTGTTTTGCTGAGTTGGGCATTTAGGTACCTGCACCATCGTGAAGTCAAATGCAAAACCCATGCCTGCAGATAAAAACGTGATTTAAAGTGCTGCTGCCTCAAAACTTCATGAGTCTGATTAAATGTCAGTTCATAGCAGCCCATTCACTTGCCTGCTAGTGCAAGGGGCTTTAGATCAATGCAAGTTTAATGCATGTAGCTCACTTTTCTCTCTCAAGATCTAATCATTATTAAAAAGACAGGTAATAACAATAGGATTTACAAGAAAGTCATTCAGTGCTTTCTCTTTCTCCTTATTAGGCAAAAATCCATTTTTCCCATCTGTATTTTGTTTTGTCCTGTAGCCAAGCTTTTTATTCTTTCCCATGGTTCAAGGAGGATCCCTTGCTGCTTTTAGTCTAACTAGTCCATTAAATGGACCCATACCACAGTGTTCCTGTAAATCAAGATTAACAAGGGTATATGCATTTCCCACTTTCCAGCTTGTCCCTAAATTTCTCCAAATTATGCATACAGATATAATGACAAGAAGGACAGCTAAGAAGCTTTGTTTTTCTAAAAGATTAATTTATCTTAACCTTAAAGATTTAGACACAGTTTAACCAAACTCTGAAGTAGATGCTAGTATTTCAGCATGTGTTAATACTCTTTGCTGAGTAGGAATTGAGTTTAGCTCATGCTTTAATTTCCAACAAAACAAGGAATTTCAAACATGGGCTACTTATTTGTTTTGCTTAATTTTCAGCCTCCAGCAAAACAATCAAAGAACACAGGAGAGCCCAGCATCTGAGAAGCTTTCCTCCTTTCTCTTTTCAGGATGCATTACCTCTTTTAGTGTATTTGCAAATGGTAAAATAAACAAATTACACTGTGCATTCTTTAGTTGAACCATTCTTCCCTGGGAAAGGCTGGTTAGTCCAGACCACACTGACTAACACCAGAAGGCAGAAGAGACAAGAAAGAACAAAGCCGCGCTCATTTAGCACAAAATAAATATGTTGAAAAAGGAATAACTCAAGGCTTGAAAGAGTATGAAAATACATGTTTAATTCTCTATGTACCGGTAATAGCAGCCTGAGTAATAGACAAGAGGAAGTAATTGCTTTAATTTAGCACATACAATCCCCTGAATTTTACTAATAAAACATAGTGGGAACATTTACATTATTAGATTTTTAATGATAAGCTTATATCTAAAACTGAACAAAAGAAATGGGAGCCAAAAAATCCCATTAACTGGGAAATTAATTTTAGTTGTATTGAAATTAACTTAAGTATTACGTTATTAGACAGGCCTGATTGGGGGGGGGGAAATCACAGAACTATCAGAGGAAGAGAGTTGTCACTCCCAGTTCATTGAAGAGAAGTCGCTTACCGTGGGGTAGACCAGGCCAATGGTAGTTTCTCTACCTTAGAAATCTGAATCTGCCTCTCCCCATATCTGCGCAACTGCTGTGGTCACCAGCTGCCAGACTAGCTAGATTGGCAGGTTTTCCTCCTCATGCTTTTCACTCTCTGTGAACAATTAAACACTGACTGGAACAGGGATAGATCAAGGCCCAACCGCCTGGGGAAAGGACCCAGCCACCAGCCTGCACAGTCATTCCTCATCACTTGGTCTTTTTTTCACAGTAGTAGTTAAACACAGTGAAACAATATTAAGAGAAGCTCACTGTGGGCTACTTTATGCACTGAATGCTGGGTGGTATTCTGAGAAATGGGAGAAAGTCTCTGGCAATGAGAGAGTGGGGAAAACAAAAGCTTTATGTTTCCACTCCCATATTCAGACTGGTTTGTGTAGCCTTCCTTATAACTTAGTTAGGATGGACCGAGGGGGCAGAAGAGATGGGGAACATGTGCCCCGTATTTCTGAACTGGTTTCCAAGTCACTCAGAGCCTGGAAGCAAAGGAAGGACTGAGAGGGTGAGGTTTCACACTGCGAAGGCATCATTCACAGAGATGCATCCAACTCCACAAATTCTTTCCCACACCATCTGCTGCTCACCACCCTTAGTCCTCGACTCAGACGACCACCTCTGGCCCCCACCTCATGCCAAACAGTCTTCATTTTATAATCGTAGCCAGGGCTATTGTCTGTCCACAATAGTTTGTCTCAGCTTGGGAAGAGAGGAAGAAAATGTGGGAAGACACATAACTGCTCCCAGAACTCCACCCCTTCCTACACTTATTTTTCCAAAAGCCATTAGTCAGATCCTCACTCTGAGGATAGCAAAGGCCATTCATGGTTATTTCCCATGAAGCCAGGACCGCCACTCCAAACTAAAGGACCCTTTTGCAAACATGCATCGTGTGGGGAAGAGCATGGACGGCTTCACCGTTTCAGAGAGAATTTTCTTTCTGAGTGCTCAGAAAAATGACGTTCTGTTCCAAAGTAACTACATGCCAAGTTTCAAGCTAAAGTTATTTTGGGGTTATCCAAGCAACCATGAAAAGAAAATACACATCCTCAAAATGTTTTAACTACAGAAATTTCTGTTCAGGGTCTAAATAACTCGGGAGATGCCTATAAGACTTTTGTGAATAAAAGCAGTCACTTAAAAACATATGGGTCAAATAAAGCATGAAAAATGTCAAACTACTGGACAAATTATAAACACATGAAAATGTGAACATGAAACTTTAAAATCAGCCTTACCTCCACCATTATTTCTCTAATGAAAAGAATAAAAGATTAAGCTAAGAAACAATTTTGTCAATATGGATTTTGCCATGTCAGTTCATTTAGAAATAATTCAGAAGTACTCTTTTCATGTCAGATGAAAAACTGTCAAGAATGCTCCATGGAAATACATCTTCATTATAGCAGGCACTGTTATGCCTTCCAAAGGTTACCTTGGTAACTTTTTTACATTGATTTTCCACAAATTGCATAGTCCAGATCCTGTTGTACTAGAGACAGCTAAACTTTTCAAGAATGCTACATCATATTTCAATGACATATTACACCTTGACTTCTGAGACCTTGCTTTGTCTGACTTGTTCAATGTACAGGTACAGATGCAAAGGGAGGAACAGAAGGTGTTGAGTGAGTGACCTTACAGAATAAAAGACCATATTCTACCTTGTGGTATTAGGTATTTCTTTTTAAAGTCTCTCCCTTTCTTTATTCATTGGAATAAGATGACCATGAAAAATGGAGCTTAGCAAAAGAATGGGTATGCAAAAAGAAAGACTTTACTGGATCAGCATATCAGCTGAAGGTATGCAGCATGTTTGGCAGCAAAAGAGAATTTCATAGTTCAAGAGGAGAAGGTGCAATTTGCTTGCCTGTACTTCCCATCAACTTCTCTGACTCTTTGAACAAGTGCACATGGTCAGATGTTTGTATCAGCCACCACTCACTTTAATGAATTGCCAGTTCATATTCTTGCAGCCACATGAGGAGAAATCTTGACCCTGTGCCTGTGCTCACCCTTCCCTTTCTGAGTCATGCAAAAACCCTACATCCGAAGAACATTAAGGGGACCCTGCACTCAAACCAAGAGAGTGGGAGAGGTGCAAGGAGCTGAAGGTTGCAAGAGGAGATCAGAATCTGTGGCACGGGCAGGGTGGAAGTTGCTTACATGGAATTTCTTTTCTTAGGAGTCTTTCCTGAGCACAACTAGAAAGCCTCAGGGAGGTGTTCTCAAGCTTCTTATTTGGAAAGCTGAATGGGAATGAAAAAGAGGCTTAGCTGTGTCCAGTTCTGGGCTCCCCAGTTCAAGAAAGATGAAGAGCTACTGGAGAGAGTCAAGCAGAGGGCTACAAGGACGGCGAGGGGACTGTAACATCTCCCCTACGAGGGGAGGCTGAGGGAGCTGGGCTTCTTCAGCCTGAAGAAGAGAAGGCAGAGGGGGGACCTTAGAAATTCTTATAAATATCTGAAGGGTGGGTGTCAGGAGGATGGGGCCAGACTCTTTTCAGTGGTGCCCAGTGACAGGACAAGGGGCAATGGGCACAAACTGAAGCGTAGGAAGGTCCGTCTGAACATGAGGAAGAACTTCTTCCCTCTGAGGGTGACGGAGCACTGGAACAGGCTGCCCAGGGAGGTTGTGGAGTCTCCTTCTTTGGAGATATTGAAATCCTGCCTGGACAAGGTCCTGTGCAACTTGCTGTAGGTGACCCTGCTTTGGCAGGGGGGTTGGACTGGATGATCCCCAGAGGTCCCTTCCAACCCCTACCATTCTGTGATTCTGTGAGGTGAAAAAGCAAAGGCAAATTTTGTCACTGGTCTTCCATGTCAGGGAGAGATACCAGCCCAGTTCTTTATAAAACAAAATGTCATTTCATAGAATCACAGAATCATAGAATGGTTTGGGTTGGAAGGGACCTTAAAGACCATTTGGTTCCAACCCCCCTGCCATGAGCAGGGACATCTTCCACCAGACCAGGTTGCTCAGAGCTCCATCGAACCTGGCCTTGAACACTTCCAGGGAGGGGGCAGCCACAGCTTCCCTGGGCAACCTGCTCCAGTGTTTTACCACCTTCATGGTGAAGAATTTCTTCCTAATATCTAATCTTAATCTCCCCTCTTTTAGTTTAGAGCCATCTCCCCACCCCATAAAAATGGGAGGGGATGAGGAACAGACCTGAGGAAAACCAAATGGTTGTGGTGGGCAAAAATCGATACAATGAAAGAGGAAAAGAGTCAATAACGTTAAAATAGTAAATGGGGGGTGAAGATGAGCAGGATTGCTGGGGCTACAGAGCTCATTAAAGAGGAAAACATGAGCCATGTGCGCATCCCGAGGTTCCCTCCAAAAGTCAAGGATTTCACCTCAGTCTCTGCAGCTGCCTGAACTTGAGGACTTTTCTGCAGACCACATCATGGGCCTGCCCCCTTGCAAGCATCAATACCAAGGGAGCAGCATTACAAAGCAGAAGAAACCAAAAAACCACTCTTCTGTGCTGTGGGTGCTGCAGAATGGGAAAGGTTGACTTCTAAGGCTGCACTCCTCATGCCCTGGGCAAGCCGCTCTGACAACCCAGGGGACGCGCACTGCTCCGCATGCCCCCGAAACGGCTGCTTCTGCCCTTGGCTTGGGGGCGCGTGGTGCCGCTGCTCTGCCTGGTTCTGCTCAGCCATGAAATGCCCACCCACCCAGCTCCCCTGCAGCGGTGGGAGCTACTCCCTCCGCACACGGAACCGCACAGCCCTTCTCACACCCGCCTGGCTCAGCACGGCTCTGGACACCAAGGCAGCCGTAGGGGCTGTTTCTTCTTTTTCCTTTCCAAGCTCCCGACTTCAGGGCAGCAGCTTTACTGCGTTATTTACGATGCCACAGTGCGAAGGCCAGGAGTAAGGGAGGGTTGCATTCCAAGGGAGCCAGTTCTTTCCCAGGAAAAGTATGCACAATCCTAACGCCCAGAGTATGTTTTCTACTACAGACAATTCATTCCCATGATACGCGGTATGTATAAATACCTTCTTTCTACTTCTTCCCCTGCAATTTTTTGCCCCCCATAGCATCACAAAATAATGGCAGACCCTGTAAGAAAATAGCAAAATTTTGTATATTATCCTCATATTTATTCTATGCGGATGGGGTTGAGCATTTGTAAAGCCTCAATGAACACCCACGGAATTACTTGCAATTATGAATATTTAATCCTTTATTTTTCCCCCTCTAACAATTCTGCAGCTTCATTGAGCCCACTCTGCCATGTGGTCAAGCTTCTCTCAGAATCAGCATGCTCAGAGTGTCCTAAGAGTCCTGGGTCACCAAAGGGTAAATCTGCACATAAAACTGCGAGTGCAGCTGAAGGCCCAAGGATCGCACAGCCTGCTGCCTGGCTGCCTGGACGCCTGCAGGCCTCATGCCTTGATGCCAGCACCGTTTCACACTCCGTGATTGCCTCATGGTCCATTTAAACCAGAAGGGTGTGAAAATTTTAGCTTTAGTTCCCTGCTGGCTTGAAGTATTATTGTAATTTTGCAAGAGGGGAACCAAGGCAAAAAATATTGAAGTCAAATGTAATTGGGATGTCCACCTAGAGTTATTTAAGTCTTGATTTTTTTTTAAAGAATATTTTGTTACTGCATGTTGTTTGTATTTCAGCCTAAGCTTCTGCTCAATTTTGCTGCAGCTATAAGGTCTCGATGCATGTCCAGCTCAGCGTCCTTGCTGTGCACACAGCTGTGCCAGGACAACTGATGGTGGGGGGGGAGAAAACCGCCAGCAGCAGAAACCTCTTAAACTGCTTCAGGGAAACCCTGGCCCAAGATCCCTCTGAAACTAAAGACATTTCTACTGATCGTGTGCAGTATAATGGTTTTTGCCCAAAGGACTCTAAAGCTATGTCTACAGCACTAGAAAAAGCAAGGCCTGGAAATGAACTTACGCACTGGACTGCTAATTGCCCGTTATGCTTAGCTGCATGCATGTGTGCTGGAGAAGGTAGCGACACCTTTTTCCACACACACCACCCCAACTGCCCAGGGCACGGCGTACATGTTCTCAGCTTCATACTATTGAAACCTCACTCCAATAAGCCTTTTTTTTTTTTTTCAGGAAAAGAAACAGCCAACAAAAAAAGTGCAAACAAAGTAACGGTTCTGTCTTGGGTCCATGGGAGGGAAGCGACCGCCTTGTGAGGTGGATGTGGCCGGGTCTCGGCACTTGGCCAGAGAGCAGTCCTTCACTTGTTTTATTTGGTGGTGTAAACATCGCCCGGTTGCAAGAATCTGGTTTTCCCTTCGCAGGGATGGCAGAAGGCACACTTGTGACACTAAGGCCACCATCCTGCTGAAATCCTTGATGGCCTCAGAACCAACAAAGATGGGGTTTTTCCCCCCCCCTTGTGCAGAAAAAATGTTAGCTTTGTCCCTGGAAGCAACAACTGCTTTGGCGGAAACTTCTCAGTCTGAAACAGGTACCCAAACAAGAACATCAGGAGGAATGTCCTTCATAGGTAATGATAATCCCCCATCTGTATGCAGCATATGGAAGCAAAGCCCTTCTTAATCCCGGAGATGTCTGTAGCTTTATGGTAAATTAGGGTGGGGTTGGTGGGGTTTTTTTTCTTTTTTATTTTTAAGCTCTCACAATTTAATTAGGTTGAAGCAGGAAGTACGCTTCATTTAAGTGATGTCAGCATTTCTCTATCGAGCTGCTTCATGGGAAGAATCCTTACTTCTTTTTCTCTGTTTAGGCTTAAGGTTTAAGAAGCCAATGTAAACAGCAGAAATGAGTGTAAACATCAGGGATTAAGTGTTGGAGATTTGAAAGGAGCAGCACTTGCCTTAATAAAATTAAGCAAATAGTTTAGTATTTATATAGATATCTCCCTATATTTTGTGTAGAGATACTGGAGAAGTATGTTTCCCTTATTAAACATTTACCATTTGAGCTTTTTGAGGATTACCTCAAAGAATCAAGGATAGCATTGTGTTGGTGTTCAAGCTAATTTTTTTCAACTTCAGGGAGAGGACAACTGGGCTATTTATTCGTTAAATGTGCAGACACACATTGAAATTGTATTCTCTGCATTGCAATCCAGCAAGATTGTTGTTTTCAAAGTAACCCTTTGTTTTGTCTATCTCTTGTGAGCTGTGCTTTGATTCTAACTGCCTCCTCCACTCACTGTAGATGTCCTCTGGTTCCTCTGAGTCTCCTCGGATACTAATGGGAAAATTTCCATGATGCTAATACTAAAACTACCGGTTATAATTACTTGTGAAAAGAGAGTGGGTGAAAAGGAAGAATGTCACTCTGCCAAAACATAGCATATTCTCTTCCCCCAATCTACTCCAGAACAAATAATTTCGTTTGCTAGCAAACAAAACAGGGAACCTGTGCAGGTGATGGCTGTTAAACAAAGGTTTAGGAAGTTACACAATCTTACGGGATTCCAGTCTGGGCAATGTGATGAGAGCCTCATGAAGCCAAGATACCCTCAGACTGCTTAAAAACTTCTGCTTGTGGTTTCCGGCTTGAAAGAATGAAGGAGGAATTTTAAAGAAAAACTCATTGCAGGGATAAAAAAGTATTGATTCCTTCAGCATAACTGAAGTTTCACCAGCATTTATAAGAAGCATACTAACGCTGTGGATGCTGGAATTCATACAAACACCATTTGCCTCTACTGCCCTCAACTGATGTCCTTTCCCATTCAATGTGTGTGGGCTAAGTACTAGACCAATTAAGATGACCCAGGTAACTACATACCCGCCATCCTAACACCGATCACAGGTGAAATCATGAAAATTAGGGAAAATTCAAACAATAACAACTAACACAACTATGCATATTACATCTTGTCAAACTAACTGAGTTTGTCTTTAGGATGTTGCCAGTTCAGCAGTTAAAAATACCCATATATAACAGACTTCCAATAAATGTCTTGCCTCTTTTTGATCCAAACAGCCAGTATTTAGGAAAATGCAGTTTGTTTGTTTTATGAGAAACTGTTGATAGAACTGGTCTTTCACGGAGGCAAAGCTGTTTACTTATTAAACATAACATCTGAAACATGGCAGAAGAGTGCATCTTTGATCACCGCTTTAGGCATCCTTTCACCCAGCACTTTGTCAGAGGTCCTCCCTCGAAACTCCTTCATTTGAGATGTAATCATATTCATAGGGCTCACTAATATCTTATGGAGTACCCTTTTCCCCAGACAAAAAGAAAACCTTGATGAACCTGAGTCAATATCTGTCTCGCAATGTTCTTCGGGACATGGTTTAGCAGGCATGGTGGTGCTGGGTGGACGGTTGGACTTGATGATCTTAGAGGTCTCTTCCAACCTTAATGATTCTACAAGTCTAAATATGTGTATTTTGGTTGGTGACCTGTTTGTGTTTGAGAAGCACCTTTATCGTTTTTCTTAGCGATACATCTACATCCTGCGGTTGAATGTGACTTAGACCAACCTATAATTACTACTTAATTTACTATTAACTATAACCAACGTGTGTGCACGTCTCTCTACCGTTGCTTCTGGAAATTCACTTTTGCTGTTGGTGCTGCAGCTGTGCAAGGCCTTCACTGCATCCTTATGGATCAGCTCGAACAGCGGTGCCTTGGAAATTCTTTGGTGGAAACCTGAACCAACTTGATGGATTGACTATTTTCATCTTTTAATACTGACCGATTGAAAATCGGTTTGTGTGGTTTACACACCACAAACATATCTACGTATTGAAGAGGTATTTTGTGGTGCTGTCACCTTGTTTTTGTTTTGCCTTCAGCTGTGGAAAACAAGAAGCTGCTGGTGTCAGGCGATGCCGAGGAGCAGCGGACACAGGAGTAGGACGCAGGTTACGTACAGCGCGGCAGCGAACGCCCTGCACGGAGCGGCTCGTCGGCAGGCGCCGGCCCCTCTGCCCAGCAGCAGCCCCCGGGAGCACCGGTACCTCCCCGGGCGCAGGCCGCAGCTCGCGCCGGGCGGGGCCGCGGCCTGCCGGAGCCCCGGCTTCCCGCTGCCTCCCCACACGGGCCCGGGCAGCGGCTGCTGCTGCGGGCACCCCTCTTCCCCGGCCAGCCTGAGCCCCGGGCTTCCTCAGACCGCTGCGCAGAAAGGGACGAGGCAGTGAGCCGCCCCAAACGCGCCGTCCTCCGAGAACCTGCCGCCTCTTCCCCGCGGGGGAACTACATCTCCCAGCATGCCTTGCGGCCCAGCGCCGCCGCCGCCGCCATTTTCTGCGCCTGCTGCTCTCCCCGCAGCGTGCGCTGGTGGCTGCGTTCTTTAGGTAAAAGTTGCGTGACGGCGGGGCTCTCCGCAGTGTGTTTTTTGAGCCTGCAGTACGGCAGGCAGTCGAAATACTTCCTCGAGAAACCTTTAGCCCTCACGATCTGGTGGGGTGCGCCTTGGCAGGGGGAACTTGACAGCAGGCCGGGGTCTCCTCTCCTGGGTGGCTCCGTCTCCCTGAGGGTCTCCTCTCCCGCGCCGCTGTGTCTCCCAGAGGAGCTGTAAAACCGCTTTTCTGTCCTGGAAGAGATGTAGTGTCCTGGGAATCTCTTCAAAGTATGCAGTGGGTCAGCTCTTGCGCCGGTTCAGCGATGCTGAACAAGCCCTGTCGCTGGTCGCTCCCAGCCCTCACCCCTCTCCCTGTTCCTCAACACTGGGGACGCTGAACCCAAAGACGCTGCGCCTGACAGAGCCCTGCTGCCTTTGATTTCTTCTTGCAGCAGACTTGCTACATACGAGCAAGGAACATATTTCAAGCTTTGCTAAATCTGATATATCTGGCATTGGACCTTTTGTTTATGTGCTACGCATTGCAGGTACGGCTGCACAAGCAGTATGTACGTGCCTGCACACAGCCACCATTTTCCCATTGGCCACTGCTCTTTTTTTGGTTTGCACAGCCATTTGGCAGTCCTTGCTCTGGACAACTGAGTACCTTTGAAAAATCCATGTTCTGCAATTAATCTCCTGGTAGACCTAGGCATTGCCTGGGTAGCGCTATCACAGGGCCAGTTTTTCATAAGTGGGCCTGTCTTTCTTCTCTCGGGGCTCCCTCTGGGTGGATCTTAGGCGCAGCCCACATACAGGTTTTTAAAAATCGTGTTAGAGCAGGAGCCTTGGTGGAAGATCTGGCGAGGCCAGGGATCTGCTGGCAAGGATCATCTACAGCAAGGTGGCTCAGGGAGATAAGGGGAGATGCATGTGGGCACGTACCCGCGCGTGGGAGCAGGGAGAAGGGAGACAGAGCAACAAGTGGACTTCAAACACTATGGCAGAGAGCTGTATATATGTGCTAGGACACTCGGGTGACTAGAAATTTGAGTCAAAAGGCTTGAGGAGTAGCTTGGTTGGGAGCCATGAAAGTGGGCTGGGGTGAATGCCTGCAAGTGGAGACCAGTGGGGAGGAAGGGAAAGGGCGAATGTAGGAGGCAGCGCGGAAATACATGAAGCTGTTTGTGCAGAAATGGTGGGAGGCTCCTCCTGTGTGAGTACTCTTAACACCAGGTTGGAGGCCAGGACACAAGCACAAGTTTGTTGTTCTCCTTCCCCTCCTTCCCCCCCCATTTTTTAAAGCATGGTAGTCCCTTGGAAGCAGCTTTGTTCTGCAAGTGTCCAGCACCATTTCCCTTTAAAAAAAACGGAACTTCAGTAACAACACTTTCTGCAAGTGACTTTGCATCTGTACATTTTTGGAGCCTGTTTCTTAACCTAAGCAGCAGAGAGCCCTGAACAATTTCAGGGACCCTTCCTTAATTCTCTCACAACTCTTTCTGAGAGAAACGGTTGGTTTCTCTCACTCCCCCCTGTTTTAGCAGCAAGTTCACAGGTTTTTCCCACCACCCCCACTATAAAAAAAAGTATATATAAAAGTATATATAAAAAAGTAATTGAGTAATTGAGTACTCGGTCCATCCTGTCCCAGGGAGCAGTTTTCCTCTCAGAATCTTGTTTGCTGGGCATCCCCTATCGCCTTTTCCCTTCAGAAGCCTTCTGGTAATTCACTAGCAGCTCCCTGTTCGTTCCCATGCCATTCCTGCCAGTTTCCAGCTCTGCTGTCAGCCTCAGGGACTGGAAGAAAGGAGGATTTAAACTTCTCTCCCCATTAGCACCGGGCTAGCGTACGCCCAGTTGCACAGTTGCCTTTCTCTGTTTAGAGTCATCCACCTCCTGAACAGCTTTTACAGAGAAGCAGAAATCCTAAATAATCACGAATTGCCTGGTCTTTCTGCAAGGCTGGCTAAGCCCAGGCCTCCTGGCTCCGTCACGACCCCGTGTAAATCAGAAAGGTGGAACTGGCATCAAAAGTGTTCAAGGCCAGGTTGGATGGAGCTCTGAGCAACCTGGTCTAGTGGAAGGTGTCCCTGCCCATGGCAGGGGAGCTGGAACCAGATGATCTTTAAGGTCCCTTCCAACCCTGACCATGCTATGATTCTATGAAAACCGTGGCGGGCCGAGGGAGCATCCGACAGCACGGTGTGGGAAACCGCGGCATTCCCCCGCTGGAACCCTCATCCCTTGCACGCCATCAGCCAGTGTGAAGCACACAGGGGAGAAAAACGTGATTTATTTCCACTACCTGCGTCCTGTTGAGGATCAAAGAATTTGAGCGTTGGAAAGGTAACTCAGTCGCTAGGTAAATGGAGTTTACGGCCCAGCGCCTTACTTCTAGCTTCTTTCCTTGCATGAAGGCTGAAGGAACACCAGAGAGGGAAACAAACCTGGCGGGAGGGAGGGAGGCCGCACCGTGCGAACGGCCACCTTGGGAGCAGCGGGCCGCCCTCTGCTCGGCGGAGGACGCGAGAGGCGGGGTGCCCAACGGGAACCGGGCGGCGGTGCTCAGGGAGGCCGGTAACGGAGGGGAGCCCGGCCGCTGTTCCGCGCACCCTTACGCTCCCCACCGCACCCCCACGCCGGCCGGGGCCGAGA
>Ga0065711_1033328_pt1 | contig 25697 bp, 16 predicted proteins | sample Hoacrofraction12_FD_59098 | JGI IMG/M metagenome (GOLD analysis project Ga0065711, IMG submission 59098) | Hoatzin crop microbial communities from Cojedes, Venezuela - Epithelial fraction 12 v2 (version 2) | ecosystem: Host-associated > Birds > Digestive system > Esophagus > Crop | place...
AAGGTCCTGTGCAGCCTGCTGTAGGTGACCCTGCTTCGGCGGGGGGGTTGGACTAGATGACCCACAGAGGTCCCTTCCAACCCCTACTATTCTGTGATTCTGTGATTCTAGTTGGAAAACCAACACACAATGTGCAGAATAATGTTGCGCAGATGACAGCACAAGTTCTATGCACTCATTAACTCTGTGAAGTCCTGGGACTGAAGTAGCACAAAATAAATTTAAAAGATGCATATAAATCCATATTACACAAACAAATGCATATTAAACATCCCATTCAATTGCAACTATGTATCTATTTTCCTGACTCCAGCTCCAGGATTTCAATCCTGTCCTTCAGCTGTTTAAAGATGGAACACTGCAGTGCTTTTTAATACTCTAATAAAACCTGGAACATTTAAAAGTAAAGAACAATAAAAAAAGCAATGTCCACTTCAGTAAACATTCCTAATGTCGGTTTTTAACACTGAAGAAACAATTTTCATTCCCAAATGACTTGCTTTTTCATACGTATTGCAATGAGTTCAACCAAGTGTGCTACTGAGGTGTTTTTTTTTTTTGGTATAGAATTTAAGTGCATCCATTCATCTCTGTTACAACCCTTGTGCCATCTGTGACATACCATATTCCTTGAATTCACCATCAGGAGATGACTTGTTTCATACCTACCTTACCTCTTTATGCTGCTGTACATGCATTCCAATCACTGATATTTTACCACTAGAAAAACAATCTTCTAATTTTAAGACACAGAGGGAGACTAATGACAGAGCCCTCAGCAGGACACTGCCTCTCCTCAACACCAGAGATTACATTTCCTCGCTTCCACTGCAGCAGGAAAGCGCTGGCTGAGTTGTTCAGAGGAGATCCAAGTAGCTTAGAAAAAAAACCCAGAGCCAATCACAACTGCCTACCGGACACAGCAGTCGCAAAGACCTGGATTAGTATGCAGAGCAGGAGGAAGATGCAAGTCATTTATTAACTCAGTCATCTGAGCGCCTTATTAAACAACTGGATAGGAGGCAAAAGAGACAGAATATGATAAAAATAGAGTGTTAGAAAGCAAAAAACCCCATCTCCTATGACAAAGACTAATTTGATTGGAACAGCTATTCAAGTATCACTTCCACAGTTGGTAAAATCAAAACAAAGACCCTCAAAACAACACATTCATTTGATGTACAGACTTATTCAAATAAAGTCACAGAATCATTGAATCTTTCAAGTTGGAAAAGACCTTTAAGGTTATTGAGTCCAACCGTAAACCTAGTACTGTCGAGTGCACCCCTAAGCCATGTCCCTAACACTTACACGTCTTTTAAACACCTCCAGATGAAGCACACTATTCCTTTGAAAAAAACTGACACATTCCAAAAATGCTGTCGTATGAACTCCCATATACTTGATAAAAAAAAATTCCTGATTTACTAGAATATTGTCAGAAAAATAAAATTCAACCAGCTCTGTCTAATTAAGTATAATAGCAGCTGGTTTTAAAATTTGGACAAGGGAAGCCACGGGCTTCTGAAGTCTTAGGACTATAATCAGGTGCAGAAAACTCTGTCTAAAGGACAAACAGGGGAGCATTACCACAAAATGCAGACTCCAAAGAGCTCATTTGCCCAGTGACAACTAGCGTGACAAATAAAACTTAGCTGCTCACAGCAATATACATTTGCCACAACAACAGAAACCAATGCAATCTCTTCCCTAGTCCTTATGAGGCAGAGTATTCTGTTTGTACTACTCTCCCCTTCATTCATATTTGGGACGAGAATATTAAAATTGTGGTTTGCTTTTTCCTCAGTTAATGTATTGCCTTGACACACACTCATGAGATGTCCTTGGCAACTAATGATTTACCTCACCTGTTCCAGGAACAAGCTGATTGTAATAAATTACTCTGGCTTTCAACACTTCTTCTGCACCCATATGGCCCCTAGTATACACTCATTATTTATCTACAAGGTTTTCTGAAACAAGTGGTGCTGGTGAAGGAAATGCTCACACAGTAAAATAACATTTCCACTTATTCACAAGAGGCAAGATTTTGAATGAATAATATGTTCATGTTAAGCTTCAGTACTGAATATGTCCCAGGACTAATCAGTCACAACTGTCTATGGTTCCAACAGAGCCTCTAAAATTGCACCTTTTAAAATTATTTTTAGGCCAATCACTGAAATAAAGCGTCTACTACATATTACTTCACAGACAAGTTACAGCACTGCTGGCGTACGAACCATACACCAGGCATTAATGACGTAGACATTTACTATGATGACAAGACAATTTCAATTTCACACTTGAAATTATGTAAGTCCACGCCAGCTGCTGCCACTTCACACATGTACTTTTTATTGCTTAATTTCCCCATTTTAATAATTTTAAAAGACTTGTTTTTAAGTAAACAAAAGCATAACTTTGCCACGATTCCTTACCTCCCTTTCACACCTTTGACATGTAACAGTTGCTGTTGTAATGCATCTGTATGATTTGGCACCACTTGTTTATCAAAAACATACAACAGAAGTTCATATATTTGAAGTGTATTAAGAGGGATAGCAGCAGAAGGGAAAGAGACTTGTGTGAGACATCCTTTCTCACACTTGTGCAGATCATTACATAAATGAATACAAAAGGACTAATATCTTTTACAGAAGTCATTCTAGGACAAAGAAATCAAAATTCTGATTCAATAAGAAACAGAAGAAGGGATGGCTGTGATACAGTTCTGTGACTGTATCCGGAATAAATAAAGAATTAGCCCAAAACAAAATAATACAGTGCTTCAATTTTCCTGAAGTCCCCATATATCTGTCTTGTGACAGTATTATTCAGCAAACACCATGCCTTAACATTTACAGTATTTACAATATAAAGCTACATTTGTTTTTGAATATTGTTCATCCTGCTACTACTGTTCTAGTTGGTAGAGACAGACAAGACAAAACACACCAGATTCAACTCTGCAGTGACTCCACAACAGTTATGTACATTACGTCAGGGACAAATCCTGCCCCTCAAGTTTTGCGAGCAATCAGTCAAAACACCCAACCCTAGATGTTCAGTCAGACATCTACACCTCTTCAGAAGCAATCCAACCTAGCAGCAAGCACCAATCCCTTGGACAGTCCAAGAAGGTTAGCACGCACTCGCACGAGGTCACAGCAGCCCACTGCCTACCTGTTTTGCACACGTACTGCCATGAAAGAGCACGGAGCCCGGCACAGTCTCAGGCTGCGGGTGTGGAGAGCAGGGTACCAAACCACTCCGAATACCTCAGGTGTGCTGCTCCCAAATGTCACAGGGAAGATGCTGCTCTACCATCAGCAAACTAAGGCTGCCCACACATCTGAAATGGTGGTGAACACCGCAGCTTCCACTGCTGGTGCTCCTCAGTGACTGCCATTCACAGGCACCTAACCTAGATCCCGAACAACCTATGTGGAATTTATAATGTAAAAAGTTCATGCAAGTGACCGGACCGTTTGATAAATCGTATTAAATCATCCCAACAAACTACTCTCCAATCTCATGTGCAGCCGCGGTAATGTAGTTCAAACTCATGTTTTATATTTGCCATAATAAAAACTGTTCAAAAAGTTCATGTAGTTCTTAATACAAGAAGACTTTACATCCTAGCAGACTTCAAGATCTCCTTTATATGCAAAGGCTAACTGCACCAGTACCTTCAGTAAATTCCATATCATCTTATTACTGCTGAGATTAATAAATAAATAGACAGTTCATCCCTGTCTACCCTAGTTCAGCCCAGGTACTTCAAATACCCTTTCTGAGCCCAAAGGCTTACCCAGCAGTTTAAGTCCACTGAACAATGAAGCTTTAGCTAATTATGCTAATTAATTAAAATAATTAGGCAGCTTCAGCTACTGCATGTAAATGCAGCTGGTTTCAGAATATTTCATCTTAAAAGGCCAACATAATTCAGCATGACTGAAGGCAAAGTCACTTTTATACCGTTACCAAACAGCTGTAGCGGGTTGTTTTGCACAGGAAACTCTTGCTGTCTTAAACTCCCACAGAGAGAAAAGCTCAGGGGACTCAACAGCACTTAACTCCAGCTCCAGGACAGCGAATGTGTGCCTTGCACATCTACCCCACCCTGTGTGCCCTGCTGTCCAGGAAACTCCTAGCAGAATTTCACTGTTGACACTGAAGTCTACACTGTGATATCACTGCTATCCTTTAGCTAGCTTTAAGCTGAAAAAGTCCGATTTTGCCTTTGTGCAGGCAGAGGTCGTGATTGTAACAGTCAGGGGTCTGCTTCGCCTTACAGACCACAAATACCTTATTCAAGCTTCACAAACTAAACGATCAATATGGAATGAGCATGATAGAATACATTTTTGGCTTACATATTCAATCCCTTTTGGAGCAGAATATTATAAGTACTTCAGTGTTAAAAATATATTAACCTGTCTTTGATTTTGCTAACAACGAATAGCTATGGATTACTACTCTTCCTTGAAGGTCCAGAGGCCTCAAATGTAATTTCTATTGATAGGCTGAGCTTCATGTAATAGATTCGTTTGAAGTCTGTCCACATTTTGGTAAGCCATTCACATTTGCAAAGTATACCTCCTCCTCATCTTGCTGCATAAAAGCACTAATTAAGAAGACATTAAAAAAATCATCAATATTAGGGCGGACAAGCATAAGGCTAGAGAAAAATCAAAGTGGGGGAAGAAACGTCCAAACTGAAACTCTGACCTATATTCATTTTGGGTAATGACTAGAAGGGTGAAAGGCCAAGAGCCTTTAAAACTAGAACTTGAGATCATATATTTTTGTGAAAAAAAGGTACTGAGATCTTAGCAAGAAAGAATTCCACATGATAAATGACAGTTATTATTAAATAAAATTCACAGCAGCAGCATACTGGCAGTCTGACCCATTTTTGCTTGCTGTTTATCTTATTTCCTTGTCATTAAGGAAATAACTCTTTCCCCTACACAGAACTGTAGTCACATTTGACAAAGTAATTAAGAGAAGGACGATCACAATCAGCTGCCTTTGCCCTGTTACCAAACACAGTCAATACACAGTTCATGACTCCAGCAGATGTTCATACTTTACAGACTTACTGGGAACTTAAGGTCTCACTTTTTCTGTTCTTCCTGTATTACATGGAAAACAGCCTAAACAGAGAAACCACTGAATTATCAGCAGCAAGTATTAACCCATCCAGCACAATCCACTATACAAATTGACAAAGAATAAACTGCCCATCTGGATCTGCAGATCCAGAGCTATTTTGAAAGGGGCAGGCTTGAACTCTGTTGACAAACAGAAGAAAAGCTAGTTTGAGCAAAGGACTCTGTCAGGGCTGTTTGCTACTCATCCATCACTCGCTACCCCTTCCAGTTAATACTTGGCTGAAATAATCCCGCTCACAAAACATGAATCTGCAGCACACAGCACAGAGGGTCACATATTTTAAGGAGGCAGAGGCAAACCCTGACTCTGAAGCAGCATTCATGAATTCACCCCAGCCCTCATGTCCTCATCTCTGCCTCTACTCCCTCTCCTAATACTCATTATACCACCCATCTTTGCACATCCACGGACTTGCCCATACCACAGGAGTAATCCAGGTCAAAATTAATGCTTCTCATACAAGCGGAGTTTGTGTGCAAGAAGAGGGTAGGACAGATTTGAAATTAACTGCCTAAAAAGCTTTTTTTTTTTAAAAAAAAACAACCAGCTTAAACTACTTGTAAAATGAGGTCCTAGTTCTGATTCAGACTCTTTACTTTCACTGCATTGGCTGAAATACGGTAGTTAAAAGGCATCTTCAGTCATGCAAGAACACAATCTCACTGAGCAGCTGTGAGCGCTTGCAGAATATATGGCTCCTGGGCAAACTCTTCCTCACCCTGACAATCAATTACTGGACTTCAAACGCTGGAGTGTTGGCCACACAATAGAAGCCCACCTGACCCTCACAGATAGGTCAAAGACCAGCGGCAGAAACTGGGGCCAGATACCAGCTCAGGATTCTCAGGTCCTCCAGTGAGGAAGAAGATGGGAAGGAGCTAGGTACAGATGAGGCTTTACAGACCAGAGAGAACCTGCTGGAAGCCTGAGCCAAGTTTCATCACAAAGCTGAAACCTGAGTTCGCTCAACCTGGAATAATCCAAATTAAACATTTCAGACTCCTTAATTTTAATCAAGAAATATCCAACAATCTCTAGACTCAAATACATCATGGTGAAGGAGTCCTCTTTTCTTTTGAGGATTTGGGTTTCATCTCTCCTGCTTGTATTTACAATGTTTAAGTCCTTAACCATGACAAAACAAAGAGAAAATTTTGCTATTCTAATTCTATGGTGCACCATCATAACTAAACAAGCTTCTAAGCTGGAAAGAATCTGCCAGAGTGTACAAACTCTAAAGCAACAACTAATGAGGTGGTCTCTGCTGCATTTCAAAACCTCTTTTCAGAGGAAGAATTTTGACAAGGAGAATTTCCAAAGGCCAGCACTTTAGGATATTTTGCAAACCATAAGATGAATACAACTATTAATGCAAGGTGGCACTTAAAACTTTAGTCAACTATGGTTTCCACATAAATAAAACACAAGCTAAAATAAAGTACTGTAAGTTTATTCTAGTAACACTAATGGTCAAAAATCACTGGGACACTCCTTCCACGAGAACTTGTAGAAAAAAAACCATCATCCAACAGCTGGGAAACTTCTCTAGTTTTGAGTTTTCCAGTCAGTATTTCTAACAAGCAGCTATATAATCAGTAACTATGCCAGTACGTTTTACATCGTGACTTGACTGCTAATGTACTTGATCACTATCTTATCTTAGTTAAAATCCAGGTTTAATAAGAAGGGAAGACTGCTGTTTATGCTAATGCTTGAGAATGTGCTGAAGAAACACATTATTGCGAAAATAGCTTTAACTCTTATAGCTCCCAACTGCAAAGCCCACTTCAGAAATAATACTTCTTACAGGTAGTAATTTCTTCTTCACTTTTGATGCAGCAAAGTACCAGAAAGAAGAGGAAATATACACCAAAGGAAGAAAATGGACAGAAAGGAGAAGCGTGAGCAAAAATCCTCCATATTCTTACCTTATTCCAAAAGCATTTAAAAATAATTTGCAGGTAAAATATGTCTTCCTTGTTTCTGTATGATTTTAAATTCTCACAATTTCAGTGTATTAGCTACCTTTTTAATAACTCACATATACCGAGACATGCATTTGGGGCATCGGGAGAGGTGAAGAAAAGTACTTATTTACATTACTTGTTAGTCAGAAATGAGTCTGGCAGCTAACCTTAAAATTCTTGGACCATAGTACAAACTAAGAGGAAAAAAAATGTGTGTGACACTGGCTGCTGTAGTCCAGCTACCTCATTGCAGTTGTAATTAATTTCCAGCAACAAAAGAAGATACAGAGGGCTACATATGTATTCCTTAATGTACAAGATTATAATTAATATAACATCTATTTTAAATTTACTGTTATCATCTATTAAAGAATAAATAATTTTACAGCTTTCTAACGTGTAGCTCTTAAGCTCTAAATCACTGACCATAACTAATAAACAGTGTAATAGCATGAGTATCTGAAGTAAAACCACAGACTGCAATTTTGTTGATTGTAAATCATCATCATTTTTAATGCAAAAGCAACAGCAAATCTCTGTAATTACTGGGTGCATTTTGAATCACTTTTATGATTACTGCTCTATACCCATTAAAAATCCAAAACACTGAACTGCACAGGGTATAAAACTAGAATTAAGATACACTACAAGCTGTAATTGAAATCCATAAATTTCCTTACTAGTGTTCAAAATTATTTTATTGCCAAGAATTGCAGCCCTGCAGAATTGACTTTGAAAACATTTACGTTATCTAGCAGAGTCGTAGTGGCAAGGACAGTAGTAGCTGCTTTGGGGTATCAAAAAGAAAAAAAATTTTAAGATGTTGAGGACCAGATTTGGCAGTCCTGCTTATTTATGTAATACATGTGGCTATCAAAATTGTAAGATAAAAAAATCTGCTCTAAGTGCTATAAGTAAAAACTGAAAAGGCCAGCAGTGGTATACATGTAGTCTGGACCTGTAATTAAAAACTTCAAGATACAGTTTATAATACCTGGTATGACTTACCACCTACAGCACTGCCCAAGAACATTCCACAGAGTAGTAAAACACTGTATATGAATTTATTGCTTTTAAAAATGCCCACACACTACTTGGACAATCTACTGCATTTCTTTAGTAATAAAAAGAAAATTGGCTTCTAGAAATATATGTTTTCTAGGAAGCATGGAAAGGAAATAAAAAAATTAAATATCTCATAACAGGAAAAGGCTTTAATGTTCTAGACACATGAAAGTGTATGCTAGCTAGGCATCTCATAGAATACCAGAATAAAGAAAAACATCTGGAATAAACCCACCCTCAAGAGAGAGGGATAACACAAACCCAGATGGGTGCAGGAAAGGGATATCAGGACATTCATGGATTTGGACAGCCGATTTTACAAGGAGAGACTGGAAGAGCTTTCCTGGTTTCAGCTATCAGAATAAAGACACAGAAGCGATGACTGCTTTCATCATGATGGTAAATCTGGGGTATTCCTTGAATGGGAACTACTGTATGGGTGTTTTAGTCTCCACAGGCAAGGAGATACACCCACACTGAACACTATGCAGAGGCGGAGGGGCACTGTGTTCTTTTTCTTTTTACATTATAACTTAAATTAAGAATCATCACTAAGTTAAAAAAAGGAACAGCAAATCACTAATAAATGAGGGATGGAAATTATAAGACAGGTCCTATTTGAAAAAAGAAAAAAATTTTTTTAGGATCTTGAAGTTCTTCTATTGGTATGAAAGATAGGAATAAACCAGTTTCCTAAACCAGAAAGATTCTTCCACGACTATAGACCAATGTCATTGTCTGCTTCCACTGGTCAAAGTTTATTTTAGTCTATGTAACAACTGTTTTTCATTCTGGTGGGGTTTTCCTAAATTAAAGACACAGGGGGGAAAAAAAAAAAAAAATCAGTAAGAGACAATTTGCAGATCCACCCTGCAGAACCTCCAGGGACAGAATTTGAACAGAACAAGGTAAAAAGTACACTTGGCTATTTTCTTGATTTTTTTTCTCCTTTCAATACAGAAATTTCTACATAACCAGATTATAACATCCTATTATGACCCAGTCATGGCTGAAGCAGCATTCTTTCATCTACAAGTCCCTTTTCACTGGTTTATAACTTAAATTATTTTCTAATTTTCCCAAAGCTCCAGGCTAGGAGCCACCACACAAAATATTCCCCCTACAAGCAATATATTGAACTGTTTGTTTTCAGGAACAGTGTGCTAAAAGTGGGTAACATCAGCATTATTTAAGAATGTTTTCAGCTATTTAAAAATAAACTGTTGAAAATGCCAGACTTCACATTTGTGGGTGAACGTGTGGCTGAGTAACTAAGCATAGTCTCCAGTATGCCACGGCTTGTCCCCTTCGCATTAAGATCAGCATTTGTGAATTAAAACATATTCAGTCCATTGGAATGATAACGCAGACAACACTTAAAGACACTCAATGGGCTCCCACTGCATTAACCAGAAGATCTGCTGATTATACAAGTAGAGACTAAGATATACGGCACTAGAGAGGGAGCAGACATGGGGATACAGATGGTGCTTTTCCTCTTTTTCCCATTCTGTTGCTAAGGTTTGAAGAAACACGAGAGTCACTTGGCTCTGGTTTTCTCTTGCCTGCGCACTTAAACTCTTCAGCGCTTTTCCACGAACTTGATTCCTTTCAGCAGCACACCCCTCCCCAAAGTTGCATTACAAAACGCTATGTTTCAGGATGCTGTGCGTATGACTGAGCCCTTGGTTTAGGGTCAGGGAAGGGTTTATTCTTGTTAGGGCAAATGCTTAAGGTGTGATAGTCAGCTGCTCTTGCTTCTGCCTCTTGCAACATCACAGCAGGTACATCCTCACTATGGTATGGCCATCATGCGGTGCAATTAATAGAGAAAGAGCCCTTCTTCAGAGATAATGGTATCAGATATTTCATTACTGGACCACTGTTGAAAGCAGACAACACTGACTATAACCCTGCTGTGACTCTCCCATGTAAGGGACAGGTTACACGGGTTTACAAAGGTATGAAGATCCCAGGGCTTAGAAGCATGAATGATGAGTTCCTGGCAAAGCAACAACTAGATGCACAACCAGGAGAGAAAGGGGAAGGCACCTTTTCTCCACGCAGAATGAAAGAACGTTGTGGCATGCCCTGTAAGTCTGTTCCTGCGCCAGCCATTCAATTGCTCACACTTGTACAGCAGGCTACTCCCAGGCCTTTGTCCCTGGCACATTGGGTGAACTAGATCAACCTAATCAACTGGTTTCTGGTTTTGTTTGGTTGGTTTTAAGTCTACCCTCTCTAAACAAACAAAACAAAAAAAAAGCACAAATTGCAGGATACCTATTTGCCTGCTGCCAGACCTCCAAAAAGTCTATGAAACTTTGAAGTCTTGATGCAAGAGGAAAAATGTAGAATAGCAGAAACTCCTTGGAAAGAGCCAATCCACCAGGTTATCCAGAGAGAGATATCCTTGCAAGCATACAGTAAAATCCCGAAGGCCTGCAACTAAAAACCACATTAGTCTTATGCCTACTGATCCAGAATAGGGTCAGTATGTCTGCAGGGAGACGCAGAACAGACACATTTATTTTTACATGACATGCCCAGTAGGAAAAGTGTTTCCTATAGTTTATACTTACGAGTTAGTCTAACATAGAACAAAGATATGTCTGAGGGTCGAGAAATTTAATCATGATTCATGTGTGACCCAGGGACATTATTGTTTTCTTCGGCTACATCCTGAGCAACAGAATGGATGCCCGACAGCACTCAATATACATCAGGCCGGGTCCTTGTCAGTGGCCAAAATGCATTCAAGCACTCCCCAGGAGATGATCTACATGAGTGTCTTAAAGCCTTCCTTTGCAGACCTTGCTTTCACACGTGCACATTCCTGTAGTGCCTGCAGACAAACTCTCCTTGGGTACAGAGTGCTACACTGCAGCACAGAGTTATCCTCAGTTCCCTCTACCCACTTGAAAACTAGCAGGAGCTGAAATGCAGAGGACACACAGGTGTCTGTGCCCAACAGACATTGTCTATGTAGGGGCAAACAGCTCTACAAAGGAGTTCACCTACTAGGTTAGGTTTATGATCGCAACTAGACTGGTAGCATGGGGAGAAAACTGGACTATGCGCAAGGAGATGGTCTGCTGCATGCCAAGAAAGCACACTACCCTCCCAAAACTGGTGGTGCCAGTCACACAAAGCAATTACTTTTGGGGTAAGGGAAGATAACAGAAGGATGAAAGAAACCTGTATTTGTTAGAACAAGACTATCATGCTGTATAGGGAAAACCTTATTGATCTTCCCACCTAAAAATGCTTTTGTTTCATGAATCAAAAAATGACAAGATGTTTAACAGTCAACATAAACTTGTCAGGAACTAATTACATCAATCAGCCTAATCTCTTTGTATACCAGACAACACACCTCCAGGAAAAAAAGAAATAAGTAGATGCCAAAACTCCTGACTTTATTACATCATTTGGTACTGTTTCACAAGACATTTGTATTAGCCAACTAGGGAAGCACAGCCTAAATGAAAACAACTATCTACACCAAAATTTGAAGAGGTATCAAGAGAAGTTTTACAGGGGGCTGCCCTCAGTACAGAAATAATCATTATTTTTAGTACTGATTTGGGTAATGAAACAGAGAAATTTTTTATATCAGCAGGCCACATTCAGCTAGTTGGAGCATTAGTGCACAGGAGGCCAGGCTTAGACTTCAAAATGGCCTTAAACTGGAAGGAGAGCCTGGTAAACACAGGGATGTTATTCATCAGGGACAATGGCAAGAAAGCGCACCCGACTATGAATCATTATATACACACCAATAATGGGAACCAAATTACTCGCTCTCCTACCTAATGGTCTCAGGGCCTCCTGTGGATTCAAGGCATGAGACAGCAATATCGGAACACTACAAAAGGTGTTACAACCATATGGGGGTAAGCAAACCAAATTATCAACTACAAAGACAAAGTAACTTGCATTCTGCCCAGCACCAGCAAGGGCCCCACTGCAATACCACATCCAGACCCCTTCAGACCAACAAGGGAGAGTGTACGGAAGGGACCAACTCCAAAGAAAGAGAATTGGTCTAGAAAATGTAATCCAAATGGAAGATTAATGAACCATCTTTATTTCAGCAGAGACATTTAGGTAGGACTTCGTAGTACCCTCAGGTAGCTAAAGCTTACTGCCAGAGGAAAAGAAAAAACCTCCGCTCTCCATGCCCCTGGCTGACATGGCAAGAAGTAACAAGCTAAAAATTATTGCATGAAAGACTTAAGATACTAGGAAAAAAAATCTAATGGCAAAAACAGCGTAGCATTGTAAAAAGATTAATAGACAAGATTAAGATCGCCAGTAATGCAACCTCTGTAAAGTTAGAATACTGCTTGCCAATCAGTAGTTTCAAAATCCAGCTCACGTTTGCCACTATGTCACCTCTGTTCAGAGCTACTGGACAAGTACTGGAATCACAAAAGTTATAAAGCGTTGGTACTATCAATTAGCCAAACAGCAGAAGGACATTTTAACTCCGAATGTGAATCTGATGTCACATAAACAGAATGATTTTTAAAACTTTGGCAAGATACAATTAGTCAAACCTTGGATATATTGAAAGGGAACACATTGGGAAATTGCTGCATCAATTTCACTGTTTTTTTCTGCTCTTTAGAGATATGCAGTTGCTTCAGTTCCATGCAGCACTACCACTTCTTTGTACAGTGGAAAAGAAGCTTGCATAGAACTGCAGGAGTCTTTTTCTAAACATATTCTTCAGCTGCAAGCTGTCTAAACAACATCCAGTGCTGTGATTTAAAAATGAACCTATAAAGAAACACTTTTCCAACTTTTTCTTGTATTTAAAAGACACTGACAGTATTTGGAAATGCAAGGTTTCAGTATTCTTTATAGACAGTTTTGGGAATACAGAAAAAAAAACCCTTTAGAGTGTTATTCACATACCCTTTAAAGCTTTTCCCCCCCTCCCAGGCTGACAAACTGTTCTATATGGACACAAGCAATAGGCTAACAGGTCTGAAATGTGTCTTTATCAGGAAAAGGAGCAGAAACCAGAGATTCTGAAGAAAAAGTGAGGGAGCGTACAGGCAGACAGCCAACACCTCTGAACACATCACTTAAAAAAAAGAACAGGAAAATAGTTACAACGGTTGCCAAATTTCTACCTTTTGGATTGACTGAACACGTAAGTAAACCAATCTGCCCATCTCCAACCAAATCCCACCGTTTCACCCAAGTCAGAGTGATCTCCTTGGGCCATGCAGTTCCAAAACAATGTGATATAAACTCGCAGTCTAAAAAACTTCTTTCTCAACCTAGCTGCTCTTGAGATTTCTTTACTACAGCTCATACCTCCTTTCCAAGTTTAGCTCCTCCCAGGCAGTTTAAGTCCAGTAAGCCACCAATAATTAATATATAGGATTACTCTTAAATAGACTAAAAATCCTTTTGAAAGGGCTATATAGCATCAGTAAATAACTGTAACACAATTATCAACTTCTTCCATTTCTTACCTTCTAAACATTTTTCATGGACTAAAAAGCATCTCATTCTTACCAATTACATTTTCTCTTCTCTCACCTTTAGCTGAAAAATGGAAAACCATCCAGAATTTCACCACTGTTTGACAGGCTAGGACTTACTTTACAAGTCTCCAAACTGGAAAAAGAAAAGGGCAGGGGCATAATACGAAAGCCAGCAAGAAAAAAAAACACCTAAGAGAGAAAAGTAGTGCAGAGCAATTTAATGGTATTTGGACAGCAATGTTAACTTGGGGGGGATGCTCAGAGGCAGCCACAATCTCAGCAGCTCCTTCCAAAGAGAAAGGACTTTTACCAGTTCATGAAAATAGCAGCTAATAAAAACATGTTTAAAAAACCATTTAGATCAAGGCAAGGTTTCAACCAAAACCCATAATGGTTACATTTTTTGATTTAGTACTTTGCAAGCACAATTGTAGGTCCTTGGCAAAAGCCTCAGTCTGTTCCCAAAGAAATCCCAATAGCAAAATTTCTACTGACCTGCATGACAGAAGGTAGCAGGGTCAGAGCCTACACACCTGACCAAATCTATTGCAAGCATCCTTTTACTTTTGAAAATCCTACTATAGAAAAGGCAACTGGTAACACTTGCTGCTTAAACTGTAGAAGTTTCCTCTTGTATCAAAGAGCTATGTACCTACCAACATACATGTTTCAGTTACATATTCTGCACGTCTCGCTTTCAAGCAGTTAGCAGACTGCACGAAAGTACACAAAGAGAAAGATTCAGTGCTGCAGCCTGTTAAGAAAGCATTACAAAACCCCTAAAACTAAAACCTAAATACTCATGCATGCCCCTCAAACTATGGAACAAAAACCATAAATGTTGTTCTGTTGGCATATTATGCCTTGCCTGTGTGATATACCTAGTCACTGATAATTACCATCCAGGTAACTGTCTGAAAAAGTCTACAGAACAGTTTGGTGGTTTTTTTAATAAATGCAACACTTTGCAAGACAAACCTGCACTAAAATAAAGAAGGACCAGTCAAAAGCAATGCTGTTTAGTACAGATTTTTTTAATGTTTTGTCATCAGGAGCCAGAAAAATAAAAGAATATGTATCAGCAAATGGGGGGGAGGGGGGGAAGCAGCAGCAAAAAAACTGAAAAAGCAAGCTTGTACTACTGAAGAGCTGAGATAAGTTCTGGGAGAGACTGTTTAAAAAAAGCAAGGTGCTAGTGAAAACACCTGAATCATTCTGAAAGGCACCCTTAAGACACCACCTCTAAAAGTTCATAACAGAATTCAAATACCGTTTAATCTGAACGAAAAACAATGTTACCACTTCAGTTAAAAATAGCACGTCTTGAAAACTTACAATTAGACACTTAGGAACTGAAAGCTATGAAGTACATGAAGTGTATATTTATACTGCACAAACTATCAGGGAAAACAACAAGAAAAGGAAGACTATAAAGTCAGAATGCGTTAAGTAAAAGGATGAAATTGTTTTTGTCCAGTTGTATAATAATTTCAAATTAGAGAAAGACATTTATTCATGGTAAATATGACAAGAGAGGCAAGGAGAAGAAAAGGAAAACAAGCTCTTGAAATTCCTTCACTACCTTTGCCTTGTATTAAATTCATATTCATGCCAAGTATGAAGCTATTTCTTCTTAAGAAGATGACACCCATTTCCTTATCCCTGTAGGAAGAAGCGTGCTCAGCACAAAGGAATTTCTGCCTTATTTTCCAAAGTTAGATCAATACTATAAACTAGTACATCAATTTCAGCCACTGAGAGATCTATAAAACAAATTCTATGAAAACAATTAGTTCTCCTGGACAAATCTGGTCTCCTTCCAAAACCAAAACCATCACACACACACACAGAGGAAGGATATACTGCAACAGCCTATTTCCTGTTAGACACCATAGGAGTTGATCTAAAGAATCTAGCGGTTGCGTAAGCAGTTCTTTTTAATATAAATAAACAGAATATAAATTCTCTTTTAAGTAAGTTTCCAGCTGTAAGATTAAATAACTCCTTGGAGAAACACCTCAGTCCTTTACAGCTTCCTACATAGACGACTAAATACCCGCTACTGAAGTTTCATATGAAAACCACCCAATGTTGCAAGCAATGTAATATTTTATAAAATGCAGAGCACCCACACTATCATATACTTGCAACAGTATCAGTACAAGCCAACTTCAACAAGAGATTCAGACTACCTCTAATTATGACAATCTCTGCTTTCACTGATATGCATAAAACTCACCCGTTGCAAGTAGTATTGCAGATTATCTAAACTCCATCAAAAAAACATCCCAAACAAGTTCAGTCCTAACCTACTCATACTTATAGACGTAAATGAACACTGAGGCCATTAGCCTGGGACTACCCAGGAGCAAGCCTGGCTCAGCTGATTTCCATTGCTACCTAATAGCAATTAAGTTAGTTCCCTTTCTTTCACTCTGCAGTAGGTGCATGCCTTTCTACCAAAAAGAATAAAATAATTTTCCTGGGCAATTATTGCATCAGGACCCAAAGTACTACTGAAAGGAGAATTTTTCAACATAACTTCAAACACTGGGTTTTCAGACCACAAATCTGGGAAATAAAGTCAACTTTTTAGAAGAATTTTGTCATAACCTTTGCTATGGATACCGATGTTACTTCTTAAAGAGATACAAAATGAATAACTGGGGGTTTCTATTGGGTTTTGACATTATTGGCAATGACACACACATATTTTATTACTTCTAGTCACTGGCTGCATGAAGTATGTCCTTACTGCATGTAATTTTTAGAGCTGGACAGAAACCAGCTAGTCGTATTCTTGTCAAACTTCCTCTTGCTCCATCCTACTCCGCAAGCTACAGAGCATTATTTTTATCACTGTGTAAATACCAAGTGTATGTGAAAATTCTCTCTCTGAAATACTCTCTTGGCAAAATCTTATTTAGAAGTTATCATAGGAAAGTCCAATAAATATTCTTCACATGAAAATAACAAAGCAGGTGAAATCAAAAGGACTCTTGGTACAGTTTCAGTCACATTTCCTTATTTTCTGTTTTTCTCCTTTTTGAATGTTACCACCTTAAAATGAACAAATCTTCTTGGTTAGTAATTTCCATAGTTCTCCTTATTAACCCTCGAGTTTCTTCAGGTTAGTGCTTTAAAATGAGATTTCCTCGTGTTATCTGGTCTGATAAGAAAGAGAATGTAGACTCAGGGGCTGAAATAGTCACTCATTCTTTCTTTAGGTTGAAATTTTTAGCCTAGGAACTAGAACATGAAGATGTGTGACAGACCTTCTCAAGGGCAAATTTGATTCTTGATGATTTTTTTTTTTCTGGTACTTCTCCTTCCCCGGCTATGGAAAAACCTCTGCTAAACTAACAGCTGGATGTTTAGGGCAAAAACCTTAACTACGAGGTACACAAACGATCAGAGATGCATTTGTACAAAAATTCTCAATGCAGTACAACACAAGCAGTTATTAGTAGAACAGGCTTAAACAAAATATGGAGGAAAACATTTTGGCAACCACTAGACTATCGGGCAAGGATTCAGAGATGCTGCAATTAGCAGCAATTATCATGATCACATGATTAGCACTAAAAAATTATGCCAAGAAGATCTTTCAACACTTTTGCATTGACCTCGTAACTTTTGATGAGGTTAGAACTTTTTTTTTTTTAACAATATGTTCAGTCTTGCTTCAAAAAGACTGTCAGTCCCATACATACGTTCGAAAGCTATAATACATCCTCCTTTTCCTAGATCGACTCCTGCTTTCCGTCACAGAACTGGGGCTGGAGGGACTTTGGGTAACTGCAGCTTGTGGCAGTTTTAAGGCAGAATGTTTTAAGATCGAAGTCTAGTCTAGAGCTTCAGTTTTATGAGAACAGCTTGGGCTCAGCCACCTGCATTGGTCAATGGGAAGGAAGCTGGGGGCATAGAGCGCAAAGTAGAGAGAAGTGATCGCTCCACTCTCCTGAGTGCGAGAGAAAGCTTCTCTTCTCATTAGAGCGTAAAGAAGGAGAGACACGGATCCACATGACAGCCTGAGACTCTGGGCCAGCAGGAGAAGGAGACGGAGTGAAACTCATACCTGGCTTGGGATGGGATGGACTGACATGGTATCAAGTGAGGAAGACACAGTATTGTCTCAGGCTGCTCAGAAAGGTATCGCCGCATCAATTCTGTCTTTCCACCCAAACAGCTCATGATTAACATTCCTCAGCTTTGTTGAGTGAATGTAGATTGGGGAGAAAAAGGTTAGGGAGACCTAAGGCAAAAAACGTACATTCTTGGGTGGGAAAGAGATTGCTTTTAGGGAAGAAGATAGTGAGCCTTGAGGCAGACTGAGGGGAGGTGATTTAGGAGAAGTCACAGAATGGGTATCTCTGGGGTACACAAAGGGCTCTGGGACAGCAGGGCTGGCAGATGTGGAGCCCAAGGGACAGGAGCTTGCTAGTGCAGAAAAGTCACTCCCAGCAAACAACACTGTCCACAAACCAAGGGCACTGATGCAGAACTGGCGCCCACTCCTAGTTTTATTTTTTGAGGTTTTTTCTCTACGGAATATTGACTTATTAAGCTTTTGGTTTATACTGGCTTTTAGGTTTCTTCACAGCATGAATAGCCTAGCTCCAGCTCTCAGCCACTGAAGTTCTCAATGTCTTTTTCTGCTCGTAAAAATACTTCCTTCCGTGCGTGCAAGAGCGTGGCCAAGTGACCACTTAACTAACTCTGGGAAAAAAACAGTACAAGCTTTTCTTAGTCCCTGACCGAAAGGCAAGGTTTATTCCAGCTTTTTAACTCTTTTCTTAACCACATCAAATTTACCATGTGCTTTCTGAGGCACAGACATCAGAACCAGACTTAATTTCCCCATAGAGTTCCCACTGACGTCATATGCAGCGATAACACCACGTCCTTGTCTCAGGATGTGGATCCTCAAAACCAAAGCAATTCTTCTCGGGAAAAAAGAATTTGTGGAAGACATACACTTGTACCTGGTTGTAAGTTTTATTTGCTATTTCTCCCTGATTTTAAGTTATTGAGAGGACAACTGTAAACATCTATGCGCACTTGATTCCAGCCAATATACAGTATTGGAAGTGTGAGAGAATATTTGCCAAACATTTATTCTAGCACAAACCTATCAGATCTGTGTTCAGAAGTCTGCCTTGCTGCTGTTCGAGCTGCTAATTGTGATATTTAAATCTCTGAAAAGTTCTGATTTCTTTTTTTTGCATGCTACTGATATATTCATCATTCTTATCTCCTGTCATCCTGTTCTCACCCACCAAAACAATTACAGTCAGTAGGGGTGTGCTTGTTAGTCAATATAAATTCGAACTCTTCATGCCAAACCCAGCATCAAATGAAATCACTAGCAAAACCCTCACTGACTTCACTGGGAATGAGACCAACTGGAGGAGCAATGCTCCCGCGAGAGGCATGCATCACTTTCATTCACATCCTGCTGAGTTTGTGAGAACGAGGACTAGATACTATCTGAAGGCCCTTCTACTTGGGTTTCCCGTGACACACCAGTTCTCTTTTGTTTTGCAGTGAGAAAAGTTTTTTACTATCTGCAAGTGACAAACCGAAGAGGCTGGATGAGTCACTGGGGAGGGTTTTGGGCCAGCCCGTCTCCCAGGCTGCCAGTGTCAGGGAAGGTTCACGCAATTCTCCCCTTCCTGCTGCACAGCCGGTCCCAAAATAACGTGGCAGTGCTAAACATAGCACCGCCGTGCTCTCTTAATACATGACGATTTCTGCAGCGAGTACAGGCTACCACGTTTGTCAAGACAAGCACATCAATATGCGATGTCATATTAGTCTAGACAAAGAGACTGAACCAGACAGCTTTGTCAAATGCCAAGCAAAGGGGCTCATTCAAGCTGACAAAGCAAGAAATTTAAAAGTCGAACCTACCAATCTAGTCTTACCTCATTCCGTCCTCTCCTACTTCAGAAGTGTCTCAAACCAGTAAGTGAGCTCCTGTAAGTGGTATAATGAACTCATTCCTGACCTGCAACAACAATATTCCTGTCACTTGAAACCCCTCTGCTGCACTTTTCAAAAACTCTGTAATAGCCATTAGTATGCTTCAGATTATACGTATGGTTCCATATACCTTAGTGGATAGGGACACTTCATAGTGACATAGGCACACAGGGTATAACTAACAGCTACAATGAATAGGCATAACGAATCGCCATATAGCCAAGTTACTGGTTATTCCTTGATCGCTTTTCTGTTACTTGCACATAAGGAAGTTTACTCTGAAGCAGAAAGCAATGGACAAAGACACAGCAGTAGCGGGTCCCAATGCCTCATCTGTCTAAAATGTTTCATGACTTTAGGCAAATTGTTTAACTTCACATCTGAAATCGGGGACAGAGCTGCCCTATATATTGTGGTACACATGAGAGTGATATTGGTCATAAACAAAACTAGAAACGTGGTTCACAAGACTACTTCATTGGCGAGAAATTAGCTTGGTTTCTTTGGTATTCCTCATACATGCTTGTGGGTATGGGCTTCATCATCCTATGTATTGCAGAGACAGGCACTCCGTGGGTGGGGGTACCAACAGAAATATTTTTCTTAAAATGTGTTTTCTCCTCAGAAAGACTTATGATCACCGGACTGACTTAAAACAGGACAGGTTTATCGGTTTGCGGGAGTGAAACTGGTAGTTAGACTTTTGCCACACTACTGGTGGTGTCCCTGTTGAGGTGCAGCACACACACAAAAATTATGTGAGAACACTCAGTTCAGCTTTTCACCACAGAGGTCTGACTGAATCATGTCCTTTGGAGGAAGCAAAAGCCTCAGGGGAACTACACGAGGCCAGGCGTTCCTCTTTTGGCAGGGACCTTAAGTTTCACTTTTCCTTCAAGCTCGGAGCCACGTGGAGGAGGAGGGAAGCATCTTCCTTACAGGGCAGCTGCTGCTGCTCACAGTGGCAGGCTGCTCGGCCCCACACAGTCCCTCAGAGCGGGGAGCCACAGGCTCCCCTTCCCCTCTGCCAGCCCCCACCACGACCAGAGTGGAGAAAATATGCTGGGGACCTGAGCACGATCACAGAAAAAGGGCGAGAAGGCTGTGGAGTTGATACTGTCCTCTCTTCGGACTCCACCTTTAATATACCCTAATGGGCTCTTCCTCCCCTCAAAACTGAGAGATAATGAAACCCAGGAAGATTTACATCCAACATTTCCAGAGGAGATTGAATACACTTTAAAATATTCAGGAACAATTCAAATGCAAATATGGCACAGTACTGTATTATTCATATTCTGCAACATTAATGGTCTGATTGGCAGAAGATCTTTTCCAGTTTGTTTTCTGTGAGTTTAATAAACCGGGAATTTGAAACAACTGTCCAATATACGAGGTGCTATATTTTCTTTAAAAGAAAACAGAGTTACGAAGTCAAAGGCCAGTTCAGTGGTTTCTTATATAAAATACCTTTTCCCTCTCTGAACATTGCCTGTAGCTTTGCTAATTTATTGCCATGAAAATATTGTTACTACTTAATGCACTAGTACTTTTGTCAATAGGCAGCTTTCCCTGAGGCATATTTGAAAACGCTCTGCTAATCAGAGTTGATGCAGTTATTCCAAAGCAGCCAGGTCTTTAGAAAAAAGGTTCATGTTTAATTCTAGTATGGCTGACTGTTGCCTTTTCTTCAAAGCACAATATTTTTAATTCACTGAATTCACTTCTATAGATATCTACAGCGCGGACCACATTATACAGCCCCAGAACCAGCTTGAACCAGTGTGTTTCAAAGCAGTATTGCTGGTGTCTTTACCTCTTAACATTTAACTTATGTGAAATATTCCTTATTTTGTAGTGGCAAGGATTAAACAAAGATTGAATCAGAACCACAAATCTGTGCTGCATCACCAGCACAGAACTCAAAAAAAATGCGCCTGGGTGTTTAAGCACATACTCACTTGGATCTGACTTCCTACTTTTCTACATCTGCTTGAACTCTTGAGATTATGACCTCAAACGCAGCTGAATTTTCAGTGTTTGTTTTCCAAGCACGCTGATAATCATCAACAACACAGTGAGTGACAATGAGGTCACGTACACATACATATGTCACGCTACACTTTTAGTCTCTCTAATAAATATTGAAATCTACATGAGTATAACTTTACTGTGGCTAAGCAAATCGTCTTAATTGGTGTGGGAGCTTTTAATGCATGTATGGTTTTAGTGATTTTTAATGTATTTGAAAGTCTCTGCAGATGAAAAATTGAATAAAGGTGCTCAAGAAACAGGTCAGGCCATTTATTTCAATTAGAAATTGTAATGAAATTCCAGTAAACTATTAAATGTCACTTAATCTATATTTGAGAGAAATAGAATACTTAATGTCTCTTGGCATGTTCCACAATGAGGTACCCTACTTGTGTTTCTATTGACACAGTTGGTGCTCCTCTGCCTTCCCTACCGCAGTGACATTTAGCGACATTACTCCTGCTCAAAGCCAGCGTGAACATAATCCGTTTTGCAGCAAGCCCACCAAGGCAAGAAGTGTCTCCCTATGGAGGTAAAGGCTCTGCTTCCTCTGATCCTGCTGGTTCACATCAGTGCCGCACTTTCCTTTGTTCATCTTCACAGGAACCCAGGAGGCCTGCTCATTTTGGTTTCCTTCTGCCATCAGTTCATCCCCCAAAACTTCTTCATGGAAAAAAATATTAATACTATTCTTACACTGTGCATAATTAAGTCCCTAATTAAGGACGGAATTACAACCACCAAGGATAATTATTTAAAGCGGCTAGATGTTTTGAGATGACACAGATGTCTCCCTTGACTCAGAGAGGTACCACAGGTTCTTGTTTGAAGGGCATTCAAGCCCATCACCTCTACAAGAAGTTTCTTAGATATACGAGACTTCTAAGGTTACCAGTCAGCAATGGCAGGCGTGAAACTGTAACAGAAGGCTTTGAATATTAAGGAACATTACCAACATGGAACAAAAACTTACTTCTGCAGAGTTGTCCTCAGTTACAATCATATTCCTTCAGTTTATACCTGAAAAATACCTAAGACGCAATTTGAGGAGGTGAGGCCTTGTTCTAAATCTACATGGAAATGGCTTGTGATAATTCTCCACGTCTGAAGCTGCCTACACATATGGCTTCAATCCAAAGTTTGCACTTCTTTAAGAGATTTATATTCAGCTCTGCTAAGTAGTTGTTAGTCGTTTCTGCAGACTGTAATCAAACTAAGTTAAACTAAAATTTACCATGCCAATACATTTCTATCCTTCCCACTCTGTTTTTTCAGCCTTCATCTGAAAATACAGCAAGATCACTGGAAGGAGAGCAAAACGATGCTTTTAACATCTCCACTTTCACCTCTAACACTCATTTTCAATCTCTTGACATGTCTACAGCTCAGGCAGCTAGAAAAAGGCTATAAACAAGGCAGAGGAGCGGCACTTCCCCTTCTCAGGGACATTTTCAAAAAAGACTCAAAAATTGTCTGGGAACGACGTAACTGAACACATGAAACATTCTTTAGGAAACAAGTAAAATGTGTATACCTATATGTATACATACACACAAACACAAGCATGCTCCTCCATTCATATATTACTTTCCATTCATAGACACTGAGAAGATGATGGCATTCTCCATGTAAGCCACAACGGGCAGTAGCAGGCTAGTCAGCAGCTCAGCAGCACCAGAAACGCAAATCGATGTCAAACAGGGCGGTGCCGAGTGCCCTGCTCCAGAATCTTTAGATGGCCAAGTGACAAATGCATACAAAAAACTTGACACAAACCTCAAGCTGATTCTTTAATCCTGCGCATGGCAGAGAATACATCCAGTTTCTTTTGACATGCAGAAGTCTGCATGCTGCATATTCTATACAAAAAAGTATAATACAGGTTGCTTAAATTATATCCACGACTTTCTAAAGGTGATTTGTTTGTTTGTCTGTTTTTAAGGAGACACTGTTACAATATCACTCTTTCCCAAAGGAAAGACTACAGTATTTCATTTTTCTTGCTCCAAACAACATCCAATGAATAATGTACAGTGACATGATCTTCTGCTGTTCCCTTTAAGCTGTTTTGGAGATGGATTGCTGAAGTGGGTGGCATTCAGAATAACACGTGTTGAGCAACACACCCTCAAATCTCGCCAGCTTTATGGTTTCTTACAACATGCTACGATGTGAAGTGATTCACACTGAGGAGATGGAGAAAGTTTTTCTATTACTGTAAAAAAATGATGTTATATGCATTTATCATCCAAAAGAAATACATTGGCACCACAGGCTGAAATAAAACCAGGAAAGTAAGCTCGGTTCCTCTTTCTATTTCAAAACACTGCATTTAGATTTAAACCAATTAAAGCTGAGTGACACTTTCTGTGTAAGATCAGCTTGCCCTCACAGTTAATCCACAATATTATCAGACCCACCAAATTAAAATAAGGTGAGCTAAAGAAGAAATCAACGCCAAAGATTTGAATTTCCTTGATGTCATATGGTGGCAACTTAGAAATTTTACAGTTCTTAAGGAGGAAGTACAGAAGAGAGAAGGTAGAGGATCGACTTTGTAAGATGGAACTGGTGGCTATGGACGTACACAAAGTCGAAAGCAAGAAGTGAAATGCAGCCATGGTGGTGGGTAATATGCCGCAGCTGCGCTGACAAGCCAGAATTTTCACAGAAGTTCTTTTATATAAGACATGTAATGGTAATTTCAGAAGGCTGTCAGTCCAATGATGTATCATGTCAAAGCGAGGGGAAAGAAAAAAATCTCTCCGAAATGACAGAGTAACTTTTGGAAGATGCTGTATTTAGACTAGATACATATGTTCACAGATGTTTTGTTAGATTCGGCTGCTGTCCTATCAGATTTGATACACTGTCTCTGACAATGTCATCAGCCAGATGTTTTAGGAAAAGAGAACAAATAAATATCTCAAACCAGTCAACTGTGCTGTACTTGACAAGTGACTAGTGGCCCTCCATCACCAAGCCATTAAACAACTGGAGCCCTGAAACTCACTGCCCTATCAGTCTTACTACTGGCACCTCCCCATTGTTGTCCAAGTTGAATTTTACCCATTATCCTCACACCTACAGCAGATAATTCATTCTCAATTTTAATTCCTTATATTTCTGTAAACGTAGACCTGCAGACTTCCCCATCACCTTGCTTCCGTAGGCTTATCAGAGGTAAAAAGCACGCATAAGTTGAAAGTCAACTGCAACTGCTCGGTCTTTCTGAGAAATCAGACTTCAGATCATTAAAGAAAATACAGGCAACTTGGGTCATCAAACAACTCTGAAGCACTTCATTTTGAACTCTGAAGGAACCACGCATTATAACACCTTATCTTCTTTCACAAACCATTTTCTCCTCTATGATATTATCCATTGAATTCTATCATTTTATTTATTCTGCGTATGACGGTTTCAGCGGGAAACCTACAGAAAACTTTTAAGAAAACAATTTCTGTCTCCCGAATCGCATTAGTCTTACATTTTAACCTTTACATAAGATAAGCATTAGGTTATCATCAGGGTTTCATCAAACAAGAACGTCCTCTTCTGAGACCTGCACTTTCTGGCCTTCCAGCGGACCGTGCGCCCCACATACAGACCGACCCGTGCTGGAGCAGCTGACGAGTAGTTTTGACATCCACCAGTCACCACCATCCTCCAGTAAATAAATCAGGGCGACAGAAGGACCTTCACCCACCTTACCACTTGCTTCACGAGCCATTTCGCCAACAGAAACTGACACCAAGACACAACCTTCAACAAGAGATGAGAGAGGCCGTGCCCCCCCCCGCCCCCCGGGCAGCGGCCGGCGCTGCCCGCTTACCTTGTTGGAGTAGGGGGCTTTGCTCAGGTTGATGCCGTCGCGGATCAGCTTGTCCCGGATCATGATCTTCAGCTTCAGCCGGGGGTAGGCGGCCAGCCCCCCGCCGCCGGCCGCCCCCCGCCGCCC
>Ga0065711_1033329_pt1 | contig 25695 bp, 16 predicted proteins | sample Hoacrofraction12_FD_59098 | JGI IMG/M metagenome (GOLD analysis project Ga0065711, IMG submission 59098) | Hoatzin crop microbial communities from Cojedes, Venezuela - Epithelial fraction 12 v2 (version 2) | ecosystem: Host-associated > Birds > Digestive system > Esophagus > Crop | place...
CCCCCACTGTGAATCAGAGGAAATACTAAGCAGCACTTCAGCTGCATGGGAGCATCGCTGGCGCTGGTGCCCGCGCAGAAGCAAACCTCCAGGAGCCGCAGGCAGTTACCCGTGGTGTAGCCTGGCTGGGAAACGGCCACCGCATGCCTAGAGAAAAGGCACCCAGATAAGTCCTTATCACTGCCGTGATAGTGCTCTGGTGGAGCAAGCCTGAGTCCTGGCCCCGGTGGAGGTGACAGAACTTCTTACTCTGTTCCTGCCCATCCCAAGGGCTGCCCCACATGAGGCAGCACCATAGGTCTCTTGAGCACCAAAAATTTTATTAGCTAGTAGTTCTTGCAGCATCCCTGACATCGCTGTGAGCGGTCTGACCCAAGCACAGAGGCTGAAAAGGTACTGTTCCTGTGTTTCACAGTGTCTAGTATGAGGCTCAAACTGTGCCGTAGGTGGCCCTGGAAAAGTACATCGCAAGAAAAAGCAGACACCATAGCGTGGGAGAAGAGCCGGAGCAGACATGCAAGTCTCAGCTGAAGCAGTGTGCACTGCTTGCCACAGCAGAGCATCGCATCCCACATGGGCATTTCATGGTGATCTCTTTGCTGGAGTAACAATAATTTGGGTTTGAGTACAAATGATAGAGGCTTTGTGGAATGGCTGCCAAGATGGCAGCAGACAAACGTTGCATGATAGAGAGGGGTCTAGGCACCCATTGCCTGAGCCTCAGCTCGGGAAGACCAGCTCACCTGGCTTCTAGTATATTAGTAGAACAGGGAAGACAGTGCCGTAGAGGTAAAGGCACACTTACGTCCACACGTGCACACACTCACAGCTTAATCACAGAGGTCTCATCGTGCTGGAAAAACAGGCTAAAACCCAGCCACAAAGAGTGTCTCGGAGCAGAGCCATCTCCCCCAGACGTACACAGGAGCTCATGAGGCAGGGAGGAAACTGCTTGCTCCTCTCTTCCCCGGGGCAGGATGGGGAACGACCTGAAGGCGTGGGGTGATTTGGGTGCCCTGTGTTTTCCAGTGACACTGCTGTGAGTCTGCTGAAGACCATTTCAGGGGGCCATGTCAACTTGTGGAAGGGGTCATTTATTTTACTGACAGATCAAGCTGAGCGATGCGTTTGACCACACAGCCTCTTCTTTGATGATGAGGAGTTGCTCTCAGCCTGTTCTGAGCACAAAGTTTCTGCTTCTGTGTCAGGCTTGGAAAAGGGCATGTGTGCCCAAAGGGCTTGTCCATTTTTTCCAGCTCTGTTCCCTCTCTTCACAAACCTTGCCCTGCCACCACAGCTCCCGCGATGCTCATGCCATACATGGTTGGTCACCAAGGATTTGCAAGTGGGAAGATGTTCTCCACGAGCCCTTGAAGCGGGTCGGAGCTGGGATTTGCTCTGGCAAAGAACAGCCCTTATTTGAAGGTCTGGCTCCCTATGGCTGAGAGAGTACTGGTAGTTCATGGACGCAGCTAAATTGTGGGCGTGTTTATTGGAATTACAAATAACTTTATACAGACGGGTTAGCCTGGTCACTGGGAATTTGTATGGGTAATTATGGGCTCATTATTATCTTCCCTGCAGGGAAGACACATGACCCAGTAGTCTGAGGAAAAAGTTGGGCGCCAGGAACTCCTGGACTCTAATCCCAGCTCTGACACTCCCTTCTCTAGCCCCGGGCAAGTGACTTAACTTTGTGCCTTGGTTTCTCCGTCTGTAAAATAGGGATAATATCTCTGAGGAGTGTTGTGAGGATTAATTAGATAATGTTCACTTAATGCTTTGAAGATATGAAATGTGAAATCTTATTATGCAGCTTGGAATGCTTTCCAGACCCTTTTGATTTCTGACCGCACGTTTTCATTAGATCACCTCCTTCCCCGCGGAGGTGGATTCGCTTGGGAGCTACCCCAGCTAATTTGGGAGTTGTTTTTTTCCAATAGCTTGGAGCGGCTCCCAAATGCTCTGACTCACACCGGCTGGCTGGAGAAGCTGCCTCTGACACCTGACCCTGGCTGGGGAACGCCTCGGTGTGCACTGGCTTTCGGGAGACAAGTCAGGGAGTGACTGGAGACAGGATGAATCAGGTTTAACTGTCTCTAATGAAGCCAGGGATGGATTTTGCCCTCTGGCCTTCTCCAAAAGCATCTGCACTTCTAGGATTCCTGGCTGACCGGGGATGCAAGGAGCATGTCCTTTCCCACTGTCCTGCCAAAGGTGCAGATGCTTTCTAAGCATCTGGTTAGACCCTATTTTTGTCTTGATGTTGTGAGACATGGATGTGTGAGATAGGGATTTATTTTTTTTTTAAAGCAATGAAATTCTCTCTTCAGTCATTCCCTTTACATGCAGTCAGCTTCTTTAGAAGAGTGATTCCTTGGGAAAATGCCGACTTCCGCTGTGCCAAGTCACTGTGTAGGACACAGTAAGGCCAATTATTGCTTATAAATCCGTATTGCCTTAATCCTCCAATTTACTTTTTAAAACTCTTCAGTGGTCCTACCAGCTTTTCAGTCTGCTCCGCAGTGGGGAGCGGCCCCGTGCTGCACACCTTCATCCAGCTGCGCTTGGGCCATGGCTGCTGCAGTGACAGGGACAGGTCGGAGCGTGCTGGGCGCCGTGGCTGCCCCAAGCGCTGGGATGGCGGGCAGGAGCCCCGGACACCCTGGGCTGAAACACAACGGGCTTGAAAACGCTTTACCTTGCCCAGGAGCAGCGTAGGCTCCAGCACAAGCATCTCCGCGTCCTCTCGAGAGGAGAGGAGCCTTCGCTGGGCGTAGCCTGCCCTGGCACAGAGGGTTTGTCACCCGCAGGATTTTGCCTGAAGATGCCGCGAGGGTCGAAGTCCAGCGACTCCAAAGCGTGAGCTCCCTCGAGTGGAGCGAGCACCCCACTGCAGCGCGGCGAGGCCCAGCGTGGGCGGCAGCGGGTGGTCCCGCAGCGCCCCGGTCCCCCCGCGGGGCAGCGGCATGGCGGGGCGCGGGTCACGGCGGAAAAAAGTTGGAAGGGATAAGCAGCGTGGAAGTAAGTGAGGAAATACGGTGACTTTCAGAGACAGATCTCGCTTCCTTTGAGATCGCGACCTTCCTCAGCACAGACAAACTGCTGAGCAAACTAATCCCCACCACTGAGAAATGTAGAATCCCCACAGAATCACAGAATTGTGGCTGGATTCTAAAGTAGCCACAATTTATTTGCTATCTTGTGAGTGCAATTGATGTTCAGAGAGGTCCTTTCTGCTCACTGTCGTCCCCCCACGACATCCTGAGAAGCAGTTTTGTGAGGACACAGGTCTTCAAGCAGAACTTGGACTCTAAAATTTGTTTGTGGTATGCCCTCATCTCTAACACCTGGGAAAAGAGTATTTCTTTGCTGTACATCTCGACTGCCCATATCACACGAGGTGTGTGAAAGAAACCCAAACACAAGGGTGGAAAACACCTGGGCAGTACCTTTCCTTCTTCACTCTGTAGATCATGAGTATGGGAATATTTTTGCGGGGTGTTGGTGGTGGAAATGGGGAGACTAGCTCTCCACTTTGGGGATGCACACCTTAGCAGTCACAAACAGCATAGGCTATACTTAGGAGTTATGAAACAACTTGGACAGATCATGACACCTTGCAAGAAGCTGCTGATGTGGCTATCTGCCCAAGTGCGTTGTTAAGTTCTGCATCCAACAGATGTAAACTGTGGTCCTGAGGAAAGCACAGGGAAGATGCAGGGAGAATGAGCCAAGTCTCACCTGGAGTCATAGAACAGAATACCAGGTTGAAAGGGACCTCAAGGATCATCTGGTCTGAAATAAACTTTCTGGCCAGCCAACGGTGAAAAAAGTCTGTGTTGCGCATTGCTGCTGGAAGATGAATGATTAGCTGAAGAGGAATCCAGCAGTACTTCCAGACCGCAAAAGCACGTGCCAAGGTGGACATGGACACCCATCACAGCGGCTGTGATTTGATCCTGGGAGCATGGCCAAGGCTCATGGGCTTTCCAGTCCCTGCCCTTTGGCTCACCTGTGTTCAAAATGCTGATATCATTTTAGGCAGATGCATGCACAGGATGCTGTAGTCAGCACCCAGGTATAGGAATAATTTGTCTGTAGAAAGCAAACCTGTTTCTTTAGCTAAGCTTTGATTATACATGCTATCTGCTAAGTCATTGAAATCTCTTGGAATGAATAAATGGAAGAATTATTGTAATTGAATCTAAGTAGTGCTCAAATTAATGTAAATATGATGCATCAGCCTAATAATTAAAGTTGTCAGGTATGGGTTTTATTCAGAGCTGGAATTAGGTTCGTGCTTGAACTTGTTGATTTGCCTTGAAGCTTGTAAGGCTGAGCTCAAAAGGCAAAGTGTTGTGGGAATGCTGAAAAAACACAGTGAGGTAAAGGGCTCTTCTGCTCTGCTCTGGGGACGTTTTGTCGTATCATCTGCAGCATCCTTCAATGGGTACTTTGCATTATATGCAGTAGTCCCTTTGTTTCATCTATAGAGGAATTTCACAACATATACGTGTCAGCTACATCCCCCCAAAGTCATCTTTCTCCCCGTCCGGGGCAGCTGGGCTTCGCTGGGGGATCCTGATAGAGCTCCAGGTCTCAGCTCGTCCGGCTGCGGGGGCTGGAGGCACGGCTGGGGCAGGCTGGCTCTGCCCAGGGCCACTCCGACACCTCCCCGGTGCTCCCAGCTCCGACGAGCAGCATTAGCCGAATTTGTTCCCTTGGGAACCACAGTCTCACCAGCTGGGAGCCACTAGGCTGGGCTTGCATAGCCAAGAATTTTAGCTTGAATGACCCCTGGTAGCAGCCTGGTCGAATTTGCTCTGCTATACCTGGTCTCAGAACTGGGTGCCTGAAAAAGCACCAAGTAGGAAACAAAATGAAGCATTCCAATGAATATACCAGCTCGGCATCTGGCTCCAAGTCCTTTTATTTTCAAGGCATGGTTAGGCTTAGGTTCAGGTTTCAAAGATGAGAAAATAAACTAAGAATGGTAAAATGGTTCCTTTGGACAACAAAATTGCTAAATCAACTGGACCACACCTTCAACACATAAAAGACCAATTAAAAAAAAAAAAAAAGGAAGACAGAAATCCCTCCAAATCCTCCCCAAACTATTCTCATTTATTCTGGTCCATTTGTACTTGCTTTGTGTGTATAACTCGGACATTTGGATACAAACACAGATGATACATGCATTTGCGCGCTTACATCTCAAGCTCACACAAGCAGTCACACATGAATTAGGCCCAGCCAAGCCTTTGTTCCTAATATGCCATGCAAAAGTTAATCTGGGAGGTGAAAATTTCAGAGAGAAGTTAGACCCTCACCCCAGAGTCTGCTGGGTTGCATCTGTGGGTGAGCTCTCCCTGTGGCCTATTTCAGGGTGCTGTTAGCTCGCTGCTGCAGCGTTGCCTACGTTAGTGACCTGCTCTGTGTTTGCAGCACATAACAAGCCCTGCAGAAAACCAGTGGCAGATATGTGCAAGGGGAAAAGACCATGGTCTTGATCATCTGTTTCAATACCTCATCATAACAGGAGCGTCCTACTTCGCTCTGAATCTCTCCTGAGTAACATGAAGCCCTGAGTGCCTTCATGACATGTCCGTGTCCACATGGCACATGATTATGGTGGCTCCTAGTGGCATTCACCAAGAGATGGAAACTATCAGTGACAAAGTTGACCAAGATTTAATTTTCCTGTGGGAAATTTTCTGTTAGCAGCAGAGAAAGCACGGAGAGACAGACTGCAGCTAATTCCCTGGGGCTTCTGGTGTGGGCAAATATCTCTACCAGCATCTCAGCAGCATGCTGCAAGGCCCCCTGTTTGAAATGTAGCTTATAACCAGGTGATCTCCAAGCACCTTGAGCACTGCTAGTGAGGCAGTAGTATATTTACGGCAAAATCCTGCTGTCAGACACTTGCAGACCAGCCCAATACAGCCAGCTGCACTCACAGACCAGGTGGGACGTTTGGCCTGTTGGCATGATGAGGAAAAGCCGCGGGTATGTGTGTCATTGGTGTGAGGAAAACTGGCTTGGACAAGGTATCTGCACTGTCTTGCTCTTTGGGGGTTTGTATAGCTGTAACCCTGTCTCCTCCCAGCCAGGGCCAAATCCTGAATAAATACTTAAACAAGACATGATGACATGGGAGCAATCTCAAGTCCTCCCCTAGATGACAACATTGCCCATGTTATTAGTGACATTGCTGTGGGGGGTAGCACAAGGTTCCCATCCAGCCTACTAAGGACGCTGGGGCATGCGGAACAGGGGCCAATTGTTCCAGGAGGGAAAGGGCAGGGGCAGGGGTGGCTGGCACAGACCACAAGGGCAGCGAGACTGTCCTGGTGGCTTTGGGCTCCTCTGCTTCCTGAGATGACATTGCAGCACTGGTGTTTGCTGAGATGTCTGGCAGTGTGTCCCCGGTAGCTCATGAAAAGGCTTTGTACCAGGGGACAGTGTAGGCTGCCTTGAAGAGAGGCTGCCTTCCCACAACACCAATTAAGTATAATCTCCGCGACTCAACTGTCTTTTTCTGGGGCTGGAGCCTCTTAGCCCACTCAGAGGATTTTATGCCCTTGCTGTCGAGACTGGTGGAGCTGAACATAGTCCTTGTTTTTCCTATCTCACACAGAGCTGAGATCACCAAACTCCCGTTTAGCCACTCTTATATTTAGCACTTCCTCCTGCAGCATCACCACCCCTACTCCTCCAGGACAGCAGCTCCCATCATTTCAACCCTCTTGCAAATGAAAGAGGAGCACAGCAATGCAAGAAAACAGATGAGCAGCATTCCCTCTCTCTCGACGCATCTAAACATGTTCAGCATTACTGTGCACTCCTTTCCCCTTCTGAGCAAAGGTAAATCAAATAAAAAGCATCTTCTTCACAAAAGGTAGCATCAGCTTTCCTTGGGGAAGTGCCCGTGGGGGTCTGCCGCCTCGTGCTGAGCACTGCTGGGCTGCACACTACTGAGGCTGGCTCTGCACCTCCTGGAGCGAGAGGTGTGCTCAGGCACCCTCACTTGCTTTCTTTCTTTGTGTTTTTTCCTGGTAAAGTTTTCTTCCTAGTGCCAGCTGTGTGGGGAGTGGGATTGGAAATTGGCCCAGAAAATGCTTGTTATGATGACTTCATATATATTGGGTGCTAACAGCACCCGTGGTATGCTAAAGGTTTTTAACTGTTCAAGAAGGGGCAGCCCTGAGGAATAACTCCAAGCTCAAGGAGAAGTGGACCAGGGAACAGAAATGCAGGGTAACAATTTTTTTAAAAAAGCAACTCTGTGTGCCGTTCTCAGCAGGCAGTAGCAGATCACGGCATGTTGGTGCATGGGTGACCCCAGCCCCAGCTGGTCAGCTGCAGGGGTTGTGTGCACCCCAGGGCAAAACAGGAGCTACCCATCCTCTGAGCCCAAAGCCAGCATCCTCCCTGGCCATGGCCCTTCACCCAGCCAAGAGCAGGGTGACTGTGGGACCCACAGCATGGCCACGGAGCAGCTGGTGCAGCGCTGCATCATGTGAGGATGTGGCTTATCTGAGCCCTTATTCACAAGAAGCAGCATTTAGTAGTGGTAGGCACTAATGGAGGCTTGTGCTATAAGCATGACAATAGAGCATATCATGTCAGAACATGAATTAACCCCACTGGTGAGGAAGACGGTGCTAAATCCTTGCAGTGGGGATCTTCAAAAACATGCTAGGTTGGAGCCAGCCCCTCCTAGTTAGGGCTGGGGTTTGCTTTTGAGACAATTGTCTTTTGTTGTGGAGAGACCTCTCTCTCCTGGAGTCAAAGTGCAAAAATACAATCAAACTTCTATTATGCCCATAACTTGCCTGTGTGATTTTATACTTTCTTTATGCTGGTTGATGGATTGCTGTAATGATTGTGTTGACGTTCATTTAATGGTACTCACTGGCACTTTCATTTATTAAAAGTTTTTTCTCACTTTGAACTGCAGCTTTTTCTGAAACGTGGCCTGTGGTGGTTTGCATTTGCTTTATTATTAATTAAAAGTAAACGCTTTTCTTGAGAACATTTCATTGCCATGCAGATGAAACCAGCACCTTCAAATGGATTTTCTCCATGTTTTATTTCTTTAAATGTATTACCTCCTAAAGCCTGATGAAGTAAGAATTTGAATAACTATTTTTGAAAGGTAGAATTCACTGATAAGGTTCAGATAAGCAGTTCAGATTCTTATCATCTCCATTTAACTACTTTGCCGTATTTAAATAGGGGGAAAAAGCAACTTGCAATTCAACAAGAACAGCTTCTCTAGAGGTTTTCACTTATGTTAGTCTTGGACTGGGTTCAGACACTCTGAGGATGCCTTTGTCCTGTCAGCACTTCCACACTTTGAGTTCTCGTATTGACTTTTCAGCCCATACCAGCCTGCCGAAGCAGTCCTTGTCATTGCAGTTGTGTCCAAATTACTCAGAGCCAGTTTTTCAGAGTTGGTTCACTGGGGGATGCTCAGGACTGCCTGCCAGCCTCAGCTGTCTACCTGGTGCTTACAATTTGATGCCAGGTACCTAAGGAAAAATTCTAATGCCATGCTGCTTCCTAAGGAAATCACCTCGGTTTGATGTCTAGTCTTTGAAGGTCTCTGAAATTCTCTTTTCCAGTTGAAAATCCCATGCCCTTGCGTTTGTGTGTGGGCTTCAACCCCTTTTCTCTCCTGCTCTCACCTTCCAGATGGATGCTGCTCCTCTTCTTACCATTTTTCCTTCCTTTTTCCTTTCCTTTCTTTCTATCTTTCTCTACACTGCCTTTACTTACTGACTGCTGCTCCCATCCTGATCTAGCAAACTGACAACTTGTTCACATTCATAGATCCGTATAAGACCCAATTTCCCTGTAATGTCCACAAAAGTAGCTGCTGAAAAATCACTCATCTAAATTAAAGCTTTAAGTACTTCCTTCATTTGGACATGCTATATGCCTGTGTACTCCAGTCTTGCCTTTGAACTTTTTAGTCTCTACAGCTGTGTCCTACTTTTTCTGCCTTGGGAAAAGTTGAAAGGAATAAGTGATTAATAGGAATGGATTTCTAAACCATAATCGAAGGGCATAGCTCCCACGATGAAAAACCTCTCTCCCTTCATTTGACTCAGAAGTTTCTGACCAGGAAAGATGAGAGATACTAGCGAAAGGATGTCTGGAGCCAGATCCTTCACTAGCACCAGCCAGCAGCTTCCCCCACAAGAGAGGGGAATGTACTGAAATGGAGACCTTGTCCTTGTGATTTCCAGTGACGATTTGGTTTGCATGACTGTTCTGTGTCCTGAGAGACACTTGCAAAACCCCAGGATCCCTCTGTCCTTTCTGTCCAGTTTCCACTGATGAGTAACAGAGCATGGAGGCTGCTGGGGCCTGGCCATGGCTTCCCAGTTTGGCACCAGTCTGCTCCAGGGCAAGTGGAAGCGAGGAGAAGAGCTGGACTCCCCTTGGCAAATGTATCCTGCTACTGTGCAATTGATGACATGCTCCTGTCACTTTATGTACAAGCCACACGATCAAAATGCAAGGGAAAACAAAAAAAAAGGGAAAAAAAGAGGGAATTTCCACCCTATCTCAGGGAGGCATCTTATCCCAATGTAAGCAGGTAGAGCCACGCTTCTCTCTTAGGTGGACACTAAGCACCTGTGCACAGCAGAGCCCAGACTGCAAAGGCCACCAAGAGATGGAGTGCAGTGAAGGCACCAAGAGAGCAGCACTGCCTGGCCTCACAGGGATCATTTTCTTGTGAAACCGCATGCGCTGTGCCCAGCGCCAGTGCCAGCAGTGCTCACGTCTGGCCCAATATAAATAACTTTAATAAAGGAAAGGTCAAAGGTGATATCTCAACACTAAAAATTTGTATAGCTGTAGCCATGTCTAGAGATGCCTCAGCTGATTAGCTGATGCCTGGCTCTCTGAGCACCCACAAAACCCAAGGCTTTAGCGCTCAGTAACACAGAAAATCCTCATGCTTTAATTTCAAGCACTTAATCATGAAAAATGAGGCTGAAACCTTGGGAACAGTTAGCACAGTGGTTCGTAGCTTGTCTTTCCTTTCTGAACACAAGGACTTACTGTGCACAGGAGTGCAGTGGTCACAGATGGGAAAAGAGACAGTGTCTGCTCATCTGCCCATCAAGGGCTGCTTTTCCCAGCGTTTTTAGCTGCTCTCCACACAGCCTTTTTTGTGTTATTCCCAGGACTGCTTGCAGAGCCAGCAGGCAGCTTGGAGAGGGGGAGGTAAAGCAGTGAGATTGTTCCCCGTGGGGAGGGAGGGAGGACAGCCTCTCCGCTGCCTGGATGTTTACAAACAGAAAGGCTGGTTTAGAAATCCAAAATAGCTATGGAAACTTTTATTTCAGCTTACACCTAAAAAAACTCCAACCCTCTGAAGCTCAGGTTTTATTCTCAGTGAAGTTTCTTGCACAGTCATTAAAGGTGTGGGATCTTTGCACCCTTAAGCAACAAATCTGCTGTAGCTATTTGTGCAAACTGAGTGTAAGTGAAGATTTGCTTCACTCGGGGGGTCTGCATCTCGTGCAGTGGAGGAGAGGGTCCAGCGGGGAGGAGATGAGCATGACAGCCCTACAGCCATCTGCACCTCATGGACCCACCTCACCAGGACAGTGGGGATGCAAGAGACACAGCACTGAATGCTGGAGGAGAGTCAGCAGCACTGAATATTTTTTATTGGCAAGCTCAATGTATTTCAGCCAGCTTTGTGAGTGTTGCAGAAAAGCCTCGTGGAACAGATCCCACCCTGCTGTTGTGTTTCTGCAGGGTTTCGGGACTGACATCAGCATCTGATGAGCTGAACCATCACTCAGGGTTTATACCCAGAGAAACTGGGAACTAACTTGCCGACACAGCACCAGCCACTAATTTTAATAACAGCTAATTCAACGTGGCATGAACAAAATGAATTATTTCATTTTCCAAGATCTACCAACTAGAAACGCATCTTGAGGAAAATCTTACATGGGTATCTTATAGACACTCACACTTCCAGCATTTAAAACTGCAGCACCTCTGCCCAGTTTCCAAGGATAATGTCATATGTGCTGTTTCTCCCATTTATGCCTGGATTGGCGACAAACATGAATAAGCTGCTTTCACCTTCATCTTCACACACTCTATCTGCAAAACATCATCCCACCAATTTGATCCATGCTCTCTTTCTCTGGCCACCACCCATTGACTCACCCCTGCTGCCCTGTCCTGAGGGACACATCAACACTACGGTTTTGTCTTTCCTTTTGGGATTGGTCTCTGTGCTCCATTTACAGACTCTCAAGGCCAAGTGCCGGATCCTGCACTTCGGTCACAACAACCCCATGCAGCGCTGCAGGCTTGGGGAAGAGTGGCTGGAGAGCTGCCCGGCAAAAAAGGACCTTGGGGTGTTGGTTGACAGCTGGGTGAACATGAACCAGCAGTGTGCCCAGGTGGCCAAGAAAGCCAACGGCATCCTGGCTTGTCTCAGGAATAGTGTGGCCAGCAGGAGTAGGGAGGTGATCGTGCCCCTGTACTCGGCACTGGTGAGGCTGCACCTCGAATCCTGTGTTCAGTTTTGGGCCCCTCACTACAACAAGGACATTGAGGTGCTGGAGCGTGTCCAGAGAAGGGCAATGAAGCTGGTGCAGTGTCTATAGCACAAGTCTCATGAGGAGTGGCTGAGGGAACTGGGGTTGTTTAGTCCCGAGAAGAGGAGGCTGAGGGGAGACCTTATTGCCCTCTACAACTACTTGAAAGGAGGTTGTAATGAGGCAGGTGTTGGTCTCTTCTCCCAGGTAACTAGCAATAGGATGAGAGGCAAAGGCCTCAAGCTGTGTCAGGGGAGGTTTAGATTGGATATTAGGAAAAACTTCTTTACTGAGAGAGTGGTCAGGCATTGGAACAGGCTTCCCAGGGAGGTGATTGAGTCGTCATCCCTGGAGGTGTTCAAAAAACATGCAGATGTGGCACTTCAGTACATGGTTCGGTAGGCATGGTGGTGTTGGGTTGATGATTGGACTTCATGATCTTAGAGGTCTTTTCCAACCTTAGTCATTCTACCATTCTATGATTCTTCCTCGGGGTTTTTTATTCTTCACTTCTTGTTCAGGTTTCCCTCCTTTCAGAGTTCGTCCTTTCCTGTTCTCGGACCACAGTCTGGAAGCAGAGACGAGCCATTTGGTGCTCACCTTGCGGGTAATTTCCCCTGGGCTTTCAGAGGATTGGGGGTTTCTGACCAAGGTTTTCCAGAAGCAGACCCAGGACATGAAGTTTCAGGCTTACATCCACTTCTGTGTCTTTTCCAGTCTCACAAATATTTCCTTGTCTCTTATTCTATAATTAACCCTAACCTAGTGAATTCCAAACATTCAAGCTTGAGTAAGAAAATAACTGTTTGTATTCAGTATTAAAGGATCATGGTAGCTTTATAACCACCCTGAATATTTAAAACATCTGGAATCTGGAGTGCCTCAGTGCTCAGGGCTTTGGCTTTTATTCCATCCATTAGTGAAGATTAACTGAACTAAGTGAGGTGACTTGGATTTCCTCCTCGTTGTGTCACAAGGGCTGTTGGATCCTGACAGGTCTTCTTTCCATGAGCAGACATGATTGCTCATCACATGCAGAGGCTATTACTTTATAGATCTATGTGGAGATTTTTTTTTAATTTTAATTTTACCTTGCAAGAAGTTTGGGAGAGGATACTGTCTTTGCTGTAGCCAGCCATGACTTCTAGGGGTATATCTGCATTTTTACAAAGGTAGTAAATCCTTTTTCTGTGGAGGTGACTGTCTGCTGGCTGCCCACTAGATTATTTTGAATATGTCACTTAGCACCTGTGCAGCCAGCTTACCTTGGCAGAACTCAGAGTAAGGTCCCAGAGCTGAGACTTTCTTCCACTGGCAAATCTGCAACCTCCTCCTTTGGTATAGGGACACGTTTACAGAGCTATGATTGCTACAGAGTGTTACACTGTCCCTCTGCTTCATTGTCACTAGGACTCAAAATGGCGTAAAACCAAAAGCAAGGGTGTATAGCTGTATTTCCAAAGCTTGAAAAACCTGGAAGTCCAAAGCAGTTTGTTTTTTTTTCTTGGTGTCACTGTGCTGGGGCACCTATGATGTGGTGCTTCCTAGCAAAAATCACTTTCATTTCCCTACAGACTGATGCATCTTAAGATGGATCTGAGCAGGACAGGCACTTCTGTCTTGACTCCCACCACGCTGCCTGGGACTGGACATGGCATTGCTGGAAGGTGACAGAGACGTCCTGACACTTTGAGAGTGTTTGTGTTCCTGCCCTCTTTCGGTCCTGCTGCCAGGCGCATCCTCTAACTTTGGAAGGAAAACGCACCCTGGCACACCACCTTTCAGATTTCCGCTCCCTGGGTTTCATTGTAGGAAGTCTGGAGGTGTTGCAGCTCTGGAGGTGGCTGCACAGCGCTGGAAACCCATTGCACAGACAAAGAAACATCCAAATGAAGGCACAGCAACATGGGCATTAAAAAAGGCATCCTATAATCTGTTCCAGAAAACTGCAGACTGTATAGTGCAGTGCACAATATTTTCTTTTAAAGTTAGACTAATAAATAGGGAGGGGAAAAAAAAGAGAAACTGGCTACACAGCAGCTTTTATAAAGTGGATTAGCTCACTCCAGCCCTAAGCCACTGCTTTTTCTTTCCAACAGGGTCTTAGATCCGGGGCTCTTCACAAGCCATCCAAAATGTGTCATTAATAACTCCTGTAAAATTATTTGTAAAATGAGGGAAAAAAGGATGCTGGTGCTTCACTGTTCCCATTTTCATGATTCTACAGGCACAACCTCCCTCAGCAGTGAGGTCTTCCTTGGCTTTTATCATCCAAGATTACCCTAGAACTGACAAGTTAACAAGATCTGACAAGATCAGAGCACAGGGCAGTATACCTGCGGGTAAAACAAAGGTCGCTTTGGAGTCATTTTCTCACAGTCTGGAGCACACAACTGTTCAACTCTGAGAGGGTTTTCAGCAGCAAGGGGAGACTGGTAGCCCAGTAAACGCAGTTGTGCCTGCTTGCTGGAGGCGCGCTTGGATCACCTCCACAGGCTGCTGGAAGCCCAGTCCGAGCACATTTACAGCACACCACCAGTTCAAGCTCTATGTGAGTGTAAATCGGTTAGTGGCTAAGAAAATTTAGCAACCAGCTGTCGGATGCAGGAGAAGCAAGCACAAAGACAACTCCTTTTAACCCAAAAAGCAGTGAGAAGCACGTCTGTTGAAAACTGCAGGGTCCGACTGTGACCCACCATTACTGGAAAGAGTTGTCTGTACTGCTGGGATGAGTGTTATCTCCTCATGTGACTTATCACTGCTGGAGCCATCCAGGGCTAACACACTATGTGTAGCTTAGGTACCTTCAGAGGAGGACCGCATTTTTGTTATGGACTCCTGTATGCGCTTGCTCTGATTTTACCCTGCTTGTCCCCATTTGCGTTCCCTCAAAGAACATCTCCACTGTTTTCATCCTTGCTAATATTCTTCTCCTACTAAATCCAAAACACAGCAGCTACTTGGAGGAAAATTAACTGTATCCCAGCCAAAATCAGGACAGTCCCTTTTCTCTCCCTTGCTGGGAAGCACTGGCAAGGCAGAGGTGTAACACTGTGGTGTTACCAAGTTTTTTGCAGAGCGCCTGGCTCCTGGCCTTTCTACCTCTAACATGCCTCACCTCCCTTTTATCTCACCAAATCACAAACAAACCCTTTTGAGCCTCTGTAGCTGCTGTTTGGGGCTGGTCTGGTGCTGGGCAGAGGCTGACAGTGTAACGTCAGCAGGTTACCACGGCTGCACTGTGGAGCAGCAGGATTTGAGGACAGCCAGCTGTGCCACGGCCATGCAAACAGCACACACGCTGGCAAGGTCAACATGGGTTTTCTGGATTTTTTTCTGTGACTTCACATCAGTCTTGGGTATGATTTTCTGAGCTCTTCCTGTCAACTGCAGATTTTGTTCATCATTCACGGAAGCAGACTGCAAATTTGCAAGACTTATTTTCTTGAGCAAAAAGCTGAATGCTGGTACGCATCTGCCACCTTCAGTGGGAACAAAAGCACCATAAAGACTGAGACCCATCTGAGCCCCCAGCAGGTTTTTGGGCTCAGATGGGAGAGGAACTCCTACGTCTCATGCAGGGACACCAGACCTCGACAGAAACTCTGGTACCCAGCAAAGCCAGAGGGGGAAACACAGCCTTCCTGAAACTGGAGTCAGCCCCCATGAGCATGAGAACTGTCTAACAGAGACCACAAGTGTAGGAAGGAAGGGTTTTTTTTACCCCTTTACTAGGTTCTGCAGAGCCATCAAGCCTGCCTGAGCAGAGCGTCGGGTGACAATATAAAGCCAAACTGAAAGTTAAGCTAGTTGCTACAGCATGCTCTATCATCTACCTCATCTTTATCTTTCCTATCACTTTCTTCAATGTGGAGAGGTGAGACTTCCTCATGTGACTGGTTGGATTATTATTTACGAGTGCATCTAGGGCACTAGTGCTTTGGGGTGCCCCATCCCAGGGCTTTAGGAGGTGTGCAAGCACTGTGAAGGCAGACCCTACCCCAAAGAGCCCGTGCTATAAAACACTGGGTAATGAGCAGATAAAACAACGAGATTGGGAGGTGGCAAGAGAAACTAGTGAGACAGGTTTGGGTGGCATGTCAGACAGTAATCTCAGCAGACCAGTGTAATTTTGGTAAAGGAGTCAACAGTGCCCTGCATAATCTTTTTTCACTCCAAGGGTCCAGAGTGTCTGATTCCAGCAATGTGCAGGGCCGTAACATCGACTGCAGTTTCTCCTTCCCTCTCCCCTTTAATATTCCTTCTTTCCTTTGTGCAAATAAAGAAAATGCACTGGGAATTCTTTTGAAGACAGTAGGGTTGGGGTTTGTGCTGGAATTTCATAAGGAAGCTTACGAGACATTGTAAGATGTCATTAGAAAAAGACTCTTTGAAGCTTTTATCTTAATACATTTACCTCTAGAATACACAGACTTTGCATTCAAGAAAAGAACTTTACAGGGAGAAAATTAAATACATAATGACTTGCAGGAGACCAGGAGACTATATCCTGAGGAATTTTACTGTGGGCCAGCACCAGGGAAATTAAAATGCTAACATACTCTTGACCTTGAGTTTAGTGTTTCTGTTTCATGACATAAAACAATCTAGTTGGTAGGAATATCTTATTATTGTCCCCTACAAATGAACTAGAAGCAGAATGCTGTAGATCAGTATCGCTCATAATGGTGTAGTTGGTAGAAAATTCTGTTTCAATATTTCACTTCAATTATAAGAGCTCATATTGCCTTAGGTGAGCGTGGTAAAGAAAAATCACGTAATAACAGGTTGTTGTGCAATGGACTGTAAAACCATCAGACAAGGGTGTAAGCTTTTTTTTTTTTAAGTGAAAACCAACTGAATAAAGTGCCTGAAGTATTCTTCTGTTATTTTCTGGCATTCTCCTGAGTGGTTACTTTCTAATACATGCTTAAGACATGCTGTAACTTCAGTTAGTAAAATACTGTTGACTTACAAGAAAATGATTATGTACAATTGGATCAGTCACATGAATTAGGAAGGCAGGAAACTTCAAACACAATGTATTCTTCTGGCAGTAACACATAAAAAGGAGACAGTGAACACTGAGGCACGTGTTTCAGGGAGAAGGTAACTGAGAGGGCTGGTGGTGTTTTCCTTATGTTAGTGTAAATAGAGCAGGACAGCAGCACCAGCATGTTCTCAGTTAAACATTAATCAAACTAATGAAGCTGTCTCTAGAAAGGAGCAGACTGCATTAGATTGGTCTAGGGCACCTTTACGCCTGTGTATCCATGGCCACGGTGGTACAGCATCATGCTACACCTAGCTAAACCCGTTTCACCAGAGCGCAACCAGCCTGCAGAGCAGATGTTGGCGTAAGGCATCCTTGAGATCTTCTCTGCAGCTGTGAACAGATAAGACTGTTTAGTACTTTGTGCAAGGCTGCTTTGGAGAGCAAATGGACAAGTGTGTACTCTGACAGCCAGATAATTACATACCAAAGATGCTGTAAAAACTATGGCTTCCGGGGGCTGCTTGGTAGATGCGAGGCTATGCATAGAATTAAATGACTTAAAAACCATACTGCTGCAGAATTATAATTCAGTGCAGGCATTGCATTGCCCAGCTTTTGATGACCTATGGATATTTCACCTGTACGTACTAGCAGTGGCAGTATTGCTGTAGGAATTATTTGCTTTTTTCTGGTCATGCTATCCTTTTGGCCTAGAGCAAAGCATGATGGCTCTGAAATTATGGGAAATAGTTACCAAGGCAGGTCATGGACCAGGTCATCTCGCTTACATGGTCTCTGTTAGGAGCAATGTGTCCAGATCTACTGGGAAATAAAGGGAGCCCAGGTTGAGCTGAGGTCTCAAAGGAGGTGATCCCTCCAGGCTACCTACCCAAAGAACAACCTGTAGTCATGAAACAAGGCCTGGAGTAAATGGTTTTAGCAGATATAAGGCAAAAAAAACCCCTGCAGTTGCACAGAATAGTACAACAATAATATGAATTTGCCATGGAATTAATTATCGGTTATAGTTCCGTGATAATTTGTGCCTCATAAAATAATGAAAATAGCACTGCGGTAAGAGCTCTGTCTCTTCTGAGTCACTACTTCAGCTATTACACATCTGAATATTGTGAATCAGAAATTACATTGGGATTTAGGGCTTTAGCAAAACTGGCGTTTCAGTATCTAGTCACTATCATGCCAGACTTACTCTTCTCGTTGGAACATGTTTCATGAAGGCTTGCTTTAACATCTGTACAACCAGTTCATATGCAAAATCTTGAGTTATAAATAAAACATGCAATATATAAATATGTGTACGTGTGTGTGTGTGTGTAGACCCATATGCGTGGATATAGGTTTTGCTACCTAGTGAATTCCCAAATGCTTTTAGAGACAGACTGTTTTGCATTGGTGGCATATGCTGCACGCACGTAATTCCAATGAAGGAGAGAGGCGAGTCCTGCAGCTCTCTGTGTCATTCTGTGCCCAGGCACCATTCCTGCCTGCCAAAGGGGTTGATTGCACCTAGACTGCAGGTCCCTGAGTGGAAGTAAGAAGTCAGAGAACATAGCAACTGTTTCCTATCAACTGATATCTGCCATCATTAATCTTCCCCTGCTCCATTCACAACCTGTATTATTTTGCTGTTAATGTTTCTCACCTGATGTTCAGATTTGCTCCCGTGGTAGCATCACAGCTCCTAACCACTGATACTCACCACTCGGCTGTCTACAGCCAAACCAGCCGTGCCAGACAGCTTATAGCTAATGGAGAGAACCAGGTACCTTCCGAGCACCTTTCTGGCTTTTCTATTTCAGACATCTACCTGAGGATGAGATGTGCCACAGCCCAGTCCCCCTTGCCACGCTGACTAACCCCCCGTGGTAGATGAATGGAGCCAATAGAACTTCATGTTAGCTAAGATGAAAAAGTCTGCATTTAGCTAGATGGATCTCCCACAGGGTATTTAGCCCTCTGCTACTGAATTGTATTGATTTTCCCTGATATATTCTTTCTTATCTTAACTTTTATAAATGGTTTCTCAATGCCAGATTTGCTTTGCTGTTGATGGATATACTTTTACGTACCAGAGGCAGAACACTCTTTGGACAGCCTGCAACTGTGAAAGTTCTCAGTCTCACCATTGAAAGAGACAGTGATAGCTAACTTGCCTGTACAGCAAAGAGCTTCCGTAAATAGCAGGCTTGTTTTGTAAAGGGTGGTTTTGCTAGGCAGGGAAGGGAGAGTCATTTCAAGGCAATTTTGTATCACTAGATATTTAGGTTCAGAAATATCTTTATCCGCTTTGGGAAGGCACTTCCTGTTTTGACTTGCACTCTAAATATATATAATTTTTAAATTACAGGTTTACGTCAAGAGAACAATTTAGTCAAGTATTACTTTCTCTGGAGAACACATCCTTGTTGTTACTCATAAATTATGGCATGCATTCAGGAATAAAGAATGTACGGATCTATTAATCAAAACCCATGATCCACATTACGGGTTCTCTGCAGGAAACAACTCTTCTGGATGTGGGGGCAATTGGTACAAAGCTGGCAAAACAAAGAGCAAAGGAGGTCTGATTGGAAGAGCTGGGAGCTGCTGACTGGGAAGGACATCGTAAAACAAGAGGACATGGCAGAGATTTTGGAGGATCCAGTTCATGCCTTGGCACAGCCTTTGCACACAGCCTAGCTGAGGTGGCCCACCGTCAGGGCATGTTTAGCCTTCTGTGCAGAGGTCTTCTCAGCTGACAGCTAGGGAAAACAAACCAGTAACCTTACAGGGAGCAGCAAAATCAGCCAGGATTCAGCATCGTTCAACCACCCCAGCAGCTGGAAACTGAAATTTGGCCTTCGCTACTGGACTGTCTCCATGCTGCATCTTACTCTAAGCTCTGGATTGCAAAGAACCAAATGGAAATATGCCCTGCACTGTGGGTGTCCTGGCATTCCAACTGTATTTGTTGCAGATAACACTTGAAGATTCAGGTTTACTCACTAGGGACTGTGCCTCAGGCATGTCTCCGACCTGCGCTTCTTTCAAACGGTAAGAGTTTGCTGCCTGATCTCTAGAGAAGGACATGGCAGGTCAGGGATTCAGTGATGCTGGTATTTTGTTCAAGGAGCAGCCTGTTGCAGTAAAAGCAGGAAATGTACAGCTGGAGTAAGGTATATTCCAGTTTCGAGTCTATGAGAGTTGCAGCTGAGGGGCAGGAAGGACACTTCTGATGGTGATTTTTCTTGAAAGCTGCACAGGCAGGAAGCGATCCGAAACTTCGTTCCCAGGTTCTTCTCCAGTCAAAACTTTGGACATACTTGTTTCTTGGGAAGTTTATCCCAACAGCTCTAATGTATGATCTTGAGAAGAATGTCTCACTAAAACCAATTTTTCACATGTATTTTCTGGTGGCTGTTGTATCGGTGGAGATTTGTAGTTTACAGATCCATTGAGCAATGTGATGCTGTGTCATAAAATGCAAGCACCGTGTTTGATTGTAGTAAAAGAATTATCATGTGTAAAATGGTATAATTACACACTGTTCTGAATACTGAATAGGGAATATCTATATGCAAGTCATAATATCATGCTTGAAAAAATGCATGTTTGTCTCCCATATGAATTACCATAATAAAAGCCGAATCTGTCCCAAGGAACATTCGCTTGTGTTGATACCATGTCTACCAGCAAAAGGCCAATGCAAGGCCTGGCATGCAGCCTCTGCCTTCCTTTGAGGCTGGGAATGGGATGCTGGTTATACCCCTTCAGCAGGTTAAGTCAGTGCAAGCTTTGAATTTCCTGCTGCAACTCCTCCCATGGAACTCAGCTTATAACTTATGCTAGTGGCCTGGTTGTGCCATTCTGCTGCAGCAGCCTTGTGGAAGGAAGAAGGTTAATTTATATATATCACTTTCACTTACAGCATTTTATGAGATAAAAATCCGAGAAATCCCCCCCTCCCACACACAGAGTTGCTTTTGATGTAACATATGTAGTGATGTGTTTTGGTGTCACATTGGCCAATGTCACACGTGTAAGTTTTTGATGGAATTTGTGTGTTCCATGTGACAAACCCAAATGCTCACTTTCACTGCATACACCCCTAACCCTCAACCTTTCCCTAGTTTTGAAGCAATCTGCACATCCTACACAAACCTGCCCCAAAGAATATTTGGTTCCCAGTACAGAGGATAACAACATCTGTTTATGACCACTGTGGTAAAGAGAAATTGCCATAAGATCTTGGCAATGAGTTTTGAGTTTTCCCCATCAAGCTGATTCAGCAAAGCTGAAATGAAATGGCCTGTCAGAGCATGCCAAGGGGAACCATTTACTGCTCAGAGAGCTCGCGCGGTGTCTCTTTGTTTGTTTTCCCCAGTATCTCAACTCCAAAGCTTTCAGGACCACAGTAAACAACACCTCATTATGCTTATGTAAAAGAAATTGAAATTACTGTGGATTGCTATCAGTCACTGGCCAGGACTCAGCCCAGAATGATTCTGTCTGAAGCAGGCTTTGCAGTGAACTTATCCACCCTTTTGCTCCACAATGCTGTGAAATGTCTGAACCAGGGTCAGAGTATTACTGGTAGGACAGGATGTGCTGAGACCCTTGCTGAGCCCACCCATGTTGCAGCAGCCTTGCGGCTAGAAGATCCCTCAGCTTCCTCCACTTACTTAATCTTTCTCATATCATTATACATCCCCTTCAGAGCCAAGTTCCAAAAACAGTGCCCATCCTTTTCCTTTTCAACTGGATAATGTTCTTTTGTCCGACGCATACACCCATGCACGCACACACACACACACAAAATGGTTCCAGCTGTTGTGAATTATAGCACAGAAAATACTTAAAAAAAAAAAAGTGAATGGAAGATCAGCACATAATCCAGAGAGCGAGGGAGTAAATGTTTCTCATTAGTGATTAGATCTTTCACATGTTTTCCTGCATACTTGTGTTCCTTGGTTAGTTCCTTGCTCTCAGTTGACTTGGGTTGTACTGGAACACTTGCAGACAGTTTTTGAAGAGCCTTGATCTTCTGTGAGGACATCTTGACTTGTTTTTTTTATTTTAAAAGTGGACTTTGCAAACCCTCATCTTGTCTGGAAAGGACATTTAGGTCCACATCTGTGGCCTGAATCTTGTGTTAGCTCGTTAACATTCATAGCAGCAACAATGCCTGTATTAAAGGCCAACACAGAAGCCTCTTGCCAGTTCTCAAAAGGAAAGTATAAGTGATTCTTGAAAGTTATCTGAGACTTTTGGTGGCCTAAATAGTGTCAGTCCCAACTATTTTTCCTTGGGACAGATTCAGGTTTGTATTAAGATGTTTCGTACACAGGACAAAAGTTTCTTTTCTGTAAGTATGTCAATTAATCAAGAGGTCAAAGAAATATACATCTTTGAGTATCCAAAAAGATTACAGCTGCCAGAGAAAATAAATTCATTCTTATCTTGTTGGATTGTTTTACTCCTACATGATGGCAAGTATTCTGATACCATTGATCTGTTTGAAATGTGTTATGCATTCCTACATCTAATAATAAGCAGTCTAAGTGTGTTGAATACCAGATGGGACAGAAGATCTGCTACAGACCTACCAGAGAGGAAAATACGTCATTCACAAAATATGAAATTCATGCCTAATGACAGTTGTTTGCATTTCTTCCATGACTGGTCCCTAGCCTTCAAACCTGTTCATTGAAATAACTCACCTGAGAGGCTGAGTTGTGCTGATGATCAGGCAGTATAGCAAACAGGAAAATAAAGCCAAGTGCTAGGAATATACTAGAAATGTTGCCAAACTGTGCTGAGATAAAACTGCTGAAATTAACAAGTGCAATGTTTTCCTTGAAAACATCTTTCCCAAAAATAAAGTTCAAGTCAGTCATGCCTCAACATATAGGCTTGGGCCAATTTCTGATCTTGTTTACACTGATGTAATTGACATCAGAATTTGGCTTGTGGTGTGCTTACACGACATCTCAGTGCTATTAGCAGTAACTACAATAGAACTGAGGGCAATTTTTGAGTATGTATGTCCTACTTTACATCATGTCTCCATGACAATGTCTCTCAGCGAGATACTTCTAACAGTCTTCAGGAGAAGGTATAGATCAAATTAACCCCCAGCCAGTAAGAAGCTAACAGATATCACAGCTGAATTTTAAAACATTCCATTGGCTGAAGCTTTCTTTTGCAAGAAGTATTGCACTGTCTGTGAGTAATTTTTGCTTCAACCACAAAGAATACATTGGTGCACAGAAAATTTCTTTCAGGAATGGCTAGTTAACCTAGCAATTTAAAATTGCTCAAAGTGCAGAGTGTGGGAACAGTAAATAACCTTGGTTTCTGCTTTTCTAAATCTGTTACAGGAAAGCTCCATGATCTCTTAACTCCGTAGTCTGTGTATAACACTGGAGTGTTATGCAGACAAGACTAGGGCTTCTTATGCCTTCTGCCAATGCCTTACTCCAAAATACAAAGGCCAGACAAACAAACAATGGCCTTGGCGAATACGTGCCAGAGGGTCCCAGTCTGCCTGTGTGCAGACTGGCAGGAGTTTTTTGACGATATTGCAAATAAAAACTCTGGGACTTAGGAAAGCAACATAATGGTTGAGCCTGAAGACCATATAACCTTGGAAACCGGACCTTTTTCAAACATCACCCAACTTTCAGTACATTTATTGTACCTGCGAGCTCACTGTTAGGCATCCAGCAACATCTCCAGCAGTATTGCAAGGCAGTAAGCACAAGGTTCTCAGGATGCAAAGAGATAATCTGACTTCTCTCCATATTTGCATATATTGAAATGTTCTTGCACATTTATGTGTCTACAGGCTGTTCAGAAGGGACAGACAAGGAAGGACAGGTGGAGATGTTGCCCTCTACATCTAGAAATGGATAGAGTGTGAAGAGCTGTCTCTGAAGAATAGACACGAGCAGGTTGAAAATTTGTGGGTAAGAATTAGAGACGGAGGCAACAAAAGGAACCTTGTGGTTGGTGTCTACTCTAGGCTGTCTGATCAAGGGGAGCCTGCTGATGAAGCCTTCTTCCTCCAGCTCCAGAAGACTTTGTGCTCACAGTCTCTCATCCTACTGGGGGACTTCAACCACCCTGACATCTGCTGGAAAAGTAGCATGGCGAGCTGTAGGGAATCCAGGAGACTCCTGGAGTGCATTGAGGATAACCTCTTAAGCCAAGTAGTTGACACCCCTACCCAAGGGGTTCAACACTGGACCAGATGGTTACCAATGCAAGTGAGCTAATTGGTGACATCAAGATTGGAGGCAGCCTGGGCTGCAGTGATCACACATTGGTGGAGTTCACACTCCCAAGGGATATGGGAAAGGCAAGGACTATACCAGGACCCCGAATTCTAGGAAAGTCGAATTCCAGCTCTTGAAGGAGTTAGTCAGTAGGACCTCCTGGGAAACCGTCCTCAGGGACAGGTGAGCAGAAAAGAACTGGCAGATCTTTAAGGCCACTTTCCGTAGAGTACAAAAGCTCTCAGTCCCCAGGTGTAAGAAATCAGGCAAGGAAGGGAAGAGACCAGCATGGCTGAGTCGAGACCTGCTGGTCAAACTAAAGGGGAAGAGGAAACTGCACAGGCAGTGGGAGCAGGGACAGGTATCCTGGGAAGAGTATAGGGATGCTGCCCAGTTATGGAGGGATGGGATCAGGAAGGTCAAGGTGCAACTGGAGCTGAATTTGGCAAGGGATGCCAAGAATAACAAGAAGTGTTTCTACAGGTATGTCAACAAAAAAAGGAAGGTTAAAGAAAGCATACCCCACCCCGATAAGCAAGAATGACAACCTTGTATCAACAGATGAGGAGAAGGCTGAGGTAGTCAATGACTTTTTTGCCTTTGTCTTCACTGGCAACCTCTCTCCTTAACCCTCCTGTGTCAATGGATGAAAGGATGGGGTCCAGGGGGTAAAGCCCATCCCACTGTAAGGGAAGACCAGGTTCGGGACCACCTGAGGAACCTGAATATATGTAAGTCTATGGGACCTGATGAGATGCATCCCAGAGTCCTGAGGGAATTGGCTGATGTAGTTGCCAAGCCACTCTCCATAACATTTGTAAAGTCATAGCAGTCAGGCGAAGACCCTGGTGACTGGAAGAAGGGAAGCATTGCACCTATTTTTAAAAAGGGTTAAAAGGAGGACCCTGGGAACCTACTGACCTGTCAGCCTCACCTCTGTGATCATGGAACAGATCCTCCTAGAAGATATGCTAAGGCACACGGAGGACAGGGAGGTGATTTGAGACAGCCAGCATGGCTTCACCAAGGGCAAGTCCTGCCTGACCAACCTTGTGGCTTGTTATGACGGAGTGATTCCATTAGTGGACAAGGGAAGACCTATGGATGTCATCTATCTGACTTCTGTAAAGCCTTTGACACAGTTCTCCACAAGATCCTTCTCTCTAAATTGGAGAGATATGTAGTTGATGGGTAGACTGCTTGGTGGACAAGGAATTTGTTGGATGGTTGCAGCCTGAGGGTAGTGGATTCATATCGAAGTGGAGACCGGTGACAAGTGGTGTCCCTCAAGGGTCCAAACTAGGACCAGTGCTTTTTAATATTTTTATCAATGACATAGACAGCGAGATTGAGTGCACCCTCAGCAAGTTTGCAGATGACACCAAGCTGAATGGTGCAGCTGACATGCCAGAAGGATGGGATGACATCCAGAGGGAGCTGGACAAGCTGGAGAAGTGGGCCTGTATGAACCTCATGAGGTTCAACAAGGCCAAGTGCAAGTGGCCGGTCAGCCTCACCTCCATCCCAGGAAAGGTGATGGAGCAGTTTATCCTAGAGGTCATCATCAGGCAAGTGGAAGAAAAGAAGGTTATCAGGAGTAGTCAACATGGATTCACCAAGGGGAAATCATGTCTGACCAATCTGATAGCTTTCTACGATGGCATGACTGGCTGGGTAGATGAAGGGAGAGCCGTAGATGTTGTCTACCTAGACTTCAGCAAGGCTTTCGACACTGTCTCCCATAATATCCTCCTAGGGAAGCTGAGGAAGTGTGGGCTGGATGAGTGGTCGGTGAGGTGGATTGAGAACTGGCTGAATGACAGAACTCAGAGGGTTG